>Ga0326727_10003236_pt1 | contig 52782 bp, 44 predicted proteins | sample MB2enrmetagenome_FD_207643 | JGI IMG/M metagenome (GOLD analysis project Ga0326727, IMG submission 207643) | Lab enriched peat soil microbial communities from McLean, Ithaca, NY, United States - MB29MY | ecosystem: Environmental > Terrestrial > Soil > Wetlands > Peat | place: USA: New York...
CATGCTCCTATACCCCCATTTCTTCCGTTGAGGTCGCAGATTCAACCGGATTTTCTGTTTAGGAATCCTGGTCAGGAACAATATACCCATTGACTGGCTGGACGCAATGTTTTGCTTTGACCGGGAGTGGGTCAGTTTGGATTTCCACAGGGTTAGGCAACTTCAAGAAGCGCCCGGCGAATCAGAGCGTTATCGACCTTGGAGATTGGGCTCTCCTCGTATTTGAGAAGTTTAACAAGCTCTTCGATGGTCCAGACGTTGTTGCTTAGGCCAGCTTCCATTGCCGGGGTGACTCTAAGGGTCTGGTGGATGCGGCAGAAGTTGTAATACATGAACCAGAGAGTCACGGCAGCGGCGTGGTTTTCGATCTTCTTCGAGAAACCGTTCGTCAACCGCGTAAACCGGCGAATCCCCATTCGCATCGAAAGATTTTGACGCTCAACAAATGAGGTACTAACGTGCTTCGGATCGGGATCGCCGCTAACGGTTTTCATATCTGCGCCGATGCAGGTAGCAGGGCTGTATCGCGTTTCTGGTTCGCTAGAAGCGCCGTAAATCTTGTGCAATTGGGCACAGTCCACGTCGGCCCCAAACGCCTCTTCAATGGCTTTGAGGTAAGGCTTATGCGCATCCGTTGTGATCTGCGGACGACCCACGATGCGTTCTGCGCAGTCCGCCACGAAATCGATTGCCCAGCCTGTATCGCGACCGCCCACAAGGTAGGAAACAACCAGCTTTGTATCGGCGTCAATTGCTGTCCAAGTCCATGCATCACCCCAACCCGCAGCCTTCTGCTCGGGCGTTGCATTCTTTTGCTTCGCTCCGATAAAAGCCCAAATCTCATCGCACTGGAGACGCCGAACGCGAAGGCCCCTAACGTGCTTGTCATGGTATTCAGCACAGGCGTTCGCCAGGTCCAGGAGGAGTCTTATTACAGAATTCTTAGCAACTCCGGTCATTCGCACAGTCGAACGCACGGAATTGCCCTCAACAACGGCAGCCACAACCCGAACTTTCTGTTCGATACTCAAGCGGTTCATATTTGAACTATATGCTTGAGCGAGAAAGGAGTCAAGAGAAAAATGGCCAAGAATGCAAAAAAAAGTTCACCATCATTAGTAATACGTGCTAAAACTCTCAAGAACACCTCTTCCCGCCGTGCGAGGGTCCCTATGCCAGAACCTCAGAAGAAAACGCGATCCGATGCGGAAATGATCGAAGAGCTGTATCGGAAGATATTTATCGGTATGCCCCTTCCCAATCGAGGCCTCTACCGCGATGAAGACAGCTTGGAGCAGCCTTCTGCGCTGAAGTATGTTCCGAGCACTACAACTCCGACCGCCGTGAGCTAAATGCCAGACTGGCACGAAGTCTTCTTGCAAATCCAGACCGCACAGGCTCAAGGTTCTATCCTTAGTGCAAACGCCACACATAACGTTCGCCACAACTATCTTAAGCAGCTTCAGGCCCATACTGGCAGAAATATTATTGCGTATTACTCAGGATGGCTCTCAAAGGGCAGCGTCTTCCTTTCAGAGATCAACGATGAAGATAAAAACGCATTTATGACGACGGTCCATAAGTTAGACCGCAGCCTTGGTCTCGATCTTATGCTTCATACGCCGGGGGGAGGCATCGCTGCAACGCAATCCATCATGAGTTATCTACACAAAATGTTCGGTACAAACATCCGTGCGATTGTTCCACAGATCGCTATGTCAGCGGGGACCGTGATGGCTTGTTGTTGCAAAGAGATTCTGATGGGAAAGCAATCTAATCTTGGCCCAATCGATCCTCAGTTGAAAGGAATCCCATGTCATGGGGTCGTTCAGGAGTTCAGACGCGCCGTCAGAGAAATCAAGCGGGACCCAAGCTTGGTTATGCTTTGGCAGCAGATTATTGGGCAATATCGCCCAACATTTCTCGGTCAATGTGCAAATGCAATAACTTGGTCGAATGATTTCGTTCAACAGCAATTACAAAGTTGCATGTTCTCTGGCTTATCAGATAGAAAAAGGAAGGCCGAAAAAGTCACAAGAGCCTTATCTAATTATCCCAGAAACAAAACCCATGAGCGGCATTTCGATATGGAAGAGTGTGCGAAGTTTGGACTCATCATTAAGCCAATTGAGGATGACCCGCAATTGCAGGATTTGATACTCACCGTTCACCACTGCTACATGCATGTCCTGATGAACACTCCGGCCTTCAAAATGATCGAGAATCATAATGGAGTAGGAGTATCGAAGAATATGCCACCAGTTCAGCAGAGTGTCGTTAATCAGAAGCAGGCCGCCGACCAGCCCATCTAGCATCGGCGGCGCGTTTCGCAATCTGTTTTCTCTTCGCAGCGGAAAGGGTCTCTGCTCTTTTCCTTCCGCCTTTTTGGCCGCCCAATCTCCCAAGTGCCACAGCATGTGGATTCCTCAGGTCAACTGGTGTTTCTAGTGGGCTTCCATCCATCTGTTCCCCAATCACCTGCTCGACGACCCCGCGAGCGAGTTCCATGAAATCGCGCTTTTGTTTGGCCACTTTCGTCATAGAAGCATGATGTCATGGATTCGCCGAGCAGAGAGCATCCTGTGGAAATCGAACTGACCCACTACCCTTTGACCGGGAAAAAACAACTGCCGAGGCCGGCATAGCCCAAACTGCCTGTGAAACTCACCGTTCCCGGCTGCGATCCATGACTGGCTTCCGGCGGGAGAGGATCGAGCATCCTCAGGCGGCGCGTTTTGCCTTCTGCAAGGCGGACAAGCGCCCAAGGATTATCTGAATAGAATCGGGGAAGGAGAACGATCTCATGAATTCGAATCAATCGATCGGGGGTGGAATCTCGCGGCGCGCGGCGATTGCGGGCGGGCTGGCGGCGCTGGTGGCTCCGCGGCTTGCCGCGGGAGCGGGCGAGGAGCGTAAGGAAAGCCAGAAGCTGCGGATTGCGTGCATCGGCGTTGGTGGCGTGGGGCAGGACTATGTAGCCGGCTGCGAGGACGAGGAGATCGTGGCGTTGTGCGACCTGGACCACGAATTCTCCGCCCCGGCGTTCAGGCTCTATCCCAAGGCAAGGCTCTACAAAGACTTCCGCCAGATGTTCGACAAGGAAGAAGAGAACTTCGACGCGCTGATTGTGGCCACGCCCGACCACTGGCATTCTCATCTGGTGCTGGCGGGCCTGGCGATGAACAAGCACATCTACTGCGCCAAGCCGATTACGCGCACCATTGCCGAGGCCAGAAGGGTGAAGGCCGCGTGCCTGGCGTCTAAAACGACGACCAAGGCGAGCATTCAGGACGCATGCGCGTCGCCGGCGCGGGCTACAACCGAGTTGCTGCTGAGCGGGGCGATCGGGCCGGTTCGCGAGGTGCATTTTTGGACCGGGACGCATAGTCCAAGCGGATTGGCAAGGCCGTCGGAGGCCCAGACGCCGCCCCCGGGGATGAGCTGGGACCAATGGTGCGGGCCATCTCCGGCGCGGCCTTATCACCAGACCTACCACTACGGAAACTGGCGTCCGTGGTGGGATTTCGGCACCGGCAACGTGGGCGACGTGGCTTGCCATGCGCTGCATGTGTTTCACGGCGAGTTGGAGATGGATGCGCCGGATTGGGTTGCGGCCGACGCCTGCCAGTCCTTTTCATTGGCGGGCGTGGTGGAGAACAGCGAGTGTTCGAGCATCGCCAACTTTGTGCAGTGGCACTTTCCGGCGCGCGGCAAGCATCCGGAGACGATGGCCTACTTCTATGATGGCGGGCTGCAGCCGCCGCGGCCGTTGAGCATGCCCGCGGATATGGGGATGCCAGGCAGGGGCGCGATGTTCGTGGGCGAAGCGGGCGTGCTGGTTTCCGGGTTCTATGGAGGCAGCCCATGGTTGCCCGACCATACGGTGGCGCGGCCGGGCCAGCCGCTGCGCGGACTCCCCGGCGGGCAACTGCTGCCGGAGAGCCGCTTCAAGGACTTCAAGCAGCCGGAGCCGCATTTGCCGCGCTGCGAGCGAGCGGACCATTACCTGGAGTGGGTGCGCATGTGCAAAGCGGGAAAGAAGTCGATTACGCCGGTGGAGTACGCGTGCGGGCTGACGGAGTTCGCGTTGCTGGGGACGCTCGCGGAGCGGCGATACAGCACACCCGGAGTGCGAAGCGGAACGGGCTGGGGGCAAAACAGCAGATCGGACTCCGCGGTGGTGTGGATTCCCGCCTCGAGCGACGGTCATGTGCATGTGCCAGGGGCAGCGGCGGCGGGCGGCGGAGCGGACGCGCCGCGGTACTGGCGAAGCTCCAAGGTGCTGCTGTGGGACGCGCGGGCCATGCGCTTCACCAACGACGACGTGGCGAACAGCTTCGTCGATTTGCCCTACCGCAAGGAGTGGGACTACAAGGTATAGAAGGCTATCGGTTCACGGCTCTACAGCAGGTCGAAGATGTCGCGGAAGTCGTGGGCGCCGGATTTTCCGTTGAGCCACTCGGCGGCGCGGACGGCGCCAATGGCAAAGCCGCGGCGGCTGTGGGCATCGTGGCGCAGTTCCAGGGTGTCTTCCTGGCTGACCGCGGTGACAATGTGTTCGCCTTTGGCGTCGCCGATGCGGTGGGAGGATATGTCTACCGAGAGTTCGGGACGCACGGACTCGATGATCTGCTTGAGGGTTACAGCGGTGCCGGAGGGTGCGTCGAGCTTGGATTCGTGATGGGTTTCGTCGATATGGAAACCATAGCCTTCAAGCTGGGCCAGCTCGGCGGTGAGGCGGAAGAGCTTTTGCACGCCCATGGAGAAGTTGGTTCCGTAAAGCAGCGCTCCGCCGCGCTTGGCTGCCAGGGCCTTCATCTCGTCGAGATGTTCGTACCAGCCGGTGGTGCCGACGACGATGCGGCCGGCGAGGGCGAGGACGGCGCGCATGTTTTCGACCGCGGCCTCGGGGGCGGTGAAATCGATGACGACATCGACTCCGGCGAGATTGGGGGCGGTGAGGGCGGAGGCGTGCTCGTTTTCGAAGATGTCGAGCGCGCGGACGCCGTGGCCGCGCTCGCGAGCGACTTCGGCGACGAGGCTTCCGGTCTTTCCCTTGCCCAGGACGAGGATGAGCATGATGGTTCCTTCAGGTTACAGATTACAGATTACAGATGACAGATGACAGATGACAGATTACAGATGACGGTGACATGTGACAGCGAATAGCTGCAAGCGGAAACTTGCCGTGATGAGATTTGATGGTTCCTCGCCATCGGCCTGCGTGGCTTCCCAGGCGCTACTGACATCTGGAACCTGTCAGTTGTTGACTGTCAGAGATTTGCGGGCTTCCACGTCGAAGATAGCCGGGTCGGGGTTTTGGAAGAAGGCGGCGTGCAGCGAGCGGACGGCTTCGTCGGCGTCGTCTTCATCGATCATAAAGGACATGTTAATCTCGCTGGCGCCCTGGGAGATCATGCGCACGTTGATGTGGCGGATGGCGGAGAAGACCTGGGCGGCCATGCCGCTCTGGCCGCGGATGTCTTCGCCGACCATGCAGACCAGCGCCTTGCGGCCTTCGTACTTGACATCGGCGAGCTTGCTGAGGTCGGCGGCGATGGAGGGAAGGTTGTCGTTGGAATCGACGGTCAGGGAGACGGAGACTTCGCTGGTCGAGACCATGTCGACGGCGCAGCGGTGCTTGTCGAAGATGGAGAATATCTCCTTCATGTAGCCGTGGGTCATGAGCATGCGGCTGGCGACAACGTCGATGATGGAGAGCCTCTTTTTGACGGCGATGGATTTGAACGGGCTCTTGCAATGCGGGGCCAGGGAGATGATGCGGGTGCCCTCGCAGGCGGCATTGCGGCTGTTGAGGACGAGGACGGGGATGTTCTTCTTGACCGCCGGGAGGATGGTGGCGGGGTGCAGGACCTTGGCGCCGAAGTAGGCCAGCTCGGCGGCTTCTTCAAAGCTGATGACCTTGACGCGGAGGGCGTCGGGACAGACGCGGGGGTCGGCGGTCATGATGCCGTCCACGTCGGTCCAGATTTCGATTTCCTGAGCCGGGAGCGCGCCGCCGATGAGTGCGCCGGTGAGGTCGGAGCCGCCGCGGCCAAGGGTGGTGGTGAGGCCGGCCTCGTTGGCGGCGATGAAGCCGCCCATGACCGGGACCTTGCCCTGGGCGATGAGGGGGCGGAGCTTCTCCGCGGCGCGTTTTTCGATCAGGTCGGGCTGCGGGATGGCTTTCTGGAATTGCGAGTCGGTGATGACCACTTCGCGCGCATCGACATGGGCGGCGTCGATGGAGCGCTCGCGGAAGGCGGCGGCGACGATGCGGCTGGAGATGCGCTCGCCGTAGCTGACGATGAGGTCGGAGATGCGCGGGGTGAGTTCGAGGATGGCGGCCAGTCCGCGCAGAATCTCGTCGAGCGAGTCGAACTTCTGGTCGATGAGGCCGATGAGAGCGGCGGCTTCGGCGGGGTCTTTGACCAGCGCGGCGGCGGTATCGCGATGGCGGGAGCGCAGGCGCGAGCCGATGGCGAGGGCGCCGGCGCGGTCGCCTGTCGAGGCCGCGGCGGCGGCGCGCAGCAACTGGTCGGTGACCTTGGCCATGGCGCTGACCACAACCACGGGGGTGTTGCCCTGGGCCACGCGACCGGCCACGATGGCCGCGGTGCGGCAGATGGCCGCCGGATCTTCCACCGAGGTGCCGCCAAACTTCATGACTACCAGGCTCATGCGAATCTTCTCTTCAGTTGAGAGACTAGGCGTTAGCGGCTGCCGCCGCAATAGGCTCCAGTTTGCCCAGGCTTGCGAGCAATTCGGCGTTGAGGATGGCCGCGCCGGCGGCGCCGCGAATGGTATTGTGCGAAAGGACCGTAAACTTCCAGTCGAGCACGTTGCAGGGGCGCAGTCGGCCCACGGTCACCGCCATGCCGTTACCGCGATTGCGGTCGAGGCGCGGCTGGGGACGATCGGGCTGGGGAGCCCACTGGACGGGTTGATCGGGAGCTGTGGGCAGGCCCTGGCCGGAGAGCGGACGGAACTCGGCCCAGGCGGCAAGGAGATCTTCGCGCGCGACGGGGCGGCCCAGCTTGTTGCCGAGCTTGATGCTGACACTCTCGGTGTGACCGTCCTCGACCGCGACCCTGTTGCATTGGGCGCTGATCCTCGCCGGGAGCGGGGTCACGGCGTGGCCTTGGAGGCGGCCCAGGAGCTTGAGGGTCTCGGCTTCCATCTTTTCTTCTTCGCTGCCGATGTAGGGAACGACGTTGCCCAGGATGTCCATGGAGGGCACGCCCGGATAGCCCGCGCCGGAGACGGCCTGCATGGTGGTTACGAGGATCTGCTCGAGGCCGAAGCGCTCCTCGATGGGTTTGAGGGCCATGACCAATCCGATGGTGGAGCAGTTGGGGTTGGTGACCATGTAGCCGCCGGATTCGCGGCGCGAGGGCTGCTCCTCGATGAGGTGCAGGTGTTCGGCGTTGATCTCGGGAATGACGAGGGGGACGTTGGGGGCCATGCGGAAGGCGCTGGAGTTCGAGACCACGGCGCACCCGGCCTCTGCGAAACGAGGTTCAAGCTCGCGGGCGATGGCCGCGTCCAGGGCGGCGAAGACGATTTTGGGGGCGCCAAAGGGCTCGGCCGGGCGTACCGTCATTTGGGCGATGCGCTCGGGCAGCGGGGTGTCGAGACGCCACTTGGCGGCTTCACCGTAGGGCTTGCCGCTCGACCGGTCGCTGGCGGCTATCCAGGCCACCTGGAACCAGGGATGATGCTCAAGAAGCTGAATGAAACGCTGGCCGACCATGCCGGTCGCGCCCAGGATGCCGATGGGGAGTCGCGTCTCGATAGCCATAAACACTCCAGTGTACAGGAGGATAGGCGCGGGCCGGGAAAAACCGTAAGGCCGGGTGGGGGCGGATTCTGGGTTGACGGCGGCTCGGGAGTCTTGTGGCCGTAAAGACGCATCCCGTCCAGGCTCGCGGCTTATCTCCGGGATCGGAAATGTCCGGCGCGGTCTATGTCCTTCCTCTCCGGCGAGTTTGCGCAGGCGCGCACTTACATTCCAAAACGCCCGGCCATCGTGATATCCACCCTTCCAAATGGAGCCTTTGTCCTGCGCGATGGGCGTGCCGTCCGCCGTTGTCAGGTTATACAAGCCGTGGAATTCCGCATCGATGGTGTGGTTTTTCATGAAATCCCACTGCTCATGGAACCTCCGGAAATAAATAGGGTCTTGCTTGCCATAGCGCTCGTGCATCATCAGCAAGGCATTGAGCCCTTCCGCCTGAACCCACCATTCCTTTCGCGTATCTTCCGGCTTGCCCATGGTTGTGCCCTCCTGGAAGAAGCCTCCATTCTTTTCGTCCCAACCGCAGGCAAGGGCGCGATCCACCAGCAACTTCGCCATGCGTTCCGTCTTCGCGCTGGCCTTGCGATGGAGGAGTTCGTCGGTTTCCAGCATCAGATAGGCGGTCTCGACATCGTGACCGTAGGAGTCATGGTCGGGAATGGGTTGCCAGGCGCCGGTGAAATAGAGATTCATCAGGCCCGGCTCGACGCAAATTCTGTCGCGCACGATGGCCAGCATTTCTTCAAGCCTGGCGCGCAACGCCGGGTCTGGCCACACCCGGTAAAGCTCTGTGAAGGCTTCCAGCAGATGAATGTGCGTGTTCATCGACTTGAAGCCCACGGGACCTATCGGCCCCTTGGCGAGTTGTCCGCCGGGAACGTCCGGCTTGACCGGCGTTCCGTCGCGAGCGAGCCACTCGTAGTATCCGCCATGCGCGGAGTCATGCGCGTGCTTGCCGATCCACAGATATGCCTCCTTCGCCAGGTCGAGCGCCTGGGAATCGCCTGTCGCCTGGTAGGCCGCGGCCAATCCATAGATGCAGAATGCAATTCCGTAGAGATGCTTGCCGGCGGCGAACTCAGGGGTGAAATGGCCGTCGTCGTCGAGCAACCAGAAGAAGCCGCCGTCCCGCTTGTCCCACATCACATTCCGCAGATAGGAGACGCCCTGGCGCACGATGGGCAGAAACTCCGCTTTGCGCTTAGGGTCGTGCAGGATCACCTGGGACGCGACCCAGGTCATGCGCCCCTGCATGACGGCGGCCTTGCCATCGCTGGGCGCCCACTGCCAGTCGCGCGTGAAGTGGGTATGGAACCCGCCATGCTCCCGATCCACCGATCGTGGGAACCACACGGCGATCACGTCCGTGTTCAAGGCGTTTTCGGTTTCCACGGCTAGTTTGAGATACTCCGCCCGTGTTGGCTGCGGGAGAACCGCGAGCGAGGAAGCCACGAGTTGTTGCGCGACGCACATGCCGGAGGAAAGAAGCAGTGCGAGCAGAATGCGCCGGATTTGCATATAGAATCTCCACCAATGCTTTTTAATCGCGTGCGATGGCGGCCGGATGCGAGGCCGTAAGCCGCATCTCCCGCGAAGCCTCTTCAACCCGGTATTTCACTCTATACCACTTGGCGTACGATGGCGGGTACGCCGATGGTTGCGCCCGGCCGCGTGGTTAGAACGAGGGCAAAAGGGCGGGCGCCATGGGCCGAATGGGATTGAACGGGGCGTAAAACAGCATGATGTAGACTGGCTCGTGAGGAAAAGGGGGGGCTTCGGCCATGGGCTCATGGCGCCGCTGGGTTGTTGACTCTGCTCGGAAGTTATCCGGAATCTCCAAGCGTGCGATCGCGGCACTGCCGATGGCGTTGCCCGTGCTTTGCCTGCATGCGTCCGCGCAAACGACGACCATCTCAGGCACGGTCTACGACCCGAGAACGACGGCAAGCGCTCTTCCTCTGCCCAATGTGCTGGTGTATGCAACAACGGGTACAGTCGCGCCGCTTCCCGCCGGGGTGCAGTGCCTGACGGCCTCCGCGCCGACCGAGGCGACGAGCTACACCAACACCGCTGTGGACGGCACCTTCACGCTGACGGGCGTGCCGGAAAACGCGACGTATACGTTGGTGATCCAGGCGGGGAAATGGAGGCGGCAGTTCACTGAGACCGTTGCCGCGGCTCCGCTTACCGGACTTGCGTTGCACATGCCCTCCGACCACACCCAGGGCGACATCCCCATGATCGCGATCGCCACGGGCCAGGTAGACGCCCTGGAATGCGTGTTGCTCAATATGGGCATATCCGCAACGGAGTTTACCGACGATAACGAAACGGTTAATCCAGGCGGACACATTCACCTCTATGAGGGCTCAAAAGCGGCGGGCGCCGATATCAATGCGTCCACGCCCTCCGAATCTGTTCTCATGAGCACGCCGGCCACCCTCAACAACTACGACGTGGTCATGTTTCCCTGCCAGGGGAGCGCGGACGGGCAGGCTACGGTGGCAGGGGCAACCAACCTGCTGAACTACGCCAACGCCGGGGGGCGGGTCTTTGGCACACACTTCAGCTATGCCTGGCTGGATCCGAACCCGCCCTACAACTCTCTGTTTCCGGCGGTTGCGGACTGGGTTCAAGACCAGGACCTGGACGACGGAGAAGCCACCATCAACACCGGTTTCAACGATGGCGCAATTCTGGCGCAATGGCTGCTGAATATCGGGGCTTCGACAAGCTACGGGCAGGTTTCACTCACCACGCTGAGACACGACATCAGCGGGGTTGTCGCTCCAACGCAGTCCTGGGCGACGCTCAACTCCAACCGCGATATCATGCAGTTCACCTTCAATGCGCCGGTGGGGGCCGCGGCGGCCAGCCAGTGCGGGCGGGTTTTGTTCAACGAGTATCACGTCGAGGATATCCCAAGCGCAACCGGCCTAGTATTTCCGGCCGAGTGCCCCGCCTCCACCATCCCCATGACCGCGCAGGAAGAGATGCTCGAATTCGCACTGTTCGATCTCTCGACCTTTGTGACGCCGGTGGTGGTGCCCTCGCTCTCCATCACCTTCGATCCCAGCCCATTGATCGTCAAGCAGGGCGACACCGCCGACTCGGTCACGGTGAATGCGACCAATACGAGTACCAGCAACCCAATCGACGGAACGGCGGTGCTGACCTTCGCGCTGCCCGCCGGTCTGACGGCAACCGGACTGACGGATTCCACGGGCGGATGGATCTGTACAGTGGGAACCCTCACCTGCACCCGGACCACCGGCATCGCCACGGGCGGAAGCGATTCGGTCACCCTCACGGTAAGCGTCCCGGCGTATCCACCGGGAGGATTGCCGAGTCCCACCGGGTTGCTCTCCGCCACGGTCTCAAGTCCGAATTTTTCCAGCAACGTCACCGCATCGGATAAGGTCGTCTTCCAGCAACCGCCCCCGATAACCTGGGCCACTCCGGCGCCCATCGTCTACGGAACGCCCTTAAGCGGCGCACAACTCGACGCCACCTCTACCCTGGCGGGCGCCTTCACGTACTCTCCAGCCGCGGGAGCGGTCCTGGCGGTCGGGCAGCAAACACTGCAGACAACCTTCACTCCGGCCGACACCACCGACTACACCACAGGAACAGCGAGCGTGACCCTGACGGTGAAGCCAGCCACCCCTGTCCTGACGCTCAGCGGTACGCCCAACCCTGCCTTTGTGCTCAACCCGGTCACTTTCACAGCCACACTTTCCGCTTTTGCCATTGCGCCGACGGGCACTGTGGATTTCTGGGACGGAACAGCGCCCCTGGGATCGGGCAACGTTGCGAATGGGTCGGCAACTATCACCGCAACATCCCTGACCGCCGGACCTCATTCAATTTCAGCTGTCTACTCCGGAGACGCCTCGTATAATCCGGCAACCAGCGGCACGCTGGCCGAGAACCTTGTCGACTTCACGCTTGCGCCCACACCGGGGGGCGACTCGGTCACCACCCAAATTGGAGGCCAGGCGAACTACACTCTTGTGGTCACTCCGGTGGGCGGCACGACCCTGCCCGGAGCCATCAGCCTGAGCGTGACCGGACTTCCCCTGAACGTCGCAGCTGCCTTTTCACCACCATCGATCGCGGCAAACTCGACGACAACGACCGTGACGCTTCAGTTGGGGCCACCGGCTCATTCGGCGCTTGAGCCGCTCCGCGGGCCCGTTCGAGGAACCTATTTTCCCGCCGCGCTGGCCCTGATCTTGCTGCCCTTTGCCGGCAGGCTCCGCAAGGCTTCCAGGCGTTGGCGCGGGCTGGTCCTGCTCGCTCTCGCCGGCCTGGCGATGGCCGCGGGCGTCAGCGGATGCGGTTCGGTCTCACTCTATCCGAAGAACTTTCCCCTCACCGTGACGGCATCCTCCGGGGCTCTGTCTCACACCACCACATTGACGCTGACCGTGGAGTAAGCCCAGGGCCATCCGTCTGCTAGAGCAGTCGCGTAAAATGGCGGGTACGCCGATTGTTGCGCCCGGCCGCGTGGTCAGAACGGGGAATCCCCTATGAGGGCGAGAGTACATTTGCACCGGGGTTGTGTCCTGATGTGCCTGGCGGTCGCTGCCTCCGCGCGCTTCGCCGCTCAACAGGCCAACGAGCCTCCGGACAGCGCTGTCAAGCTGGAAGTAAACGTCAATAGAGTTCTGGTGCCGGTGGTGGTCCGCGACAAGCAGGGCCACGCCGTCGGGGGCTTAAAGAAAGAAGATTTCCAGGTCTTCGACAACGACAAGCCGCGCCCGGTTTCGTCGCTCGCGGTGGAGACGCGCGCGGCCAGGCAAATGATCACGCAAGGCGGTCCGGCGAGCGGACAGGAAAGCGCGACCCCGCAAGCTGGCCCGGCGAGCGCCGCGCCGCAAGCCCCGCCCCCGCGCTTCATCGTCTTCCTTTTCGACGACATGCACCTGAGCCCCGAAGAACTGGCCAACTCGCAAAAGGCCGCCGCCAAGGTGCTGGACGGGGCCTTGACGGCTTCCGATGTGGCCGCCGTGGTCGCCCTCTCCGGAAAGGCCAATAGCGGCTTCACCCGCGATCGCTCCAAATTGCAGGAGACGATCATGAGCCTGCAAGTGCGAAGCCTCTACCAAGCCGACGGCAACGAATGTCCCAGCATCAGCTACTACGAGGCCGACCTGATCTGGAACAAGAACGACCAAGTGGCAAGCCAGAGCGCGCTGCGCAAATTGGCCAATTGTTCTCCCGGCCTGAATCTGGTGCAGTCCAGTTCAGGCCAGTCGACCGACATCATCGTCGCCCAGAATCTGGTGAATGGCGCGGCCAGGCGCGCCCTCAGCGTCGGCTTCCAGGACGTTCAGACCACCTACGCGATGATGGAAGCGGTGGTGCGCAGCATGGGCAATCTGCCCGGACAGCGAATGCTGATCCTCGTCTCGCCAGGGTTCCTGCCCATCGAAGAGGGATCGAGGGAGGCGGAGTCGCGGATGACGGACCTGGCGCTGCAGTCCAATGTAGCCATCAGCGCCCTGGATGCGCGGGGATTGTACACCTCGGAAATCACCGCCAGCGAACACAGTCCGGGCTTCAGCACCAGCAGAATCGGCGGGGCCGGGGTTTCCCCTGGCACCCCGGCCGGCCCAAGCCTGCAGTTGGATGCCGAATACCATCGCGCCGCCATGAACCTGGCCGAGGACGCCATGTCGGAGCTGGCCGAGGGCACCGGCGGCAGCTTCTTCCACAACAGCAACGCTCTCGACACGGGATTAAAGGGCCTGACTGAGGCTCCGGAATATGTCTACGTGCTCGATCTTTCACTGGACGATGTCAAGCCGGACGGAAAGTATCACCGTTTGAAGGTGAAGGTCGACCGGGAGGGTTTGCGGGTGGAGGCACGCCGCGGCTACGTGATGCGCAAACCCGGGAGCCCAGGCGACCTATCTTCAAATACGGGCGAGATCCGGCTGGCCCTGGTGGCTCTCGACAAGAAGAACAAGCCCGTTCTCGACCTCAAGCAGGGAGATATCGCGGTGACCGAGGACGATTCCCAGGTCGCGCTCAACAGCCTTCGGCTGGTGACGGGCAAAGAAAGAAACAATCGTCTGGTCACCCTGGTCTTCGATCGGCCGGGCGCGATCGCCGACCCGCATCGTCCAATCGACCCGTCGGCGGCGAACGAGCCGCGCGATATTGCCCTGAAGATTCTCAAGATGTTCCCTGAGAGCGGCTTCTCTTTTGCGGTGCTGGATGTCCAGGGACGTCTCCAGCTTCAGCATGGGTTTACCTCCGACCGCAAGGCTCTTGCGCCGGCGATCGACGCGGCCACTCGACCGGCGGAAGCAGGGAGCGCCGCAATCAACCAGCCGGAGAAGGAAGTGATGGCATTGGCGCGGAGCGGCGCAGACGCCTCGGGGACGGCTGTGGGCTCGAGGGATTTTGCTCTGGCCAGGGCGCTGTTTTCGGCGCTCACCAGCTCGGGACGAATTGTGCAGGATCAGCACCTGCAGCCTTCCCTGGCCGGCATTTTGGCTTTGGCGCAATCGCAGCAACCGATTGCGGAACGAAAGGCCCTGATCTATTTCACCTCGCTGGGCGGCAAGCAAGCCGATTCGCGCACCATGGAAGCGATCACATCGATAATCGGAGCGGCCAATCGCGCCGGGGTGGCTATCTACGTGGTCGATCCGAATCGCCTTGACCAGCGCACGGCAAAGTTGGAGACGATGGGCATGGCCATGACCGCCGGTGGAAACGGAGCGCCGGCGGGCGAAGCAACCCCACGGGACACGGCCGTGAATCAGGAGGCGACCAGCAGCGTCCTCCAGCATCTCGCCGAGGGCACCGGAGGCAGCTACATCGTCGCCGAGGACGACCTATCGAAGCCGGCAAAACAATTGATACAGGACATGACGACCTATTATGAGGCTTCCTATCTTCCCGCGATCGGCGAATACGACGGGAAGTTTCGTTCGGTTGCCGTCAAGCCTCTCCGCGCCGGACTCAATATACGCACTCAGACGGGCTATCTTGCACTGCCTGCGCGCTCCGATGCGGGCGCCGCTCTGCAGCCGTTCGAGTTGCCGCTCCTGAAGATTCTGAGCCAGGCGAACTTGCCTGGCGATTTGAAATTTCGCGCCGCCGTCCTGCGCATGGAAGAGCTGCCCGAAGGAAGCGCGAATACGCTGGCTATCGAGGCGCCGCTTTCCAGCCTGGAGGTTCGAGAGGACTCCAGCACAAACCTGTATTCGGCGCACGTGTCGATCGTTGCCGAGATCGAGGACAAGACGGGAGCGGCGGTTGCGCACTTCAGCGAGGACATTCCACGGCGCGGAGTGCTGAAGAACGTGGAGACGGCAAAGTTCGAATCCATCACGCTGCAACGTCATTTTGTCGCGCCGCCGGGCCAATACGTTCTGGAAGCGGCGGTCCTGGATCGCAACAGCGGCAAGGCCGGCGCACAACGCATTCCTTTCGAGATTGCCAAGGCCTCCGGGGCGCCGTCGTTGAGCGACATGGTTCTTGTCCGGAAGACCGAGCCATTCCACGCCGAGGAGGACCCCTCCGAGCCGCTTCAGCATGGAAGCGACAGGGTCACGCCGAATCTCTCCGGCCAGTTGCCGCCTGGCGTCAAGGATTTCTCGATGTTCTTTATCGTCCACTCCGATCCCAGCGCGCCGGAAGCCGCCACGATCACCGTCCAACTGCTCAAGGACGGCAAACCGTTTGCCGGCGCGCCGACGATCTCTGGACAAGCCCGGAAGGCGACGTTCTCGTCTTACCTGGCCAGCCTCGCTGTCGACCCGCCCGAGGACGGCCAGTACGAGGTGAAGGCAACCCTGAGCCAGGGCGGGAAAACGGTGGAGTCGCGGACATCGTTCAACGCGACGGGAATCGGTCCGGCTAGACAAGAGGCGGCGGCTCCGCAGGCCGCATCGCTGGCTGCGCACACCCCTTCAGCCGATCCGGGGATGGCGGCCCGTACTTCCGATTCGGCCGCTGCGACCGAAGCTTCCGGCGCGGCCGGCACGCCAAACTCGGGCAGCATTGCAGACCTTACGATCCCGGTTGGAGCGACTGTCAAGACCGCCATCACCTTTCCCACGGATCCAATACAGCCTCCGCCGCCGGAGGAACTCAAGTCGATCATCGAGGACGCAAGAGAGTACGCCCTCAAATACAGCCGGTCCCTGCCTAACTTCGTGTGCGAACAGGTGACCAACCGGTCGGTCGATCTGACCGGCACCAGGGAGTGGAAGCACAAGGATAAGTTCACCGAGCTGCTGACTTATGTCGATCATGTGGAATCCCGGACCCTGTTGAAGATGGAAAAGGGCGTGTCCAAGAGCCGCACGGACAGCGGATACACAACGGGAGCGGTTTCTGCCGGGGAGTTCGGAGGGGTGATCGAAGGCGTCTTCCGGCCCGCGTCGAAGACCGAATTCAAGTGGAAGGAAACCGGCTTGCTCGGAGACGGGACGGTCCAGGTATTCGACTACCGCGTAGCCCGCGCCAACTCCATCCTCGACCTGGGCGCCGGAACGACGATCTATGTCGGCTGCCATGGCCAGGTCTTCATCGACACCGCAACCAGGGGGGTTCGCCGCATCACCATGGTCGCGGACGATGTGCCGAAAGACTCGCGTGTCCATGCGGCTTCGGTCAACGTCAACTACGACTATGTTTCGATCAACAATCACGACTACCTATTGCCGGTCAGCGCGCAAATCGTGGTCAGCCACGAACGCCGCGAGACAGATCTGAACGAGATCCAGTTTCGCAACTTCCACCGCTTCAGTTCAAAGGTCAGAATCCTCGACGATTATCAGGAGGCAAAGCCCTGAATAGCCCAGGCCAGGAGGTCATCGGCCGATCGAGGAATGGGACTTGACGCCGGTCCGGCCTGTCGATGCGCGGGCAAGGAAAAGGGCGGGCGCAAGGTGCTTCCACAATCCCATATCGAAGAGGCATCCCGTTCTGAATTTCGGAAAGAACGCTAGCTGAAGAGAGCGTCGTCCCAGGATTGCGCTTGGTCCCACATGGGCGTGGGTTCGAAGTAACCCGTTCCCGGTTTCAGATGGCGCTTGACCTCATCGTCGTTGAGCGCGATTCCCAGGCCGGGGGCATCCGGGACCTTGATATAGCCCTTGTCGACGATGGGCTTCTCGATTCCCGTGACCAGGTCCTGCCAGAAGGGCACGTCGAGCGAGTGGTTTTCAAGGGCGAGGAAGTTACGCGTGGCCGCGGCGCAGTGGACACAGGCCATGCAACCGACCGGGGTTCCGGCAAAGTGCATGGCCATGGGCACGCCGTAACGAAAGGCCATGTCGCCGATGCGATGGGTTTGCAGAATGCCGCCGGAGGTCGCAAGGTCGGGATGAATCTTGTCGACTGCGTGTTCTTTGCAGAGGGTTTCGAAGTCGGTGAATTCGTAGATGTCCTCGCCGGTGAGGATAGGCGTGGGACTCGCCTCTCGAATCTCCTTGAGGAGATCGGTGTAGTACCAGGGAATGACGTCCTCCATCCACTCCAGGTTGAACTTCTCATACGCCTTGCCGAGGCGGATGACGGATTTGACGCCGATGTGGCCGAGATGATCCATCGACAGCGGCATGTCGTAGCCGATATTCTCGCGCACCGCGGCAACATACTCCGAGAGCCGGTCGATGCCCTTATCGGTGACCTCGGTGGCGATGAAAGGATGAGGCTGATCGCGCAGCTCCCACCTGTCCAGGCCGGCAGGCTGCATCACCGTGTCCGGTATTCCGTGCAACACGTCGATGCCCAGGTCCATCTTCATCCAGGTCAGGCCCATCGCCTTGCGTTCTTTGGCGCGGCGGCCGTACTCCTTGGGGTCCAACGACTCCGTTGTATCCGCGTAGATGCGAATCGAGTCGCGCCATTTGCCGCCGAGCATCTGATAGACGGGGATGTTGTAGACCTTGCCCGCGATGTCCCATAGCGCCATCTCGACAGCGCAAACGCCGCCGGCCTGGCGAGCGCCGCCGCCAAACTGGGCGATCTTCTGGAAGAGATAGTCGATTTTCAGTGGATTCTCGCCGGCGATGCGGCTCTTCAACACCATGGCATACTGCGGGCCGGCGATATCGCGCACTTCGCCCAGGCCATAGACGCCCTGGTTGGTATCGATGCGAATCAGCACGCAGGGGCTCGGCCCCGGCTTGACGACGACCGCATAGCGCATGTCGGTAATCTTCAAGGCAGAGGGGCTGGAGGCGGTGTTGACGTTGCGTACCGCGGGTTCCTGGGGTTCGGCGCGGCGGGCGAGGGCGCCGCCGGCGATGAGGGCCAGGGAGGACCTGAGAAGGTTGCGGCGATTGAGTGCGGGCTTCAAGTCGTTGGACATGATGGGCGTTTCCTTTCGATGCGGCGGCCTAAGCAGAGCGGGAATCGGGATTCGCATTCCCTCAGGGGGTAAAGAGGCTGCGGAAGAACTCGGGCTTTGGGTGAAAATATCGGAAAGGGTTCCTCCGGGGCTAAAGCCCGTGTTGATTCTGTTGACTTTATGCGGGGGTTAAAACCCCCGCCTCCCTCCGAGTTGAGGTTTTCCGCAGCCTGTAAGGCCCACGTTCATTTTGGTGCGGTCTGCGGCACCCTTCGACTTCGCTCAGGGCGGGCTATTGAAGTCGTGCCCTGTTAGAGAGCTTGTCGAATGCGGCTTTTGAAGTCGTAGCCCTCAGGGCGCCGACTTCAGCGGTGCTTGCCTAGCGGTCGGCATGTTGTTTTGCTTTTGCCAGCAGCGCGTCGAATTCGCCGCGCGGCATCTTCAACTTGTCGGGATGGGCGTCGATCCATTTGGCAAAGCCGGCGTACTTTTCGAGGGTCCATCCTCCCTCGAATTGCGCGCCGTTCCTGCCCTCGCGATTCAACTCGAAGTTGTAGTCGTCCTTGAGCCCGGTGAATTCCGCCACGCCGATGGCCTCCTCGGCCAGGATTGCGGGAATGAACAGAACCCCTTCGGTCTTGGCCAGAACCAGGTCGCCCGGCAGCACCACCGCCCTTCCGATGCGAATGGGCGCGTCGATCGAGGTCAACTCCATCTGCGCCCAAGCGGAGGGGTCGTAGCCGCGATAGAAGCCGTTGAAATCGGGGATCTCGCGATTCTCCTCCTGATCCCTAATGCCGGCGTCGAAGACGAATCCCACATGGCTGTGCGCGGCGATGCCGTTGCCGAGATTGGAACCGATCAAAGTGCCTTCGACTATCTTTCCAAATCCATCCGCCACATAGACGTCGCCGATCTGCAACTCATCGATGGGCCACATATTGGTTCCACCCACCCGTCCCTCGGCCTTTCCCTCGGCGAGAATGGCCTTGGCCATGTCCGGCCGCGTGGGCATGTACTGCGCGGTAAGCGCGCGGCCGGCAAAGGGCTTTTCAATGTGCAGAGCCTGCCAGCCCGTCTCGAATTGATTCTGGTAGCCCTGGGCGCGGAGAAAGTCCCAGATGTCTTCAATGGACATGTCCACCGCGCGTTTGAGCAGAGCGTCGGGCAACTTCGGACGTCCATCGGGGAATCGCTCCCCCTTCCAGTCGGAGGTGTAAAAGAGCATTTGCTCGGGTGTCGTCTTCACCTGGCCCATTGCCGGGAATGAACCCAGAAAAGCACCGGCCATCAAGGTGAATAGAATCGCTCTTCTCATAAGGCTCTCCGTGTCGAGATTTCCTGTCCCGCGGACTTGGCAGGCGGAGCGTCGCGGAAACATCAGCGACAAGTGTAGAACACCCGCATCCGGTTGGGTTGGCGGAGCCATGCGGCGGCCGGATATGGCGGAATCCGAGGGCAGCCTGGGCGGGGCGAAGGGCGCGGCGCCGGCAGCGAGTCCGTGTTGAAACTGCGCCGGCTGCCGATAACAGCGATGGAGGAGCGCTTCGCATGAATCTGCGGGGGATCACAGCCTGGGCCAAACGGGCCCCAGCGGAGGCGGAGGACCCCAAAACCCCCAACATGGACAGATGCATGATCCTGCTGGTGGAGGGGGCGGCGCTGAATACGCCGGAGATCGATGCGGAAAGCTATAGGACATTTCGGTCCAACGTGAGAGCCCTGGCGCTGCAGATTCCCGACCGGCTGCCGGACGAAGACAAGCTGGCCCTGGCCCGCACCATCCTCTTTGAGTTCGAGAACTACCGCAAATGCTCGGAAAACGCGCTTCGGGAGTTGAAGTCCAGTTGGCGGGGGCTGGCGGCGATGCTGTTCGGCGACGTGCTGGAAAGCCTGGGCGCCGAAGCGGGGTCGCCCGCCGCCACAACGCTGGCCAAGGGCATTCCGCTCCTGGGGACTGCCGAAGAGATCCAGGAATGGCGCGGCCATCTGCAGAGCTTTCTGCACCCGGTCGACGCCCATGGCCTGGTCCAGGGGATGGCCTCGCTGCGCGCGTCGGACCACTCGACCGCCAACGACAATGCGTCCGGATTGCGCGGCGGCGGGAGCGCCGTCGAGCATTTGAGGAAAATTATCGACCGCAAAGGAAACGGGTTCATTGCCCTGTTCCGGCTCAGTTGCCTGGACGTGATCAGCCAGCGCTTCGGCGTCGAGGCGGTGGAGGATTGCCTGATGGCCGTCTCCGCATTTCTGACGGCCAGCCTGCACAGCGACGACGCCATCTTCCACTGGAGCGACTCCTCGCTGCTGGCCATCCTGCAGGGCCGGCCGAGCGAGCAGATACTCGCCGCGGAGTTACAACGCATCGCCACACAAAATCGCGAAAGCAGCATTGAAGTCGCGGGCCGCGCCATCATGTTGCGCATTCCGCTGACCTTCGACCTGACTCCTATCAGCCGGCTGCGCACGGCCGAGGATTTGTACAGAATCTCGGCGCAGCGAGCAAGCAAATGGTGAGGCCCATGAAGCAAACCTTTCCAACCATGCAATCCGCGCCAGAGAGCGCAACTCGAGATCCCTTCGACGATCTGCCCCTGCCGTACATCGAGTTGGATGCCAAGGGGATCGTCACCCGCGCCAACCGCGCCACGCTTGCCCTGCATCCCCTGGAGCATGGCGCTCTGATCGGCAAGATGGCGTGGGACCTGATGGCGACCGATGAGAAGGAGTCCAGTTGCGCGGCCTATCTCTTGTTGATGGAGTCGGGCGAAGAGCCGCCTATCGTGGAGCGATCGCTCTACACCCGGCTGGGCCAGTTCCACACCTATGAAATGCACCGTAGCCTGATGCGCGATACGGATGGCCGGCCGGCGGGGATGCGGATTCTGTGCGTGGACGTGACGGAGGCGAAAAGGGCTTTGGATGAGGAGCGGCGCGCTCGCATCTGGATGGAGAGCATGATGGATTCGGTCGACGCCGCACTGATCGTCACCGATGCCATGGGACTGATTTGCGTTGTGAATCCGGCCGCGGAGAAGCTGCTGGGCTGGAAGGCCCGGGAACTGATGGGAAAGGCAATCGAGAATGCGCTGCCGATGGCAGGTTGCGCGCGCGACGAAGGGAAAGCTTCCGACTTCGCCACCAAGTTGGAAGGCCATTGCAAGGGGATTGCGACCATCCTCGACCGCCAAGGCCGGGAAGTGCGCGTGGAGATTGCCAGCTCGCCCATTGTGGACAAGGCAAGCGGCTTCACCACGGGCGTGTTCAACGTGCTGAACAGTGTGGCGGACGAGGGCTAGAGCCGTTTAATAACTTTCCCGCCGCCCGCGCAAGTTAATAACTGGCTCCGGTGCTCGCCTTGCCGGATTTGGGTACTTAGCTTGACGCGGTCAAATCAATTCTTCGCCGCGGCGATGGGATAGCCCTGCCAAACATACTGCAGAGCCTCGGGCAGGGTTTGCGCCTTTACGGCGCGGTCGGTGTGGCCGGCGTTGCGGGCAAAGACAAACTGGTAACGATAGTCCTTGTCCGCCAGCACTCTGGCCATGTTCTCGTTGGCCACAACCCAATCGTGCATGCGGTCGCCCATGGGATTGGGATTGAAAAGGTCGCGGTCTCCTACTTCCATCCAGATGCGGAGCGGTTTGGCCGGGGAGTTGGGGATAAGATGCTCGTGAAACTCCCATGCGCCGTGGGGGGTCTGGGAGTTATACGGCCACTGCTGATTCACATAGGTTCCCGAGTAAGTGAGAACGCGGTGGTATAACTCGGGGCGATACCAGGCCATGATCAAGGCGCAGGAGCCGCCGGAGCTGCCGCCCATGGTGGCGCGGCCCTCGGGATCGCGAGTCAGTTTTACATGGGCCTGGGCCTCGACGAGGGGCAAGACTTCCTTCTCGACGAACTCGGCGTAGAGGCCGGACATGGTGTCGTATTCGAGGCCTCGCTCGCTGCCCTGGGCGTCTCCCGAACCATTGCCGATGGAGATGGCGACCATGGCGGGGACCTTGTTTTCGGCAATGAGGTTGTCGAGGACGGTGAACAAGCTCCTGTCGGGGCCGTCGGCTCCGACGATGAAGGGCGCCGCCGTGCCGGGGACGTATTGCTGGGGGACGTAGACGGCGACATGGCGCGTGTAGGGAGCGGGGTGGCTGGTGGTGAGGATGAGTTTGGCCGGATCGGTGGGATCGGGCGTGCCGAAGGTGCCGGGATCGCGGGCGATGCCGGGATAGATCTTGCTGTCGGCGGAGCTCATGGTGAACTCGATGACTTTTCCCTGCGGCACGCCTGGCTGCGCGGACATCTCCGGCGCGGGATTGTGCGTGGGGCCGAGGATGAAGTTGCCGTCGGCGGTGGGAGGAGCATTGACGCCGTCGGGCAGCTCTTTGGCGGCGACGAAGCCGGGGGTGTTGGGGTCGCGGGTTGGAGGCGTGGGGCGCGGGGGGCGCGGGGGCGTTGGCGAGGCCGGCGCCGAGGGTGCTGCCGGGGCCTGGGCGATTGCGGGGGCTATGGCGGCGATCAGGGCAATCAGGGTTGCGATGCGCAGAGGACGAAGCATGGGGAAGGCGGCTCCTTAACTCAGCAATGATAGTCAACAGGATCGAGGAAGTGTGAGGAATCTATCCCATGGCGGCGAGGACGGCGTCGGCAAATTGGCTGGTTCCGGCCGTGCCGGCTACGTCGCGGGTGAGGGTTTTGCGCTCGGCATAGACGGATTGGAGGGCGGCGTGGACGTTGTCGGCGGCGGCGGGCTCGTCGAGATGGCGGAGCATGAGGACGGCCGATTGCAGGAGAGCCGTGGGGTTGGCGACATCCTTGCCGGCGATGTCGGGGGCGGAGCCGTGGACGGCTTCGAAGATGGCGCACTCGATGCCGAGATTGGCGCCGGGGACAAGGCCGAGGCCGCCGACCAGGCCGGCGCAGAGGTCGCTGACGATGTCGCCGTAGAGGTTTTCCAGCAGCAGCATGTCGTACTGGTAGGGGTTCATCACCAGTTGCATGCAGGTGTTGTCGATGATGTGCTCGCCGTAGAAGATGTCGGGGAAGCCTTCGGCCACCTTGCGGGCGCAGCGCAGAAAGAGGCCGTCGGACAGCTTCATGATGTTGGCTTTGTGGATGGAGTGAATCTTCTTGCGCCCATGCTTGCGGGCGTACTCGAAGGCGAATTTGGCGATGCGCGTGGAGCCTTTCTCGGTGATGACCTTGATGGCTTCGACGACGCCGGGAACGACCTCGTGTTCCAGTCCCAGGTACTCGCCCTCGGTGTTTTCGCGCACGACGATCAGGTCCACGCCGGGCCAATGCGTGGCCAGGCCGGGAAGGTTTTTGATGGGGCGGAAGTTGGCGAAGAGGTCGAACTTCTTGCGCAGGGTGACGTTGATGCTCTTGAAGCCGCCGCCGACGGGGGTGGTGACCGGACCCTTGAGGGCGACGCGGTTGCGCTCGATGGATTCGTAGAGCGCGGCGGGGATGTACTCGCCATGGATTTCAAAAGCCTCGGCGCCGGCGGCGAAGCGCTCCCACTCGAAGCGGACGCCGGTGGCTTCGAGAATGCGGACCACGGCTTGGGTGACTTCGGGGCCGATGCCGTCGCCGGGAATGAGGGTTACCTTGTGGGTCATCATTCAGATCCTAGCTTTTAGCTTTTAGCTTTCAGCTTTCAGCTTTCAGCTTTCAGCTTTCAGCTTTCAGCTCTTGTTCGTTGTGCTTCCGGCGTTTGCTGTTCGTCAATGCCGATTCAAGGCGGATGCTGGACGCGAGTGGCTAGCGGTTATTTCTTGCCTTTGGCTGGGCCGTGGCTGGCGAGCAGGCCTTCGAGTTCTTCCTTGAATTCGCGGACGTCTTTGAAGTCGCGGTAGACGGAGGCAAAGCGGATGTAGGCGACGGTGTCGAGACCTTTGAGATGCTGCATGATCAGTTCGCCGATCTCGCTGGTGGTGCGCTCGCGCTCGGGGGCATCGATGAGAAAGGTCTCGACGGCGTCCACGATAGCTTCAAGGTTGCCGGCAGGGACGGGGCGCTTCTCGCAGGCGCGAAGCAGGCCGCTGAGGACCTTCTGGCGCTCGAAGCGCTCCCGGCGTCCGTCTTTCTTGACCACCATGTAGGGGATCTCATCAATGCGTTCATAGGTAGTGAAGCGGCGATTGCACTTCTCGCACTCGCGGCGGCGGCGGATGGAGTCGGCCTCCTTGCTCTCGCGCGAGTCGACGACCCGGTCCTGGGCGAAACCGCAGTAAGGACACTTCATGCTATGGGGATTCTAAATTAGGGGTCTGGGACTAGGGGTCAGGGATCAGGGGTCGGGGGTCAGGGAGCTGGGACGAGAAAGGTCTTGCCGGCCAGGGCGGTGAGGAGCTCTGGGTCGTAGGGGAACATGGTAGGTCACGATAGCCGGGCGCGGAGCCAGATGGGAAGCGGCGCGCGGCTGAATCGGTCAGCGAAAGCCGTTCAGCTCAGGAATTCGGCGATGGAGTTAACTACCGTTTGCTGCTCGTCTTCGCGGAGTTCGGGGAAGATGGGCAGGGCCAGAACTTCGCGGGCGGCGCGCTCGGCCTCCGGGAAGCTGCCTTGCGAGTAGCCGAGGGTCTTCAATGCCTCCTGCAGGTGCAGCGGAACGGGGTAGTAGATCTCCGAGCCGATGCCGCGGATGGCTAGAAACTCGCGCAGGGCATCGCGGCGGCGAGTGCGGATCACGTACTGGTGCCAGACGCGATGGCTGCCGGGTACTTCGTGCGGCAGCACGATGCCGTGCACGGGATAGGGGCCTGCTTCGGGGAGTTCCGCCGCGTGAAACAACGCATGATAGCGCTTGGCAATCTTGCGGCGCGCCTGGTTCCATCCCTCGATGTACTTGAGCTTGACGCGGAGAATGGCGCCCTGGAGGCCGTCCATGCGGGCGTTCCAGCCGGCCTCGTCGTGGTAGTAGCGGCGGCGCATGCCGTGCTGGCGCAACATGCGGGCCCGCTCGGCCAAGTCGTCCGAGTTGGTGGCGACCATGCCGGCGTCGCCCGCGGCGCTCAGGTTTTTGGTGGGATAAAAGCTGAAGGCGGCTAGGTGGCCGAGGCTGCCTGCTTTCATTCCGTTCCACTCCGCGCCCCAAGCCTGGGCGGCGTCTTCGATGAGCTTGAGCCCGAATTCCTTTTCGAGACGAGCGAAGGCGGTCCAATCGGCAGACTGGCCGTAAAGATGAACGGGGAGAATGGCGCGAACGGCTGCGCCTTGCGGGCTTTTCAGGACGGTTTCGACGGCAGCCGGGTCCAGGTTGAAGGTGGCCGGATCGATGTCGGCCAACAGCGGCTTTGCGCCGGCGCGGAGAATGGCGCTGACCGAGGCGAAGAAGCTGAAAGGGGTGGTGACGACGGCCTGGCCTGGACCGACTCCAAGGGCAGCCAGCGCCAGCCAGAGAGCGTCGGTGCCTGAGGAACAGCCTACGGCGTGCGCTACGCCCAATTGCTCTGCCGCGGCGCGCTCGAAGGCGGCAACCGGCTCGCCAAGAATGAACTGTTGCGTCTCCAGCACCTGTCCGACCGCTTGCAACAACTCCTGGTGGAGGGGACGGTACTGGCGCTTCAGGTCCAACATGGGCACGGGCATGGCATGGGCAGCGGGAGCGGGAGTTCCGGCCGGAGTGCCGGGCGCGGCGGCAGAGTCTTTCACCCAATTATTTTACCAATCGCAGAGAGCTCTGCTACCAGACTCGGAAGATCGGCCGTCTCACGGGGAGTCTCGGCAGATGAACGCCCGAAAAGGAGTTTGGCTGCAAGCTACGGCATCCCTCCATAATGCGGTTTGACGATCCTTCATGGCTTGCGCCCGCTTGACCCCGGCTTTCCACCGCTACGACCAAGTGGGCACCGGGGTACCCTCCGGGGTTGGGGTATCGCCGCAGACCTAGGCCGTTTTGCCCCTGGATTGAGTACCGAGGTCTCAAATCGGAGTCCGTCTTGGGTACCGAAGAGTTGAAAAGACCGGCAAATCGTACTAAAGTTGAGATATTGCGAGCGCGGAAGGCCCCCGGGATTCGGGAGTTGCGTCCGCCGATTTTTTCTTGTCACGCACGTTGGGTTGATTTGCATCTAAACCACTAAGAGGAAGTAGGAGATCGGCACATGGAAAGCAAGCCGGCACAAAACATTCAGGACACATTTCTGAACACTGTCCGCAAGGACAAGACACCCATTACGATCTATCTGGTCAGCGGCGTCAAGCTCACCGGAAAGATCCGTTCTTTCGACAAGTATTCAGTGCTGCTGGAGAACAACAGCCAGGAGCAGTTGATCTTCAAGCACGCCATTTCGACGGTAGTAAGCAACCGGGCCATGATGCATACGGACCATCGTCCTCTGAGCATGCAAGCAGGCATTGGCCCGTCCGCGGTGACCATTCCGTCCGTGACGCAAGCGGCCGCGGAGCAGGGATAGCGCGGCGGGAGCGGCCTCGATTGGCAGTTGAGGACGGACATCCGGGGTCCGCGCCGGTGCTCAGTGGGCGCCGAGCGGATCGCTGGGGTGAAAGGCCGGGATCCTCCGCGACAGCTCCGAGTCGCGGAGACGAGCGGCTGGAGCGCGCGGTTCTGGTAGGCATGGACCTTGGAGCTCGCGGGCGCGGCACCCGCGCAGGCGTTGCGGTAGCGCGTCAAGCGGCGGTGTGCGCCGGCCCCGTGGATCTCGACTCCCCGGCTCTCGAAGAGCCCTTGGCCGAACCCGCGACATGCGAAGCGGTCATGTACCCAGTGGCCGGCGAGCCGGGGTACGCCGCGGGATCGGCGAGGCGGGGCACGGCCCTTGACGCCGAGGAATCTCTTGCCGAGTTTCGCGAACTGGTATCAAGCGCCGGAGGCCAGGTGGTGGCCGAGGTGGTGCAGCGCCGTTCCCGGCCCGATTCAGCCACTCTGATTGGCGCAGGCAAGGTGGAGGAGATTGCCGGTGTGGCGGCTTCAACCGAAGCCGACCTGGTGCTCTTTGACCACGACCTGACACCAACCCAACTGCGTAATCTCGAGACCGCGCTTCCCTGCCGCGTGCTGGACCGCACGCAGTTGATTCTGGATATCTTTGCCCGCCACGCACGCACCAGCGAAGGCAAGGTGCAGGTGGAGCTGGCGCAGTTGGAGTACATGCTGCCGCGGCTGACGGGGCGAGGCAAGGCGATGTCCCAGTTGGGCGGCGGCATCGGCACGCGCGGCCCGGGCGAAACCAAGCTGGAGACGGATCGGCGCCAGATTCAGCGCCGCATCGACCACCTGAAAGAAGAACTTGCGGCGGTGCGCCGGGTGCGAGAGCAGCAACGGCAGCGGCGCGAGTCGACGCCCGTGCCCACGGTGGCTCTGGTGGGGTATACCAACGCCGGCAAGAGCACGCTCTTCAATCGACTGACGGGAGCGCGGGTGCTGGAGTCGGCGCGGATGTTCGCGACCCTGGACCCGAAACTGCGGGCCATCGAATTGCCCAGCCGGCGCAAGGTGCTGCTCTCCGACACGGTGGGGTTTATCCGCAACCTGCCGCACACGTTGGTGACCAGCTTCCGGGCCACGCTGGAAGAGGTGGAGCAGGCCGAGGTGCTGCTCCACGTTCGCGATGCCGCATCCACCTATGGCGAAGAACAAAAGTCTCAGGTGGAAAAGGTCTTGGGCGAGCTGGAATCTCTTGGCAAGCCGCGCATCGAGGTGCTGAACAAGATCGACCTGCTGGGAGAACACGAGCGGGATGGACTGCTGGCGCGCTCTCAAGCCGGGGGCGAGGTGGCCGTTTCCGCGCGTACCGGGGAGGGCATGGATGCATTGCTCAAGGCCATCGACGGGGCGCTCAACTCCGATCCGGTGATGGAGGCGGAGTTGCGGGTTCCGCAGCAGGAGGGAGCGGTTCTGGCGGCGATCGAGGCGGGGATGGTGGTGCATGCGAGGGAGTACGAGGGGAATCTGGTGCGGCTGACGGTGAGCGGGCCGGCTTCGCTGGTGGGACGGCTGCGCAAGTACCGGCTGCGGGACGAGTGAGCGCGACTCCCGCTCAAAGGAACCGCAAAGCCTATGATGGGTTCTCTTGGATTTGGCTTGAAAGGGCGCGGCCAAAGAGGCGGCGGAAAAACTCAGGTTTTGGGTGAAAACATCGGAAAGGGTTCCTCCGGGGCTAAAGCCCGCTTAGATTCTGTTGACTTTATGCGGGGGTTCAAACCCCCGCCTCCCTCCGGATCGAGTTTTCCGCAGCCTCTTTAGCCGCGCCCTTTCAAAGGAACAACACTCGCGCGACAAGCCCTGCAGGGCCGAAGGAGATCCCGTGAATCCCGTCCAATCCACACCCGGCCGCACCATTGCCACGCTCGCCAGCCGCGAGGTCTACCGGAACCACTGGATGCGGGTGCGGGAGGACGAGATTCTGCGCTCGAACGGGAAGAAGGGCATTTATGGCGTGGTGGACAAGGACGACTCGGCCATCATTCTGCCCATCGACCGGGGCCAGGTGTGGCTGGTGGAGCAGTTTCGGTACACCATTCAGGAGCGGGCGCTGGAGCTGCCGCAGGGCGGCTGGGAGGAGACGGTCGAGAATCCCGAGGAGCTGGCGCGAGGCGAGCTGAAAGAGGAGATGGGCCTGGACGCGGCGGAGATGACCTACCTGGGGTGGTTGTGGATCGCTTACGGATTCACACGGCAGAAGCAGCATGTCTTTCTGGCTACGGGGCTAACGGCGACCGAGACGGCGCGCGACCCGGAGGAGCACGACCTGGCGATTCGGCCGGTTCCGGTGGAGGAGTTCGAACGGATGATGCTGGATGGAACGATCCGCGACAACTGCACGCTGGCGGCGTGGGGACTGTACCTGTTATGGAAGGCGCGGCGGAGGTGAGGAGCGCGCGGGTCTGCTACAGGACCAGTTTGTAGATATTGCCCTTGCTGTCCTTGGCTACCCCTTTGATGTCAATGGGCGCCGCCGCGTCATCGCCGTGGACCTGGCGGTACATCTCAACCTGGAGGACGGTGCCCTGGCTGCCGGTTACGACGGTCTGCGCGAAGAATCTTGTGCCCAGAACATGGGCCGTATAAAAGCCCTGGCCGTACACCGTATCCCATTCCCGAGCCAGGCTGGTGGGTTGAGGAGTGCCGGCGGCAGCCCTTTCAGCCCGCGTTTTCACCGAAGGCACCGACCAGCTTCCGCTGAAGATCTCGCCGTTGCCGAGAACCGCGCGAATCGTTCGCGGCGCCAGGGTGCCCGTGATTTTGGCGGTGAAGATGGGCGCGGGCGTCAGCGCGGCGAGCGAACCTTGGACCGGGTAGAGATGGCCGTTGATCTGGCATCCGGAAATCATGCACATTCCGAGCAAAGCAAATACGATCCTGATCTTCATTGCTAGTCCCTCCGTTGGCTGGAACATCGTGGAAGGTTCCGCGGAAAGCCGGTTCCTTCCGCGCTCGTTCATCGGTACCCGCGGCGCTCAAAAGACAGGGCCGATGGGCTAGTTGGCTTGCGGCGCTCCGGCGGCTCCCAAGACCAATTTGTAGATGTTGCCCTTGTTGTCGACCGCCACGCCGCGCGCGTTCCAGATCTCGACCTGGATCACGGTTCCCTGGCTGCCGGTGAGGACGGCTTGGCCCAGCTGGTATCCAACCACATGGGCGACGTAGAAGCCCGGCCCATATACGCTGTCCCAAGCCGAGGCCAAGTTGGGCTGCGGCGGGACGGCGGGCGGAGGGTTGGGCGCCAAGGGGGCCGGGGGTGGTCCCGCCAGAATTTTCACCTTGCCCTGAAATGTCTCGCCATTTGCGAGCGCCACGGAAAAAGTCAGCCCCGGAGGCGCCGTGAGCTTGGCGGTAAAGGCCTGCGGCGGCGTTTGCTCCGCCAGCGGACCACGGACCGGATAGAGCCTCAAGCTGGCATAACATCCCGAGAGCAGGCAGGCGCACGACAGGGCGAGGAGAACAGAGACTCCCGTCTTCATGGGTGGGTCCTCTTTCCCATTGGACACTGCGGATCGGAGGGCGGTTAGGCGGAATCTTGGCGGCTATCCGCGCTCCTCCATGGGAATGTACGGGGCAGGGTAGGGGGGGCCGATGTACTCGGCGCGGGGGCGGATGAGGCGGTTGTCGTCGAGCTGCTCGATGATGTGCGCGGTCCAGCCGGCGATGCGGCTGATGGCGAAGATGGGCGTGTAGAGGTCGAGGTCGATGCCCAGGGTGGCGTAGGTTGAGGCGGAGTAGAAATCGACGTTGGCGTTAAGCTTCTTGTCGGCGTTGATGTAGAGCTCGATGGCGCGGGAATAGTCGAACCACTTGGGCACGCCGGCGTCCTTGCCGAGCTGCTCGCTCATCTTGCGCAGGTGGGTGGCGCGGGGGTCCTCGGTCTTGTAGACACGGTGGCCGAAGCCGGAGATTTTCTGCCGGGCGGCCAGCATGTTCTTGACATAATCGACCGGATCGGCGCCGGCCCTGTCGATCTCGTAGAGCATGCGCATGACGCCCTCGTTGGCGCCTCCGTGCAGCGGCCCCTTGAGCGCGCCGATGGCGCCGGTGACGGCCGAGTGGATGTCGGCCAGGGTGGCGGCGATGACGCGGGCGGCGAAGGTGGAGGCGTTCAGCTCGTGATCGGCGTGCAGGATCAGCGCGATGTCCAGTGTGCGGGTAGCCGTCTCGGAGGGCTGTTCGCCGTTCAGCATCCAGAGAAAGTTGCCGGCGTGGCTCAGAGAGCGGTCGGGCGGGACAATCTCCTTTCCCTTGCGAATGCGGTCGTAGATGGCCACCAGCATGGCGATCTGCGCGGTCAGATTGTAAGCCTTGCGGACGTTGGCGTCGTGGGAGTTGTCCTTCTCGTCGGCGTCGTAAAAGCTGAGCGCGGAGACGGCGGTTCGCAGCACCTCCATGGGCGTGGCGGTGATGGGAAAGTTTTGCAGCATGTCCACGATGCGCTGGTCCAGGGAGCGGGCCAGCGTCAGTTGCGAGTGAAACTCCCGCAGTTCCAGTTGGTCGGGCAGGATGCCGTTCCACAGCAAATAGGTGGTCTCCTCGAAGGTGGAGCGCACGGCCAGCTCGTGAATGTCGATTCCCCGATAAGACAGCACGCCCGCCTCTCCGTCGATCCAGCAGATCCCGGAGTTCGCCGCAACAATTCCTTCCAGACCCTTCCCCGCCACAGCAGTCGGCATAGCTTTCGGATCTCCCTCTTGCGATGAATTTTGGCGATTGCGGCGGATGTCCAGGCCTTCTGAAAGAGCCCGGCGCCAGATTTTGCAGTAAAGATGTTTATAACGGAACCATTCGCCGGTTGTCACGGAGGGTGGGACGGCGCGGCCCTGGAGCGGCCCCTGGACCGGCCCTTTCGCCCGGAAGGCACAGACCGCTTGCTGGGGCCCTGGGGCCTCGCGGCGGCTCCGGAGCGCGTGTTCCGCCCCCTTGCAACCGGATTTTCCCGCACAAGGGGGGTCTATTCGATATTCTGTAGATTCCCCAGGCCGGTGCGCGGAGCCGGGTCTCGGTAGCCCGCAGGGAGGGCTGAGCTTACTGGAAAACGCAGGACGCGGCAGAGAGAAAGCCATTCTGTCTGCGTCCAATGGGACAGAAGATCGTTCAACCGGGCCCCTGGCCGAGCGCCAGGGCTCAAGAGAGCGGCTCGCAGGACGGGCCGCCTGAGAGAAGAAAGGTAAACCGATGAGTGAAGTTGACGACACCCCCAGAACCTATTCAGGCGCGCTGCTGGCAGTGCTCGCCGCGGCCCTGGTGGCCGCCCTGGGCGGCCTGATCTGGAGCTATTCGCTGAGCGGCCGGCTAGCCGCCCAGCAAAACGAACTAACCGACGCCAAAGAGCGGAACAAGGAACTGGCCGCGGACCTGCGCGAGACCAACGCCCGGCTGAAGGTGGCCACCGACGAGCTGAGCAATTCGCTGGGGCTCACGCAGAAGCAACTGGATTCGCGCGCCCATGAGATCATACTCCGCGAGCAGGCCGACGAGGCCAACGCGCAAAAGCTGGCTGCGGCCCAGCAACAGACCGCGCAACAGGTGAGCGCCGTCTCCGGAGAGGTCTCCAACGTGAAGACCGACGTGGGCGGAGTGAAAACCGATCTGGGCAAGACGCAGAACGACCTGGCCGCGGCCGTCGCCCAGTTGACCTCGATGAAGGGAGATTTGAGCGACCACAGCAGCCTCATCGCCCGCAATCACGACGAGTTGGAAGTGCTCAAGCACAAGGGCGACCGCACCTTCTACGAGTTCACCCTGGTGAAGGGCCAGAAGAAGCCCGTGGGCACGGTGAGCCTGGAGTTGAAGAAGAGCGACGCCAAGAGGAGCAAGTTCACCTTGGTGGTCTATGCCGACGACAAGCAATACGAAAAGAAGGACCGGAATCTGAACGAGCCGCTGCAGTTCTACGCCGGCAAGGACCCGCTGCTCTTCGAGATCGTGGTCAACACGGTGAGCGCCAAGAATACGGTGACCGGCTATCTATCGGTGCCCAAGAACGCGCCCGTTCCGGTGAGTCCAACTAGCGGTCAGTAACGGCAGATTGGGGGGGCGCGAGGGTCACGCTTGGCTGGTATTGGAAGGCGATGGTGAAGTTCAGGTCCTTGCGCGCGTCCCACTCCTGTTTGCTCAGCCGGAAGGAGGAGACGATGGTCCCTTCCAGGGTCTGGCCGGGGTCGATGGTCGCGTGGGGCGACAAGGCCTTGCCATGCGGCACATCGAGCGTTGGATAGGCGATAAACACCCGGTCGTAGTCGGCCGCCGTGGCCGCATAGCTGGAGTGGATGCCGTCGGCCAGCGTGGCGTTAGTCAGTATATTGAGCAGGAAGAGCGGCTGCTTGCTCTGGTTGTGCAGCTTGACTTGGGCAAAGACCAGCACCTGGTCGAAGCTCTCTTTGGGCATGAGCGCGCCGTTGGCGTCGAAGCCTGGGGTTTCAGTGTGCTGCGGGTGGACCCACACCTGCTCGATCTCGCCGCTGGCCACGGGGGGTTTTTGCCCGGCGATTACGTAGACGGCGATGCCGGCGGTCACCAGCAAGGCCGCGATAACCCCGGCCCAGACCACGTGGCTGGTACCCTTGGTGAATTCCTCGCCGAGGGCTGCGTCGTCCAATTGTGCGAAATCCTGCTGCAGTAAGCTCATTTCGACTTCATCTTATCTCTGGTGGAGCTAGCGAGCTATGAATTTCGTTCCTTGCATTGGAGGAATCCAATCTCCATTGTGCGAAAAATGGTGACTTTTGGGGCGGAGGGCCGGGAGTGGCGGCCGGTGAGGTTCCCTTCGCCGCATAGGGACTGTGGCATTCCTCTGCTCGTTTTGTTACGCTCGAATTGGAGAATCAGGCTCATCGGAGTAACGGTCATGATCCAAATCCAATTTGAAGCCGAGATCGAGGCCCAACTCGCCGCCGAAGCTCAGGCTCGAGGCGAGGCGCTGGACCATTACATTGAGAAGATTGTTATTGGGCGGCCGGTTGAGCAGATCAGGCAACGAACCGTTGCCGAGGCCATCGATAGCATTCGTCAACTGCGCAAGGGGAACTCGCTTGGCGGCCTCAACATAAAGGAATTAATCCACGAGGGCCATAAATACTGATGGCAACGTTCATCGCGGACGCTTCGGTGACGCTCCCGTGGTGTTTCCAGGACGAAGCGACCGCCTGGACGGATAGCTTGCTGGATCGTCTTCGTGGGGGGGGATCGGATTGCAGTTCCCGCACATTGGCCAACCGAGATTTCCAATGGGCTGCTTATGGGGCTCCGCAGAAAGCGCATTCAGCCTGGACGCCCGGAGCTGTTTTGGGATGACCTGGGAGTGCTTCCGATTGATGTGGAAGCGCCGCTCACTCCCGGTCAAGCAAAAGACGTCCTCGCGCTGTGCCAGCAGCATGGGTTGACTGTGTATGACGCCGTTTATCTTGAGTTAGCGAAGCGCAAAGGATTGCCGCTCGCAACCCAAGATTCCGATCTGCTCAAGGCTGCGCAACTGGAAGGCGTTTTGCTAATAGCTCAGCAGCCCTGAGGACCAGACCAGTTCCGATTTCGTCTTCCCCTAAAACCCGATTTTCGGGCGCTCCGGCGGCGGTTGGAGGCTTTGAGAGTAGAACGCAATGCCATCAATCTGCCGGTGGGCAAAATGTCGGTCGCAATATAGCTTGTCCGACATCCGAGCGCGGGCGGGAGAGCGTACTGAAAAGGGCGCGCGCTGCACAGAGATGACGCGTTGTTTTCATTTCAGTATCTGGAATCCGGAACGAAGACAAGTCGAGTTCGTATGCTTCTTCGAGATCGGTGACGACCCCATGGAATTGCTGCACCGAAGATTCATCCCAATAGAGAGGCAAATGGCTCCGCAGAGCTGAAAATCGCGCCCAGGCAAGGCTCTGCTTGTTGAGGCTATCCATGGCCAATATGCTACACCTGCCCAGCGACAAGCCCCGACCAATAGGCACGGACTGCAAGTTGACGTGAGGTGCTCTACGGCCGCCTCCTGAGCGCTGCCAGCAAGTCCTCTGCCCCCAGCGTATTCAATACATCTTCCGGCCCCAGCCAGGCGCGGCGCAGTTGCCGCACGCCGTAATCCATCTTGCCCAGGTTGCGGGCGTCGTGAGAGTCGGAGTTGATGACGATTTTGCATGCCAGCTCCTTGGCCAGGCGCAGATCGCGATCGTTCAGGTCGAGGCGCTCGGGGGCGGCGTTGTGTTCGACGGCCACGCCTAGCTCGGCGGCGCGGCGCAGGACTGCGCCCATATCCAGGGCAAATGGCTCGCGGCGCAAGAGCAGCCGTCCGGTGGGATGGCCGAGGATGCGGACGCAGGGGTTCTCGATGGCGCGGAGCACGCGGGCGGTCATCTCCTCGCGGGGCTGCTCGAAGCGCGTATGCACGCTGGCGATGACGACGTCCATTTGCGCCAGCACCTCGTCGGCAAGGTCGAGGGCGCCATCGGCCAGGATGTCCACCTCGATGCCGGAGAAGACGCGGATGCGGCCGGCCATCTGCCGATCTACCTCGCGGATGCGGGCGATGTGTTCGAGCGCCCGCTTCTCGTCCAGTCCTTTGGTCATGGCCAGGTTTTTCGAGTGGTCGGTGATGGCCATGTACATGTATCCACACGCAACGGCGGCCTCGGCCATCTCACGAATGGTGTTGTGGCCGTCGCTGGCGGTGGTGTGCATGTGCAGGTCGCCTTGGATGTCGGCCTTCTCGATGAGGCGCGGCAGCGCGTGGCGGGCGGCGGCCTCGATTTCGCCCAGGTTCTCGCGCAGCTCGGGCGGAATCCAGTCCATGCCCAGGGCGGCGTAGATCTCTTCCTCGGTGGCGGCGGCGACGGTCGATTCGTCGTCGAGCCGGGCCAGCGCCCACTCGCTCAGCGTGTAGCCCATTTTGAGGGCACGCTGCCGCAGTGTAACGTTGTGCGCCTTGGAACCGGTAAAGTACTGCAGAGCGGCGCCATAGCTGGCCGAAGGCAGCAGGCGCACGTCCACCTGCAAGCCGTTGCCGAGATGAAAGCCGACCTTGTTCTCGCCCTTGGCGATCATGTCGTGGATGCCGGGGTAGGCGGCAACGTACTCGACCGCGGCGGCAGTATGTTCGGGGGCGCAGGCGGGGCCAGTGACCAACAGGTCAAGGTCGCCAACGGTTTCGCGGCCCCGGCGCAGGGAGCCGGCGGGGGTCACCTTGTCGACGCCTTCAAATTCCAAAAGATACGCCGCAATCCGCCGCGCTGCCTCCTCAGCCACATCGATGCGGTAGCGGCCGGCGCTGCGCCGATAGTCCTCGATGCCCTTGCGCAGCTTATCGATCTGCTTCTCGCCCATGCGCGGCAGCCCCGCCAGCCGTCCCGCATCGATGGCCTCGGCGAGCTGGCCGATGCTTCCGATCTGGGCCGCGGACCACAGCAGCGCGACGGTCTTGGGCCCCATGCCGGGCAGCTTCAACAGTTCCAGAAGACCCGCGCCGTACTTGGCCAGCAACTCCTCGCGCAGAGGCAGCGTGCCGGTGGCCGCAAGGGCTTGGAGGTTGGCGGCCATACCCTTGCCGATGCCTGGAATCTCGAGCAGGCGGGCAGTCGCGCCCGCGTCGGCCGCCAGGGCGTTTAGATCGTGGGTGGTCTGCTCCGCGGCCTCGGCGGCGCGGCGATAACTGCGGATGCGAAAGCTGTCGCCGCCGTCTATCTCCAAGAGGTCGGCGGTTTCCTCCAGCAGACGGGCCATGGTGGAGTTGTCCATTGCAAGAATCTCCGCAGACAGTAGAACAGAGATCAGAGATCAGGGATCAGGGTCCGGGGTCAGGAACCGGCGATCGGCGGTCAGGGATGGGCCGATACATGAGCAGGGGTGTGTGACAGAAAGGGCATGACAAGGCACAGTTCCACAATGCCGCCTGGCGGCGGTCTTGCTGTAACGCCCGGTCTACCGCGCGTCTAGGCTGCGCTGTGGGCGGCGTCCCGGAAGCGGATCACTGCATCCGCCTGGGGACCTTTCTGACCTTGGACGATGTCGAACTCGACGTCATCGCCCTCTTTCAGCGTTTTGTATCCGTCCAACTGAATCGACGAGTAATGGACGAATACATCCGGCCCATCATCCCGTCCGATGAATCCGTAGCCCTTGGCGTTGTTGAACCACTTGACCTTGCCTTTGAATTGAGCCACAGGCTCCTGCCTTCCTTGCATCGTGCATGGGGAGTGGCGGCGGGCAATGAACATGGGGAATGCCTGCCGTTCTTGCATTATGACGTGTAAATGCTAAGAATGGTTCACTCGATATTTAGAAAAGTGTCCCACATCATGGGAGGGGCCGGCAAAAAACGCCGGCCCTGCCTGGAAACGATTGATTCAATTGGCTGAATGTCCGCCCGCTACTTGCCGCGTTTGCGCTCGGTCTTGCGCGCAAACAGGAGTACGCTGGTGAGTGTTTTGCCGTCCAGAATCGCGCCTTTGTCGATCATCCTCAGAAGCTCGGAGAGCCTGACCAGGCGAATCTCGATCCGCTCGTCCTCTTCCGGACGGGCGTCTCCAGCCGCCAGACCCTCGGCCACGAAAACCTTCATCGATTCGCCCAGAAAGCCGGGGCTGGCGTAGTACTCGACCAGCGGCTTCCACTTCCTTGCATGGTAGCCGGTCTCTTCCTCGAATTCCCGCCGAGCGCCCGCGAGGGGGTCTTCGCCGGCCTCCAGCTTGCCGGCCGGCAGTTCCCACAAGAACCGGTTGGCGGCATGACGATACTGACGTTCCATCACGATCCAGGGATCCTTCTTCCTCTTGGCGTTGTCCATGGCCAGAATCACGACGCTGCCGTTGTGGCGAATCACGTCGCGGACATTTTCGTGGCCGCCGGGCTCGATCAGCCGGTCGCGCAACACCCGAAAGAGCGGCCCATCGAAGACCACCTCGGAGGCGAGGAGCTGCGCCGTCTCGGCGGCAGCGGGCTTTGACGCCTTCTTAGCCTTCTTCGCACTGGGCGTCCTCTTGTCCTTCGCTTTCAGGGCTTTTTCTGTGCTGGCCTGGGCGGATTTCTTTGTCTTGGATGCGGGGGCCTTGGTCTTCTTTGGCTTGGCGGCCTCGGCGGCCTTCACTTTCTTGGGCATTTCTTCTTTCTCCTCGGAGCGCTACGATGCGCAATCAGATAATGAGTATACGCAAACCACCCGCCACGCGCTCTTGTGCATCGATTTAGTTCCTCGTGGCATCCTTAAGAGCGGTTCCCGATTTATTTGCTCGCCGGTCGCGGCTTCGATCCAGAGCCATAGGAGAACCTTAGCAAAAGCCGGAGTCCCAGGTGAATGCGTTGCCGACCGCAGAGTGTTTTCCCATAACCGTTGCGCCGGGTCTGAGCCGGCTGTTTCTGGACTACTGCGCCGGCGATGCGGCGGCGCGGCCGTTCTACGCTTCTCTGCCTTTGGACGAGGGTTGGCGGGAGCGGCCTGCCCCTGGGCCGCACTGGCCGGAGCTGGTTCGGCTGCTCGCCGGACAGAATCCGTCGCCTTCGCCGGCTGCCGAGGCGGCGCTTGAAGCGCTCGGCGGGGGCGCGGGCGCGGTCGTCACCGGGCAACAGGTGGGCCTCTTCGGAGGACCGCTGTTCACGCCCTTCAAGGCAGCGACGGCCCTGGCGCGCGCCCGGCAGGCCACTTCGGCAGGCCATCCCCACGCGGCCGTTTTCTGGTTGGCTACGGAAGACCACGACTTTGCCGAGATCGACCACGTCACCTTTCCGGCCCGGCGGGAGCTGCGCCGCCTGGACTATTCCTCGATGCCGGGGGCAAAGACTTCCACGGCGCCGAGGCCGGTGGGCGGCATCGTTCTGGACGAATCGATCGCCCCGCTAATCGATCAGGCATGGGAGCTGCTGGGCGCTTCCGACGCCATGGACGCGGTGGCCGAGGCCTACAAGCCGGGCAACACCTTTGCCCAGGCCTTCAAGGAGTTCTACGCGAAGGTCTTTGCCGCGCAGGGGCTGCTGGTGCTGGATGCGGGCGGGCGGGAGTTCCATCGCATGGGCGCTCCGGTTCTGTTGGCGGCGCTGGAGAGCGCCGACGAATTGCACGCCGCGCTGCTCGAACGCGATCGCGCGCTTGCGGCCGCGGGCTATCACGCGCAGGTGGCCGTCGGGCAGCAGTCCAGCTTGCTCTTCCTGATCGACGAGCGCACCGGCGCGCGCCTCGCGCTGAAGCGGACGGCGCCCAGCGCCCAGGAACCCGCGGGCCTGTGGCAGGCGGGGCGGCAGAGCTTTTCTACCGCCGATCTGGCAGGCATTCTGGAGATGGAAGCAGAGCGCATCTCGCCCTCGGCGCTGCTCAGGCCCGTCTTTCAGGACTTTCTGCTCTCCACATCGCTGACCATCGGCGGCCCTGCCGAGATCGCTTACTTTGCCCAGTCCGCCGTACTCTTTGAGCGCATCCTCGGCCGGACGACTCCGGCGCAGCCGCGTTTTTCGGCGACACTGATCGAGCCGGCCATCGGCGAGTTGCTGCGTGAACACGAACTCACGCTGGAACGGGTTTTCAGCGAGACTCCGGCTTCGCTGGCGCAGTTGCTCGCAGCCCGCTCGATGCCCGCCGAAGGCAAGAAAAAACTGGCGGCCGCGGGCACGGCGCTCGATGCGGAACTCAGGACGGTCGTGGAATGGATGAGCTCGCTCGACGACGGCCTGGGCCGCTCGGCTGCAACCGCGGCCAGCAAGATGCGCTACCAGATGAATCGGCTGCGCAACCTGGCCGCCAACTTCCAGTTGCGGCGCGAAGCCTCGATTGGCCGCCACGCCGAGGCCATCTGCCAGGCGCTCTATCCCGGCGGCGCGCTCCAGGAGCGCCTGCACGGCGCGGCCTACTACTTTGCCCGCTATGGGTTCGAGCTGGCCGAGGCGATCGCCGCCCAGGCCGCGAATCCGTGCCCAGGGCACACGGCGCTGTGGTTATAATCCTCCCGAATGACGGAGAGGTTTGCTATGAAGCGGTTTTTGGCAATGCTGGCTCTTGGGTTCGCGATCGGCGCGGCGGCCCAGACTCCCACGGAACCCTGCGCCACGGCCGGCAACAACAACGATTTTCTGGGCATTCAGACCGTTCGCCTGTGGCCCGGCGACGCTCCGGAGGCCACCGGCAAGGCCTGCGAGGACACGCCCACCCTGACCATCCTTTCGCCGCGCCGCGGCAGCGCGAACGGCTCCGCGGTGGTGGTCCTGCCGGGCGGGGCTTATCGTGGATTGGCGGGCGATCTGGAGGGCCGCGAGGTGGCCGACTGGTTTACCGCGCGCGGTTTTCGCGCCTTCATCCTCAGCTACCGGCTCTCTTCTCACGGGTATCTGCTGCCGGTTCCGCTGGTGGACGCGCGGCGCGCCATCCAGACGGTGCGGGGGCGGGCGCTCGACTACCACATCGACCCCAGTCGCATCGTGGTGATCGGCTTCTCCGCCGGCGGCCATCTGGCGGCGCTCTCCGGCACCCAGTTCGTCCCTGGCAACCCGGATGCGGACGACCCCATCGACCGCGCTTCCAGCCGCCCGGACTTCCTGGTGCTGGGCTACCCGTGGATCGGAGCCATTTCCAGCGATACCTCGCACCTGAGTTACTGCAAGCTCTTCAACGTGATGGACAAGTGCGAGGCCCTTCGCGCCGCGTACTCTCCCGATCTCTTCGTGACAAAGGACACGCCGCCCACCTTCTGGTACCACACCTTCAGCGACCAGACGGTTCCTGTGGAGCAGGGATTGCGCTTTTACGAGGCGCTGGTCAAGGCCGGCGTGCCCGCCGAGGCGCACATCTTTGCCAAAGGCCCGCACGGCACCGGCCTGGGCAAGGGCGACGCGGCCCTCGGCCAATGGCCCAACCTGCTGGAGAACTGGTTGCGGGCGCAGGGCCTGCTGGCCACGGACAAGCCCGCCGTGAGGGACAAACCTTAGGGCCGTCTTTTAGCTCTCAGCTCTCAGCTTTCAGCTTTCAGCTTTCAGCTTTCAGCTCTCAGCTTTCAGCTTTCAGCTTTCAGCTTTCAGCTCTCAGCTTTCAGCTTTCAGCTTTTGGCTTCATCGCGGGAGTGTAGGCGGAGGAGTGCAAGCCTGGGGCTACGTGCGCTTTGGGATTGCTTCTGGTTCCCGCCATGACAGGCTGAAAGCTGAAAGCTGAGCGCCGAAAGCCGAGAATTGGCCCCCAAAACTAAGAGGCGGGCCACCGGCTCCGGGAGTGGAAGGACTTCCCGAAACCGATGGCCCGCTGGACCCTGGACCGGGTCTAGGTGGTATCCTTAGTTTAGGCTTGTTTTCAGTGAATGCAAGTTCTTTTTTGCACTATTTTTTCCCTTCGTGACCGCAGTCACAGAACCCTGCCCAATCTGCTCAGCTTACGTTGACTTGGCTGGTTGCCCCTGATACAAAATAGGGTTCCACCCGAGAAAAGACTCCTCTGACCACCAGAGCAAACCGGTACCACCATGCAGGAAATCGTTCAACAAGTCGGGACCCTTCTGCTCGGCGCCGTGCCCACGGCGGTGCTGTTCATCGTGCTGGTTCTGGCCTATCAGTTGCTGATCCAGGGTCCGTTGACGGCCACGCTGCAACAGCGCCGCGCCCGGACGGAAGGGGCCATCGAAGACGCGCACAAGGCCATTGCCAAAGCCGAAGCCAGGGCGGCCGAGTACGCCGACAAGCTGCGCCAGGCGCGCGCCGAGGTCTACAAAGTCCGCGAACAGCGCGTCAAGCAAGGCAACGCCGAGAAAGACGCCGCGCTGGAGGCCGCCCGCAAGGTTGCCAGGCTCAAGGTGAGCCAGGCCAAAACCGAGTTGGAGGCAGAGGCTGCGGCGGTCCGGCAGACTATTCAGGCTTCCGCCGGGGATTTGGCCGGCCAGGTGGCGCGCGCGGTGCTGCCGCTGGCCGCCGGGGGTTCCCGTTGAGAAATTCCATTCTGCCTGCGCGTTCGCTCCCCCGCTTTTTGGGCTTTGCGCTTGTGACGGCGCTGTTTGCCGGGGTGGCATCGGCGCCGATTCGGCTTGCGGCGCAGCAAGCGGCTTCGGCGGCGCAGTCCCCGTCCGGCTCGCAATCTCAGGCCAACGATGCGGCCAAGCCCGAGGCCCCCAAATCCGAAGGCGTGGAAGAGAACAAGTTCCGCCATACCCCAGTGGTTCAAGCCGCGGCCAAAGCGCTGCATCTTTCCGTCGAGACCATGGCGCGGGTATTCGAGTTCATCAACTTCGCCATCATTGCGCTGGCCATCCTCATCCCGCTCGCGCGCATGCTGCCCAAGTTTCTTCGCACACGGGCGGAAAAGGTGCGCGACGACATCGAGTCGGCCCGCAAGGTAACCGAGGACGCCAACTCCCGGCTGAGCGCGGTCGAGGCCAAGCTCGCCTCGCTCGACGAGGAAATTCAGAAATTCCGCGCCGAGATCGAGCAGGAGATCCATCAGGACGAGGCGCGCGTCCAGCAAGCTCTCAAAGACGAAAGCGATCGCATTGTGGCATCTGCCGAACAGGAGATTGGCGTGGCCGCCGCGCAGGCCAGGCGCGCGCTGCGCCACTTTGCCGCCGAACTGGCCATCGAGCAGGCCACCCAACAAATGGTCCTCACGCCGGAGACCGACCGGGCCCTGATCGCCGAATTTGTGGCCGGCGTGGCGGCAAACGGCGGAAAGAGCGGAGGGCAGAACTAGATGGCAGCCTTCGTTGCCCATTACGCCCAGGCCTTCCTCGATGTGATAACGGCTGCGAAGCTGGACACGGCCGCCATCGATCGCCAGTTCGGCGACTTTCTGGCCACCTGGGAGTTGAGCGCCGAGTTGCGCGAGTTTTTCGTCAATCCCGCTATTCCCGCCGTCGAGAAGGTAGGGATTCTGGACAAGCTGAACGCAAAACTCGGACTGCAAAAGGAACTGCGCAACCTGCTTGCGGTGCTGATCTCGAACGGCCGCATTGGCCAGGTGCGCGAAGTGGCCCAGGCTTGGCGCCGGCAATTGCAGGAGCGGTTGGGCATTCGTCAGGCGGAGATCGTCGTGGCGCGGGAGCTAAACGGACCGGAGCGCGATGCGTTGGTGGCCGAGGTTGGCAAACTGGCCGGCTCCCGCATTGAGGCCAGTTTCAAGCTGGACGCATCGATCCTCGGCGGAACCGTGGTCCGCATCGGCTCCACGGTATATGACGGTTCGGTGCGCGGACGGCTGGACAGGTTGAAGGAAGCACTGACGGCCGGCTAAGGCGGCAGGGGTCAGGGAACAGGGAACAGGGGTCAGAACGATCCGGACCGCAAGGAAGTTTTGGCAGCGCGATGTTAGAGGGCGGAGATTGAAACGAGGGAGATGAAGGAGAACGGCGGTTTTTGATCGGTTTGCCGCGCACAGCGGAAGAAGACCGATCCCCGACCCCTGATCCCTGACCCCTTAGAGGAACGCAAATGGCTCAGATCAAGGCAGACGAGATTACGCAACTTCTCCGCGAGCAGATCGCGAACTACGACTCGAAGGTTCAGGTCGACGAAGTCGGGACCATCACCTCGCTCGGCGACGGCATCGCCCGGCTGCATGGGCTGGACAAAGTCATGGCCGGGGAGCTGCTCAGCTTTCCACACGGCATCGCCGGGCTAGCCCTGAGCCTGGAAGAGGATTCGGTGGGCGCGGTGGTGCTGGGCGACTACACCGAGTTGAGCGAAGGCGACGAGGTGAAGCGCACCGGGACGATCTTGAGCGTGCCGGTGGGCGAGGGCATGATCGGGCGGGTGGTGAATGCGCTGGGTCAGCCCATCGACGACAAGGGCCCCATCGCCTCCACCAGTTCCTTGCCCATCGAGCGGCTGGCGCCGGGCATCATCGATCGCCAGCCGGTGCGCGAGCCGATGGCCACTGGCCTCAAGGCCATCGACGCCATGATTCCCATCGGCCGCGGCCAGCGCGAGCTGATTATTGGAGACCGGCAGACGGGCAAGACCGCGGTGCTGCTGGACACCATCATCAACAACGCCAAGAACGATCTGATCTGCATCTACTGCGCAATCGGGCAGAAGCGGTCTTCGATTGCGCAGGTGGTGCAGACGCTGACCGAAGCGGGAGCGATGGGGCATACCGTGATTGTGGCTGCCTCGGCCTCCGAGCCCGCGCCCATGCTCTACATTGCCCCCTACGCGGCCTGCGCCATCGGCGAGTACTTCCGCGACAACGGCCGCCACGCGCTGGCGATGTACGACGATCTCTCCAAGCACGCCATGGCCTACCGCGAGATCTCGCTGCTGCTGCGCCGCCCGCCCGGCCGCGAAGCCTATCCGGGCGACGTGTTCTATCTTCACTCGCGGCTGCTGGAGCGCGCCTCCAAGCTCAGCAACCAGCGCGGCGGCGGCTCGCTTACCGCGCTGCCGGTCATCGAGACGCAGGCCGGCGACGTCTCCGCCTATATTCCCACCAACGTGATTTCGATTACCGACGGGCAGATCTTTTTGGAAACGGACCTGTTCAACTCCGGCGTTCGCCCGGCCGTGAACGTGGGCCTTTCGGTCTCGCGCGTGGGCTTTTCGGCGGCCATCAAGGCGGTCAAGCAGGTGGGCGCAACGCTCAAGCTCGATCTGGCGCAGTACCGCGAACTGGCTGCCTTTGCGCAGTTCGGCTCCGACCTCGATCCGCTCACCCAGAAGCAACTCAACCGTGGCCAGCGGCTGACGGAGCTGTTGAAGCAGCCGCAGTTTCAGCCGCTCACCTGGCAGCAGCAGGCGGTGGTGCTGTTCGCCGGAACGCAGGGCTATTTGGACGATTTCCAGGTCTCCGACATTCGCGCCTTCGAGGTTGGATTGTACAAGTATTTCGAGAGCGCGCAGACCGCGCTGATGGAAGACCTGACCAAGAAGAAGGCGCTGGACGACGATTTGCGCAACAAACTGCACGCGGCGCTGAAGGAGTACTCGGCCAACTTCAAGGCCGAGCTGGCGTCGGCGGTCGCGGCGAAGTGAGTGTACGGAGGGCTGTCAGCTATCAGCTTTCAGCTCTCAGCAAAATGGTCGAAGCACCGGATTTGGCAGCAATACGACGAGCTGACAGCGGAGAGCTGGTGGCTGAGAGCTAACAAGACAATGGCAAATGTTTTGGATCTACGGCGCCGCATTAGAAGCGTGAAGAACACGCGGCAGATCACCAAGGCCATGAAGATGGTCTCGGCGGCCAAGCTGCGCCGAGCCCAGGAGCGGGCGCTCAGTGCCCGGCCCTACGCCCGCATGATTACCAGCGTTCTCGAATCGCTCACCCGCCGCATCGACATTTTCGACGAGGCCACCGGCAACCTGCGTCATCCGCTTTTTGCCACGCGAGGAGAGAAGCGAGTGCTTCTGATCGTGGTCAGCGGCGACAAGGGATTTGCCGGCGCCTTCAACGCCAACATCCTCAAGACCGCCTTTCAATTCATCAAGGGCAACCCGGACAGGGAGATCGATCTGGAAGCCGTGGGCCGCAAGGGCCGCGACCAGTTGCGCCGTCACTATCCCGCCGCGGTTTACACCGAGCAGACCGAAGAGAACGGCCACGTGGTCAAGACCAGGGAGCGCAAGGCGGCTGTCGAGGTCACCGGCGATCATCCGGGCATGCTGTTGAAGCTCGAAACCAGCCGCGTCTTCGCGCTGGCCCAGAACGTCATCTCCCGCTACGTGCACGAGGAGATCGACGCCGCCTACATCGTCTACAACGAATTCAAATCGGTGATCCAGCAGCGCCTGGTGGTCGAGAAGCTGTTGCCGGTGATGAAGATCGGCATTCCGCAGATCGCCGGCGCGGTCGAGCCCACCAAGGAAGAACGCGAGCGCGCCGCCGAAGCCGCTCTCTCGGCGGGCATCTCCATCGAGCCTGTGGACACCGCGGAGGCCGACGAGGAAGCACGCAAGTTCGGCACCGCGCAGGTGGATTACATCTACGAGGAGCCGGCCGACGATCTGTTCAACGGCCTGCTCCCGCAATACGTAGCTTCCATGCTGTACCACGCCATGACAGAGTCGGTTGCCGCGGAACATGCGGCCCGCATGACGGCGATGGATTCGGCCACCAACAACGCCTCGGATATGATCGATGCGCTCACGCTGCACATGAATCGCGTGCGCCAGGCGGCCATTACCAAGGAGATCATCGAGATTGTAAGTGGAGCGGCGGCGCAATGAAAAGGCAAGCTGTCAGCTATCAGCTTTCAGCCGTCAGTTTTTCGTGGTAGACAAGCGCGGCGAGGTCAACACCGAATGTCGCGGCACAAAATCGCTGAGAGCTGAAAGCTGAAGGCTCCTGCAACGAGAAGGCACACGCAATGGCAGAGAACATCGGCAAGGTAGTCAAGGTTTCCGGTCCCGCGGTGGACGTGCAGTTTGAAGAAGCGACGATGCCGCCCATCTATCAGGCGCTGCGCGTCACCAGCGAGGGCTTTACCGTGCCCACGCCCATCAACGTGATCCTCGAAGTGGAACAGCACCTGGGCGAGGGGCGCGTGCGCACCGTGGCCATGGAAGCCACCGACGGCATGGTCCGCGGCATGAAGGCCACCGATCTCGGCGGCCCCATCCGCATGCCGGTGGGCAAGGAGACGCTGGGCCGCATCATCAACGTGATCGGCGAGCCGGTCGACGAACTTGGCCCCGTCGGCGAACACATGCGCATGCCCATCCACCGGCCTGCTCCACTTTTTGACGAGCAATCCACCCATGAGGAGATGTTCGAGACCGGGATCAAGGTCATCGACCTCATTCAGCCGTTTTTGAAGGGCGGCAAGATCGGCCTGTTCGGAGGCGCGGGCGTCGGCAAGACCGTGGTCATCATGGAACTCATCAACAACGTGGCCAAGAACCACGGCGGCTACTCGGTCTTTGGCGGGGTGGGCGAGCGCACCCGCGAGGGCAACGACCTGTGGCTGGAGATGACCGAGTCGGGCGTCATCAAGCCCGGCGACTGGGCCAACTCGAAGTGCGCGCTGGTCTACGGGCAGATGACCGAGCCGCCCGGAGCCCGCCTGCGCGTGGCCTTGAGTGCGCTCACCGTGGCCGAGTACTTCCGCGACGTCGAGGGCTCCGACACGCTGCTCTTCATCGACAACATATTCCGCTTTACCCAGGCCGGCTCCGAGGTCTCGACGCTGCTGGGCCGCATGCCGTCCGCCGTGGGCTACCAGCCCAACCTGGCCACCGAGATGGGCGAGTTGCAGGAGCGCATCACTTCCACCAGCAAGGGGTCTGTTACTTCAGTTCAGGCCGTCTACGTGCCGGCGGACGACTTGACCGATCCGGCCCCGGCTACCACCTTTGCTCACCTCGACGCGACCACCGTCTTGAGCCGTCCGCTGTCTGAGCTCGGCATCTATCCCGCGGTCGATCCTCTCGCCTCCACTTCGCGCATTCTCTCCGCGCGCATTGTCGGCCAGGATCATTACGACGTGGCCCAGGGCGTCAAGAAGATTCTGCAGCGCTACAAGGACCTGCAGGACATCATCGCCATCCTGGGCATCGACGAGCTCTCCGAGGACGATAAGCTGACGGTGGCTCGGGCGAGAAAGGTGCAAAAATTCCTGTCGCAGCCGTTCCACGTCGCGGAGCAGTTCACCGGCATTCCCGGGGCGTACGTGAAGGTTGCCGACACGGTGCGCAGCTTCAAGGAGATCATCGCCGGAAAGTACGACGACATCCCCGAGCAGGCTTTCTATATGAAGGGCGCCATCGAGGAAGTGCTGGAAACCGCCGAGAAGCTGAAGGCGACGGTGTAAGAGCAGCTTCTAGCCTCTAGCTCCTAGCTTTTAGCTGGAGGCTAGAAGCTAGAGGCTAGGAGCTATCTATGGCTGACGAAACCAATCAACTGCGCGTACGGCTGGTGACCCCCGAGCGCATCCTTTTCGAGCACGCGGCGTCGGCGGTCGAACTGCCGGCGAAGTCGGGCTACTTCGAGGTGCTCTACGGGCACGCGCCGCTGGTGGCCGAACTGGGCGCGGGCGAGGTGATCGTGCACGGCGGGGAAGCGGGCAAACCGGACACGGCGGAGACGGTGAGCCGCTACAACGTCAGTTGGGGATTTGCGGAAGTGCTTCCCGACCGGGTCACCATCCTGGCTTCGGACGCGCTCAAGCCCGAAGAGATCGATGTGCCTCGCGCCCAGCAGCAACTGGAGCGCGGCCACAAGCAGTGGACTGAGGCCGGGGAAAGCGAAGAGGCCTACGCCGAAGCCCTCCGCGTCATCGCCGAAGCCGAAGCCAAGCTGGCTACCGCGGCGGAGAAGCGCTGATCTTCCACCGGGGTTCGTGTTTCAACCATAGGCCTTGCTCAAGCGAGCAGGGCCTTTTTGCAGTTCCTGCGTCTCACCAGTTGCGGCAAGCGGTTGCCGGATGTAAGGTTTTCATTGCGCAGGGGGGACAAGCGCTCCCCGCATTCAACTGCGCCAGAGGAAACACGCAATGCAGTCTGAACGATCGGGCCGGCGGTTTCGAACGGGGCAAGGTCTGATTCATTTTCTACTTCTGGCCATCGTCTTTTGTCCGCAAAGGTCGTTCGCGGAGACCAAAGTCGTCACCGATGCCGACAAGGGCGGCGATGTTCAGATGAAGGTGGGGGACAAGCTCGAAGTCCGGTTGAAATCGAATCCCTCGACCGGGTACATGTGGTACCTGCATCCCAAGTCGACCGCCCTGCTGAAGCTGAGCGGTGAGAAACATGCCGACGCTACAGACCAGCCCACGGGCCAACCCACGGACCAGTCCACACAGCCCGCCGTGGGCCGGCCTATCTTGCAGGTCTTCACCTTCGAGCCGCGGCGCAAGGGCGACGGCATTCTGCTGTTGCGTTACGTCCGCTCCTGGGAAAAGCCCGCGCTGGGCGAGGAGCAATTCACGCTGCATGTGGTGATCGAGTGACGGCAATCCTTCAAGCCTTGGATTGTTGGGGATTGCGCGTTCCCACCCTCGGCGCAAAATACAAAGACTGCCCAAGGGTGGGGCACGGGGCAATTGACAATGCACACGGTTGCCGAGTGAGTTCGCTGGCGGAACTCATGCCCAGGTGCGCATGCCGATGACTCCCCAAAACGCGAGATAAATGGCGGCAATCAGCAGGGCGGAGGTCGCGAGGATCGAAAACCAGCGGACGCTGGCGCGTATCTGTCGTTTGCGCGAACGCCAGAGGGCAACCACGCTGGCCAGGGTGGCGAAGGCGAAGAGCAGGGTGGCAAGGAAGATGCCGAAGGACCAGAAGGTCAGGTTCCCCAGGCGGGCGATGGCATCGTTGCTGGAGACCATGAAGAGCACTACAAACCCCAGCAGGCTCAGAACGGCGATCAGCGGCCATAGGCGCATGGCGCGTTCTGCAGGCCGGCGGCGCTTCTCGATCAGTCCGCCAAGGGTCCAGAAGGGCGCATACAGGAGCACCGCGAGGAACGCCAGCACGAACCACGCCGTCAAAGCGATTTGGCCCAGCGCCAGAGCCGTCGGGATGCGCTTCATCGTCCCGCCGAGGAAGACAAATCGCCCTTCGGCGTTGGGCTTGAGCAGGATGGCCGTCGGCACCGGCTCGGGATGGTCTTTCTTCGGCAGGTAGCGGAATTGCGCGCCGCTCACCGGAATGAAAGGTTGATCGACCATTCCGAGGTTGGTGAGCAGCAGGTTACCGCCCGCGAACCGGACGCGGCTCATGCCCAGCAGGCGCTCGAGAAAGTGGATGAATTCGTTGCGCGGCGCGGCTGGCTCGTACCATCCGGCGTAGTCCGCCGCATTGGCCGGCAATTGTCCCGCGGCCGGTACCGGGGGACGCGTCAGACCGCGCGTCACGTAAGCCCGAATCGCATCGCCGATCTTGCTAAAGGCCGCGCCGTTGGCGGAGTTGATGCTGTAGAAGTAACCCACGCCATACTCCGGCATGTAGGACATATCGGTGAGTCCGCCTTCGACGCCTCCGTTATGTCCGTGATATTCAAAGCCGTCGTGAAAGCTGGTGTAATTGCTCAGGCCGTAGCCGGCTTTCAGACCCTGCTGCGCCTCCCAGGTCCGGGTCGGCGTCTCCATGCGGTCGATCGAGCCGGCCGGCATCACCGCGGTGCCGCCCACCGCGCCGCGATTGAGATAGAACTGCACATAGGCGGCCATGTCCTTGGCCGACGCGTTGATGGCGCCCGCGGGGCGAAGCAGGATGTTCCAGTAAGGATAGGGCGTCTTGCCGTCGGAGCGATAGAGCGTGGTCAGTTGGGGTGAAGGCTGTTCAAAGTAGGTGGCCGTGTTCATGCCGATGGGCACAAAGAAATTCTGCGTCACATAATCTTCAAAGCGCCGGCCCGCGATCTTCTCCACGATGTAAGCCGCAACCGGAGGCCCGGAGTTGCAGTAGGACATGCGCGTTCCCGGCCGCCAGCGGGAATAGCGCGAGTGGCGATAGTAGTCCAGGCCCTCGCGCAGAGTCATGCCCTTGGCGTCCTTGGCGTACTCGCGCAGGTGCATGTCGTCCCAGCCGGTGGTGTGTTCCAGCAGGTCCACCACGCGCACCGGGTCGGTGGCCTCCCAGCGATTCTCAAACCATATTTCCGGCGCAAGTTTGCGCACCGGATCCTGAAGCGACAGCTTGCCTTCATTGGCCAGCTTGAGGATGGAGAGCGAAACAAACGCCTTGGAGGTGGAGCCGATGCGAAACAGCGTCTGGTCCGTCGTGGCGCGATTCGTAGCCACATCGGATTTGCCCAGGCCCGCGATCCATTCGGGGCCGTCGCGGTGGACGATGGCCACCGACACTCCCGGCGTTTTGGTGTCGGCCAGAATCTTTTCCAGTTGCTGGCGCAGTTCCGCAATCGACTGCGCCGGTTTGGGGGTTTCATCTTTCTTGTTCTGCGCAAGGAGGAAAGTTGCCGGCAGACAGAATACAAGCGCGAGAAGGAGGGATTTCCTCCTCCGGCGCAGCATGGTCTCGTTCATTCCCGATCTCCTGACACGTCTTTTCCGATTCGCAGGTGATGGTAGCACTCTGGCGAGGCAACCTTGGGCCAGCCCGATTAGCCGGGGCTCTCACAACGGCTCCATGGAAAGATACGTCAGAGTTCTCCGCGCCGTTCCAGGCGTTTGTAATAGACAAGCGAATAGACCACGGATACGAGTCCCGCGGCCAACAGAGCCAGAAGCGCCAGGATATAGAAGCCCATGGCCGAAAGCGCCAGCCCGAGCAATCCGCCTGCCACAGTTATCCAGGCAGCAAAACGATGCGTGGCATTCCAGACACGCTCGCTGGCCAGGGTCCATGGCGTTCGGATTCCGATATAGAAATTCCGGCGCAGCTTGCCCATCAGGTTGCCGAAAAGGGCGACGAACAGGCAGACTCCGCAGAGGATTGCCCGGCCGATATCGGTCGCGCGCCCCGAGGCCGTCCACAGGATGACGGCAAAGAGATAAGCCATCAGGCTGAAGACCATCAGCATCACCTGGTGGTAGGTTAACCAGAAGCTGTCGATCTTGAATTGCTTGGGTGACAGCCATGGAAACAGCCAGGTAAGCAGCATCACCGCGGCCATGAAACCGGGACCGAGCAGGAAGAGCTCCCAGCGGGGTCCGTAACGGTCGGGCTCCATGTGGAAATTCCAGTGGATGGGAATGCGGGCCGGGAGGTGAGGATAGAGAACCGCCGTGGCCAACGCCGCCGCGGCAATCAGCAGTATTTCGAAGAGAAGAATCTTGCGTGTCATTGCCTTTTCGCTCCTTTCCGTTTGCCGTCGCCGATCAAGTCCATGGCCCAGGCCGTCAGGTCCTCGACGACGGTGGTGTTCAGGCCGTACCAGATTTGCTGGCCCTCGCGGCGGCTGGTGACCAGGTCCGCTTCCTTCAATACGGCGAAGTGATGCGACATGGAGGGCTTGGTCATGTCGAACTTCGCCGCCAGATCGCCGGCCGTCATCTCTCGACGGCGGAGCAAGGCGAGAATCTCCCGCCGGGTGGGATCGGCCAGCGCTTTGAATGCTTCGTTGCTGCTCACGGTTTTGTTAGACCTCCGCCTAATTAGAGGATTGTCTAAATATAATCCGGCAACGGTTTCTTGTCAAGGACAATTTCCGATGCGCCCTGCGGAGCGGCTAACCCCACGGTCCGCCGGCATTTTGGCAGCCCGTGGTGAAAGTCCACGTTGCTGAAAACCTTCCCTCGGGGGCTAAAGCCCTGTTGATTCTATTGCATTTGCGGCACGACTGAAGTCGTGGCCTTTCAAAACCTGGCTTGCACCACAGGCTCTTAGCGCTTCACTGGCCATGGGCAGATCAACAGCTCCCTAGCAGGCCCGCAGGAAAACCCGGCACCGATCCCCACGGCCGCAGGCCGATTCACGTCCCGTTCACGATGATTTCACGGGATCTTGAAGGCCGCTCTGTAGGCTGGCAACCATGAAGAACTACCACAGCATCGGCAGAACTCTCTTCTTCGCAGGCCTCTTGATCGCATTCTGTGGCATATCCGCAAGAGGGCAATATGAGGATGGCAGCCTGATTGGCTCCATTCATGACGCCACCGGCGCTGCGGTAACCAATGCCGCCGTGACCGTCACCAACGTGAACACCGCCAATGCCATCAAGGTCGCCAGCAACGGTTCCGGCGATTATGAAGTGCCCTCGCTCCGCGCCGGGGTTTACAACATCGAGGCGGAGGCGCCTGGCTTTGAGCCCGCCGAGGCCAAGAACATCACGGTCTCCGTGGGCGGACGCCAGCGCATCGACCTGACGCTCAAGGTCGGAAGCGCGGCTGCAACCACGGTCGAGGTCAGCGACGTGGCCCTTCAATTGGAGACAGAAACCAGCGAGCGCGGGCAAACGGTCTCCGAATATCAGACGCAATCCCTGCCCCTGGTGAGCCGCAACTACTCCGACCTGCTGGCTCTGGTGACGGGTTCGCGCCAGGCGCCAACCGAGGAAACCACCACCGCCGTCACCAGCCTGCTGCGCGCCGGATCGTACAACGTGAACGGCCTGCGCAGCATGTTCAACAACTTCCTGCTGGACGGCATGGACAACAACGCCTACGGCGAGAGCAACCAGGGCTTCGACAACCAGATCATCCAGCCCACGCCGGACGCCATCTCCCAGTTTCAGGTGGTGACCAACAACGAGAGCGCCGAGTATGGCCGTTCGGCGGGCGCGACCATCAACGTGGCCTCCCGCAGCGGCGCCAACAGCTTCCACAGCACGCTCTACGAGTTCAACCGCAACACCGATCTGAACGCCTTCGGCTACATTCACGCCGTCAGCGGCACGCATCCCATCGTCAAGCCGGGCTTCAACCGCAACCAGTTCGGCGCCAC
>Ga0326727_10003237_pt1 | contig 52771 bp, 37 predicted proteins | sample MB2enrmetagenome_FD_207643 | JGI IMG/M metagenome (GOLD analysis project Ga0326727, IMG submission 207643) | Lab enriched peat soil microbial communities from McLean, Ithaca, NY, United States - MB29MY | ecosystem: Environmental > Terrestrial > Soil > Wetlands > Peat | place: USA: New York...
GCTGGTTGAGCCGGGCAAAAGTGGCCGCGCCCAGCGTGCTGCCCGGCACCCCCGGCGCGCCGGTCAACAAACTCACCGCCCGACTCACCGCATCCACCTGCCAAATCACATCATTGCCCGCGTCGCTTACCGCAATCGTCCCGTCATCAAACAGCGCCAGACCCTGGAGCTGCACCCCCGCGTTGGTGATGGTCGCTAGAACATTGGACGCGCCGCCGCTAAACTGCTGAATCACCCCACCCCGCTCCACCACAAACAGACTCCCGTAGGCGTCCAGCTTCAAGGCCGTCGGCAAGGCAAGCTTGGCGGCATTGGTCGCCAGCACGTTCCCAAAACGGTCAAACTCCAGGATGCTGCCGTTGCCCCCCGTCCCCTGGTTGAGCACATAAAGGTTGTCGCTCAAATCCACCGCCACGTCCACCGGCTGGCTGATCCCATTGTTCGCGTTGAGGAAATTGGTCGTCAGGTTGTTGGCCAGGTTCAACACCTTCACCGTGTTGCTGGTCTGGTCGGCCACATACAACACGCTCCCGATGCTGTCCAGCGCCACCCCCCGCGGACCGCTGAAGAGCGGCGACGGGTAGTACGCCGGCGGCGTGCTCGCCAGGCCGGTATTGAGCACCTTGCGAACGTCGTCATACAACGCCTCCGAAACAAACACCTCGCCCGCGCTGTCCAGCACCAGCCCCACCGGCGCCACCATCGGCGCAAACTGCGGGTCGCTGCTCCCGTACGGATCCCCGCTCTGCCCATACCACACCAGGGCGTTGGTCGCGTTGAGAACGTTGGTGATCGACCCGGAACGGTCAATCACCACCAGCCGGTTGTTCCCGTAATCGGCCGCCACCAGCAAGTCGCCCGCGGCACGCGCCAGTTGTTGCGGCTGGTTGAGCCGGGCCAGGCTCGCCCCTCCCAGCGTGCTCCCAGGCACCCCGACCGCCCCGGTCAACAGGCTCACCGCCCGCGTCACCGGATTGACCTGCCAAATCACATGATTGCCGGCATCACTGAGGGCAAGGGTGCCGTCGTCGAACAAGGCAAGACCCCGGAGCTGTACACCCACGTTGGTGATCGTCACGATCGTATTGGAAATCCCGGCGCTGAACTCCTGCACCGTGCCCCCCTGCTCGGCCACAAAAACATTGCCGTAACCGTCCAGTTTGAGCGCCGTCGGCAGCGCCAAGTTGGTGGCCACCATGGCCAGCAGGTTCCCAAACTGATCGAACTGGATTAGGGAACCGTTAGCAGCCGTGCCTTGGTTCAACACATAGAGGTTGTTACTGGAGTCAACTGCGACGTCCACTGGCCGACCAATCCCATCGTCAGCGTTGAGGAAGGTCGTTGTCAGGTTGTTGGCCAGGTTCAACGCCTCAATGGCGTTGTTGGTCTGGTCGGCAATGTATAACAGACTCCCGACACCATTCAGCGCGAGGCCCCTCGGCCCGTTGAAAAGCGAAGGGGGGAAATAGGACGGCGGCGGGCCAGCCAGGCCAGTATTGAGGAGCTTCCGGATGTCATTGTACGAAGCCTCCGAAACAAACACCTCCCCTGCGTTGTCCAGCACCAGCCCCACCGGCGCCACCATCGGCGCAAACTGCGGGTCGCTGCTCCCGTACGGATCCCCGCTCCGCCCATACCACACCAGGGCGTTGGTCGCGTTGAGCACGTTGGTGATCGATCCCGAACGGTCAATCACCACCACCCGGTTGTTCCCGTAATCGGCCGCCACTAGCAAATCGCCCGCCGCACGCGCCAGTTGTTGCGGCTGGTTGAGCCGGGCGAAATTTGTCGCTCCCAACGTGCTGCCAGGGACCCCGATGGCACCGGTCAACAGACTCACCGCCCCCGTCACCGGATTCACCTGCCAAATCACATGGTTGCCGGCATCGCTGGCGGCGATGGTGCCGTCGTCGAACAAGGCAATGCCCTGGAGTTGAACTCCAGCGTTGGTGATGGTGGCGACGGTATTGGAAGTGCCGGAAATGAACTGCTGGATCGCGCCCCCCTGCTCGGCCACAAAGAGACCTCCGTAAGCATTCTTGAAGGCCGTCGGCATGGCCAGGTTGGTGGCAATGGTTCCCAGCAGATTCCCAAACTGATCGAACTTCATTATCGAACCGTTGCCGTTCGTGCCCTGGTTCAACACGTAGAGGTAGTCACCAAAGTCAACTGCGACGTCCACTGGCCGGCTGATGCCGTTGCTCGCACTAAGGAAGGTGGTTGTGAGGTTGTCGGCCAGATTGAGTGCCTCAATAGCGTTGTTGGTCTGGTCCGCAACATACAGCAGACTGCCGACAGTGTTCAACGCGAGGCCTCTCGGACCGTTGAAGAGCGGAGTCCGGTTAGAGGACAGCAAACTCGTGGTGACAGTACCGCTAGGCTGGTAATTGGCGCGAAAGGCCACGACTTTGAAGGTGAGATTGCTCTGGCCCGCAGGGACCTGAAGAGACAGGGTTGTACCGCTGGAGATGGGCCCCAAGCTTGGTGAGGCATTCGTGGGGGTCGAACCGTCAATCGTGTACCACATCTCGGCGTTCGTCGTTAGGTCGGAGACCGTAAACTGGGCGGCGTTGTTGCCCGTGATCATGGGATTGGCGGTGATAAACTGGAATCGAGCCTGGACAATGGCGCTGCTGGGACTGCCGTCAGATTTCTCCCCGATGGCTTTAATGGTCAGATCGGGCAGTATTTGGGCAATCGCATAGTAGGCCACTTGGCTACTAGAGAGTCCGTCCTGATAGCCTGCCGGGGCGGAAGCGGAGGCGGAAGTTGGATCCGGAACGCCGACACCGGTGGCTCCATAATTGTAGAAGGTCTGGGTGCCAGCGGCACCCACAATGACAATGGGAACGTCGTTGTTTGCAACAAATGACGCAACTGGATGAAAGACCGATGTGTAAGGAACTGGCGTCGAGCTAGCTGGAAAGTCCACATACCCGATTTGGGGGGCAGGCACCGGCGCCAGTGGTAGGGTGGCGCTGACTTGCGCCGAGTTCGGACTTTCGCTCCCTTCGCTCAGCGCCGAAACGACATAATAATATGTTGTTCCGTCTAAGACGCTGGTATCGGTATAACTCGTTTGAACTGTGTTGGTCAGCGTAGTGTAAGGTCCGCCACTGGAGATAGATCGCTTGATATTGTAGCTAATGTTTGGGCCGACAACCGTTGACCAAATCAAAGTGACCTGCCCGTAGTTTGTCAGGACGGTCAAGATGGTTGGTGCTGGGAGAGGGGGCACGAGGGCGCTGACTGGAGCGGAGTTTGCACTTTGCCCTCCGGCATTGACCGCCGAAACCTCATAGTAATAAATCGTTCCGTCAAGGACGTTGGTGTCGGTATAACTTGTGGAGGATGTGCTGGCAATAGTTGCATAAGGTCCGGCGCTGGTAATGGACCGTTGTACGTTGTAATTCGTCGCCCCAGGAGACGTTGACCAGGTCAAAATAACCTGCCCGTAGTTGGTGAGGACGGTCAAAATCGTTGGTGCCGACGGCGGATAGACAGGCGGGACCAAGTTGTTCGCGCCTGTCACTTGCCGGATCAGGTGGTAGTAGTCTTCCGTCACATACACCGTGCCGCTCTGGGCGAGAAGCACGCCGTTCGGCAGCCGCGCTTCGACGTCGCCCACGGCATCGGGCACGGTGACGTTGCCGTCCCGCCAGCCGGGATAGACGCCATTGCCCGGGCCGGTGTACCAGAGGTTGGAACTGACGCCGTAGAGATTGGTGACGGTGCCCAAGGAATCCACCACTTTGACGCGGTTGTTGCCGTAGTCGGCGACGATGAGCATGCGGTTGCCTGTCTTGGCCAGGCCCATGGGTTGGTTAAACTTGGCGTTGGTTTTGGCGACAGGATAGTTGGGGGTATTGTCCCAGATATTGGTGTTGTCGCCCGCGCCGTTGAAGCCGGTGAGGTTGGTGATAGCGCCGTTGGTCGGGTTGATGAGGTAGATGCCGTTCAGGCCCGAGTCGCAGGCGGCGATCAGCCCGCTATCCATGACGACCACGCCCTGGAGGCACGCGCCGGCGTTGGTCAGAGTGGCGACGGTGGTTTTGACGCCGCCGGGGGCAATCTTGAACAAGGAGTTGCTCGCGGTGACGTAGGCATTGGCCGCGGAATCCAGGGTGATCCCGTTGGCATTGGTCAGCGCCAGGGCGCTGGTACCGAGGAAGTCGCCGTAAGGGTCGAACATCACCACCGTTCCGTTAGTCCCGTTGCCCCGATTGAGGATATAGACATTATCGTCGGCGTCCAGAGCCACGCCGACGGGATTGGTGATTGTGCCGACCGGGGTGAAGTTGGCAATAGGAGCGAATGTGTAGGTGAGGCAGGAATGGTTTGTGGCGGGAGGGAGTGAAGATGACAAGTCAACTACGCGGATCTTGTTATTGTCCCGGTCGGCGACGAACAGATTGTCCCCCGTGCTGTCGAGCGCCAAGCCGATGGGTGTGTAAAACTTCGCGTCAACCCCAGTGATCGGATTGCCTTCGACGTAACCGTTAAAGGGTGGCAAGCCGCCGCCGCACACGCTCTGGACGTTCACGCCGTTTTGCACCCCGGCGCGGAGACTAGCTGTGGCCAGGAGCAGCAGCGCAGCCGTCAAGGCGGCTCGGGCAGCCCACGGGCCTGGGGACGCCTGGTGCGAGGCCCGCCAGGGGCGGTTGAAAAGGGTGGTTTTCATAGAATGCAGATACGAATTGGTGTCAAGGCGCGACCAGAGTTACGGTCAGCTTCAGTTATTGCCCGGGGGGCGTGGTTGAGGACGTTGTCTCTGGCTGTTTGAAACTGTCGTAATAGTCCGGCTTGGGTTTGCTCCAGTCTTTGGGTTTGCCGCTGTCCCAGGCTGACCATTCGCCTTCCACCTGGTCGCTAGTCGGAACTGCTGTCTTGAGGAAGTTGCTCTTGGTGGGCTGGAAGTCCTGGTCCTGCACGATGGTGGGGGTAATAAAGATAAGGAGGTTTTGTCGCAGCCGGGATTTGGTATCGCTGCGGAACAGGTAGCCCAGAACCGGGATATCACCCAGAATCGGGACCTTGGTGTTGCCCTTGTTGACCGAGTCCGAGATCATGCCGCCCATGACCAGGGTGTTGCCGCTGGGGATCATCACGCGGGTTTCGACCCGGCGCACGTCGTATTCGTCGGCTTGGAAGATTTGGCCGGCGATAATCTTGTTGACGGTGCCGGCATTGCGCGAGACTTCCGGTACGACTTTCAGATTGACGTAATCATTGGCGGAAATCCGGGGTGTGACATTGAGGATGACGCCGAGGTTGGAGTAGGTGATGGAGGAACCGCCGGTGGTATTGGCGGTGCCGGCCGTGACGTTGATGACAGGCGTCTCGCGGGTGACCTCAATTTTGGCCGCTTCATTGTCGAGGGTGACGGTGCGGGGCGCGGAGAGGACTTTGGTCTCGGAGTAGGTGTTGAGGAAAGAGAGCGTGGCCTTCACCCCGTCGGCGTTGAGGAAAAAGGTCTTGGGATTAAAGCCATTGGCGGTGTTAAGCGCGAAGCCGGCGTTGCCGAACACGGAGTTCAGAACATTGTTGACCGAAGAACTCGCCGATGAACTGCTGCCTGAATTGGCCGTTGAACTGCTGTCTGAACTCGGTGTGGTGGTATAGGTGTACGAGGATCCACCGGGAGTTTGTATGGTCGTGGTGATGGGGGTCCCCGGAGCGGTGGTGATGGTCTGCTTGGAGCTCTGACTGGAGTTCTGGCTGGTATTCCCGCTGGTGCCGGTGCCGGTCGTCACGCCGTTGCCGAAGCTGACGTTCTGTCCGGCCAGCGTGCCGGTCCAATCCACGCCCTTCGAGGTGGTCGGGTTGATGCTGGTTTCGATCAGGCGCGCCTCGATGAGCACCTGCTTGGTCTGGGTGTCGAGGCGCTCGATCAGTTGCTCGACGTCCGCCATTTCCGCTTCGGTGGCGATGACGACCAACTGGCTGGTGCGGTTGTCGGGCATGACTTTGCTGCGCTTGTCCAGGAGGATGGATTGGGCACTGGCGAGGACGTTAGAGGGGCCCGCGTACCTGAGCTGAATAATCTTGGTCATGAGGGGAGGCGGCGCGGCCGGGTCTTTGGTGGTGATGCGGGCGATTTTGCTCTTGGGGTCCTCGACCATTTGGAGGGTGTAGTTATTGAGCAGGGCGGCCAGCGCCTGCTCGGCGGTGATGTTCTCCCAACGAATGGACACATTGGGTTGCGCCGCGGGTCTGCCGTCTGGGCCGACCTGGCCGAAGCCGATTCTCGGATCGAGCATGTAGTTAATTCCAGACTGGCGCGCGAGATTCCGAATCGCGTCGGTCAACGGCACGTCGTCCATGACGATGAGTGGAATCACGGTGCCTGGCTGAAGAGGGCTGCTGGCAGCTTTGGCCGCCTCTGGAGTTGCGGTCGAGGGAGCGCCGGCAGGGGTGGTCGGTTGGGCGGCCTCGTTGGCGGGGACCGCTTGGGCCGTCTCGATGGCGGGGGCTGGGGCGGCGGCGGGCGCGGGCGCTTCAGCCGCAGGAGCCTTGTCCGCCGGAGCGGGCGGTTGAGTCGCATCTTGGGCTGCAGCCGCACCGGCGGCGGTGGCGTCATCAGCGGGCGGGGCGGTTTGGGCAAAGGCAGCCAGCGTGCAGGCGAGGAGAGCGACAAAGGTGAGGGCGGAGAGTAGGCGTTTCATGTGAATAGAATGGAACCGACAGTGACCGGGCGATAACAGAATGCTCTGTTTCATCTGAGGCCATTTCAGCACTCGGGGTGCCAAGGGGATAAAGACGTGGGATTCTGACCGTGAAGGCAGAAAAGTGGCCACCCTGCCATTCATGTGTATATGATTAAGACAACCCTGGGGTTGGCGGCATAGCGGGCCGGGATCTTGGAAGCGGTCGGCCAGGCTGCTAGACCCGAAACCCGAAGGCCGAAGCCCGAAAGAAGGCCGAAACCCGAACTCCTAAGCTGGCACAGCCAGAACCAAAGCCGGCCAGGGACAACCGCGGAACACACGGAATACGCGGAAAGCGGACACAGACGCAGCCGGATTTTTCCGCGTATTCCGCGTATTCCGCGGTTTGGGAATCGCACCCATTTTGGATTCAATTTCGCCAGGACGAAGCGAAACACGCTTTGCTGCTTTACCGCGCCTCGAACGGCTGGCACATACTGCCGGACACTTTTATGCGAATTGCCTCTTGCTCGCTCAGTTTGGGCGCGTTGCTGGCTGTCACGGGTTGCGCTCCGACGCGGCCAACGCCCGACCACTCCCCTGCCCCGCCAGTTGAAGGAGCCGCTCCCCACCCAGAACTACCCGGCACGAGGCCAGATGGCTCAGTTCTGCTCCCGAATCAGTGGTCGCTGCGGCCAGCGGGGAGGCAGGTCGAGTTGGGCGATTTGCCAATCAATGTGGCAGTGCATCCGGGCGGACGATTTGCGGCGGTCTTGCACAGCGGCTACAGCGCGCACGAAATCCTGGTCGTGGACATTACGGCAGCCAAGGTCGTCTCGCGCACGGGCGTACACGAGGCCTTTTACGGCCTGGAATTCTCGAAGGATGGCCGGCAGCTCTTTTGCAGCGGGGCCGGGGACGAGGTGGTGCATTCGTTCGCGTTTGAGCAGGGGCAGTTGACGAATCACAGCCAGATCAAACTGCGCGACGCCAAGCTGCGCGCCGTCCCAGCCGGGCTGGCCGTGAGCGCCGATGCGCAGCGGCTGTTCGTGGCGAACGTTTGGGGCGACCGCGTGACACGGGTTGACCTGTTGCCGCAGCCGCAGGTTGCTGAAATCGTGCTGGGCACGAATGCAGCATTGCTTTCTGTTCCACCCGTCAAGGGGTCGAGTGACTTTGAAAACGCTGCCGCGACCAAGCGCGAGGAAGCCTCGCTCTACCAGGGCGGGCCTTATAACGCGTTCCCCTACGCCTGCCGGTTGGATGAAAAGCGGCAGCGGCTTTATGTCAGCCTATGGGCCGAGGCCGCAGTGGCGGTGATTGATTTGAAGGGCGACCAGGTCATCGCGCGCTGGCCCGCGCAGGCGCATCCGTGCGAGATGGCGTTGACGCGCTCAGGCCGACGCCTGTTCGTCGCCAACGCGAGCCGGAACACGGTCACAGTGTTTGACGCCGAGTCGGGCAAGGTGCTGGAGACGATTTGGGCGGCGCTTTACCCGCAGGCGCCGCCCGGTTCGACCCCCAACAGCCTGGCGCTGTCGGCGGATGAGCAGACGCTCTATGTCGCGAACGCCGATAACAACATCGTGGCCGTCTTTGACGTGAGCACGCCGGGCAAGAGCCGCTCGCTCGGGTTCATTCCCGTGGGGTGGTATCCCACGTCGGTGCGGGTGACGCCGGATGGCAGGCATCTGCTGGTGGCTAACGGCAAAGGGATAACGCCTAAGGCCAATCCGCTCGGCCCGCAGCCCGGGGTCAATCCTACGCCTGGCGCAACGGTGCAATACATTGCCCAGCTCTTTCAGGGCACCCTGAGCATCATTGACCTGCCGCCGCGCAAAGGGTTTGTGCCACAACTGGCCGCCTACACGGCGCAGGCCTATCGCTGTAGCCCGCTCAATGCCGACGCGAGCGTGTCGGCCCTCCCGGCGGGGGACAACCCCATCCCGCGCGCGCCCGGGCAGCCATGCCCAATCAAATACTGCCTCTACATCATCAAGGAGAACCGCACCTACGACCAGGTCCTGGGCGACCTGCCGCAGGGCAACGGCGATCCCACGCTCTGCCTCTTCCCGGAGCGCGTCACCCCCAACCTGCACCGGCTCGCCCGCGAGTTCGTGCTGCTGGACAATTTCTACGTGGATGCCGAGGTCAGCGCCGATGGCCACGAATGGAGCATGGCCGCTTACGCGACGGACTTCGTCGAGAAGATGTGGCCCCTCGACTATGGGCACAATGGCTCCAAGAAATTCCCTTACCCGTCGGAAGGCTCTTTCCCGATCGCCTCGCCCGCGGGCGGGTACCTGTGGGACAGCGCGCGCCAGGCGGGGGTAAGCTATCGCAGCTACGGGGAGTTCGTCTCCTTCGGCGCGTCAACCAACGTCCCGGGCAAAGCGCGCCTGCCGGCCCTGCGCGGCCATATAGATGAGTGGTATCGTGGCTGGGATTTGGCTTACCCGGATGTGAAGCGAACCGCGCATTTCATCGCCGAGCTGAAGCGCTTCGAGGCTGCGGGGGACATGCCCCGCCTGCAAATCCTCCGGCTGCCCAACGATCACACGCACGGCGCGACGTCCGGGCAGCTCACCCCGAGGGCGTATGTCGGCGATAACGACCTGGCCCTGGGTCAGCTCGTTGAGGCGGTCAGCCGCTCGAAGTTCTGGCCACAGACGGCGATCTTTGTCGTCGAAGATGACGCGCAGAACGGCCCCGACCACGTGGATGCGCACCGCACGACGGCGTTCGTTTTCAGCCCCTACGTTAGGCACGGCATTGTGGATTCAACCATGTATTCCACCACGAGCATGGTGCGGACGATAGAACTCATCCTCGGCCTCAAACCCATGTCGCAGTTCGACGCTGCGGCCACGCCGATGTTCAACTCGTTCCAGGCTGTGCCCGACCTGCGGCCTTACGACGCGCTGCCGGCCAACGTGGATTTGGAGGAGCGGAACAGCGCGCACGCCTGGGGCGGCCAGATCAAAATGAACTTCGCCCGGGAGGACGCGGTGGATGACCTGCTGCTCAACGAAGTGGTCTGGCGCTCAGTGCGCGGGGCAACCAGCCCGATGCCGGCGCCCGTGCGCGCCGCGTTCGTGTTCGAACACCGGGGGGAGAAGGACGAGGATTGAGTGGGTAGCTAACCAGGCGATCACCTACCACCAGAGGTTAGAGTGCGGTTGGCGGTCATTGTTCCAGTAAATGGCGCTGTAGGCAGGGTTGTGCCACTTCCCAGGTTCCACGGCCTTGACGTGCCCGTCACAAAAAAGCTCGTTGTAGTACTTCCCATGGCGTGGGGGAAGGGAAACGGAGGGGAGGGCATTGTTCCAGCCGGGCGGATTACCAGTCCACATTTGGTCGATTCCGTAGTACGACGGAGGAGGCTGTTCGGACAAAGGCCAAGTCGTCATTTCAGGCCACGGAGTCAACATCCGGGATTCTCCGATAGCGAGCATATCGCTCGGGACCGCCACACTGCTCACGGATAGGCTGCGGGACATAGTCCCGAGACCGAGCCAGTGATCCAGTCTAGCACTAGCGACGAATGGACCGTCGATGCAATCGGCACCAACGACATTGTAAGCGTAGCTGCCACCAACGGGAAGGAACAGGTCCCAGGAATAAGCGTTGGGTGTTGGACCAGCAGCTTTCACAAAGATAGGCCCTTTGTACCCCGGGCAGTGATACGAAGGGTTCAACCACCCGAGTTGATAGTAAACACCCAATTTGCCCTCCCACATGCTCGGCAGGAGTGGCATGTTGGGCAGGAGATTGTCACAGTACGCTGGGTAGGTATCGCGGTTGTCGTGGAGGTACATGGCCAAGGCGAGGCCCATTTGGTGGAGGTGGTTCTTGCAGACAGTGGAGCGCGCGGCAACTTTTGCACCGGAGAGCGCAGGCAGCAGCATCGCCGCCAGGATGGCGATGATGGCGATGACGACGAGCAGTTCGATAAGCGTAAATGCTGGGCCACTGGTGAACCTCCTGGCAGGTCCGCAACCGCTAACCAGATGTGCTTCCCGACCTGGCCCTTTCATAAAGTTCCCTACTTCTCCCATTAGCCGCTTCGGGAGGCGAAAAATCAAGAAGAATCGAGCGCCCTGCACGATCTCCAGCAGCCTGCAGAAGGTGTTCCGCATCCGATGCACCTGACACCGCTGCACCCGTGACTCCGGCGAACACTCCCGCACCGCACGACGGCGTTCGTTTTCAGCCCCTACCCTAGGCACGGCGTGGTGGACTCAACGATGTATTCCACCACGGACATGGTGCGGACGATAGAGCTCATCCTGGGCCTCAAGCCGATGTACAAGCTGAAGCAAGGCACAACTAAGGCTTAGCACTCCGCTGGTCTGGTTGCTGCGTGGCTCCAAAGCTTTAAATGCCCAGGAGCGTGGCTTTATGGTGAGCGCAGACGGTAGAAACGACCTCGATAGTTTGTCCATTGTGGATCGCTGAAATAGGAGGAGCCGGTGGTGAGGGTGTTCGTGGCCACCGGAGACCATAAGGGATTGGCCAAGTTCGTGGAGGCTTCCACGACGATGACCAGATTGCTGCTGCCCGTGATGGTGAAGCCAAACCTATTCGTCCGCACGCCAAAGGTGGCGCGGCTGCTCTGGACTTGGGGGTTCCACACCACGGTCGGACGACCGCCAAGCGTCAGACCCCAGCCCGTGGTTCCCGGCAAGTAATAAACGATCGCATTGTTGTCACCGTCGAACGCACCCGAACCAAGGCTGGGGGCGTTACCCTTGAAATAGACGCTGGTCAGGTTGGTGCAGAAAGCAAACATATGGTCCCCGAGGTTTGTGAGGCGTGGGGGGATCGTGATGCTGGTCAGGTTGGTGCAGGACGCGAACACATATTCCCCGAAAGTCATGCCGATGTTGCCTAACGTGATGTTGGTCAGTTTCGGGCATCCATCGAACGCCCACATTCCGATGTTGGTAACGTTGGTGGCTATCATGATGCTGGTCAGGTTAGTGCAGTATTCGAACGCACCGGAACCGATGGTGGTGACCGAGTAGCCATTGGTCGTGCTGGGGATGGTCACCGCACCACCGGAACCGGTGTATTTGGTGATGGTGATTGTACCATTATTGGTCGTGAAAGTGAATTGGGCTTGCGCCACGGCTGGCGGTGTTAACAGCAGCAGTAGCGTCCACGATGTGGGGGCAGTTCTCGAACTCCAGGCCACCGTTTTCGAGAGGGCGCGGGCGCAGTTGCGGAATGTGAATAGACCGAGGAAGCCGACAAAGGCCTTTTGCAGTTTCATGTTTCCCTTCATTGCGTGCGGACCTGTTTATTCGCTTAATTCTTTTAATCCAACCGGGTAGTTTAGGGAACTGTGCGTCTGACTGCACACCCTTACATCAACATTTGCCCGTGATTATCAGTCACGGCGAGCGCACGCGGTAGAAACGACTCAGTTTTCAATCGAATTGCAGCCCCATTTTAGGATACAACTAGTCCTGTTCCTGCTGTTGATTAGCGGCGCAAAGGGCATCCAGATCGCACTCAATTGACCTCAGCGCCGCTTTTCTTGCGGTCATCTAAGATGGGGCGACCCGGGGTAATCTTCAGCGGCAGGAGGTGGAGCTCAGGTGGATGGAGCGGTCCAACGGGGCGGCGATCGTGAGGATGAAAGCAGCGCCAAGGCGAGATGCTCGGTGGTGAGGTCTTGAGCAGCGGGAGGTTGAGGCCAGGCGGATGAAGCGGTTCAGGGGCAGCAGGTTTGCTGGTCTGTGCGAGTGGTTGTGGCTGCTCGTTGAAGGTGAGTTGAAGCCGTGGTGAATCCGAAGTCAGTGTTGGTTGAGCTTCTGCATTGCCTCTTTCATCTCGCTCAGGTGGGTGTCGGCGTTGGGCGTGTCGGTCACGTGCGCAATCTCGCCGTCCAGCCCGATCAAAAAGCTGACGCGCCGCGCCATGTCCCGGCCCGCCATCCGCACACCGTAGGCGTCGGCTATCTTGCCATCGGCATCCACCAGGAGGGGGAAGTTCAGATTGTACTTGGCGACGAACGAAGGGTTCATCCTGGCAGCGCCGGTTCCCTCAGGCGGCCAGCGTCTTCTCCGCCTTCGGTCGCCGTGATGCAGTTGTCGGTCGGAGCCTCCGCCTGGGCGCCATGAACGCGAAACCGCTCTCTCTTTGACATCCCCACAGCGCCCGATATACTCGACTTCATGCGATATGGATGGAATCCGCTCTTCGTTCTCGACCATGGTCTCCGAGAATACACTCGATAGGTTTGCGGCCCGCAAAGAGACGTTTGGGTTCCTGGTCGTCCTTGGCGCCGCCGCCGCCCTTTACCTGTACCATCTGGGGTTCAGCGATATTTGGGCGGACGAGGCCCTCACGAAAGCGATAATCAGGCATCCGCTGCGGGACCTGCTGCGGCTTGTGGCCGGCGATTCTCATCCGCCGCTCTACTTTCTCGCGCTCAAGTTCTTCACCGGCGTCCTCGGGAACACCGACCGGACGATTCGTCTGTTCTCCGTTCTCGGCGCACTCAGCACACTGGTGCTTGGCTACACCGCCGGCCGGCGCGTGTTTGGCAAGTCGGGCGCGCTGTGCTTTTGCCTCCTCCTGGTGGCGCTGCCCATGCCGGGCCTGTATGCTCACGTCGCGCGAATGTACACCTGGACGGCCTTTGTCACCACCGGCGTTTTCTTCTATGCCGTCTTATATGCAAGGGACGGCCGCAAAGCCGATCTGGCGCGGCTGGGCCTCTTTTGGTTGATGGCCGCTTACATCCACTACTACTGCCTGATCGCCGCCTTCTGGAGTGGCTTGGCCTTGCTCGTAATCTGCTTGGCCAAGAGGCTTCCGGCCTGGCGTGCGGTGGCGGTGATGGGCGCCGCGGTGTTTCTGCTGTTTTTGCCCTGGCTTCTCGTGCTGCTTTCGCAGGCGCGGGCAGTTCACAAGGATTACTGGATTCCGGCCGTCTCGTGGGCGACGCTGCTGACCTGCTATACGCAGCCGTGCGGAGGCCTTTTTCGATTCTATCCCCACTCTTACGTGCTGCTGGCCATCATCGGTGTATTGACGATAGCCTCCGTATGCCGGTGGGCGGTTTCCCCCAATAGCGAGCATCAAGTGCCGCTGGGCCTTTCGCTGCTGGTATTCAACGCCACGATCCTGACGGCGGCGACGGTGTCCCTGCTGGTGAAACCGATCCTGTATCCCCGCTACGTCATGACCGTCGCGCCCCTGCTGTTGATTCCCCCGCTCCTGGCCTTGACAAGCTGGAGGCGGACCTGGCTCAAAGCCCTGGTGCTGGGCGGGATGGTATATTGCGGGGGCTTCGTTGTTCTCGCCGAGTCCACTTTCTCCTGGGGGCCGTATCAACAGGCTCTTCGGCAGTTGTCCAAGGCGCATCCCGAGGTGAGGAAGATCCTGCACGTCACGGAACTCACCGCCGGACCGTTGGCGGAGTACGGCCGCGGCGGCCCTTGGAGCCAAGGCTACTTCAAGAACGACCAGTCCTCCTGGTACTCGAATATGGAGGCGCTGGACGGGATGACTCCTCTCAAGCGCCTAAGCGATTGGGTCAAGCGCGAGGAGATCTTCTGTCTGGTCGTGTTTGACAAGCTCCCATTAAACCGGGCGAATATCGGCCTTCTGCTGGCCCAATGCCAGACCCTTGCGGTCGATGACGTGGTGGATGAAAAGCCGTATTCCGGCGTGAAGCTCAAGCTCTATATCCTGAGGTACAACGGCCCCTAGTTGCCCTACGGGGCAGCAGGTTTACTGGTCTGCACGGGTGGCTTTCGCTGCCCGTTGAAAGCGAGTTGAAGCAGTGGCCTATCCGAAGTCAGTGTCGGTTGAGCTTCTCCGCTGCTTCTTTCATCTCGCTCAGATGGCTTGCAGGGATGAGCGCCGCACCCTGTAATCCGCCATGACTAACCACCCCCTCACCCTCTCCACCTGCTCCTGTGGCTCTCTTAATTGATGGCTGCAGCGGTCAGTCTAGAGGGCAGATAAAGCAGGGCCTTTAACTCTCAGCTTTAGCTATCAGTTGGTCGTGTGCTGGCCGGAATGTCGCACGCTTTGTTCGCCCTTCTCACGACGCTCTCCTGTTTGCGAACCAGAACCAGGTGAACCTGCATTCTTTTCACGGAACCCACAGCTCGGGGTGGGGGTTGTGATCGGAGTTCCACATGGAGGCGGTTTTGGTGGGATCGAAGAGCACCCGATGCAATCACGTAAATTGCAGCCCTCACTCCACGCCCGCCTTGGCGGCAGCTTCGGGGTCGATTTGCTTGAGCGCCCAAGCCGCGGCATCGCGGATTTGCTTGAGCGCCCCAGCCGCGGCATCGCGCTCAGTACCGGCAGCATTGTTGGTGGCCAGCGTCCGCAGAAGGGCAGGAACGGCTGCTTTGGCTTCTTGACCATACCTCCCCAGCGACATGGCTGCATGCCACCGTGTCTCCGGATAAGGGTCGTCTAGCCCTGCGACCAGAACGGGAATCGTAAATTGAGAGGCTGGCCGAATTCCGCCCAAAGCGAAAAACGCACAGGCGCGAACAGCATCATTCGTATCCTTCGCCGCATGGAACAGGGCTGAAGCCGCCAATCTCGCTTCCGGTCCAATGGACGCCAGTACCTGCGCAACGGCTCGTCGAACGTCCGGCGAAGGGTCGTTGGTCAAGATGCCGCTGAGGCTGGGGACTTGGGCACTCGCCAGTGGACCCAGTGCCTGGTATCCAAGTATTGCCTCAATTCGGCGCTGGTTGGCGGATTTGAAATTAAAATGGACGAGCTTCTGTTTCTGTACCCACGTCATCATCAACTGCTTCAGCTTCGTATCCTGTGCCTGAAGCCCTTCGATGAGGAGGGGCAGAGCGTTTGTGCCAATTTGCCGGATGGCTTGCTCCACACGGCGAATGTTCTGACGCCGAATAGCTTGCTCCGCACGGTCACCGATCGGTTTCTTTTCATCATACAGAGTCTCAAGCCAACCGCTCAATCGCTTTCCCTGATAGACCGGCTCCCTCTCACGAGAAGCTCGAAAGACGTGCCACGCAATCACGCCAGCCAGCATCACCAGCAGGACAGCGAGCGCGATATGGACCCACCTTAACATGGCGGCATTATGGGCCGGATGCGGCGTAAATCAAGACAATTTCGCCCAACAGACAATTTTGTCCGGCACGTTTTTTGGGGGAATGGGAAACGGTCAAAGGTTCTTTTATGGCAAGCCCTCAATTCCGCTCCCCGTTGGCTTTACAGCAGCTTTTCTTGCTTCCTGGTGCCTTGCCAGAGGTGATCTTTACCAGCGAGAGGCAGGAGGCCAGGTTGATGCAGCGGTTACGGGGCGGCGGCGGTGATCGTGAGGGTGAAGGTAACGCCGGGGTGAAGATGCTCGGGGGTGAGGTATTGAGCAGCTTGAGGGTGAGGCCAGGTGAATGCGGCAGTTCAGGGGCAGCAGGTTTACTGGTCTGCGAAGGTGGTTGTGGCTGCGCGTTGAATGCGAGTAGAAGCTGTGGCGAATCCGGAGTCAGTTTCTGTTGATCTTCTCCACTGCTTCCTTCATCTCACTCAGGTGTGTGTCTGCGTTTGCCGAGTCCGTTACATGGACAATCTTGCCGTCCATGCCTGTCAGGAAGCTGACCCGCCGAGCCATGTTTCGACCCGCCATTCGCACCCCGTAGGCGTCGGCGATCTTCCCATCGGTATCCGCCAGCAATGTGAAATTCAGGCTGTATTTGGCGATGAACTTCCGGTGGCTGTCGGTCGAATCAAAGCTCACGCCAACAACCTCCACGCCTTCTTTCTTCAGGTCTGCAATTTGGTCACGGAAGCCGCAAGCCTCCTTGGTGCATCCGGGTGTATCGTCCTTGGGGAAGAAATAGAGCAGCACCAGTTTTTTGCCGACCACATCTGACAGTTTCCAGGTTTTGCCGTCCTGGTCCTTGCCTTCGATCAACGGGGCCGTGTCGCCGGCTTTGGGCACCGGCGCCGCGAGTGCAGTAAAGGGAGAAAGGGCAACCAGCCAGGAGGCAGCCAGCAGCGGCAATGGGCCAATTGAGTGTATCTTCATAAAGGTCCTTTTACAGTAATCATGGTGCAACCATCGTAGCGACAAGCGGCTTTGGCAAGTGGGCGAAACCCGCGGCGCGGCAGTTGGCTGGGCTGCCTCAAGCTCTGGGTCGGACCGCGAGCCGTCCCGGCTGGCGCTGGAGTTTGGACATTTTGCAGGGTGAAAAGGGGACAATCCCGAAGGGGTTGCATCATTCAGCCCAACCCGGAAGGGGCGGTATGCTATTGCTGAAGCGGTACGGACTCGCATACGACGAACGGTATGTGTGGGATTGACTGCCGTGAAGGGGACAAACGATGCAACCCTTTCAGGGTTGATGCCTCAACCTATCGCCCACCCAGGGTAGCGCGCCGCGCGCAACCCTGGGCTGAGTGATCCAATCCCTTCGGGATTGCCTCTCGCGACCCCGAGCTCGGTGATCTCATCCTTTCAGGGTTGACGCCCCGACCTATCGCCCACCCAGGGTAGCGCGCCGCGCGCAACCCTGGGCTGAGTGATCCAATCCCTTCGGGATTGCCTCTCGCGACCCTGAGCTCAGTGATCTCGTCCTTTCAGGATTGAGCAACGCGGAAAATGTCCAAACTCCAGTGCGAGGCGGGACGGCTCGCGGTCCGTTGAGCTTGATGCACCCTGGGGCAGTTGGGGCGGAGTGGATGCGACCACTGGCGAGTTTCCAGCATAGGTCGCGAGGAATGGCTCACCCAGAAAACTGGTGAACGATCTTCCAGGGCCAGGCAATTAAGGGGGCAGGCACATCGGCGGCGTTCAAAACCAGCTTGAGTGGTTCATAAGCAGAGCAAACGTTAGTGTCCGCGGCGATGGACGGGGGATCGGGCAGGAGCGGGCTTCCATGCGGTTGAAGAAAGCCCCCTCGAGCCGCAGAGGCGCGATGGATGCAGGACGGCAAAGCCACAACCGAACTGCGCGAAGCGTTTGGAGTGCGCGGAGCTTGCTCCCGCTGTCGCACCACTACTGCCTTACGACAGCGCCAGCAAGCTCGTCGCATTCCAAACGCTTCGCGTGGCAGTTCATCAAGAAGAACCCTCGCAGCTTGCGAACGTGTTCGGCTAAGCGCACTGACAGCAAAGGGCTTGCGCTTCGTGACACTGTCCAAGGATGGGACACAATCAATTTAGTCAGCGATCAAGAACGGCAACCAGCATACTTGGCACGTGGCAAGCGGCAGAAGGCGCTTTAAGATTGCCTTGCTCATCCTCGGGACTTGAGAGCGGTTAGCTCAGGGGTTGTGATAGGGGGCAATCTTTGCGGCATAGATTTGTTACAAACTCAATCTTATGGACATTAAGTTCGCTTGCCATTCCTGTGGTCAACATCTGGCGATTGATGTATGCTGTGGCGGTTCAACGCGCAATTGCCCAATTTGCTCAACACAATTGCTTATCCCCCAAGTTATCACTCAATCCATCCCACCGAAGAGGCAACCCAGCCTCGGGTGGGGTCTGTTGAAGCAACGCAGGCTCGGGTGGGGCCTGTTCTGCGTTCTGATGGTTTCAGGTGCGCTTAGCATTGTGGCTCACCTGATTTCGCTTTCGAGTCTAAATGTGAGAGCAAGGCATGACGAAGCAGGAGAGGCCTACCTTGCGGCTAAGGCGCTGTGCATGCAATATGCGCCTGCGGCAACAAACTTCACCTGTGACCCGAAACTGCCTGATTACGATCATAAAGGTGTATGGTGCTCGAAAGCTAATCCTCCTCATTGGAGCGCAATGGGCTATGTTGATTGCGAAAGGCGTTACGGAGCATCGAGGTCAAACTTACGCCAATTGTGGGTAGCCGAGCTGGTGCACGACGGAGAATCCTGGCACCTAAATCACCTGGATATTGGGCGAGAAAAGCTTTATGCAAGCCAGTAATTGGGCCACCGCTATATAACAGATGTAGGTTACGCGGAGCAATCGAAGGAGCTGTCAGGGCGGCGGCTGGCCCCTGTACGACAGCGCCAGCAAGCTGGTCGAGCCAGGAACGGCAGGGCCGGGCCGATTACCGGCCTTCCGGCAGCGCTGGCTCTTGGCCTTGCGGCGGTGCGGGCCGTTCGGCTTTGGGTGCCGCCGCCGAGGGCGGTTTTGCAGGCGGCAGAGCGGGGTGGCGGCGGAGCTTGTTTTGGAACCAGAGGCGCCAGACCATGAGCAGGGCTTCGCGGATGATATGGCCGGACATCTTGGAATGGCCTTGAGCGCGCTCGGTAAAGATGATCGGCACCTCGACGATCCTCATGCCCTGCCGCCACAGCTTGTGGGTCATTTCGATCTGGAAGCTGTAGCCGTTGGAGTTGATCTCCTCCAGGTTGATTGCCTGGAGCGCCCGGCGGGTGAAGCATTTGTAGCCGCCCGTCGGGTCGGTGATCTTCATACCGGTAATGACCTGGACATACTTGGCCGCGCTCTTGCTGAGCATCAGCCGGCTCAGGGGCCAATTGATGATGCGGATGCCGTTGAGATAGCGCGAGCCCAGCACCAGATCGGCATTCCTGGCGGCTTCGAGGAACATGGGGATGTCGTCCGGATTATGGGAGAGGTCTCCGTCCAGTTCGAACACATAATCAAACCCGTGTTCCAGGGCCCACTTGAAGGCGGCGACGTAAGCCCGTCCGAGCCCCTTCTTCTCCTTTTCATGGAGCACATGAATAGAGGGGTATTTCGCGGCCAGTTCCTCGGCGAGCTTGCCTGTCCCATCGGGGGAGTTGCCGTCAACGACCAGCAGATCAACCGGCACGGGCAGGGCTAAAAGGCGCGCCGCGAGCGGGAGAAGATTTTCCCGCTCGTTGTAGGTTGGCACAACGACGAGGGTCTGGTTCATTTAACTGAGGCCCGAGGATAGATAAGCGACCTTGAGGGTGAAGACAAGGGGGGATTTTCGCGGCAATAGGGGGGCGTTTCTGGATTGTACCACCCGCCGCCAGCCGCCCAAATCCGAAATCCGAATTCCGAAGTCCCTAACCCGGCGGGGCCAGAACCGAACGAAGGAAAGAGTAACCGCGGAATGGACCGCCACTGCGCCCCCTAATAGCCAATAGCCCATAGCCCATAGCAAATCGCCAAGGGCAAATGGCAGATGGCAGATTCTCGTCTGCCGGAATGCCGGGCGTGACGCCCGGTGAACTCGCAGGCGAGGACGCCCGCGCTACGGCTGGGCAACACGCGGCCGAGATGCAGCCAGGTAATGGGCCGGGAATGGCAGGCGGAGGGCAGAGCAATGCGCTGCGCGCCGGGGTGGCTGAGTCGTTATGGCAATAGTGGTCTGAGAGGGCATTGTGCGCAACGGGGGTGGCGGGAGCGGCAGAAGTCCTTTCCCACAATGACCAATTGCGCGTGGAAGTCCTGCCAGTAATCGAGGCGCAGCCGGCGGGGCTTTTCGTCAAGGGCCGATTCGCATAAGCGCTGGAGGTCATCGTAGGCGGCGTTATGGCCGGTCCACCCGTGCCGCTGGAATATGCGTTTGGTATAGGCGTCAATGACGAAGCGGTGATGCCCGCCGGCGTAAAGCAACATGCTGTCGGCGGTCTCGGGTCCGATGCCGTTGATGGCCAGCAGGCGCTCGCGCACGGCGGCGGTCTGCCCGGCAAACAGCCGCTTCAGGTCTCCGCCGAAATCCTCGGCCAGCACGCGCAGGAACGAGCGCAGCCGCCGGGCCTTGACGTTGAAGTAGCCTGCAGGCCGGATCAGGGCCGCCAGTTGGGATTCGGGCAGGGCAAACAGCTTGCCGGGTTCGAGCACCCGGGCGGCTTTGAGGTTGGCGATGGCGCGCTCGACGTTGCTCCAACTGGTGTTCTGGGTGAGAATCGCGCCGACGCAGACCTCGAATGGCGTTTCGCCCGGCCACCAGTGCTGGTGCCCGAAATGGCCCCGCATCAACCGGTAAGCGCGGCGCAGGGCCTGTGGCCGTGTCGCGGTGCGAAGGGAAGGGTCCTTCATAGCCGGGGATTTGCGCCGGCTCATGTGCGAAACAAAACGCTTTCCCGCTTGAACATCGCCACGGCGGCGGCCAGGGCCACGCCGGCATAGACGCACGTTGAACCGAAGATCAGGGCGATGTAATTCCAGTGGTAGGTTCCGGAGAGGATTTCCTTGCACAGGAGGCTGACGTTGACCACCGGGATGAGGGCCAAGCGGCTGTTGAGTTCCACGCCGGGCAGGAGGGACGCCACCGCCGGCATGATGGTGACGATGAGCAGGGGCTGCAGATAACTGTGCGCCTCTTTCGTGGTGCGCGAGAACAGCCCAATCGCGAGCATGGTGGCGGAGAAGAATAAGGCCATCGGCAACATCATCCCAAACGCGACTGCCAGCGAGGACAGATCAATCGTCAGGGGCAAGGAGGGGCCTCCTTTCGCGGCGCCGAGCCCGAGTCGTTTAACCAGCGCAAAGGATGCGCCCATGCTGGAGAGCGAGAGGAAGGTAGTCACCAGCGCGGCGGTCAGGACCATCAAGCACTTGCCATACACCAAGTGCGTGCGAGCCACGGGGCTGCACAGCAGCGTCTCCATCGTCCCGCGCTCTTTTTCGCCCGCGGTCAAATCCACTGAAGGGTAAATTGCACCCGTCATGCACATCAGAATAAGCAGGTAAGGGATGATCGAGCCGATCAGGTTGCCGCTGACTTTCTTCGGGGGCGCCACATTGGTTTTCTGGACATCAAAGGGCTTGAGCAGGCGTTCGGGGAAATTGTGCGCGGCCAGACGCTCGTTGAGGGTGGCGTCGCTCAACTGGCGGAAGAACTGCTCGATGGGCTGCGCGCCAAAGGAAGACTTCATCTCGCCCTCATAAATGTAAATCTGCACCGTCCGCTTCTCGCCGCTCCGCAGCGCGGCATCGAAGCCAGCGGGGACCTCGACCGCCGCCCGTATTCGCTTATCCGAGATCAGGTTGGTGTAGTCCGGGCTGGGGGGAACGAACTCGATGGTCTTGAGGGCGCGCAGTGCCGCGAGCGTCTTGGGTGAATCCTCGCCGCCCAGGATCATTACCTTGGGAATCTCCTGCTGCGCGCGGGTGACCAGCCGGACGGCGATGGTCCCCATGCCCAGCATCAGCGCCGGCATCGCCAGCATGGGCACGACGATCATGGAGACTATCGTCCGCCGGTCCCGCAATGAATCGAGCAGCTCCTTGCGATACACAATCCCGATATTGCGCAGGGTAGTCATTTCTCCTCCACCAGCTTGACGAAGACGTCGTCGAGGTCCTGCTCGCCCGTCCGCTCGCGCAGCGCCCCGAGTGTGCCTTCGGCCATTATCCGCCCGCCGTGAATGATGGCAATCGAGTCGCACAACTTCTCGGCCTCGCGCATAACGTGGGTGGAGAAGATGACGGTCTTGCCCCGCGCGCGGCAATCGCGGATGAAGCCGACCACCGTTCGCGCCGTCAGCACATCCAGGCCGTGGGTGGGCTCGTCGAAGATCATCACGGGCGGGTCGTGCACGAGGGTGCGGGCGATGGAGACCTTCTGCTTCATCCCGCTGGAGAGCTGGTCGCAACGGCGGTTCCGGAATTCGTTCATGTCGAGCGTCTCGAAGATGGCGTCCAGGCGCTGGCGCAGGAGGCTCTCGGCCAGGCCGTGCAGCCGACCGAAATACTCGACGGTCTCCTGCGCAGTCAACCGCCCGTAAAGCGCGGTAGCCGTGGAAAGAAAGCCGATGCTGGCGCGCACTCTTTCCGGCTGGCCTAAGACATCGAAGCCGCAAACGGTCGCAGTGCCCGAGCTGGGCTGGAGAATGGTGCCGAGGAGGCGCAGGCAGGTGGTCTTTCCCGCGCCGTTGACTCCCAGCAGCCCGAAGACTTGCCCTGGCTGACAGCGAAAGCTCACGCCGTCCACGGCCCGGATTTGGCCGCGCTTCTTGTCGTGAAACAGCTTGGTCAGTTGACGGGCTTCGATCATCGCGTCTGCGCCGCCGACTCAGCCGCCAGCCGGAACGCAAGAGACTTCGGTATCATCGGCCGGAGCATAGCTGCCGGCCATACCACAAACAAGCGAAGCCTTCCGGGGGGCGCATCTTGCCAGTACCCCATGTGGAGTGCGCCGGCAGAGCGCGGCGACAACGGCGCTTTGGCTCCTTCTCCGCTGCTGGCCGAAGCCAAAGCGGTGTCGCGCTTCACTTGCCACCGCACTCCATATAAGCGCCGTCCCCAGCGGTTGGTGATACTGACGAGATGCACCCCCTTCCGGGCCCCTTACTTGGTTCCCAATGACTGGGCCCGATATTCGGTGGGGGACTGGCCGAGAACCCGCTTGAACACCCGGTTGAAGTGCGTCAGGGACTGAAACCCGACCTCGAAGGCGATCTCGCTGATGCGCAGGTTCGGATTCAGCAGCAGGTTCTTGGATTTCTCAATGCGCACGCGCGAGAGGTAATCGGTGAAGTTGATGCCGGTCACCCTCTTGAACATCTTGCAGAAATAGAAGGTGCTGGTGTTCACCGCTTTGGCGACGTGCCCCAGCCGCAGGTGCTCGGTCTGGTGCTCGTGGATGAATTCCTTGGCGCGGGTGATGACCGGGGGCTCGGCGTTATCCTGCTGGAGCACCACTTGGTTGCTGAGCATGGAGAGGTGCTGGGCGAAGATGGAAAGCAGTTTGACGACGGCTTCGTGCTGGCGGTTCGGCACGACGCGCGTGTTGAAATAGGCTTGCTCCAGTTTCGCGGGGTCCACGTTCACCCCCCAGTCCTTGACCAGCCGCACCGTGCGCTCGAATTGGGCCCGGGTTGGCGTCTTGCGAAACACCTGGCCGGTCTGCAAGAAGCCCAACAGGCGGTCGCCCAACCGCACGGGCACGGCGGTGTCGCAAAGGCCCGCCGGACAGGTCGTGGTATAGGCTTGCTCGGCGGCGCCCGCCGACAGCCTTGCCTGCACTTGCAGGCAGGACGCACAGGCGCGGCTCGTGGCGAGCACAATGGCGCAAAAGGGACTCTCGTTCCGGTGGCCATGATGGGGGAGCTGCCAGGATTCGACGGCCCGCAGGGCCACCGGCAGACCTGTGGCTTCCGTGAAGGCGCGCTCGTAGTCCTGGAAAACCTTGGAGTTGCTGAGGGCCTCGATCAGGGCGCGGTCGGAGCTGGCCCCGGCGCTACTGCGCGGCTTGAACGCCCCTAGCTTGGCTCGACCTGCCCTGGCCCGCCCTGGCCCGCTGCCGGGGGTCGCGCTGCTGGCCCCGGTCCTCTCCCGCCCGGGGGCTTCGCTGACTTCCACGGCCTGCCGAACCAATGTTGTTTGCACGAGAGCAAATTACGAGAAGAGCGGACGAAGGACAACGACTTTCCTATCACCGCGAGGGCGTGGCTCGGCGATTGGGAGTCTAGCGAGGCGGCCCCAGACCGAATAGCCAATAGCCGATAGTCTATAGCAAATAGCAAATAGCAAATGGGCATAGCAAATGGGCATGGTGCAACTCCCGTGGCAGAACTTGATCTGATTACAACAGGATTTGAGGCTCAAGGAATCCAGACTTCACCTGCACGGCGGCTGGCTGGCCAGTTCGACGAGGGCTTCCTTGACGCGCGAAATCTGAGTTGCGTTCAGGGTCAGGAATCGGTCGCGGCCGCCCGGCGCGGGCGTGAAGCGCGTGAAGCCATCGGCTTCGATAGTCACTTGGCCGGGAGCCGAGAGGTTGAAATAGCCACGGTCAGGCCGCACGGCATAAAGGGCGCTCGTGAGGTCCCATGTGGGCCGCTCGTGAGGCGGTGGGTTGTAAAGACAATAGGCTTCTGCCGCCGGATGGTGCGGGACGTAGGCAAAGTCCCGCTCGATACTCACCGCCGGATAGGGGACGGCAATCCCGATCTCAAACCCGCTCCAGACTACCGGCGTCGGCCAGTCGGGAACGAGCTTCTTGGTTGCGGGCAGGTCCTGGGTGACGTTGTATTCGAGGTCATGGCCAGTGGCCTTGAACGACCCGGCCATGACAGAGAGCAGCTTGACCTTCTGCCGGATCAGTTCGCGCCCGGTCAGGGGGGAGGAGGCATCGCCCGGGGTGTCGAGCAGGGCAGCGAGGTTGGAGAAATAGCCCACCTGCACCAGGACCACCGAGTGGTCGGGCTGGCCGCTGAGGACCCGGCGCAACAAGCTCGTGGCCTCCGGGGCGTCCGAACTGCGCCTGAGACGGTGCGGAAAGCGCGGCTGCCCGGCGTCCTTGGCCTCGGCGAGCGGGAGGAACTTGCTCGGCTCGTTGGGGAGCTTGGCGTGGGTGTAGCCGATGGGGATGCCGGGGCGGCCGTAGAAGGTGTTCATGGCATCCACGAACGGGCCGGCCAGTTCGTCGGGCTTGGTAATGGTCACGGCGAGCAACTCGCACTCGCCGCGGCTCTGCAAGGCGTGCAAGAGCGAGAGGGCCAGGACGTCGTCCACATCGTTGCCGATGTCGGTGTCGAAGATGATCTTAACTGGGGCGGCAGCCGCGGAGAGGACTATGGTGAAGGCGAGGATTAAGGAGGCGAGGAGCTGGCGGGAAGGCCGAAGGCCGAAGACCGAAGGCCGAAAGAAGGCCGAAGTCCGAAGGCCGAAAGGTGAGGCGGGCTGAGATGGCCGGGGCGATAGGTTAGTGGGGTCCGTTATGCCAAGAGAGGAAGGGGTCATAGGCTGAGGCAGGCAGGCGTTAGAATATGGTTGTCTGTGAGACTGGGGTCCATGCCGGGTCATTGTGGGTGGAGGGTGACAGAAGGGGGCGAGGGTGTAAAGTGACGAGTCTGGCGGGTTGGGGCGGGGGGCGAATCTCGGCAACAGCACTGGACCTTCTTGTGCGCAGCAAGCTTCGAGAAGCAGGGCGCTCTGGCCGGTTCCCGAGCCAATTCACCACTCGGACGTCGCTGCGGACAGGAATGTCCGCGCTCCGACGGTGGTGGCGGCGCCGAGGTGCGGGTTGGGGTGGGGGGCGAATCTGATTTACTTCGGGAGGTAGCTCGGCCAGCATCCGTGCACAGGCTGCAACCAGTTGCGCGCAGCGGCTGCCAGGTGAACGCGAGATTTTGAGCCATGAGGCCGGCGGTGAACATTTTCCTTTCGCTCTTCTTTGTGAGCGCCGTGGCGGTCAGCGCTGCCTGGTTCCTGTCGCATGGGCTAACTCCGGAGAAGCGGCAACCGGAACTGCGCCGCTCGCTGGTGCTCTCGTTGATCAAAGGGCTGCTGGTGCCGGCGGCGATTTGGGCGCTCATGAACGTCGGCCTGTCCTGGAACCTGCAGCCCTACATGCCCCAGGTCCAGGCGGCGAAGAACGACGGCAGCGGCTGGTTCCCGGTTTATTTGCGGGTCGTGGCGACGGGAGTCTTTGTCATCAGTTCCTATTGGACGGCCTTGACGCTGGGGTGGGTCGTGCTCGAAGCCGGGAAGGGCAGCGAAGGGGAGGCTCAGGGCCAGTTCAAGGCGCTGTGCCTGACGTGTTTGATCGCGATGATCGTGCCGGCGGTGGCCCTGGTGTGGTTCGGCGGGTTGACGATGCTTGGGCTGGCCGGGATCGCACTGCTCGCGCCGATGGCGGCTTACGGCCCGAGCCTCCTGGACGTGAAGCCGACGCCGCCGATGTATGCCCGGGCCATCGCCCGGATGAAGTTCGGCAAGTACTCCGAGGCGGAGTTGGAAATCATCCACCAACTGGAGAAGTGCGAGGACGATTTCGAGGGCTGGATGATGCTGGCGGAACTCTATGCCAATCAGTTCAACGACCTCGCCGAGGCCGAGCAGACCATACTCGAAATCTGCGACCAGCCCAAGACCACGGCGCCGCAGATAGCCATCGCGCTGCATCGGCTGGCGGATTGGCAGTTGCAGCGGGCGGGCAACCCGGAGGCGGCCCGCCGGGCCCTGGAGATGATCTGCCACCGCCTGCCGCGCTCGCACCTGGCGCACATGGCGCAGCTCCGCATGAACCAGTTGCCGGCGTCCACCGCCGAATTGCGCCAGCAACAGCAGGCGGCCCAAATCCCGCTGCCCGCCCTGGGCGACACGCTGGATGAACCGCCGGACCAGGGGTCGGGAATGGATCGCAAGCAAGCCGCCCGGGAGGCCAACAACTGCGTCGAGGTCCTCAAGGGCGACCCGAATAACGTGCCCGCCCGCGAACGGCTGGCCCGGCTGTTTGCCGAGCACCTGGACGAACCCGTCCTGGGCCTCGAACAGGTGAACTTGCTGCTGGACATGCCCGACCAGCCTGAGGCCCGGCGGGCGGAGTGGCTGGGCCTCATCGCGGCGTGGCATATCCGGTACCTGCACGATACCGACACCGGGCGCAGCGTGCTCGAGCGCCTGATCCGCGAATTCCCGCAGAGCGCGCAGGCCTTCGCGGCCCGGCGGCGGATACAGTTGCTGGACAGAGAGTCGAAGAAGTGACTATGCAGAGGAAAACCACAGATGAACACAGCGCAGCAGAGCCGCAACCGAAAATAGCAAATAGCCAATGGCAAATAGCCGATGTGTGGACGCACCAGAGATTTGCGCAGGCTGCGCAAACTTTGATGGATAATAGTACAGATAAACACAGATTCCCGAGGCCAAGGGCCAGCTTCTGTTCGCTTGGGGCCGAGTCAGTATTGCGTAGAGTGGTTCGAGGTCTGGGGAAACAAGTTCCGGCGTGGGTCTCATCTGTGTTTAGCTGAATGGCTTTCCACAAACCGGCCCCCCGGCGGGAGGGTTTGTGGTCACAATGCGCTCCCCAAGGTTTGGAGACTATAAACATGGCGCTCCTAGCGGAGCTTTTCGCCTCGCCGCCACCGCGGCTGCGCGGTGCAAAGAAACCGCGTAAGGCGCTACTAGATGGCACCGGACCCTTTTCTGTTTGGCGACGAGTTCCAGCCTTGGCACGATGCAGCCGTCAGGTTTCTGTATGATTTCGCCCAGGCCCCGTCGCCCACAGCCGTTTCTGTCGTTGCGAAACGGGGCGTTCCGGCTTGGGGACCGCATTGTGTTTGAGCACACGTCCTGGGTGTTTCATCGGCATGAACACTGGGCCATCATTGGGGCCAACGGGTCGGGCAAATCGCTGTTGGCGGACGCGTTACGGGGCCGGCTGCCGCTGGTGCGGGGGGAGTTGCGTTATCATTTTCGACCGCCGCCGGGGCTGGCGCCCGAGGAGGCGATCAGCCACGTGTCTTTCGAGGAGCGCAAGGCGGAGGTTCACGACACGGTCGTTCAGTCACGCTGGAATAGCCTGGAGGAGGAAGGCTCCTTGCTAGTGCGCGATTTTCTTTCGTACGAGCGGGTGATGGGGGTTAACCCGTTCGAGGTCACCGGCCGGCACGACCAGGCGCGGGGACAGTTCGAGCGGCGAATGCGGCGGGCAGTCGGCCTGCTCCAGGTCGCGCCGTTGCTCGACGGCAGGCTGATCGCGCTGTCGAACGGGGAACGACAAAGAGTCCAGTTGGCGAGGGCGCTCTCGCATCCGATGCGGTTGCTCATCCTGGATGAGCCTTTCGCGGGGCTGGATGCGGGGACGCGCGCGCATTTCCATATTGTGCTGGAGAGGCTGATGGACACGCCGGTGCGGGTGCTGCTCATTGCGACGCGGATCGAAGACTTGCCGCATCATATCACGCACTTGCTGTGCGTGGCGCATTGCCGGGTAATCGCGGCGGGACAGCGCGCGGCTGTTTTATCCTTGCCACAGGTGAAGAGGCTTTTCCTAAGGCCGAAGGGGGGGATTGGCGGGAGGGCGGACATTTCGGTCCGCAGGAGGGGGCGCAGGCTCGCCGGCTTAGGGAGCTTCCAGGCGGCACCGCACGCTCCACGGGGCTGCGGACAGGAATGTCCGCGCTCCGCGAACGGCGGGAGAAGGTGGAGGAGTCGATCGCGAGAAGGGCTCGGGGCGGAGTTGGTCCGGCTGCGGAACGTGACTGTGCGGTATGGGGACATCGTCATTTTGCGCGACATCAACTGGACGGTCCGCGCCGGCGAAAGCTGGGCGTTGCTCGGCCCCAACGGGTCGGGCAAGACTACTTTGCTCAGCTTGATCCTGGGAGACAATCCGCAGGTTTATACCAATGACATCGTGGTCTTCGGGCGGCATCGCGGCACCGGCGAATCGGTGTGGGACATCAAGAGACACATCGGCTGGGTCTCCCCGGAACTGCACCTTCATTTCAACGAATCGGCGACGTGCATGGGGGTGGTGGCCTCGGGATTTCACGATACCGTCGGCTTGTTCCAGCAACCGTCGGCGCGTCAACGAGCGGCGGCGCGCCATTGGCTGGGCCGGTTCCGACTGCTCGAATTCGCGGGTCGTCCTCTCTTTTCGCTATCCGCCGGCCTGCAGCGGATGGTTCTCCTAGCGCGGGCGTTGGTCAAGCGGCCTCGGCTGTTGATCCTCGACGAACCCTGCCAAGGGCTTGATTCGGCGCACCGGGGTCTCTTTGTTGGAGCTTTGGACGCGCTGATCCAGACGGGAACCGTCACGGCGATTTATGTGACCCACCGCCAAGACGAGATCCCTCCTTCCATCCGGAGAATCATTCGCTTAGATAAATAGCTACACCGCAGTGACTTACGTGATGCATGACTGTCACTCAGCGCAGGGCGAGGCGGCTCCCCTGCCCTTGCCCGTCTGGGGCACGGGCAAGCCAGCCCCCGCAATCGAGCAAGCCACAAACGCTGGAATTGGTGACTTGGAACTATTAGGGAGCTATCAGGGAGCTATCAGGGAGCTATTATGGATATATTATGGAACTATTAGGGAGCTATTAGGGAACTATCAGGGAACTATTGAGCTGCTAGCCAAGCGCTTCGGCACAGGGAGGGTGCAACCGGGAAGTCGGTTCGCGGGAGGATCGCCCGGCCTCAGGGCGGCACAGCGGTGACCGAGGATGGCAAATGGCCAATGGCAAATGGCAGTTGTGGACGCGCATTGAAGAGCGGTGGAGGCTGGGAGGATTCTCTTGGATAGCAGCGCAGGGAGGGGGGCCGACAGGCTTGAGGCGGGAATGGCCGCCACTCTTTCTGCGGTTTGATTTCCGTTTTGCACAAGGGGCCGGCTACCTGGGCTGGCCCAACGGCGTGTTGGCTCCGTGTATGGCAAACACGCGAAAGGGCTGCGGCACGGAAGATTTCCCAAATAAAGAGGGTCGCTGGTTCGTCTCATGTATGAACACCCAGGCACAGGGCGGTATGAGACGATTGCTGGTCATTCTGATGCTGACGGCGGTCGCGCTGGCCGACGAGACGAGAGCGGCGGCGCAGGCCAGCACCTTCTACGTCCAACTTATCCGCGGCACCGACACCGCGCAACCCCCGGTGCCGCGCTCCAAACATGTCGGGCACAAGCTGGCTCAGACCTTTGGCCCGGTGTTCAGTTGCAAAGGATATTGGGAGATCAACCGTCATCAGGTGGCGCTGTCTCCTGGGCAGGTAACACGCGTGCAGTTGGGCAACGGGCGCGTGGCGGAGATTGACCTGCGCAACCCGAAGGCACGAAAGGTGGCTGCCTTCGAGGACGGCAGACTGGTGGACCGGACAACCATCCCCAAGGGCGAGGGGATGACGATCATCGGCGGGAGGCGGGAGGACAAGAGCGTTTGGTTTATCGTGGTGCGCCGCGACAAGCCGGAAAACTGAGGGGCGGCGCGATCCACCTGGGCCGACGACTGTGTCGATCGTTTGGAGAGCCAAGTGCTCAGGCGCGGGGATGAACCGCGCCCTCTGCGCACCGAACATTGAACATCCAACCTCCTGTTCAATCCGTCTGGTTTACCGGCGGGACTTTCCAGGAACCGTCGAGGAGGGACTGCTTGGGCCAATAAACCCGCAGGACCAGGTTGAATTTGCCCTCGGCTGCGGGCAGCCAGTTGGATTCCAGGTCCGCGCCGGGCGGGTGCCGCTGAATGTAGAGGTCCACGGAGCCGTCAGGGTTGGCCTTTAAGTGGTCGCGCGCGCTGAGCGAGTAACGGACGAGCGCATTCTCAACGAAGAAGTAATCGGCGTCGTACATCGTGAGGGACCAGAACCCGTCGGGGGTGACGGCCTGGCCTAGGTTGAAATGCATCACGTATCGGAAGTTCCCGCTATAGGGCTGTGCGGCGGCGTTCGTGGTTGAGATGGCGTAGAAGGTATCCTCGGGGCGGTTGGCGCCCAGGCCAATGGCCGCGATGAGGGCGCGCTGAAGATAGTCGGTGCCGTACACGCCGGTCTTGAGGGTAAGGGTCCAGCCGTTGGTGGAGGTCGAGTCGCCGGCTTTGGCGCCTTCCTTGAACCAGGCCAGGATTTTGGTCACCGCCAGCTTGGGAACGCCCTGAAGGGCCTGGATGATGGCCGGGTCAAGGTGGTTGATGTCGAATGGCTGGCCCGGGACGATGCCCAGTCGCGCCATCTTCTTCAGGATTGGTGCGTCGGCGTGCGCGGGCGGGTTGTCCTTCATCAACATGTCCAAGCGATTGAAGTAGGCGCCGGCATCCAGATTGTTGACCTGCTCGCGGACGGGGGTTTCCATGTCAATGGACGGATCGACCTGGCCTGGCGGGGGAGTGTAGGGTTTGCCGTAGGAACTGAGCGGGACAGCGGAACAGCCGTCCTGAACGGCGTGCACAGCGGCGTAATCCTCGGTTGTGCCAGTGCAATAGATGCGGCCAAGCACCCACACCATGCTGGTGGGCGACTTATATTCCTTCAGACCGCGCGGAAGCTGGCCTTTCCAGCCGGGGCCGGTGATGGCATATTGCTGGGGGCCGGTGCCGGTAGTGCGTTTGCCGGGCGCCTGGAAGACAGTCGTCCAGCCATCGAGCATCGGGAACAGGCAGTAGCGGCTGTGCGCCTCGGGGAAGCTGACTACCCAGGGCTCTTTGCCCACGTCGAGCCAGACCATGGTGTAGAGCGTGTCGGTGTTGGGGGCGGTGACATCGTGATTGGAGGCGGTAGGAAAGGACCGCATGAGCGCGAACTGGCCCAGGGGCGCGCGCATGCCTTCCGGAGAGCGGACGTTGGTCCTCACCCGCCGGGTCAGGTCCATCGTGACCAGGGGATACCCGAAGACATAGGCGTCCGTGGCGATATCCAAGGCCTCGCGGGCAGACAACTTTCCTTTGGAACGGGCGTGTTTCTGGCCTGAGCCGGTTTTGCAGCCGGTCGAGGCGACCAGGCCGGCGACAGCGGCCAGTGAGATAAACCAACGGGTTGTTCTGTTCATGCCGAGTTATGTTGTCATGTGTGTGCCGCCTGGCAACGCGGGGCACAAGCATAATTTAGGGGGATTTTCCTGCTGGACACAGTGGTTGAATTAGTTATTAGCTTTCCGTGTCGAAGCCTTGTCATGCTTGCCGCGTGACGCTTTGTGAAACGCACTGAACATGCAAACGATAACTAAACCCACCATTACCAAACCGAACTCATTCACTCGCCGTCAATTCCTACGCCGCACCGCGCTGGCCGCGGGCGTGGTCACCTGCACCTTCCCGTATGTGGGCCGGGTGCTGGGGGCCAATGACCGCATCAACATCGCCTGCATCGGCGTCGGCGGCAAAGGGGACAGCGACAGCAGCGACGCGGCCAGTTGCGGGGGCAACATTGTGGCCATCTGCGATGCGGACACCAACCCGCTGGAAGCGAAGGCAAAGCAATTTGCGGAGAAGTTCCCGCAGCTCAAGAAGTACCGCGATTACCGCAAGATGCTGGACGAAATGGGCAAGGACATTGACGCGGTGACGGTTTCCACGCCGGACCATCACCACGGCCTGGCGTCGCTTCGGGCGATGAAGATGGGCAAGCACTGTTTCTGCCAGAAGCCGCTGGTCCAGACGGTGTATGAGGCGCGCCAGATGCGGGAGGTGGCCAAACGAAAGAGAGTGGCGACCCAGATGGGCAACCAGGGCAGTGCGGAGAGTGGGCTGCGCCGCGCCGTTGAAGTCGTCCAAGCGGGCGTGATTGGCAACCCGCTCGAAGTACATGTCTGGTCCAACCGACCCATCTGGCCGCAGGGCTTGAACCGCCCGGAGGGAGAAGATCCCGTGCCTGCTAATCTTGACTGGGATGTATGGCTTGGGGCGGCGCGCCAGCGGCCGTACAAGAAGGATGTCTATGAGCCGTTCAAGTGGCGTGGCTGGTATGACTTTGGCACCGGCGCGCTGGGCGACATGGCCTGCCACACGGTCAACATGCCTTTCCGGGCTTGCAAGATGGGCTATCCCAACGTCGTGGAATGCGAAGCGGCTTCCCAGATGTATCCCGAGACCTTTCCGAAGACCGCGCGCATCCGGTATGAGTTCCCCAAGCGCGGAGAACTGCCGCCGCTCAAGTTCTGGTGGTATGACGGCAATCCGGACGATCCGCTCAAGCCGTTTCGCCCCCAGGGCGAAACCGTGCGCGAGATCATCGCGACCTACGACAAGCTGCCCGGCAGCGGCGCTCTTATTGTTGGTGAGAAGGGCAAGCTGTTCTCGCCCGACGATTACGGTGGCCAGTTCTTCGTCGCCCTGAACGGCAAGAATGAGTATGTGTCAGGCGACCAGGACGAGGCCTGCAAGGCCGTGCCGAAGACTATTCCGCGCTCGCCCGGCCACATGCAGGAGTGGTTCCGCATGATGAAGGAAGGGACGCCCGCCTATTCCAATTTCGACATCGCGGCTTACATCACCGAGATCATCCTGCTCGGCTGCGTGGCCTTGCGCGTTGGCCTGAACAAGCGTATGGATTGGGACGGCCCCAGGATGCGGTCACCCAACCTGCCGGCGGCAGCCCAGTTCGTCAAACGCAACAACCGCGCCGGCTGGAACGCCTGAGGCTCGACGGCAAGAAGTGCTTCGCGGCAGGCTTCGGGCATTAAGCTTCTTTCTCGCGTTTAATCGTGAGAAGGACTGCTACACGTACGTCAGCCAATCGGGTTGCACTGCGCCGTATCCTGGTTAGAATATCTGCATAAGCAGATTCTCACAGTCCCCGCACTTTTGGTCGAATGTGATCCTGGCATTGCTGGGGGTCGTAATCGTCTTTGCGACGCTGTGCCTTCGCCTGGGCCACCTGCCGCTACTGGCGCCCGACGAGGAGCGCAATGCGGAAGTGGGCCGTGAGATGAAAGAATCCGGAGCATGGCTCGTCCCCACCTACAATGGCGTGGCATACCTGGATAAGCCCGCGTTTTATTTCAAGGCGGTGGCCCTCTCGCTGGCGCTCAACGGCAATAGTGAGGCGGCCGCACGGATGCCTTCCGCGGCATTTGGCGTCGGGCTGGTGCTGCTGGTTTTCGGTTTTTGCCGCAAAGTGCACGGCACGCGCTGCGGTTTGCTGGCGGCGATCGTTGTAGGCACCACGCCGCTCTACCTAGCCAATGCGCGCATCGTCATTTTCGACATCGTGCTGGCGTTTTTCGTCTGCGGCGCCATTTTCGCCGGCTTTCTCGCGGAGGCGGCGGAGGGTAGGGCGAGGCGGTACTGGTATCTGCTCGGGGCGCTGTCGGCGGGCTTCGCGACTCTGGTCAAAGGGCCGATCGGGTTCGTCATCCCGGCGCTGGTGCTGCTGGTCTTTAACCGGGTTGAAGGCCGGCGCGGAGCCTGGAAGCGATTGCTCGCGCCGTTGAACCTGCTGGTGTTTTTCGCCGTGACGCTCCCCTGGTTTGTGGGACTTTGCCTGGCCCACAGCGACTTTCTCCAATACGGGCTGGTCGAGGAGTCCTTCAAGCGGTTCATGACGGCGAAAAGATTCCACCGTTCGGAGCCGTTCTACTTTTATCTCCTGATCATCGCCGGGACCTTTTTCCCGTGGAGCCTGCTGCTGCCGGAGGCTAGCCTGGCGACCTGGAAGGAGCGCTGGGCCAGGAATTCCGCAGACCGTCTCTGCCTGCTCTGGTCGGTCCTGGTGATCGTATTCTTCTCGGTTTCCCAATCGAAGTTGCCGGGCTACATCCTGAGTGTGGCAGTGGCCTGCGGCATCCTGGTGGCGCGGCTGTTCGACTCGGCTTGGAGCGTCCCGGATGGCCGCGCTGCCCGGTTGGTGCGCCGCGCGATCACGGCGTTTGCCCTGGTGTGCCTGTTGGTGGCGGTGGCGCTCGGGGTAGGATCCTCCCACTTGTCCGTCTTTGCCAGACCGCTACGGATCCCGGCTTCCGAAGCGGCGAGGTTCGGGCAAGGGGCCCTGGGGGTGGCGCTGCTGCTGGCCGGGTTTGGGGTGTTCGGGTTGATAGCCCGCTATCGCCGAAGCGTCTCGATGGGGTTTCTCTGTCTGGCGCTGTTCCCCCCTCTTTGCGTGCACGCGAACGTAAACGCGTTAGATGTGATATTCGACGCGAAGTCGAACCGGCAACTCGCCCGCCAGCTCTCGAACCTGCCGGCGGAAACCGATTTGGCTTGCCTGCAATGCTTCCCCAACGGCTTGCCCTTCTATCTGAATCGCACGGCGACGCTCATTTCCCGCAACGGCGGCGAGCTGACGAGCAATTACATCATTTCCTGTTTGGAAAAGGAGCCGCGGTGGCCGCAGCAGATTGTGCCGGTGGCTGAACTGGACGATTGGCTGGCATCGAGAACGAAATCGGTTTACCTGATTGTGCGGCAGTCGGACCGCAGCCGGCTGCAGGCGATTGCCACGGCTCGGAATTCAATTGTACAGCCGCTTGCGCCCGGGTACCTGGGGGCGCACCTCCCGGCTCCCGGAGGTCTGTGACATGTGCGGTATCTGCGGGACTGTTGCCGTTTCCGGACTTGCGGATACCGAGGCAGCCAGCCTGCGGGTGCAAGCCATGCTGCGCTCGCTTTCGCACCGCGGCCCGGATGCCGTCGGCTATGTGGCCTCTGAGTCCGCCGTTCTGGGAGTGACGCGGCTGGCAATTCGCGGCGTCCAGGACCCCAATCAACCGCTCGTGCATCCGGCGAGTGGGATTGTGGCGGTCTGCAACGGGGAGATTGATAATCACCAGGAATTGCGCCGCTGGCTGGCGGAGCGCGGACGCCCAGTGCGCGACGCGACGGATGTGGCCGTGATCCCCGAGCTCTATCTGGAACTCGGGGTAGAGTTTGTCAGCAGGCTCATCGGCGCGTTCGCCGTTGCGGTGTGGGACCCGCGCTCGCGGCGGCTCACCCTGGCGCGAGATCGTGCCGGAGAGCGCCCTTTGTTTTTTGCCGTCCACGAGGGCGAAGTCATTTTCGCTACCGAGCTTGCCGCACTGGTTTCGCGAAGCCGGCTGCCCGTCAGCTTCAATCAAGCGGCCCTCCGGAAATACCTTCAAGTCGGCATTTTTCCCTCGCCGGACACACCCTTCGCGGAAATCCAGAAGGTGGCCCCCGGGGAACGGATCGAGATTGATGCGGCGGGGGTGCGGCGAAAACGCTATTGGCGCTGGCAAAACACAGAGACGGCGAAGCAGCCAGCGGCGCTTGAGGCCTTCGACAAGGTGTTCCGCGGGGCAGTCGAGCGTCAGAGCACTGTGGACGTGGACTTCGGCGTCTTTTTGAGCGGCGGGATTGATTCGTCCCTGGTTTCGGCGGTGGTTCGCTCGCTTCATCCCGCGCGCCCGTTGAAGGCGTACACCCTGCGCTTTGAGGAGGAGTCCTTCGACGAAGGCGCCTTTGCGGAGGCGGTGGCCAGGCAATTCAAGATGGATTTGGTGACGGTCTGGGTGCGCCCCGACGCGATGCGGACCGAGCTGAAGACGCTGATCTCGCTGGTGGGGGAGCCGCTGGCCGATCCCGCCTGGCTTCCGGCGGCGCTGCTGGCACGGCGGGCAGCACAGGACGTCAAGCTCGCGCTCGTGGGTGAGGGCGCGGATGAACTGTTTGGCGGGTATCCGACTTACATTGGCGCGGGCCTCGCCGAGCAGTTTGCCCGGCTGCCGCGTTGGGCCAAATCCCTCGTCCGGCGCGGGATCGAAGCGCTGCCACCCAGCGAGAAAAAGGTGACCCTGTCCTTCCTGCTGAAGCGCTTCGTGCAGGGCGCGGATTTGGACAGCCTTGCGCGACATCGGCTTTGGGTTTCGAACATTGCGCCCTCGCTGCTCCAGCGTTTGGGGGTGGCTCCACCGGCGTTGGAACACGCCGACCGAGAAGGCGGCCACTTGCTCGACCGGCTCCAGCGATGGGATCTGGAGTCAACGTTGGCGGAAGGGTTACTCACCAAGGCCGACCGTTCCAGCATGAGCTTCGCCCTGGAACTTCGCGCTCCCTTCCTGGACGAAGCGGTGATGGAGTTCGCGAAATCACTCCCGGTTGAGGAGCGCGTGCAGAGGTTCAAAACCAAGGTCTTCTTGAAGCGTTACGCCTTGCGTTACCTGCCGGAATCCATCGTGCATCGCCGCAAGCGCGGTCTCTCGGTTCCGATCGCCCGCTGGTTGCGCGGTCCGCTGCGCGATTGGGCGCTCGCAATGCTCACGAGCGGGCGCCTGGAGCAGGTCGGCATCCGGACCTCGGCTGCCGTGGATCTGCTGGCGGAGCATTGCGCGCGCAAAGCCGATCATGCGCGCGCCCTCTGGGCGTTGCTCGTGCTCAGTGAATGGCTCGATTGGGTGGCAAGCGAGGCCGGCTCGGGCTCCGGCTCGGGCGTCAACGCAGATTACGGCACTCGAAAAGCTGAACCCGTTTGTAGATCCGGCCATTCACCCTGATCTCGTGCACGCCGAGGTCGGTGACCGAGTTAAATTCTCGCAGTAGCCAAGGCGGCGTCGGCACCGGGGGCGTCACGCTGGCAAAACCCACCTCTTGCCCTGTCAGCCACTTCCAGGGCCAGCTCCGCTCCAGGCGACAGGGACTGGGTTCGATGACGAAGATGGCGTTTTCGCCCTTGCGCAGGTTCACATAACGATACTCCGGCCAGAAATACAACTGGTTCTTCGGCGTGTCCGAAGTCTTACAGTAAACCAGCGGCTTGCTGGCCACGGCCCGCCTGGCTTCAGGCAGGTAAAACGAGAATAACCCCGTGATCCCATAGTGGTCGCAGATGATGAAGGCGGGTTTTCCCTCCTGCAGTAGCTTCTGCCGCGCCTGTTCGACGCAGGCGGCCGCCGCCCGATAGCCGCGAACGCGCCGCAGCGGGTCGGCGTCTCCCGGCAACGGGGAACCCACCAGCTTGCCGATAAGGTCGGTGTTATGCATCAGGCCCACAACCCCAAGCCCGAGAATCAGCCCGGCTACGAGCCAACCCTTGACCGCGCGAAGGCCGTCTCGCCAGCGCCTGCTCCAATAGCCGACCATTAAGCAATACATCGGCAGCACGGCAGGCGCGGTCCAGTTCGGCATAACGCGTGAATGGAGCGCGTAGGCCCAGTGCCCGAGAAAGACCACCCCGCCCAGGCAGAAGAAATAGAGCTGCAGCGGGTTCTGCTGGCGGTGTTTCCAGAAGCCCAACATTGCCCACAAGGCGCCGACCAGGAAAACCGGGTTCAGCAGAGCCGCCTGGATGGCGATGAACTCCCCGAAGAACCGTAGCGTCGGATGCCACTCGGAGGCCATCCCGGCATCGTCAGCCACGTGCCGGGCTGTGATCCAACCATGCTGTGCGTTCCAGATGACCACCGGGAGGGTGCAGAGTCCGAAGAGCAGCAGGGCGAGATAGGGGCCGGGCTTCCTGAGGTGTACCCGCGCCGGGGGCCAGAGCAGGAAGAACAGCGCCCAGCAAACAATGAGATAGGCCGCGCTGTACTTGCAGAGAAAGCCCAGGCCAGCCGCCAGGCCCACCCATAGCCAATCCCGAGTGGCGCCATCCGCTTGCACTGCGCGCCATCCGGCGACCAGCGCCAGCGTCCAGCAAAGCACCAGGGGCGGGTCAATTGTCATGAGGATGGAGCCTACGCTCATCAGGGGCGCGCTGGTAATGATGAGCAGCAGCAAAAAGCCCTGGCGCGCGCCCAGTTCGCGGGCCAGAAAGCGCAGCACGACCACACTCATGATCGCCGCAAAGACCGGCGAGAAAAAGCGCACGCCCAGTTGCGTATCGCCCCAGAGCGAAGTACCGGCGAACTGGATGAGGGCGATCCCCAGCGGCTTGCTGTAGTAGGAGAGGGCAAGGTGCTTCGACCAAAGCCATTGATAGGCTTCGTCATTGCTCAACTCAATCACGTCGGATGCGATATAACCGAGCCGAAACAACAGCATCCCGGCGGTCAGGAGGTAGCCGAGCCGCAACCAGTGCTGCTCGAGTTGCGCCTCGCGATGCGAGGGTTCCGACAGCGGGGTCCCGGGTTCGGCCTTCGCTGGCGTCTCGGGGGACAAGAGCGAAGGCAGTGCTTGCCACCAGAGCGGGAACCACTTGCGGCCGAAGCGGCGCCAAAGCTCGTTGCTAGACCAAACTGTGGCGGCGGCGCACCCCGCCCCCAGGACCGCGCCCGCAAGCACATCACCCGGATAGTGTACGCCGTTATAGACGCGGGAGAAGGCGCACGCAGCCGCCAGTGGCACCAGGACGTACCCACTGCGGCGGTAATAAATGCAGCAGACCATGGCGGCCGCAAACCACACGGCGGCTTGCGAGGAAGGCATGCTGCTGTCGGGCGGGCACTCGACTCGGCAGTGCGCGCCCGCCACGGTTACGCTGGGGCGGGGCCTGTCAACAGCCATTCTTACCGTGCTGCAGGCTAGCCCGTCGGCCAATGCGATCCCGAGCACCAAGAACAGGACGAATAGACGTCCTCGCCGGCCCCCCTTGCAGAGGAGAAGAAGGCAAAACGCCAGGCGGGCCGGCGCGAACGGCCAGCGGCCTCCCACCTTTGGCATCAGCCAGTCGAAAACCGGGTTGGTAAACGACTGGTTGACCAGACGAAACAGGGCGGTGTCGGTTGTTTGCAGCCAGACTATCATGTGCAACTGCTGCCAGTATGGAGGCCAAATGGTGAGGGCTGCAACGCAATAGGCGGTCGTAGCCCGTGTCCTTGGCAACAACTCAATCACACGGCGAGGAGAAGGAGGAAGGTGAAGGCAGCAACCTCCGAACGGTAATCCACCGCGGCAGGCTGGCGCTCTTCTGAGCGCTGCCCGCCGCGCCTTGGGCTTTGGACTTTAGACCTTAGACTTTGGACTTTAGACTTCGCTCTCATATCACCCTGTATAGGTCCACAAAACGTGTCACTGCGGTCACTGGCGGTGTCACCCGACCCAAACCACCCCCGTCGGCGGCTCGTAGGTGAAACACCCGGGGTACGTCGCGGCAGCCCATCCCGGGGCGTATTGTGTTCGAGGCTGTTTATCTCGGTTTTATTATCGGCAACCTTGTGCTGACCACTGCTTTCCGCTTTCAGGCATCAGCTTTCAGCTCTTCAGCACCACCCACCGCAGCCACACAGTAGTCTCGCCCGGCACCAGCATTTTTTTTACTGCACCCCGCGGCACTTAGATGCATTCTCGGCTCACTCGGAAAGTTTCAGATAAGTCGATGGCTCGGCCAACGACCAAGAAATCCAAACTTCAGAGACATGAAAACCGTCCGCGACGCCTGTGAGCTTCAGCCCAACGCGCTGTCCATCAAACTCGGCGAGCAGATCGAGCAGCTCGACGAGCTCATCCACGCCGAAGGCGACGGCACCGCGTCTTTCGGCAGGACCTCCATCACTCAGGGCATGCAGGACCTCGTCACCGAGGGCATCGCCCCCCTTGCCGGCGTCTCGACCCAGGCCATCTTCCATCTCAAGCAAGCCAAGGGCGTCGGCAAAACCCACTTGCTCGTCGGCTTGGGCTTGCTCGCCAAGCATCCCGCCCTCCGTAAGAAATACTGCGGTAGCGACGCCAATTCCCAGATGTTCGGCGAGGCTCGCGTCGCCACCGACGCCGCCTGCGAGGGGCTCAACCTCCAAACCCTCGGCACGCTCATCAACGTGGACCTACCGTGGAATCCATCGCGCCGTGAGCAACGGCTCGGTCGCATCAAACGCATCGGCCAGGCTCCAAGAAATGATGGACCAATACGTCCACCTCCGCCAAAAGGCGAAGGACGTCTTCGAGATGCGCTACAAAAAAACCATCGACCCTGATAAAAACCGCTGGGAACTCTGCTCCCGCGTCTTCGCCCGCAAAGACGTCGTCGAAAAACTCTCCGAGTCTTGGTAGCCCCCGCCACATGATCTCGCCACCCGCACCAAGCCAGCCTCCACGCACGGCCGAGTTGGAGCGCTTCTTTTCCGACATCAGCTCCCGGATGCAGGCGTCGGAAACGGCTGCCTCCCACAACTCATCTCGACTGCCTGCCGACCTGCCCGAATTGGAACAGTTCTTCGCCGGTATCGGCACCCACGTGGAACTCGACGAGAGGAATCCTGCTCAAAGCTCATCCCGCCGAGTCGGGAACCAAACCGAATTGGAACGATTCTTCGCCGCCATTAGCCATCGCGCGGAGCTCGCCGAGGCGCAACAGCGCCGCCTCGACAAGCGGATGGCGACCGGCTTCAACGTGTTTGACCTGATCGAGCCGGATGAAAACAAGCTGTCAGATGTCTTGGCAGGTCTGATTGATCGGAAAGGCAACCACGGCCAGGGCGACCTGTTTCTGCGCCTCCTTTTCGAGCAACTCGGCCTTCCCTCAGACATCAAACACACGAAGAAGGCCACAGTTCAACGTGAAGCCCCCACCTATGGAATCCGGAAACACCGCCGCCGGATGGATCTGCTGGTCAAGGCCGGCGCGTTGCTGGCCATCGAGAACAAGGTGGATTCGCTGGAGCAAAAGGATCAGGTCAAAGATTATCTTGAACACCTACGCCACTGCGCGCCAGACCCCTCCACCCAGAGCACACTGATCTACCTGACCCCGGACGGCAGGCCGCCGGATTCACTGGCCTCTGCGGCGTTCCAACAACACAGGGCTGCTGGACGCCTGCGCTGCTGGAGTTATCCGGTCGAGCTCCGTTCCTGGCTGGAGTCCTGCCACCGAGAATGCAATGCGCCGAAGATTTGCCACTTTCTCATGGACTTCATGAGCTACATCGAGTCAACCCTTAAACGCAGACCAGAAACCGTCACGGAAGAACAAGACAATGAAGACTGAACCCATCCAGGATTATATCCTCAAGAACGAGCGCAACCTGCGCATTGCGGCAGCAGTCGGCGACGCCTGGCCTGAAGCCAAAGAAAAGTTAGTTTCGGGCTTCCTTGACCGCCTCGAGCTACGGCTAACAAAGCACTTGAAAGGCTGGACGTTCAACCGATGGGAACGATTCCTGGTTGACGGCTGGCCAAGCTACAATTTTTGGAGGCCGCTGTGGGAGGATCAATACTACATCTCCCTGCAAGCAGACAATTACGGCGAGACAATCAGCTTTGGCGTGGGGCGGAATAAGGACGAAATCGCAAAGCGGCCATTCTGCCCCAAGTTGTTGAACACCGTCAGAAGGCTTCACCCGTCAGCACGTCCGCACGGATGGTGGGAAGCGAGAGCGACCATGCGTTCGCCAGAGCCCGATTGGCGGAAGCCGGAGGTGCTGTGGCGCATGCACAAGGATGCCGACTTCCTGCAACAGGTAGCGGACCAACTCTTGGAGGTGGCACAAGCCAGCGCGCCAATCATTGACCGCCTGGCTCGCAAAAAATAGCTCAAGCGAATCGCACCCACACCACAGCATCGGCTGATCGGGAGACAAAGGAAGACAAAGGAAGACATTGACCACCCCAGCGCCGCCACCTACGCTCCCACCACATTCAGCACAGGACACTGTATGGCCAGGCAATCACCATTAGTCTGTCAGCACCTTGAGAACATCTCTCGCCTCGTACTCGACAAATACCAGCACATCATCCGCCAGTACGTCCGCAACCGCCACGGCGTCTATGCCCTTTACCGCCGCGGAAAACTTTATTACGTCGGTCTCGCCTCCAACCTCCGACTCCGCCTCGGCCACCACCTGAAAGACCGACACAGCCAGTCCTGGGACCGCTTCAGCGTGTACCTCACCATCGGCGACAGCCACCTTCGCGAGTTGGAGTCTCTCCTCCTCCGAATCGCCATGCCCAAAGGCAACAAGCAGAAGGGCAAATTCGCCAAGTCCGACGACCTCCGCCCCCGCCTTCGCCACGACGCCAAGCGCTCTTGGCAACTCGAAATGCAGGACCTCCTCGGCCTGTCCGTTCCCCGCCGCCCGGCCCCAAAGCTGGCACCAGCTACGACCGGCCGCACCCCAATTCTGGCCGCCTACATCGATGGCCCCCTCAGACTCCGCGCCCGGTGCAAAGGCAAAACACTGCATGCCACGGTTGCCCGCGCCGGCACAATCCGCTTCAACGGCAAGGTTTACACCTCTCCATCCCTGGCCGGAGCCGCCGCCCGCAAGTACCGGACCTGCAACGGCTGGACGTTTTGGCAATACGAGCGCGCCCCCGGCGACTGGGTCCCCCTGGACGAACTCCGCAAGTGACCCCAGAACAAGATAAAGAACGCATCAATAAGGAACACCCGCCCCGCTCGCCAGCCGACCGCTACGCCAGGGCGAAGACCGAGAGGGACGCTCACGTTCAAGCGCTCCTAACCTCGCCCTCGACGAAAAAGATAGTCGTCGCTGGCCCAGGCACCGGCAAGACACACCTCTTCAAAGAGGTGCTCCATGGGAAACAGAAGACCCTCACACTTACATTCGTCAAGTCACTGGTCGAAGATTTGTCGCTCGAACTATGTGGAATGTCCGAGGTCAGAACTCTGCATTCGTATGCTCCCAGTACGTTGAGCAGGGTAAACAACACCGAGATCAGGATCTTTCCAAAGCTTTCACAAGTGATAAGGGAGGACGCGCAGATCCTGTTAAACGAGGACATCGACTTCGATCACATATTCCACAACAGGAACAATGATAACCATCATGTCCCATTTTACAAAAAGCGGAAGGACTACTATGCCCATTATGGGTTTTCAGACATCGTCTTCGCCGTAGTCAAATACTGGGACAAGTACCAGAACAGAATACCGACCTACGAGCAAGTCGTAGTAGACGAGTTCCAAGACTTCAACAAACTCGAGATGTCGCTAATAGACCTGCTCGCGCAACGCAGCCCCGTTCTCCTCGCCGGAGACGACGATCAGGCGTTGTACAGCGACCTCAAAAGCGCACGTGCCGAGTTCATACGCCAGAGGTACGCAAGCCGCGACTACTCGTCGTTCAGCCTGCCATATTGCTCAAGGTGCACCCGCGTCATCGTTGACGCGGCCAACGACGTCATAAAGGCGGCCACCCAGAAAGGGCTTCTCACCGGCCGCATCAGCAAACCGTACAGATACTTCCAGGACCCAGATAAGGATAGGGAGAGCGACGCCAACCCCAAGATCATGTATGTTCGCCTCTTCGCACGCATCATCCCTTGGTTTATACAGAAAAAAATAACCGAGACGGCCGAGGAGCTGAAGAAGAAGTTCTCCGTCCTCGTCATTTCCCCCACCAGGATCCAATCCGGGCTTATCGTCCGCACACTCAGAGAGAGGGGCTTCGAGAACACTGAATCCGTTGTGAAAGCCGACCAGGCCGGCCCAACGCTCCTCGACGGCTTGAAACTCCTGCTACAGGACAGCAAGAGCAACCTCGGCTGGCGGATCGCCGCAAAATCCATTTTGACGGGCGACGACTTCCGGTCCCTGTTAGCGGAGACGCACGCAGCCGATCCGAAGCCCCTCTGCGACATTATCAGTGGCCCCCACAAGCGGGAAGTAAACCAAATGCTCACATTCCTCCGGGGGTTGCGCCGCGGCAAGAGGAAAGGCGATAACCCAGAACTACTCAACCGGCTCCTGAATAGCGTTGGCACCAACCGAGACCAGATGGCGACTGAGTTTTTGTGCGAAGAAATTGGCTCCGAGCCCATGCACAGCGCCGACGCCGCTGTCAGGAAGTTGCCCATAAAGGCAACAACCATCCAGAGCTCTAAAGGCCTTGCGGAGGATTACGTCTTTATCACCCATTTCGACGATCGGTACTTCATAAAGGACAAAGACAAGGCCAAAACATCCGACCACGACATCTGCAGCTTTCTCGTCGCGTTGACAAGGGCGAGGAAAAGGGTCTACCTGATATCCTCGAACCCCCGAAGCACACCCACGTTTCTCAATTGGATTTCCCCGGATCGCATAGAGGACCTCACGGCTCCTGCCGCCCTACCCGAGCCTGAACCGCCCCAGTAACGCAACACTTCGCGAACCAACTGCACGCGCCCATCATTCCAGATACCGATACGAAGTCCTCCTCTCTTCGGTCTCCAATTCCAGTTCGCAGGCGCATATAACGTTCTTGCAAAAATGGTAGAGCTCATATCTGACCCTTTCCGCAATACTGTTCCCCGGCACACTTTTCTCGTCGGAAATGTTCCCATCCCTCAACGCCGTGGAGACCTGACAAATCCACGCGAATACACCGGAAACGGCTCAGACCGGAGGTTGGAACTGGAGCTGTGCGCGTCGTAGGTAGTTCACTCCTGGCCACGAAGAGGGTGGCGTGGCTGACACCATTCCGGGTTCTGCGGGGGAGAAGGGTCCTCTATTTGGGCGCAGCGCCAGGGCTGGTATCGCCGGTGCCGCGCCGGTCAGGACTGGCGTCCGCTGTGTGCAGCACTTCCCCTTCCTGGGGCTGCTGCCACCGCCGACCGACGGCTGGAGCGACATCACCGAGCTTTACGTTGCCCGGTACGGCGTGCCGAAGGTCGGCACGGCCATCTGGATTCGCACCTGCCAGCACATTGACGGCTGAATCCGGCGTGAAAACGGGTGAGAAAAGTGGTTTGCAGCTCGAATTGATGGGCCTTTTTTGGAGATTTCTGACTTCCGCCCTTACCTAACTTTTGGTGAAGTAAGGGTGGAAATGCGACGAGCCCCTCGAAACTTAAAAATCGCCTGTAATCACTGGGGTCTGACGCACTATGGCGGCGTCTGCTTGTTTCACGAATTTCTTCAAGTGCTGCAATTCCGCCGATTTGCCTCGTGGCATTTGGCGTATCCACGCCGCAATCATGACTACACATTACCGCAGATGCTCCTGGCCTTCATCTATCCCATCATCTTGGGATTGGATCGTTTGGAGACCGCCTCGTTCCCGCGGGCCAATGGGACGTTCCAATACCTCACCGGTTTGCCCAACTACCCGGACCCGCAAAGTCTGCGGCGGTTTCTGTTGCACGCGCCGCCCGAGTTTCGAGTCCAACTTCACCGTTTTAACGATCGGCTCCTTCAACGATTTATTCACCAGCCCGAACACCGGTCACGACTCATTCTGGATCTGGACAGCACCGTCGTCACTGTGTTTGGCCGCCAAGAGGGTGCCGCCGTCGGTTACAACCCTCGCTATCGCGGAAAGCGTTCCTATGATCCCCTGTTATGTCTGGAGGCAAATTCAGCGTTCCTGTGGGATACCGAACTGCGTCCGGGCGACGCAGGCACCTGGAGCGGGAGTGGTGAGTTGTTAGCCGATTGCTTTCTCTCGCTCCCTGGCGACGTGCGCGAGTTGCGGGTGCGGGCCGATGCGGGCTTCGGTTATGGCCCGGTGTTCGAAATGCTGGAGGCACGCCCTGCCCAATATGCCGTGGTCGCACGCATGAACCCCTCACTCAAGCGCGTCATGCACGCCTTAAGTTACGAGCGTCTCAATGCGCGTTGGGAAATCGCAGAATGTGGACACCGAGTATCGGAACGAGCGCCCGTTCGCCGTTGTGTTGTGGCACGGCGGCCCATCGAGGAGAGCGACCCTGAGCCGACCCTGTTTACTCTGGCGCGCTATCTCTACCGCGCCTGGATTACCAACCTGCCACTGACGCCTGCTGGAGTGTGGCACTTTTATGATGGTCGAGCCGGCATGGAACCCCGCATTTGTGAACTCCGGGAGGACTTCGCCTTGCGCAAGGTTCCAACCCGAGCTTTTGCTGCCAATGCACTTTACCTGGAAATCATCCGTTTAGCTTACAATCTGGTAACTGCCTTTCAACGGACATGCTTACCGGAACAGTGGCAGAATCTGACGTTGAGCAAGCTACGTTACCGACTATTCTGGCTACCCGGCGAGCTGACTCGGCCGCAGAACCGGCCCACTCTGCGCTTGGCGCAGTCGGCAGCCATTCAAGATTGGACCGAGCACATCCTCCGCCAAGCCCACAAGCTCAAACCGCTGGACGAGTGAGGTCATGGAAACCGCAAATTCCTCGACTGCTGCAGAGAATCCCAACCTGAAACTGCATTTTTCAGGCATTTTTGAAAAGAGCTGTCCCAATTCACGCCGGATCCAGGTCATAACGCCGTCGCCCCGGCACGCGCTCCACCAAACCTTTGCCCCGCACTTTGGCTAGATCATAGGCCGCTCGCCGGCTCGGATACTGAGCAGGGTCCCAGCCCGTTCGGCCCTGCACTGCTTCGGCGAGGTCAGCGGTGGTGAAACCCTCCGGTCGGGGTCGCTAACCCGCTCAGCGCCGCGATCACCGTCCGGTTGCGAGCGTTATTCAGATCCAGGCCCGCCCATCGCCGGTGGCCGCGCTGGCTCGGTTGGGCCCAGCGCTCAAACTGCCCCGCGTCCAGAAACGCCACGTGCGCCGCTTGCAGGCTGGCCAGAAAACGCTCCCGCATCCCCTGCACGCACTCCAGTTGCTCGCCCAACTTGCCCAGCCCCTTGCCGCAGCCCAGCCCCGCCGTGTTGAGCCCCTTGACTTCCACCCGCAACACCCGCCCGGCTTTGTCATAGACTTTGAGCACCACCGCCCCCCAGCGCACCCGCCACACCGTCACCTCCCAACTGGAAGCCTCGACCTCCTTGGCCACTTCGCACCCGCTGCGTCCCGCCCGTTGTGGTTTTTTAGTGGGCTGGCGATGCCGGCGTCCGAAGAGGGTTTCCAAGGTCTTGATATCCAGCGGTGCCCGCGTGCGGTCAATGAGTTTCTGAAAGACCTCCTCCAACACGTGGGCCTGGTGGAACAGATAGTTGCGGCTGTACTCCAGTTGCCAGATCGAATAGTGGTATTGGAAGTCCAGGCGCTGCTGCTCGGCCAGGGGCAGGGCAAAACACAGGCAAGCGGAGTAGAGCCAGCGCGCGCACAGGGCTGCCAGTCCCGGCCCCAAGTCGGGCCCGTTCAAGGCGCTGGCCAAGCGGTCAACGGCCTGGTAGTGGGTCCCTTCGATGAAACCGTTGCCCTCCTTGGCCACGCGCACCTTCCGCGCGCGGGCCTGGCGCTCGACCCATTCGTGGCCATTGACCATGCCCTGGGCACCCCAGGGGGCATAGCCACACATACCAGACTCCGGGGGGACTCCGGGGGGACTACAGAGGTATCGCCACGCGGCAGGGAGGGGCGGGCGAGGGCAGCCTTGGCACCATGATTATCGCAATCCAAGTAATGGGTCAGCGGGAAGCCCCGTCCAGGCTTCTTCGATCTCGCCCGCGAGTTGGGCAAACTCCGCAAAGCCGCATTGATGAACGCTTGGATCTTCTCGACGAACTTCCAAATCACCTCCGCCACGCCACGCTCTCCAAATGCGGCAAGAGTTTGTAATTGAGCCTTTCCTCCGCTCGGCTTACAAGGGAGCAAGCTGTGAAAACCCGAATACTTTATGGTGCTCGCTCAAATCGCCACACAGACAACAACCGTCGTCAGCCAGACGGGGATCGGACTTGGTTCGGCAATCGCCGTCGTATGCTCCTGGCAACGCAATCGTTCGATCCTTTGGGCGATCCTTGCAGGCATTCTCTCATGGCTGTACGTGATTTACTTCGCCCTGACGCGAAAAGCTGACGAGGCCAAGTGAAGGGCACGCCCAAGAAGCTACAATGGAGGTTGTATCCGGTGCTTTGAGTTAAGACACTTGAGCGGAACCGCTTATGGGCAAAGAGTTCAGCATCACGCCACGCGCAGTCGCGCGGGTCGAAACCAAGTACCGTCGCATCGTCACCGCGTTGCCGCACCCGGATTCGGTGCCGACGTTGGAGAAGCTGCGCCGAATCGAGCCGCAATCCATGCGCGGCCAGCCGCCACTGGTTTGGGATCGGGCTGAGGATGTTGCCGTTTATGACAAATACGGGAACCGTTGGCTGGATTGGAGCAGCGGGGTTTTGGTGACCAATGCGGGCCACGGCGCGCCCGAAGTGCGCCAGGCGATCCTCGACCAGGTGAAGAGCGGCCTGCTGCACAACTACGTGTTCCCCAGCGAGGAGCGCGCCGCCCTGGTGGAACAGCTTGTCCAGCTCGCCCCCGAGGGCCTGGATAAGGTCTTCCTGCTGACGACGGGCTCGGAAGCCACGGAATGCGCGATCAAGCTCATCCGCTCGCACGGGATTCGCAAAGGGGGCACGAAGAAGATCGGGGTCGTCGGCGCGGAGCGGGGTTTTCACGGGCGGACACTCGGCGCCCAGCAGGCGGGCGGCATTCCCGGGCAAAAGGGGTGGATCGTCAACGAGGATCCGGCGATTGTGCAGGTCCCCTTCCCCGACGGCTACTGGACGGAGGACACGAGCTTTGATTTGTTCCTTGCCACGCTGGCCAGGAAAGGGTTTCCTCTGGAGAATGTGGCGGGGGTGATGTTCGAGACGTTCCAGGGCGTGGGGCCGGACTTCGCGCCGCGGGACTACATTCACCAATTGGCCAAGTGGTGCAAGGCGCATGACGCCTTGCTGGTGTTCGACGAAGTCCAGGCCGGATTCGGTCGCACAGGCAGGTTCTGGGCGTTCGAGCATTACGGCGTCACGCCGGACGTGATTTGCTGCGGCAAGGGCATCAGCAGTTCGCTGCCGCTCTCGGCCGTGATTGGCCGGGGTGAGATCATGGACCAGTTTGGGCCGGGCTCGATGACCAGCACGCACACGGGCAACCCGGTCTGTTGCGCCGCGGCCCTCGCCAACGTGAAGAAGATCGTGGGCGAGAACCTCACAGCCAACGCGGCGCGGATGGGCGAAATCCTGGACCCGGGGTTGCGCGCCATCCAGCAGCGCCACGCGGAGGTTATCGGCCATTATAGCTGCCGCGGGCTGGTTGGCGGGCTGCAGATGACCAAGCCGGGCAGGAAGGAGCCAGACCACGATTTGGCGCACGATGTGGTCGAGCGCTGTTTCCACAAAGGGCTGCTGTTCTTCTCGCCGGTGGGCGCGTGGGGACAGACCGTGAAGATCGCGCCGCCGCTGACGATTGCAGAGGATGCGGTGCGGGAAGGCCTCGCGGTGCTGGGCGAGGCGGTGGATGAGGCCGTGGCCGCATTGAAAGGACCGGCCAAGCGGAAGCGCGGAAAGCCGGCGGCCAATGGGGTGCTGGGTTAATCCTGCCAGACTACCGCGCTTATTTTGTGCGATTTATAGGTTGCAAACCACAGCCACAGACGGCAACTTCTCGGTCTCTGGGTCGGGGCGTAGCGTAGCCTGGTAGCGCGCTTGTTTCGGGTTTGAGAAATGGTTTTTGCCCTCAAGTGGACACACGAGGAATCATCAATACTGACAGGCCTCTGCTTCACTCTTGATCTTTTGCTTTGAGGACTGATTTGGACCAAAAAAGACTCAAAAACAGGAAAGCAGTATCAGATGGCAGTATCAGATTTCAGGGGCCGAGAATCTGCCCACCCTCACCACCCCCATTCAACGCCAACCTGAAAACCACCGGGCGCATTTGAAGATCTGGCATCCGTTTCTGGGGGGTGTCAGCATACCACCCGCCCCATAAAAACGCGTCCTGGGGCAACTGGGGAAGGAATTCTGAAGCGGTGAGCCCCTGAATTTCGCCTGCACCACCATTTCCCCACCCCTCAGTTTTCATCCGCGTTCAAGGCTGTTCAAAGCTGTCGGGAAGAACCAAGGTCAGCAACTTGGACCAGATTTTCGATACCAGCACCAGCACCGGCACGCCCAGGTAAAGTAAGAGCCCGGAGACGCCTGAGCATTTGAATTGGCCTGGCCTTCTCCTGAACTGGCGCGTCTCAAATCAAGCCCTTTTTCCCAGCCATTCAAAGACGAAGACGATGTCATGGCTGCTTGGGGTGAGGCTCGTTTGATCAAATACCTGGATGGCTGAATGATGCGGTGGTGAAGGAGGGTTAAAGGAAGAGCGGCCCGGGAAACCAAGCCGAGCCGCTCCAACCCAACCAAACAAAACCAAACCTCTCCAGCAAAATCTCAGAGCCCACGGTTATATTGCTCCCGGTGCTCTCGATTCTCAATGCCGGGTATTACGGACTCACCATACTGCCTTTACCGGATGCGAAAAGGGGCTCACCCGAAGGGTATCCGTGTGCTCAACGTTCTGGTCGTGCAGTGCCTGGTAAACCTTGGGTTCCTTTAACTTTCCCCTTGCTTTCATTGCGTTCTGCCACTATCCACCCCCAACACAAATATGGCAAAAGCATTATCCAAATCACAAATCACCGCCTCCATCGCGGAAACCGTTGGCCTGACCAAAAAACAAGCGGTGCAAACCTTGGAGGCTCTGGTCGCATTGGCATACAAAAATGCGAAGAACTCATTCACGATTCCTGGACTGGGCAAGATCGTCCTGGTCAATCGCAAAGCTCGCATGGGTCGAAATCCTGCAACCGGCGAGACCATCAAGATTGCTGCAAAACGGGTGCTCAAGTTCCGCGTCGCCAAGGCAGCCAAAGACGCAATTCTGGGCAGCAAGTAATCAGGGCAGGTTTTGTTGTTGTGGAGGCGGAGGATTCAGGTCCTTCGCCTCTTTCTTTGAGCGATACCCGTTTGGTGATTTGCAGCCATGGTGTTTGGTGCTGCTCCAACACCACGATTGACTGGAGCAGCTGAGTTACGACCCAGGTGTAAACAGCCTCAGAACCGTTCAAACTTCGCTCCGGGCGGCCGACTACATTGCGTACTTCGCGACGGCAGAGCTTCCAATTCTCGCAACGCCTGATCTGCTTCGCCCAGTTTAAACCATTATTCCGCCGTTTTGAGCTGGAGTGAATCTTGTATCGTGAGGGCTCTCCCCTTCACCGATTGCTGCTTACCACGGCAGCGTGTCCGGGCGCTCGCCGGTGTAACATCGATAGTCCACTCCTTGCGGAGTGTAGCGTATCCGGCTGACATTCCCTGATGTCCAGAGGGTTATGCATCCCCGGTCGTGCCGCCACCAGCCCATCGTCAGGTCGACCCCTGGGTAGAAAGAGGCATAAGCCGACCCAGGCTTCCATTTGGTTAGAATCTGGGAGTTTCCCGGAAACAAACCCAGCGAATCATCCGGGCCTTCCATCAATTGTTCAAACGAATCCTGGCAAAAGATCGTGGTGGCGGGGCTCAAATAGGCGGTCCGCTTCAAAGGCCCCTGGGTGCCGGGGCCGTACTGCGTGCCGGTGCCATTGTATGGCGTCGTCAAATATTGGCACATTCCATAGGTCGAGTTGGCCCAAAAACTGTCGGGATAATTGTAGCCCAAATCCCGAAATTCATCGACGAGCTTTCCGTCGGGACAACCGAAGAGCTTCTGATTACCGCTGAAGTATTGGTAATATCCCAAAGCCCAGTACGCATCAAAATCCGTGGGCGCGCGCAAGGTGGTCGAGTCCGGTCCCATCGTCCACTGTCCGCCATAGACTACGGAGCCTCCCTGGAGGCAAAAGAAGGTATCATTGTTGTCGTCGGCATACAAATTCCCGGCAATGCCGATTTGGTGGAGGTTGTTGCGGCATACGGTAGCTCGGCCGCCTTCCTTCGCTCGGATGAGGATAGGGAGAAGTAAGCTCGCGAGGATGGCGATAATCGCGATCACCACCAACAACTCGATGAGGGTGAACCCGGCGTCAACAGAAATGGCCCGCGAGCAGGGCTGCGCTCCTCTGGCCGCATGTCCGTCACTCTTCATTCCAGTAGCTTAGGGGCGAGCACCTTTTATTTGCGGTTATGTCTGAGGAAACAAAAGAGAGGATCTCGGACATCGATTTGCTCAAGAAATCGTTGCTTTAGCGGCAGTTTCAGGCCGAACGCGAAGAAGTCTTGAAACACAAATGGATCGAGTCCGAAAAAGCCGGCCATGTCATTGGGTTTGAACTAGCAATGACAGGCTGGATCCTCAAACATCGATCCCGATGGCGTAAAGGCCAAATGATCAGGCCCAGGCGCGGGGCCTGGCGCGCAGCGGCGCTGAAAAGTGCCATGCAAAAGGCGGTGGAAGCACAAGCCCAAGAGATTAGTAAGATTGCCATAGGACTAGCCAAAGATATTTGAAATTTTGCGGTCGCCGACCCAAGCGTGCTTAGAGGTTCGAATGCGTTGTTCCCGGTCGGCGACCGCAAAATTTCAATTATTGTACCCTGGGCTTCGTCGGACGGCTCCA
>Ga0326727_10003238_pt1 | contig 52769 bp, 48 predicted proteins | sample MB2enrmetagenome_FD_207643 | JGI IMG/M metagenome (GOLD analysis project Ga0326727, IMG submission 207643) | Lab enriched peat soil microbial communities from McLean, Ithaca, NY, United States - MB29MY | ecosystem: Environmental > Terrestrial > Soil > Wetlands > Peat | place: USA: New York...
GCCGCTTCCTGAATATGGGCGTCGAGCCCTATAACTTCGTGTCGGCGCTCAATTGCATCCTGGCTCAGCGGCTGGTGCGTACGCTCTGCGAAGAGTGCAAGCGTCCCACGGAAATATCGCGGGAACTGTTCGAGGAATCCGGCCAGAGTCCGGAAGCTTGGCGCGGCACGAGCATGTACGAGAGCGTGGGTTGCCAGGCGTGCAACCAGACCGGGTTCCACGGACGGACGGCCATCGGAGAGCTACTGTCCCTCTCCGACCGCGTGCGCGAGCTTATTCTCGAGAAGAAGCCCAGTTCGGAGATTCGGCGTGCGGCGCACGAAGAAGGCATGGTGTCACTGCGGGAGTCGGCGCTCGAGAAGGTCCGGGCCGGAATCACGACGTTTAAGGAGATTAACAAGGTCACCTTCGTGGAGTAAATTGTGGGCGCGAGATGAACTGGGACACGATAAAATCCAGGCTGTTGCCCAAGCAGGGGGCGAGAACCGGCTCGTTCCTGTTGCCCTCTGTGGTTCTCGATTTGCAGCCGGGTTTCATTGCGGGTGCGAGATTAGACAGAAAATCGCGCCAGGTTCGCCGGGTTGCCGTCCGGCAGATTGAGGACGGAGCATTGGAGCCGCTTGCCGCCCGGCCTAACCTGGTTAAGCAGGAAGTGGTGCGTCGGGCCATCCGTGAAGTCCTGGAAACAGTTGGAGACCGCAACGACCGGTTGGGCGTTCTCTTGCCGGATCCTTCGGTGCGCGTTGCGGTCCTGCGTTTTGAAACGCTGTCCAGCCGCCGAGAGGAAGCGGATGCTTTGGTTCGTTGGAAGATCGGAAGTATCCTGCCATTTCCACCTGAAGAGGCCAGGGTCAGCTACCAATTGCTCGCCAAGAGTGAACAATCGGTTGAGGTGCTGGCGATGGCGGTGCGCAATTCCGTCGTCATGGAATACGAAGCGGCGTTGGAGGATGTGGGCGCCGGGCCCGCATTGGTTCTCCCCGCCACAGCGGCCCTTCTCCCCTTGCTTCCGGCGGGGCATCAACGAAGCCAGGTTCTGGTGCATGTTTGTTCGGGTTCGGTGACCTCGGTCGTGGTGGTGGGAGACGGTATCAGTTTCTGGCGCAATCGCCAGTCGGAGCGGGTCACGGCGGCCGGAGATGAGGAAGTGATCAGCGAATTCGCGCGCGTGGTTGCCGCTTGCCGGGACCACCTTAAGAGCGAGATCGAGGACGTCTACATTTACGTCCGGCCGCCGGCAAGTTCGTCGCTGGACAACGAAATCGGGAAAGTGACGGGCCGCCGCGTTCAACTCCTGAGCAGTCCGGCATCACACGCGGGAGGACTTCCTCCGGCCGAGAAGAAGATCTTGGAGAGTTTCGGCATGACGTTTGCCGGACTTTTGGAGAACCAAAACTAAGGCAGGGGCGGTTCGCGAACCGCCCCGACTTCCGTCAGGCTTATGAGAGTTACCCTGAATCTAGCCATTCCGCCCAGCGCTCGCGAACGCTATGCGCTGCTGTGGGCGATCCCGGCTACGCTGCTGGGCGTCGCAGGTTTAGTTCTCATCATTTTGTTCTCCGATCGCACCTATCGCGAATACAGGGCAGTGCACGCGTCGGTCGTCCGGTACCAGGACCGGGACAATGCCTTACGCGCCCAGGAAATGGCACTGCGCAGAGTCCTGGAAGAACCCGCTTCCCGCCGGCTGCTGAACGACGTGCAATTCATTAACGCGCTCATTGAAGCAAAACAGGTATCACTAACCAGCTTGGCCGCCGACATTACCGAGCTCATTCCGGATGATGTGCGGCTCAGTTCTTTGGCTATGCAGCCGGATGGCCACGAACTGGCCGTGCACTTCGTGATAACCGGCAAGAACGCCGAAGCCATCGAGCGTTTTCTAAGCGATCTTGAGGACTCGCCGCACTTTAAGGACGTGGCAATAATCAACGAAGGGCTCGAGGAGACAGGCACCAATACCGAACTGGAGAATATCGCCTGCACCGCGCACTATGTGGCGGGTGAGGGCGCGTCGTCGGGGGAATAAGTGCGCAGGAATCGTCACCAGATCGTAACTCGCGTCTTCCAGATCCTCGGCATTTCTCTGGTGCTGCTCGACGTCCTGCTTTATTTCTTCGTCTACCGGCAAACACAGTCGCAGCTTTCCTCGGAGCTGGAACAGTTTGCATCCCTGCGCCAGAGTATCTTTGATGGAGAGGCGCGGATCGGGCGCCTCACGAAGTATAAAGAAGGTTTACCGGAGACCGGTAAGAAGCTGGCGGCGGTTCTCGAGGATCATGCTCTCCACCGGCGCCAGGCCTACTCGCAGGCCTTCAAGCTCCTGCGGCAGGTGGCGGAACAGTCAGGAGCGGAGCTTGGCAAGGTGGCTTTCAAGCGCAATGACAAGGCTTCGGGACCCCTGCTGCCGCTTGGAGCCGCGATCAACGTGGAGGGGTCTTTCCCGGCGCTGCTCAAGTTTGCGCATGGGCTTGAAACCGCCAGCGATTTGCTGGTGATTCGGAGCTTCAGTATGATGGAGGGTGAGGATACGCCCCAGCAATTGCGGCTGCTGGTTGATATCTACTTTACACCCTGAAGTGGGGGCCGAGTTTGATTTGTAGCGCCCGACCTGCCGGGGCACCTGCGACCCTTCGCTTCGCTCAGGGCAGGCTCTGACGGTCGGCGCTACGCCCGAATTGGGACGGCATGAAGCTAAGTGGACAAATGGAGAAGTGGGGCATTGCCATTCTGGGCGTCGTCTCGCTTGTGCTGGTTGTGATTCTCGTCAACCAGTATAACCAGATGCGGGCGATCGTGAAGCTTCCCGCGGCCAAGGCTCGCCCGCCGGCAAGAGTTGGCGTCCGGGCGGGGGCCAAAGCGCCGGTTGTGAAGCAAGCCGTGAGGCCGAGAGCGCCAGATGACTTGTCCGTTTACAATTCAATCGTCGATGTGGACCTGCTAAAGAAGTACGAAGACCGTCCGCTGCCGGAGTTGCATCGAGACCCCTTCACATTTGTGGCCGTCGTAGCTCCGGCGCGGGTGCAAGCCCCTGGCGTGGCGGCCGCTCCGCCGCCCGCGCCGCCTCCTCCACCGCTGAATTTGAAGGTCATGGGCTACACCGAGGGCAAAGGGGCGCCCGATGAAGCCATGGTGGAGCTCTGTTCTGCCAGTTGCGAGACTTCGTCCCCTGATGACCAGGTTCTGGTGGTCCACGCGGGCGAGGCCGTCGGGACCCGATACAAGGTGGTCAAGATAAATTCTACGGTGGTTACCGTTGAAGATGCTGCGATCCATCAAACCGTTGATTTGCCCGTCCCGCAGTAGCTCGACCGGGTTCGCGCTGCTCATTGTGATGGTGGCGGCCGCAGTCCTTTTGATCGGCCTGACGGCGGTGCTGCCGAGCATTTATCAGGAAGGCCAGCGCGAACGCGAAGCGGAACTTATCTTCCGCGGCTACCAGTACGCGCGCGCCATCGCGGGCTACCACCAGAAGTTCCAACGATACCCAAACAGTATCGAGGATTTGACAAAACTGACGAACGGTTTCCGCTTCCTGCGCAAGGAATACGCCGACCCGATGACTCCGGGTGGCAAGTGGCGGTTTATTCACGCCAACGCGCAAGGCGTTCTGCTGGACTCGAAGACGCAAGGCCCCCCACCTGGGGCGATGGGTCAGTCGGGCGCAAATCCAGGTGCGGCTGGGTTCGGGACGTCAGGCGCTTCGGGCATGGGTGGATCTGGCCAGCAAGGTGTGGGAAGCAGCGGATTCGGCCAACAGGGCAGCTCATTCGGCCAGCAAAGCATGGGGGGAAGTTCGTTTGGCCAAACGGGTTCCGGGAATAGCGGCTTTGGCGCGCAGGGCACGGGCGGGAGCAGCTTCGGCCCGCAGAGCACCGGCAGCAGCGGATTTGGCACGTCAACCGGTGGCTTCTCTTCCAATTCGAATCCCGGCGGAAGCACTCCCGGCACTCAGCAAAGCTCCGGTTTCTCGATGGGAAGCAGCCAAGGTGGCGGAACCTTTATCGTCGGGGTCGCCAGCACAAGCCATAAGCCATCCATCCGTACTTGGAATCAGAAGACGCACTACGACGAGTGGGAGTTTATTGGGATCGATCTGGGCGCGCTCGGCATTGCGACCTCGATCCCCGGACTCCCTCAGGGTTTCCAGTCCGGTCAGGGAAATCAGTCCGGCGGTTTTGGCCAGGGAAATCAGCCTAGCGGCTTCGGGCAGGGAAATCAGCCCAGCGGCTTTGGGCAGCCGAATTCTACGCCGGGGCAGAATCAAAGTGGCAATTCGTCCTCAGGCGGGTCCGCCACCGGTGGATCCGGCTTCTCGCCGCAATGATCCAATGATAGACTTACAACGGACGAGATTATTTTGGTTTTCAACTTACAACCAAGAGTCGAAAACTGACGACTAACTACTGAGAAGTGAAGGTCGAAGCCTAGCAGCAATCTGGTAAAGGAATCATGAGTGGAATTTGGCGGATAAATCGAGCCAATCTTGTGGTGAGAATATCTCTGGGCCTTGTCGTTGGGCTATCGCTGATGGCCGCCGGGTGCGCCTGGACGCCCTCGTCGGCAGGGATTGTACTTACTGTGACGCCAGCGACGGCTTATATCCCCGTGTCGTCTTCATTTCAATTTGGCGTGACCGTTTCCGGGACACCAAATTCTCTGGTGGTGTGGAGTGCGGGGGGCGTGGTGGGCGGAAACGCCACCGTCGGTTTCATCTCCTCTTCAGGTTTCTACCGGGCGCCGGCCAGCGTGCCTTCGCCGGCCCAGGTCACCATCACCGCGACGAGCCAATACGATGCCATCAGTTCGTCTTCCGCCACGGCGATGATCGTAAGTCAGACCTCCGGCGCTCATACGGTGCAGGTGGCCTCCGGCCAAACCATCACGAACATCAACGTGCAGGTGCCGCAATTAACTCCCACGCTGACGATTTACGGGGCGGGGACGTGCGTTGGCAGCACCTGTTCGACCTCGGCCACCGGGGCACAAGTGACGCAGGGTAGCTCGGCGACCATCTTTCTGGTCGGCAACGGGGTGGTCGCGGGAACGGTTTATTCGATCAGTGGAAACCCCAAGGATGTGACGGTGACCCAGCCGTCCAGTTCGCAATTCGGTCAGACAACCAACGGCACGCCCTCGGTGACTCTTAGTATTTCAGTTAGTCCCACTGCCGTGCCGGGGTTAAGAAATATCATGGTCTCGAATCCTGCCACGGGCGAACTCTCCGCCTTCGTGGGTGGATTACTCATTGCTTCTTCGGGGCAATAAACTGATGAAAATAGGGTCTCAAATCGTAGCCTTGCCATTTCGCGATGTGGCGCGGGCGTCCCGCCCGCGGTCGCGGGAGCGTCCCGCTCCCGCGAGGGTGCCGGCAGGGCCTGTCCTGAGTGAAACGAAGGAATGCCCGCGCGACGGCGGGCGGGACGCCCGCGCCACAGCCGACCAGGCGAAGCGCGGGATCCTGTCGAGCCCACTACTCGTGGTGCTCGCCGCTCTTTTCATGGCGGCCCCGGCGTCTGCCACAACACTGGTGAGGATGAGCCTGGACCAGCTTGCCGAGGCTTCGACGGAGATTGTCCGCGCCCACGTGGTCAGCCAGCAGACAGCCTGGAATCCGCAGCACACTCGCATTTACACTTACACCACACTCGCCCTGGACCAGACGTACAAGGGTGATCCGCCTTCCTTCCCCGTCGTCCAGCAACCCGGCGGCACGGTCGGCAAGATGCGGGTTTTTGTCGCCGGAACCGTTCAATTCCACACTCAGACGGGATACCTGTTGTTTCTGGAACGGTCATCGGCGGACCCGTCGAAATTCCTCCTGGTCGGAATGGTGCAAGGCGCCTACAGGATCTACCGCGACGAGAAGGCGCAAGAGGAGAAGCTCATCCTCCCACTTGGCTCTTTGACGCGCGGAAGTCCGGCTTCAGGCCCCGGATCGGTCTTGGCCGGGCCGGCGGTTCCGGCCCATCAATTCCAAAGGGACATTTCAGCTTCGCTGAGCAGTCCTTTGAGTATTCCGCGAGGCACGGCAATACCCGTGGCCATCAAGTCCACGCAGTCTGCGGGCGTCCGGCGGATGGACGTAAGAGGACGAACAACCACCGACCTTTTTCCAAACTCGGGCCTGGTAATTCCCGCCGGCAGCGCGATCTCGGGAATGGCGGAGCGAGTCGGAGACTCCTGGATGATCTCCTGGACGGAGGTTTCGATTCGCGGCAGGCAGGTCCTTCTTTCGGCTCGAAACACCGCGCCCGCTGCGAGGACGCTGCAAGGCCGTACACTTGTGGTCAACGTGAGGTGAGGATGCAGGAAGGTAACAGAGTGTCGCGAGTTCGCCGCCCGGTGTTCTTTGCGCTGGCAGGAAGTTTGAGCCTGCTGGGCGCTATCCTGGCGTTTGCCTACACGACCTATCAGAATGACGTTGGCGAGGTCCCGCCGGTCGGGACCTCGCCGGAAATCCCCGGTGTCCCGGTTCCCTCACGCTGGCCCAATGCCTCCTTCACATGGGTCTTGGACAATCCCGGTACACCGCCAGGTAACGTTGACACGACCGATGGCACCAATCCCCTGCCTCTCAAGACGGCCCTAATGAACGCAGCCAACGCTTGGATGACAGGATTGCTCAATGGGCAGCAGTTGAGCAATCTTACTGTTACCAACGGCAGCGACGTCGCCAATCTGCCGAATCCGCAGATTGACTGCACCAACGTCGTCACGTTTTCCGATAGTAACGCTACTGACTTTCCCACTGGAACAGAGTCCGTGGCATTTACTACCGTCAGCACTGATTACGTGAGGGTCGGACCACCTCAGACCCCAGGCACGGTTTACCATTTCACGGAGTGCAACACGCAGCTATCCATATCCACTACCTCACCGGCCATTGTGTTTGACGCGGATATCGCCTTCAATCCGCACGTTCAATTCTCCACATCCACTCCGCCGCTATCCGGCGCCTTCGACCTGGTCTCCCTCGCTACGCATGAGTTCGGCCACGCGCTGGGGCTCGACCATAGCGGAATTGCCCACGCCGTAATGTTTCCGGCAGGGGACACCGGCGAGAGCCAACAACGAACCCTCTCAACGGATGACGTCATCGGTATATCTTTTCTCTACCCTTCGTCCAACTTTTCGAGCTACATGGGCGCAATTTCGGGACAGGTGACCTTCGCCAACGTCGGCGGCATCTACGCGGCGCATTTAGTGGCCATCGATGCGAGTTCCGGCAACGTCGTCGTGGACGGTCTGGCCAACGCGGATGGCACTTACAAGTTGTTTGTTCCGCCCGGCAGCTATAACGTCCTTGTCCTTCCCCTCGCCCCCGACGACAACCATGGCATCTACTCTCTGAGCGATTTCTCCGGCTGGACTTGTGGCTACGACGAGAGTGCGCCACCCTGCTGTAACCCCGGCAATGGTCAATGCATCGGGTCGCCCATTACCAATCCAACTAATTACACCGGAACGTATTACTAAGAAGATCTGAGTGCCGAAGGCACCTTGGAGTGCGGCGGCTTGACGCTGCCTTGGGATTATCGCAGGGCCCGGAGTTACACAGCCCGCCCGTCTCACCGTGTAGAGGACTACCGACGAAACATTTCGATCGGTACGACACAAAGGCGGCGTCAAGCCGCCGCACTCCAAGGCGCTTCGCGCATTATGATCTGAAGAGCTGGCTAGTATCGCATTACACTCCGCGCATCTCGACCAGCGAATGGCCGTAACCTGCGACCACAACTTCGAGGACGTAAGTGTTCCCCGAGCGCCGGGCTGTGGCCCCCTTGAACTCGTATGACCCCGTTGCCTCGAGTCCCAGCTTGCCTGGATCGAGCTCAATGCGGCGATTGACCGCGTGATCCTCGAGGTTGAAACAGTTAACGACCGCCACCGGCTCGGTGGGATGTACGTGGACGTGGACCATCTCATCGAGGCCGTAAAACGTTCCCGCTTTGAAGAAGGTCTCGAGGCGCCGGTAGGTCGCCATAGCTTCTTTCTGAGCTAGGCGCACGCTTGGGTCAGCGTGCGTTCCTCCAATGCCGAGATGTCGGCAGGTGGAGGCATTCCACCAGAACATCAAACACTGGGCGTTGTCTTTACGCAAGTCGATGTGAAGGTACAGGGGAAGGGAATAAGCCAGGTTGTAATAGTACAGGGCAATGCTGTGTCCTCCCACCAGGTCCGTCATGGGATCCCACATCAATTCGAAGGCCCAAACGGAGTCAAACCCGGCGGCTGGACCGGCTTCCGCCCTGCCCCCGATTCCTTGGCCGTAATAGGTCGGAACGTAGCGGAGGCGCGTGCCGCCCAGCATCTGATCGTGCATCTCGATAAGCACCTGGGGGTACCGGGCGTGAACCAGGCGAGCCAGCCCGTTGGTGGCTTCGACGTGCTCCTCGCGTCCGGAAGGAACGCGGTGGCCATGCTGCGGATCCCAGCACTCGCCGTTGTGCATCGTACCGTCAAACATGAAGAATCGAGCGCCATCGCGCGCCAGGGCCTCGAGGCGAGAGCGGGTCTCTTCTACGTATTGCGCCGACGCGCCGCAGAGCGACCCCTCGACGCGGCTGCCATCCTGGTTCATGCGGTCCAGGCTGCGAGGATAAGATGAGGGATCGCACCATCCGGAGAGAGGAGTATGGAGGGACAGGCTGAGTCCGTACTCCCGCGCAAGCATGGCAGTGAAATCCTTCATCCTGCCCAGCCGCGATTCGTCCCAAATCTTGGAGGCAAAGCGAGTGTCCCAACCGGGATCGAGGTAGAGCGCTTCGCAGCCTATATCGCGGGCCTTGGCGGCTTCCTCTCTCATGTCAGCCAAGGTGTAGTTCTTCTTTCGGTTCTCGGCTAGATCCATGCCGGGGAGCCAGTAAAGCTTATTGTCGTAAAGTTCATTCCAATGCACCGGAGGGTTGAAACCCTTTGGACAGGCGTGCCCGCGGCTGTCCATCTCCTCGCGAAATGTGTAGAAACCTTCTTCGATCCCGCCTTCGAAGGCGGTGATTCGTGTAACTCCAAATCGGTGCGATTCCTGGGGAGCAAGCCAGGCGCCGCGCTCCGGATCGCCCTGGAAAATGCCAAAGCCTCCCCAGCGAAGGCCCGCTCGTCCGTCGTTCACGGTGACGCGGTCAAGCAGGGCCCATTCCATGCCGTCCTGCGAATATTTAGTCAGCAGGAAGCCGCGACGCCCTTCGGTAAGAACCCAACCTTCGGAGGCGTAGAAAGGGTAAGACGTTTGGATAATCCCTGTCGCGTAGACCGTGGTCAATACAACGTTTCCGGAACGCTCGATCGGAGTCTCTGCTCGCAGGCGACTGCTCCGCGGCTCGTTGAGTACTTGACCAAGCGTGTAATCGGCATATTGGGCGCGGTTGCCGTTGGGTTCGCGCCGATACGGCACTGCTGTGGCCTTGAAATCCTGCAGGGGGCCGGTCACCGCTCCACCGTGAAGCGTCATCGGAAGCACGAAGCCGCAGCGGCCATAGGGTATGGCCAGGATGGCTGATCCACGGTTCGAGACCGTGATTTGCTCTTCAAGCCACGGACTGTCAATGGACATCCTGAATTCATGCTGCAGCCTGATGCCACCGGGGATCTCGCCCATCAGTCTGACCGTCCTGGTCTTGTCGTTTTGCGTTTCCCGGGCTTCACCGAAGGCCGGGGTCCCTATGGAATAGCTGTACTCGCCGCCGGCGAGGGCGATGCCAGAGGGAGAATGGACCAACTGAGCCATCAAACCCGCGCCTGCGTTGAGGCTGAGTCGCCAATGACTGTTTTCGAGCGTCACCGAGTTGGACGCTGATGCGACCTGGCCGTGCGAGCCGTCGCGGGGCTGCGCGGTTCCCATGTCTACCGAGAGCGCACTTGCCGAAAACATCGCTGCGGTCTTGAGGAAAGTCTTTCGACTCACCCGTGGGATTTGGTTTTGTTTCATATCAGATCCATTGCGAGTTTGAGGAACAGCCCTCTCCCTTGGGGAGAGGTGTCTCGCTCCCGCGTTTTCATCAGCGGGAGCGAGGCGGGTGAGGGGTATCTTGCAGACTTCTCGCGCATTGCACCGTTCTGAATTGTCCTCGTCATGCACCGCTGAGCCATCCATCCTACTCCTCATTCGGAGCCTCATGGCGAAACTTTTTCTCATTCCTTTCCCCACCTGCACGGCTGGCGAGCTGCCGGTTTGTGATTGCCGACGGCACGGAAGAAACCCCTCACCCGTCCGGCGACGGCTGGTGAAAGCGCCGTCGCCGGACACCCTCTCCCCAAGAGAGAGGGCTACGTCGCCAAGTTCGTCAAGCCGGTGCTTAATCCAACGCACTGGCCGGGCTGGCTCCGCGGCGCGGCTATGATTCCGGTGCAGGCCGAGGTGTATACTGATATTCAAGATCGCCGTCGGAGATGGAAGGCCATGAATAGGAAGAGAGAATCAACCGTTGTTTTATGTTTCGCAACTGGCGTCACGGTGCTGGCAACGTGTGCCGCAGCGCGCGGTCAGCAAACGCCCTCTGAAAAGCCCAACCAACTCGTAGCGGGAAAACTGATCTACGTCGAATCCATGCAAGACGGTCTCGACCAGTGGATTATCGACTTCCTCCGCCGTTGGGGAAAATACAAGGTTACATCCAACCCGGAAGGAGTGGATTTGGTGATCCAGGCCGTCAAGCCGGACGAGGACCTCCGCCTCGAGACGAGGGGCGGCACCGCCGAGCCGAAGGGTTCCGACCGGCCGCATTTGCCCCTATCGAAGAAGCATACTGAGCTCCCGGCAACCTCGATCACGGTTGTAAACTGGGTATCCAGCCAGACCGTCTGGCAAGCTGATATCCTGAACCGAAAACCGAAAAAGGATGAGGCCGATGTTCCTGCGGGCCCGCAGACGAAGATCTTTGCTCGTGACATGACCTCGGACCAGATCGCGGCGAAAGTGGTGGAGAAGCTGAAGGAGTATGAACAAGGTTTGGAGAAACCGAGCGGGGGAAAATGAGAATCGCCATTACGGGCGCGGCAGGATTGTTCGGACACGGTCTGGTGGCGGCCTTCTCCTCGCGCCACACCGTCTTCCCTTTGACACGAGCCGACGCCGATATCACGGATGCGGAAGCAGTGCGCGTGCTTCTGGAACGAATCCGTCCGGAGGTTGTGGTCCACCCGGCGGGAATTCCCGATTTGGATATTGCCGATGCTGACCCGGCGCGAGCGTATCTGGTGAACGTCGAGGGGACCCGCCACGTGGTGGAGTCGGCAGGCGCGGTTGGAGCCGCGGTCGTCTACATTTCTACGGATGCCGTCTTCAATGGCCAAAGCACGCGGCCCTACGTCGAGTCCGACCAGCCTGACCCCATCACGATTTACGGGCGAACGAAGCTGGCTGGCGAGATCATCACGCAAACCCTTCCGCAGCACTGGATCTTTCGTGTTCCGGTCCTGTTCGGGCCCGGGAAGACTAATTTCATCGAGAAAGGCCTGCGCAAAATCGCAGCCGGGGAAGATTACAGGGTGGCCTCCGACCAGATGGGTTGTGCCGCATACACCGTCGATGCCGGCTACAAGATCATGGAGGTCGTTGAGGCGCGCCGCTATGGCCTCTATCACCTCGCAAACCAGGGAACCTGCACACGCTTCGAACTCGCCCGGGGGGCCGTCGAGTTGGCCGGGCTGGATTCCAACAAAGTGGTCGGCGTCCCTGCGGCGCAGCTGGGGCGCCGTGCTCCCAGACTGAAATATGCAGTGATGGAAATGGCCGCCCTCAAAGCGGCCGGATTCTCATTGCCCCGGCCCTGGCTCGAGGCGCTGGGGGACTACCTTCGCACGATCTCCTTCTAAAGGCGATGCAGGGGAGGTGTCTGCGCGGCCCTGGGCAACCACGAGGGTAGCCCTCAGAACGGAAAACCCGCAGGCGGACGTGCCGACGGCGATTGACGGGAGGATGAATCGGGAGGTGGTGTCGAGAATCCCAGGAGGGAACGGAGCCGCTCCCAGAGTTCCTGCATCACCCGGTGCCGGGGGATGAAAGGCCAATGATTCTTCTTGATCAACTCCATGGTTTGAGGATCGGAGACGTCACCGGTAATCACCAAAACCTTGCCTACCAAACTCGGCCGAAGGTTCTTGAGGGCAGAGACCGCCTCTGTGGCGTTCATCTCGGAGCAGCGGAGGTCCAGAAGAACCGCGTCAAAGCTCCGCTTTTCTACCATGGCCAGCGCCTCGCGAGCGTTGGGGACAATGTCGCCTTCGCATCGCAGTCCTGCCAGCAGGACGCAGAGGACGTTACGGATGGAGGGTTCATCCTCGATGATGAGAACGGTGCGAAGCTCGTGACCTTGATTCAAAGAATCCTCGCTGAGGTTTGAAAAACAGCCGGCACTTATTCAGTCGTGCGCCGCGCCCCCACGCACTGAGCCGCGTCAATGGAGATTACCACACTAATTGATCTTGCAGTCAACAGTATTAAGGTAATGCCCGCGCTCTCAAGCCGAATCCATTTGCTTCCATGCCATCCCGCCGACTGTCATTCTGAGCGAAGCGAAGAATCCCTGTAGTTAACGGCCTTGAAAACTGCGGAGATTCTTCGCTCCGCTCAGAATGACGGCCGTAGGCGTAGGTCACTTATCGGAGGAGGGAGTTGAAAACTCCAAATCATGCCCAGGTAGGATTCGGGCCTGCATGGCAAGAATGCGCTCCCGATCTGCTTGGTACTGTTTTCGGTGGTGGGGAATCATCGTCAGGACTTTTTCATCGTGCGTGCGGCTGAGCAAAGCGTCCCCCGCGATCACCGCGCGCTGGCTGTCGCCCTGGACAATGATGGAAGCATGGCCGGGAACGTGTCCGGAAGTGATCAGGCTCTCCAGGTTATGCGGCAGGGGGTGTTTCTCGATCCACCGGAACTGTGAAGGGTCGCCAAGTCGTTTGGGATCCCACCAGCGCAGCGCGAATTTCCGGAGTTTTCCCATCATTTCCTCTGCTTGCTCGTAGTCGAAGGTCTCCGGATAGTATTTCAGCATGAGCGTCTCCCAGTTCTGCTGGTCCAGAAGATCGGAGTAGGCCGCCCGGCACCAGTCGTAGGACTCCTGGGAGCCGAAAATTTCGCTGGCTGGAAAGAGCTTGTTATTCGACACGTGGTCGATATGAAAGTGAGAGTTGATGACTGTCTTGATATCCGCGGGCTTCAAGCCGCGGAGTTCCAGAGCCTTTACAATCGAGTGCGCCTCGTGGGGCATTCCCGTGTCCACAATGACGTGATGTTTCCCATTGGAGAGAAGCACCGAGGTCGCACCATGCCAACTCCCCGGCAACAACACGTCGACTTTCCACTCGCTGTTCTGCATGCCCCTCCTTCAACAAAGCGTGCAAGCGTCTCCGCACCAGCAGAGGCAGTTCTGCCTGTGCCACTTGCACCTTGTCATGCCATTCTAGCAGGAACGGTTACAGCGCAGGCGGCAAAATGGGTTTCCATGCTTTAGTGAGGAAGGGAGTCATTATCAGGGAGGCTAACTTTCTTCCTCGGTAATCCAACGGCTAAGCCTGAGAATATCCGCGGCGCGCGCCACGCCGATAGGCGTGGTGTTTCCATCCCGATCAACCACCACCACATTTTCAGTGTTGTGAGCCTCCATTTCCCCCATGACTAGCCGGACGCTCTCCCCGCGCTGGGCCACAACGTAGTCTTGGCGAGCGACATCCCGAACTCTCAAATCGGAGTCAACGCCTTTCAGCAAGTCTCTCGCTTCGACAATTCCGGCCAGCCGCCCGTCCTTTTCGACAACCGGGATTACACCCGTGGTCTCAGGAGTAACGTCGCGAACCACGATCTTGACCTCATCCTCGGGTTTGACCGTTGTGAACTCCTTCCGCATGACCTGCTCAATCCGGGCCCGCATCAGCACCGGGACGGAATAATCCTGAAGAACAATCAAACCTCGTTTGACGAGCTTGCCTGTCATGATGGATTCGGCACTGAAGAGCCTGACGAACCCGTCAGAGATGACGCAGCACACTACCAGGGGAAGAAGCGCGTTGGGATTCCGGCTAAGTTCGAAAAGGAATACGATGGAGGTAAACGGTGCGCGGGCGATTCCCCCAAAAACCGCAGCCATGGCCACTAACGCATAAAGGGCGGGGTCGCTTACGAAACCAGGGAAAACGTGATGCCACGCCTGCGCATAGACCGCTCCAACCCCGCCGCCGACGATGAGGGAAGGAGCGAAAACTCCTCCCGTGGTTCCCGATCCGAGCGAGATGACTAGGGCCCAGAATTTCGCCAGGGAAACGCCCAGCAGTGTTCCTGTCGATAAGCGATCGTTCAGCATGTCGCGAATCGTATCGTAACCTGTACCGAAGACCTGGGGATAGAAATACCCAATGATTCCCAGCAACAAAGCTCCGAAGACCGGCGCCCAGATCAGCCGCGGCCTTATGGGGAAGTGGTTGTCGAACAGGTCTTCCAGCCAGAAGAGTACCCGGATCATGCCAATGGCAATCAGGCCCATGACCAAACCCATCAGAGCGAAGAGCCACAATTCCTGCATGCTTTTCAGGGCAAAGGCGGGCGTGGGAAAAAGCGGAGCCCAACCCCTGAAATGGACCGCTACGGCCGTGGCCACGCTGGAAGAGATGGCGACGGGGATGAAGGACCGGGCTCGAAACTCGAAAAGGAGCAGTTCGATGGCCACCAGAATTCCCGCGAAGGGCGCCACAAAGGTCGCCGCCATTCCGGCGGCCGCGCCCGAAGCCAGCAGGACCCGGCGCTGGTATGGGGTCAGCTTCACCACTTGCGCGAAGATAGACCCGAACGCCGCTCCGGTCTGTATGATGGGGCCTTCCGCTCCGAAAGGTCCACCCGTCCCGATGGCAAAAGCTGTGGCCAGCGGCTTCAATATCCCAACCCGCATCCGAACCAGGCTCTTTCCAATCAGCACCGCTTCCATAGCTTCGGGAATGCCGTGGCCTTTCAGGGTCGGCTCCCAGAAATAGACCATGAGGCCCACCAAGAGGCCGCCGATGGGCGGTATGAGAATGACCCATGCTCCAAGGTGATGGTGAACAGGATAAGTAATGGCAAACGACCACTTACCGTAGAAAAACAGATTCGTAAACAAGTATATGAGTTCAAGTAACCCTTGTGCCACGAGTCCGGCGATAAAGCCTACGAGGGCCGCAAAAGCGGAGGTAATTGCCACGGTCGGTTCGAGGGCCTTGCCAAATTCCTTGAACCAAACAGTTCCACGGTTGGCTTGGGGCTGGGATCGCGTCATAGGATTTAATTAGGCTCCTGCCTCCGGCACGAGGAACTTCGGTTTGGCCTTGAGAGCCTTGTCGAGGTCGAGCTGAATTCGCTCGAGTTCTTGAAGGTGGAGGGTGGCGAGGCGGTTCAAGGCAGTACTGCCGCGCCGGGTCAGGCGGACGCGCACAAAGCGGCGGTCTCGCCCGACTTGGTTCTTGTGGACCAGGCCTTTACTGCACGCCCTTTGCACGAGTCCTACGACCGCGTTGTGGCGCTCCTGCAAGAACTCCGCCAATTCGCTGATGGTGGCCCAGCCGCGGCCGGTGTACCCCGCGACGCCCAGAAGCAGGACGTACTGCTGGGGTGTCAGATCATGCTCTCGCGTGGCCCTCTCGCTGAAACGAAGAAAGCGGCGAAGATTGTACCGGAACCAGGCAAGGCGCCGGATGACCAGGGAATTCGTCGACCGACGTCCCACGGAAGGATTACGTAGCTGCATAATGCGGAATTATATCACAGTGTGACTTAGTTGGCTACTCCTTGGGCCACTCGAAGGGGAACATCTTTCCGGCATCCTCGGGAGTAAGTTTGGCGCCCAGGCTGGCGGCGGCGTAAGCCAGGACGGGATCGCGGCCGGCAGCCAGGTCCGCGGCAGTGGGAAGCCTCAGCTCATCCGGCGTTACCCCGCTGTGCTCGAGGCTTTTCCCATCGGCCATGATGAGGTCCGATTGGGTGATCGAAGCGCCGTAGAAAACCACGATTTGGGCGCCCATTTTATAGCTGAAGAATTTCGCCTCCATGACGCTGCCCGCCGAACGGTCGCCGATCACCATGCCGCGCTTTTCGAGCTGAACCACGCGGGCAAACAGTTCCGATGCGGACGCCGACTGGGAATCCACGAGTACGACCAGTTTGCCTGCGAAGCTCTTACTACCCCTCGACTTGGCGATCTCTGGCTTGAGCTCCTTGCGCCCTTTTCGGTTGCCGATCTTGACGTCTTTCTCGACGATCCCCCCGAGCAGGTATTTGACTGTTTCAATGGCACCGCCCGGGTTCCCGCGCAAGTCTATGATGAGGGCTTGATGCATGCGGGCCTTATCGATCAGACCATTGACCTCTTGCTCAGGGTAGGAAAAGCGCGGGAGTTTGGCGACCAACAACTCGTCACCCAACGAGGCAGAGCGTATGCGCGCGAGATATTTTTGGTACTCCAATGCTCGAATCATGTTCTGGTGGTCCACGCCCCCGCTTTGGGTCACCAGCATACCGACTTGGTCGAGTTCGACGATCTTAGCCGCGACGATGACAACGCGCTCCCGGCCGTTGGGGTCACGAAGGCCAAGCCTCAATGCAGACTCCGGGCTAAGTGCGTTCAACTGGTAGTCTAATTTCGGTAGCAGTTCCCGGCTGGGGAGGAGGCCCTCGATGACCGCTACCTCGTCGCCAGGATTCACCCCTTTCGCCTCGGCGTCGCTGCCGGGTCGAACTTGCGTGACGTAACACCGGGCGCCAATCATGGCTGTCCGAAAGCCGTAATCGTGCCGGGTAGTCCGTTGAGGGGGAATGAAAAAGGTGTGCGAGTCGTTAAGCGTATCGAGAACTGCGGTGATCTGGCCCAGCGCCATGCCGGAGGAAGTCGCATTCTTAATCTTACTCTTCGCCGCCGCGACTTCTGCCTCCCAATCCACACCGTGTAACTGCGGGTCGTAGTAGTACTTTCGAATGTCCTTGCTGACATTCTCCAACATCGTCAGCACAACTTCGCGATCATCCTTGGACATTCGCTGGGATCGAGCCGCCGGCACTAAAAACGGCACCACGGCTGTCAGGCAAAGAATGGTTGCAGCAGCCTTCTTTCCCCTCATAGGGCCTCCTCACAGATCGCCCGACGCAAGAGTGACTCCGGAGGCCCGCTTGAGCGGCAATGAGGGTTGGGCCTTGGACCGCGATCGGAGATTCGCCTTTCCTCAGTCGCCGAGCGTAATAGCTTTAGACAGCGGAAGATTGCGGGAAGAACCACCGACCCAGACTTTGTATTCGCCGGGCGCCAACTCCCAACTGTCCTTGTCTGCATTGAAGATCGACAAGTAGTGAGAGTCCAAAGTGACCGTAACCGGGTTCACTTCGCCTGGAGCGAGTTGGATCTTCTCCCAACCCACCAAGCGCTTGGGGGGTTCGCCCGCACTGGCCGGCAGCGAGACGTAGACCTGCGCGATCTCCGCTCCTGCGCGCGCGCCCGTATTCTTCACCTTGAAGGTTACGGTCATCTCTGGGCCGGGCACGACCTTCAGCTCTGAATACGCGTAACTCGTATAGGAAAGCCCGTGGCCGAATTCAAAAAGCGGCTGTTTGCCTTCGGCGTCGTACCACTTGTAGCCGACCTTCAGGCCTTCGTTGTAGTCAACCTCGAACTTCCTCGTATTCATGCGGAAGCGCGCACCGGGAAAGGGGCTCACCATGTCGGCGTCGCTCGAGGGCGGCGGCTGTTGCGTAAGCTTGGGATGCGGAAGATCCGCTTCCGCTTTGGGGAAGGTGACGGGCAGTTTGGCGGAGGGGTTCACTTCTCCGAAAAGGATGTTGGCGATGGCTTCGCCCCCGCGAATCCCCGGATACCAAGCTTCCAGAACCGCGCTCGCCTGATCGACCCAAGGCATCGCCACAGGATCGCCCGTCTCAAGAACTACGATTGTATGCATATTCGCGGCGGCCACCGCGCTGACCAGTTGGTCCTGGTTATCGGGAAGCGAGAGGCTCGGTACGTCTCGTCCTTCGCTCGTGGGCTGATTGACGAAGACAATAGACACGTCCGAATTCTTGGCGAGGGCCGCTGCCGCTACGGGGTCCGTGCCTGGGTTGTATTCCACTTTGGCGTGTGGCGCCTTCTCGCGGATGGCTTTGAGCGGTGACGACGGGTCCCACACAACCCGCTCAAAGAAGCCCCGCGCCGCCGCGCCCGGAGCCGGCGGCGGAGGGGGCACCGCGTTTCCTCCTGGCGGATCCACCTGCGCCGATCCGCCTCCCGAGAGCACGCCCACGTCCGAGTGCGATCCGATCACCGCAATGGAACGGAGGCGCGACGCCTTCAACGGCAACTGGCCCTGCGCGTTCTTCAGCAGCACCGTGCCCTGCTCGGCGACCCGCTGGGCCACCTCGAACCCGGTGAAGATATTCACCACCTTGCGATCCGGAGGAAGATCAAAGAGGCCCACGGCGAACTCCGTGCGCAGAATGCGGTGGACCATGTCGTCAACGCGCGAAGCGGGAACCTCTCCGCTCTTCACCGCTTTCTCGAGCGCCTCGGCGAAGTAGGTATCGCCGGGCATTTCCATGTCGAGTCCGGCCATGGCGGCCTTAGCGGTGCTGTGAGTGGCGCCCCAATCCGACAGGACGAAGCCCTGGAAGCCAAAATCCTTTTTCAACGCGTCCTCGAGAAGGTATTTGTTCTCGCACGCATAGTCGCCATTGACGAGATTGTAGGAGCACATCACCGCTCCCACGCCCGATTCCTTGACCCCAATCTCAAAGGCCAGCAGGTCGCTCTCGCGCATCGCTCGTTTATCAATAATAACGTTCGCAAAATTACGCCCGCTCTCCTGGTCGTTCACGGCGTAGTGTTTGATGTCGCCGATGACGCCTTGTTCCTGGAGAGCCTTCATCTCCTCGCCCACCAGCTTCCCCGCCAGGATGGGGTCTTCACCTTTGTACTCGAAGGTGCGGCCGTTGCGTGGCTCCCGCGTCAGGTTGCTGCCGCCGCCCAGCGACATGTTGAAGCCTTGGTCGCGAAGTTCCCGGCCAATCAACGCGCCGTAATCATGGGCCACCTTCAGGTCCCAACTCGAGGCCTCAGAAATGTCAGACGGCAGAACCGTTGAATATCGGCCGTAGACCGCGCCGCGCGTGACACCACAAGCCGCGTCCGCCATTTGAAGGTCAGGGATGCCCAGGCGCGGAATGCCGGGAATGAAGCCCGCCCCGCCCAGCGAGCGCGTGGGCGGCGGCGCGCCGGGCGTTCCTAACCCTGCCCTCCGACCGCTGCCATGCAGGAGTGAGATCTTTTCCTCCAGCGTCATTTGCCCGATCAGCAGGTCAGCGCGCTGGTCGGCTGATAGGCTCTTGTCCATCCATGGACCCTTTGCCGCAGGCGCTTGTGTCCCCGGAAAGCCTTGGCCTCGCGCCAGTACTGCCAGAACGCTAAGCGTGAAGACGTAGGAAGTGAGCGAAAGAACCGCTAGTCGCCTCAGCTTCTTGTCAGCCGCCGGATGACGCGTTTCCGCGTGTCCGGACTCTAAGTTCGGCCGTGAATTAGTTTGGCTCATAGTTTTAACCTTGGATGTTCTCGTGAAGAGTGGCTTGCGGGAGTGATTCTGACTGTACATCGGCCTGCGGCGCGTTCGTGGGTACGAAACGACGTGACCCCTGGCCACAAGGGTGGGGATTCCACAGCTCCACCCCTCCATAGCCGCCGACAGCATATGCCTAAAGCTGAGGAGGGGCAACAGGAAACACGACGAGCAGAAAGGAAGGAGGAAGCAAGTAACCCAAGTTCCCTTGAGCTACCTGCTTCCCCAGGTAGTCATTAGAGTTGAGTTACTTGTATAGACGTCAAATAGACCGAAAAAGTTGCACGTGCGTAACATTTTGTGTGCGAAGAATCGAATCACCTGCCTCTAATAGCTCGCCTTCCTAGCAACGAAAGCACTTATCGATAGAAGGTTCCCTGGAGGGACAACCCCGCTCCTTGCCAGCGGGAAAACACGAAAGTGAACGAACCGCCCTCTCCGGCTGCGCGGAACGGCTTCGAAGCCGTGAACGAATTCGATATGTCATCCTGAGCGGAGCGAAGGATCTCTGCAGTTGTTCGCAAGTCGTCGTAGCACAGGAAACCGCGGAGATCCTTCGCTCCGCTCAGGATGACAGGCGGTTGATTATTTCACACCTTCATTGGCTTTCCGCACAGCGGGGCGGCCGAGTCGCAATGCGGTTGTCACGCAGATTCCAAAGGAGAGGGTTGTCAAATCAACCCCAAGCCGGTAATAACAGATTGTTGAAGTCCTGCTCGGCCGATGTTTCAAACCTGGATATCTCCCCGGACCGTTTCGGCATCACATTAGCGGTCGCGTTCTGCAAACACTCTTGTCACTCATACCCCTTGTTCTCTTCCCTAGCTCAGGAGAGCCAGAGGTGAGGTTCGTATGCCGCCAGGCCGCACAGCCTTCGTGGTCGCTGTCGCGGCTCGAGAGGGTTTCATGCGAATTAAACGTATTACTTTAAGATGTGTTTTACTCCTGCCGTTCACTTGCTCAATGGCCGCCGGTCAGAGCGCTCCGCTGAATGTCGACGTCTTTGCTGAGGCTGGCGTCTCCTTCGTCAGAAACACCTCGCCTAGGGTTTACACCAATTTGATTTGTCCTGTCTCAGGCTGTCCAACCGGTGGCGCCTCCTTCTCGAATGCGGGACGGCTCTTTACCGGCGTGCGCCTCCGCGTTGGCCATGACGCCATCGAGGCAAGCTATTCCTACAGCCCCAACCAGGCGTCAGGGTACAATCGCCTCAACCTCTTTTCGTTCAATTACGTCCGCTATCTCTCGCTGAAGTCGAAAGTGCAGCCCTTCGCTACGATCGGGCTTGGGGCTAATCGCTTCAGTGGGACCTCACCCTACACCACGTCGACTGGCTTCGATTTTGCCTGGAATTACGGAGGCGGGGCCGACATCGGGCTGAAAAAGCACCTGGCCTTGCGACTGGAGCTCAGAGACTACGTCGGCGGCCAACCCAACGGCTTCATCGGCACCAGTCATGACATTGTTCCCAGCGCAGGGATTGTCTTCAGATTTCGGTGAGGTGAAACATCATGCGAATCATACGATTCTCTTTACCGGTGGTCTTGCTCTTGTTCCTAGGTTGCAATTGGACCGTGGCGCAGGATGCTCCGCCGCGCCTCGAACTCTTCGCCGAAGGTGGTGGCTCCTTTCTGAACAATGGCACGGGCCAGGCACCCATCTTATGCATTCCCGAAATCGAGTGTCCCACGACACCGACGAGTTCCTTCTCGAAGACGGGTCGTCTCTTCACCGGTGCTCGCCTGCGCTTTACGCGCCATGATGCCGTAGAGGCAAGCTACTCTTTCAGTCCCAACCACTTCTCTCTTCAATATCGAGGAGAGTCCCTCGGCTCAGCGTACAATCGCGTCAATCTCATCTCCTTCAATTACGTCCGCTATCTTTGGGCCTGGAGCCCCGTGCAGCCGTTTGCCACCATTGGCCTGGGGACCAATCGCTTCAGTGGGTTCTCGTCCACATCTACACTTGCTTCAGAGATAGTCAGCCGGGACAACGGTTACCAATTCGCCTGGAATTACGGAGGCGGGGCGGACGTCGTCCTGGAACGCCACTTTGCCTTGCGTTTGGAAATCAGAGATTACGTAACCGGCCAACCTGGCTTTATCACCGGAACCAGTCACAACGTTGTCCCCAGCGCAGGGATTGTCTTCAAATTCAGATGAGGTGATTCAGCATGCGAATTCAACAAATTGCTCTGCTGGTGTTACTACCCCTTTGCTTCGCCGGCGCGGGCATCGCGCAGAATACTCCGCGATTGGAGCCGTTCGCGGAAGGAGGCGACTCTTTCCTGAATACCGGCCCCCCAACGGGAAGCCTCATTATTAGCTGTCCCAATTGCTCTTTATCCCAGATCGCCCCCCTGTCGGGCTCCACTATCTTGACGGCGTGGCGTCTCTCCACCGGAGCGCGCTTCCGATTCACGCGTCACGACGCCATCGAGGCAAGCTATTCCTTCAGCCCCAACCATTTCACCTATCACACGGCAGGCCTGGATGTCGAGTCAGGGTACAGGCGACTTGATGTTTTCTCGGTCAACTATGTGCGTTACCTTTGGGTCAGATCGCGCTTCCAGCCGTTCGCCACCGCCGGCGTTGGAACGAATCGTTTTAAAGGTCGACCTAATATCTTTCTTTACCCGATCGGTCCCCATGGGTTCACGATTGATTTCCCAAGCCCCGGCAACAGCGGTTGGCAGTTCGCTTGGAATTACGGCGCCGGAGCAGACTTCATACTTCAACGGCATTTTGCCTTGCGCGTTGAACTCCGGAATTATGTAAGCGACCAGCCCCTCCCGCTCACCGGGACCAGTCACAATATTGTCCCCAGCGCAGGGTTAGTTTTCAGGTTCAAGTAAAAGTGAAAGTGTGGAATAATCCCTCTGCAGATTATTTTTCGTCGCCGCCTACACAGGTAGCACAGGCACTCCTGCCTGTGCCCGTGGCGAGCGCATTGCGCCAGGAGCACAGGCAGGAGTGCCTGTGGGCTTGCTCGGACAGCCAGGAGTGGCTGTCCTACCACTATCGGGGAGGAATCATCGTGCAAAGACGAAGTTTTCTGGCTTCATCCCTCGCGGCCTCGGCTCTCGCTGCCAACGCGGCAAGTACCGCACTTCGCGCCGGTCAGGGGACCGCAGCAGGAGAAGGCCGCGACTATTACGAACTGCGGCGTTACCAGCTTTTCCGCGGGCCGCAAGTCAAGCTCGCTGACGACTTCTTTCGCCAGGCCCTGGTGCCGGGGCTAAACCGTCTGGGAATTAATCCGGTCGGGGTTTTCAATATCGAGATCGGCCCGGGCAGTCCCGCGACGTATGTGCTGATGCCCAGCGCCTCGCTTGAAACCCTCGTCACCGCTGAGTTCCGCCTTAATCATGACGCCGACTATGTGGCAGCGGGGACGGCCTTCTTGAATGCGCCTGCCGCACAGCCGCCGTTTGTGCGCATCGAAAGCTCGTTGCTGGTGGCCTTCGAGGGAAAACCCCAACTCAAGGCCCCGCCGGCTGCTGCCGAACACAAGCCACGCATGTTCGAGCTTCGAACTTACGAAAGCCCTACCATTCAGGACCACGTCCGCAAGGTCGAGATGTTCAACAGCGGTGAGTTTGACGTTTTTGAGAAAGCGGGATTCTGGCAGGTCTTCTACGGCGACACTCTGGTCGGATCACGGTTGCCCAACCTGACTTACATGCTCTGCTTTGATGACATGGCGGATCGCACCAAGAAGTGGGATGCGTTCCGCACGGCCCCGGAATGGAAGAAGCTCTCCACGTCACCGAGGTACGCCTTCGAGGAACTTGTCTCCAACATCACCAACACGATCCTGACCCCGGCGCCGTATTCGCAGATCTGAAGGTAGTCGAGAGTCGAGAGTCGAAAGTCGACAGTCGCGAGTCAAGAGTTTTTATTACCTGGGCTGCTGGTTAAGGCACACTCCCCCGGGTTTCACGTCATTCCCGCGAAAGCGGGAATCCATTTCGTTCCCCGCTCGCGCGGGGATGACCGCGGCTTTGAATTCAGGATTGATGAATGGGGCGCAAGTAACAGACACACACCACAGAGTCGAGGTCCGCGGAGCTGACGGAATTTGGACTTTCGACTCTTGACTTTCGACTTTCTACGCCGCTCCCAGTCGGAAAATCGGGTTGACTCCTGCTGCGCTGGCCATCAGTTTCCGCTCTTCCTGATTCGTGACCGGAGTAAAGTTCTGGCCGATGTCCATTCCCAGCCGGAAGTATCTCTCATCCCCGGGCGGCATTGCTGCCGTGATGGGTTGGGACAGCGTCCAGCGATAGCCGAGCGCCGCCTCGTGGGGGAAATCGGCGGGCTCGTACCAGCACTTCTCGTGAGGATGGTCCCTTCTTACAGACTCAGGCCAGGTTGTCTTGGCCATACCCTTGATGGCCATGATTCCCATGTCCTTTTCCCGCGCGTGCGCGATCACCTGGGGCCCGAAGTTGGCCTGAGAAGTGAGCACAAAATTAATCGGAAAGAGGATCGTGTCGAAGTCGTAGCGGTCCATGGCTGCGATCGCCACTTCCACCGAATGCGCCGAGAAGCCGATGAAGCGCAGCTTGCCTGCTGTGCGCGCCGCCTGGAACGCTTCCATAGCGCCGTTGGGACCGAAAATCTGCTCCAGTTGCGACATCTTTGACAGGGCGTGGAATTGGTACAGGTCCACGTGGTCAGTCCGCAGTTGCCTCAGAGATTCATCGAGCGTCTTCGCGGCGCTGTCCCTCGTAAAATCCCCTTCCTCTCCACCTGATCCTTCCTTGCAAGCCAGGAAGACCTTCTTGCGGTAGGGTTCGAGCGCCGGTCCCAGGCGCGCCTGCGCGTCGCCATAACTCGGAGCCACGTCAAAGTAATTGATGCCCCGGTCCACGGCCTCCGCGACGATATTGTTCGCGAACGACTGGCCGTTATTCATCACCACGATCCCGGCGAATCCCACGATAGAAAGCTCTTCACCGGTCTTTCCAAGCTTCCTCCTCGCAATGGGCTTCTGAACGGTTTCATCCGCCTTGGCGATTGGCCCGAAAATCTCGCTCGAAGCCGCCAGACCCGCTGCGGCCGTCGTTCCCGTCATCAGAAAATTCCGCCTGTCCATCGCATACCTCCGTCGCAAATATATAAAACTTGCCTGGCAACGTCATGGCCCTCCTCCTTTGTAGCACCGGCAGCATGCTCCGTCAACCGCAGCGTTGGGGGGGCGCCTGCGTCGCGACGCTCTCTGCCGCGATGTGGGCGCCTTTCGGGCGCAGTCTCTGCGACGGCGAGGCTCAGACATGCCAAAGGGCGACACGTCTGATGCGCCACCCAGGGAGACATTCCCGAAGAACTTCGGCATTTGCCCATTTTTCACTTGACAAACCCAGGGGGATATGGTAGCCTATAATTGTGGTCGTTTTGTGGACACATTGTCGTGGGCAGGCTTCGGACCGCGAGGAAAAGCGCAATAGTCCCGGCACTGGCGAAAACCGGGGTCCGAATAAAACAAAAAATAGTACGAACGAAGCCAGTATGTTATTGAAAACAAATGAGGCACATCGAAAACGAACTCAAAACGAACTCAAAACGAACCCCAATTGAGTGCTCAAATGCATGAACTGGACCCAAGATTCGAGCTTCTTGACATCGTACACGTCCGGGCCGGGGACTGGATCGTGGGTGATGCGACAGGGATCGAAATTGCTCGCCTGGTGGAAGCCCTGGGGACCGCGAGAGAATTCAAAAATACCGGGAACAAAGCCAAGAAGTGGCTGAAAACAGAGGACATCACTTTTTCCAATGCTGCAAATTGCGCGCGTTTTGCGCGCATATTGGCACGAATTGAACGCTAGTTAGGAGCAAAACAGCGCATTTTGCGCAAAACGAACCGAAACTTCCGCGTACGAACCCGCGGATTTCCGCAAGCTCAAAAGGGGCTACATGAACCGAGATCTTGCCAAATGGGACGCGTCGCCGGCGCCTGCAAGCCGGCACCTGACACCTGGCGCCCGACACCTGTATAATGCCCGGTCAGGGTGATTCTGTGATTTGAGAGGGACAATGCCTGCTGCCACCGAAGTACGCGCCAAATATGAATCCGTAATTGGCCTGGAAGTGCACGTGCAGCTTCTGACCAAGTCCAAGATCTTCTGCTCGTGTTCGACGCGCTTTGGCGATCCGCCCAACAGCAATGTGTGCCCCGTATGCCTTGGCCTGCCGGGAGCGCTGCCGGTGCTGAATCGCGAGGTGGTCACCATGGCCATGAAAGCCGCCATGGCGTTCAACTGTGCCCTCAATCCGCGCTCACGCTTCGCCCGCAAGAACTATTTCTATCCCGATTTGCCCAAGGGCTATCAAATCTCGCAGTATGACGAACCGCTGTCGCAAGACGGCTGGATCGAGATTGAAGTGAACGGGGCGCGGAAGCGCGTTGGGATCACCCGCGTGCACCTCGAAGAGGATGCCGGGAAATCGCTGCACGAAGGGTTTCCCGATTCGGAGCGCAATTCCTACATCGACTTGAATCGTTCGGGCGTCCCCTTGGTCGAGATCGTCAGCGAGCCTGATCTGCGCGCGCCCGAGGAGGCTTACGACTATCTGACGCGACTGAAAAGCCTGTTGCTCTATCTCGAGGTTTCGAACTGCAACATGGAAGAGGGCAGCCTGCGTTGCGACGCAAACGTCAGCGTGCGGCCCTTTGGGGCCTCCGAGTTCGGGACAAAGACCGAAGTGAAGAATCTGAATTCCTTCCGGTTCCTGCAGAAGGCGCTCGAATACGAAATCGAGCGGCAGATTGAGATTCTGGAAGGCGGCGGAACGATTCACCAGGAAACCCGTTTGTGGGACAGCCGCGAGCAGCGGACCTACGGTATGCGCTCCAAGGAGTTTGCCCACGACTACCGGTATTTCCCCGAGCCCGACCTGCTGCCGGTGGTCATAACTGAAGAGTGGAAGGAGGAAGTTCGGCGGTCACTGCCGGAACTGCCGGAGGCGCGCCGCCAACGCTTTCTGCGGGACTACAGTTTGACGGATTACGATGCCGCCCAGCTTACTTCCTCGAGAGTGTTGGCGGATTACTTCGAGCAGGTTGCTAAGGCATGCGGGGAGCCTAAACTCGCCGCCAACTGGGTACTCAGCGAGCTTCTTTACCTGCTGAAGGAAGCCAACAAAGAGATCACCGAATCGCCCATTTCGGCCCAGGCGCTGGCGGAGTTGCTGACTGCCATCGCCGAAGGGGCCGTTAGTGGCAAGATGGGTAAGGAAATTCTTGTGGAGATGTTTGCTTCCGGCAAAACCGCGCGCCAGATCATCGCCGAGCAGGGTCTTGAACAGATTCAGGACACCGAAAAGATTGCGGATGTGGCCCGCCAGATCATCGCCGCCAATCCCAAGCAGGCGGAACAATATCGAAAGGGCAAGACCGCGACGTTGGGCTGGTTCGTCGGCCAGATGATGAAGGCCACGCACGGCCAGGCAAATCCCCAACTGGTGCAGGAGGTGTTGAAGAAAGAGCTGGGATGACCCGGAGTTGTTGGTCCGTTGCGGTCGTGCCGGGCGTTATGTATAGTGCAATATAGAGGCGCTCAAAAGTGGAATCGAACGATCCGAATATGAAAAGCAGAGAAAGGTGAAGTTACCAGGAGAGGAGTGAGCTATGCTCAATGTTGGTGACAAGGCGCCGGATTTCTCATTACCGTCCGATTCGGGTGCAAGTCTGAGCCTGAACGATTTCAAAGGGCATACCCTGATTCTCTATTTCTTTCCCAAAGCCGATACCCCGGGTTGAACCAGCGAGGCAAACCAGTTCCGTGATGCCAAGAAAGAACTGGATAAACTGGGAGCCAAGGTTCTGGGGATGAGCGGCGACAGCGTCGAGGCGCTGGCGAAATTCAAAGCCAAATACAAGCTGAATTTCCCCCTGGCAGGCGATACTGAACACAACACCTTGGAAGCCTACGGGGTATGGCAGGAAAAGAATCTCTACGGTAAGAAGTCGATGGGTATTGCACGAACTACTTATATCATAGACGGTAATGGCAAAGTAACGCACGTTTTCCCGAAAGTGAAGGTGGACGGCCACGTCCACGAGATTCTGTCGGTGCTGAAGTCCTGAAAAGCAAGTCGCTTGTTTCATCGCCCGCGACCTCATCCTCAGGGTGGAGGGCGCAGTTCAATTGCAAGCGGGCCTTCTCTGAGGGGAGGCCTCAGTTGCCGCAAGATCCGGTTTAGATACTATGCGTTCTCGATGGCTGCTGCCTTGGTGTGCGGGCGTTATCGGCTTAGTGCTGTTGGGCCGCCTGTGGTCTAATCCGGGACGGGTGCAGGGATCGCGAGCGAACGGCCCGGATTTGGTTCGCCCCGGGGTTGATGCTTCTCGCCCGCTAAGCGTCATCGTTTACGGCGACACGCGTTTTACCGACCCGGAGGAGACCTCGGCGACTAATCCCAAAGTGCGCCGTTGGCTGGTGGATGAGATTGCCGAAGAGAAGCCCGACGCTGTGCTGGTGGCGGGGGATTTGCCTTGGCATGGAGGCGCGGCGGGCGATTATGCCGTATATCTTGCGGAAACAAAGGTCTGGCGCAACGCTCACCTGTTCGTTTATCCGGCGCTGGGCAATCACGAATTCGATGGACGCGAGCAGGAATGTCTCGAGAATTGGTGGAGAGTTTTTCCGGAACTCCGCGGCCTCCGTTGGTATTCGGTGAGACTGAGCGACTCAGTTTACTCTCTTAACCTGGACAGCAACTCCTCCCTCCTGCCGGGTAGTCCGCAAATCGATTGGATCGGAAGCCAGCTCGAGCATCTACCTTCCAGCGTTCGCTTTGTCTTGCTCAACCTCCATCACCCGCCCGTGGTTGATGTTCAGCCCGGCGGCGACCCGAGCCACAACGGGCGCCCCAACGAACACGCCTTGGCGGAATTCCTGGCTCAGGCCCAAGAGAAAATCCACGCTCGCTTCATCGTGGCAGCGGGGCACGTCCACAATTACGAACGCTTCTGCCAGGACGGAATTGTTTATCTCGTCTCAGGCGGCGGGGGCGCCAGGCCATACACCATTGTGCGCACTCCGGCCGATCTGTACCAAAGCAGCGAGTTCCCGAACTATCACTACCTGAAGTTCGTTTTCGAAGGAAACAAGCTCACCGCCACCATGATTCGGGTAGCCAATCCTGAGGGGTCGACGCCGCAGTGGGAAGAGAAAGACCGTTTCGAGGTTCGGGCCGCAGAACCTCCGAGTCGATGAGAAATACATCGACCGGACGACGGCCACTGGCTGGTAAGCTGCGTCTCTACGGCTTCGAGCCCAGGTACGCGGCAACGGAAGGGCTTCTCTTGTTTTCAAACGTGGGGTGATAGCAATACAGGAGGCGCACGTCGCGCTCACCATAGCAAGGCAGTTGAACCGATTCTTGCGCCCAGCCTTCCGTTTTCAGGAGCTCCGGGAAAGCTTTGATACTCGTCCGTTCCCGGCCCAGAATATGCCTCTGGAATTGCAGGTAGGCGTATTCTCCGAGAATGACGATGGTTTGCACGTTGGGGAAAAGCTTTAATTCCTCGCGCAGATGCTTGGCGCAATACTCGAGAGTTCGTTCGTCCACACGGTTGCCCACTGCATGGCAGCGCGCGGCGTCGGTGAGCGCGAAGCTCGCCTTGAATTCTGCGAAGTCCCTCACGCCAAGTAGTTCATAGAGCCGGGTGGAGAAGGGATTCGGCTGTTCCGGGTGGCGGTACGGCGAGTCGGACGGGCCCATGGGAGCGCACCCCCCGATCACCAGCACGCGAATCACATCCAGGTTCGGGTAGTCTTGTTTCAGGTATTTGAACAGGAACTCGCGGGCCGGCAGTGAGACCGAGGAAACGGCGGCGCAGTCTCGGCAATTCTCTATTTTTAGACGCAAGCTGTCGATCTCAGGTCTGGGAGTCGCGGGGCTCTCCCTGTCAGGCTGTGGCGCAGTCAAGGCAAGCTGGAGCTTCATCTCCGGGCTTGAGCCCGGAGGGCCAAAAATCAGGTTGTCGATGAGGCGCACCTTCCCGAGTCGCGCGGCTACCAGCGCTATCGAGCCCGGGAGCGCATGGGTCACGGGCTCAAGGGTGGCCGGATCCACAATGCCCGCGTAGTCGAGTTGGAGGCGCGGTTCCGCCGCGAACATCCTCCGTATTTCCGCCAAGAGCGTCTCTACATCCGCCTCACCGGACTGGGCCAACCCTTCGGCGCGCTTCAAACTGCGGGAGAGGAGCACCGCCGCTCTGCGATCCTCCGCGCTCAGATAGACATTCCGTGAACTTCGCGCCAAGCCGTCGGCTTCTCTGACGATCGGGCAAACCACAATTCTTACCGGCAGGTTCAGATCCTCGACCAAGCGCCGGATGATAACCACTTGCTGAAAGTCTTTCTGGCCGAAGAACGCGATGTCGGGCCTTACGATATTGAAGAGCCTCAAAACCACTGTGGCTACGCCGCGAAAATGGCCGGGGCGCTGCGCGCCCTCCCAAACGGTGGCAATATGGCCGGGATCGACAAAGGTCGAGAACCCGGCGGGAAAGACCTCCTCGACCGGAGGCGCCAGGACCGCGTGCACCTTAGCGGACTCGAGAAGCTCGAAGTCCTTTTCCGGGTTGCGAGGATAACGCGCAAAATCTTCCGTAGGGCTGAATTGCGCGGGGTTCACGAATATCGAAACAACCACCACGTCGCATTGTATTCTCGCTTGACGGACAAGGCTGAGGTGCCCTTCGTGAAGTGCGCCCATGGTGGGAACGAGCGCCAGGGTTTTTGTCTGCGAGCGCACCTCGGTTGCGAATGAGATCATCTCTGCGACAGTGAAAATCCAACGCGTGCTCATGTTTTATTTGGCGGCGCAGTTTCGTTCAAATTGCTCCCGCAACCCCGCGGGCCAGTGATAAGACTCGCTATCGTCAGGGAAGCGGCCACTCGCAATGTCTTCACGATATTGCGCCAGGGCGGGACGCAGATTTGCCGCAGTTTCGGCATAAACGCGGGCAAACTTTGTTCGCGGCAGGAAACACCATCCCGCCAAATCATGGAAGATCAGAATTTGCCCGTCGCAGTCGGGGCCGGCGCCAATTCCGATGGTTGGAATACTCAATCGCCGGGTGATGACGGCCGCGAGTTCGCGCGGCAAGCCCTCAAGACAGAGGGCGAAAGCTCCAGCGTCTTGCAGTGCTTCGGCGTCATGCAGGAGTTCGGTGGCGGACTCCCACGTCTTGCCTTGAACTCGATAGCCACCCATGCCATGAAGCGACTGCGGTGTTAGCCCGATGTGCGCCATCACGGGCACTTCCGCGTCTACCATGCGCCGCACCAGTGGAGCGCGTTTCTTGCCGCCCTCCAGTTTCACCGCCTCCGCTCCGCCCTCCTTCACATACCGGATTGCAGCTTCCAGCGCTTTCTCATCGCTCACGTGATACGCGCCATAGGGCAGGTCCGCCAACAGCAAAGCGCGGCGCGTGCCTCGGCGAACGGCTCGAAGGTGGTGAAGTACTTCTTCCACGGTAACCGGCAGCGTCGAGTCGTAGCCCAAGACCACCTGGCCAAGGGAATCGCCTACCAGAATCAAGTCAATTCCCGCTTCGTCGAGCAAGCGTGCCGTGGGATAATCGTAGGCCGTCAAACAGGAGATTCTCTCACCTCTCAGTTTACGTTCCAGAATCCAAGGCACGGTCACTTTGCTCACGGCCTCAGGGTTGTGGTCCATGGCATTTACTCCGAGTTCAGAAGTCGACGGTCAAGAGTCAAAAATCTAAAACGAAAAGACCCTCTCTGTCGCAGGGCGGGAGTTCCAGCGCCCATTAAAGAGCGTCCGGGGACCCGGACGGGCCTCCACTTGCCTGGACAGAGAGGGTCAAACCCGCTTCCGGCTACCAGGCTGCTCCCGTGAAAACCGGTCATTCCCGCGAGCACTGTGCTCCGCGCGGCGCGGTAGCGGTAGCGGGATTCCCGCCGGTCCGGGACCTGGCGACAATACTCACTCGCGACCGTCTCAGTCCGCGGAGGCGGATCCAAGCGGCAGAAAATATTGCGTGCCCTTGACCGGCCGGCTCAGCCGCTGCAGGAGTTCCTGCAGGTGCTCGCTCCGATCGACAAAGTCAATCTCGGAAGTATCAATCACCAGCAAGTCGCTGCGCTTATAATGAACGAAGAAGTGCTCGTAAGCATTCACTACCGCAGCCAGGTACTCGTCCGAAATGCGGCCTTCAAACGGCACTTGTTTCTTCGCGATGCGCTTCTTGAGCGTTTCCAACTTCGCCTGTAAGTATATCACCAAATCCGGGATCGGCACCTGCTCGGCCATCAACGCGTAATACTGGTCGTAGAGCTGGAGTTCAATGTCGTTCAAGTTGAGGTAAGCGAAAATCTTGTCTTTCTCAAAAATGTAATCGCTCACCACAACTCGCTGGGGGTTGGGAGCGAGGTCCAGATCGCGAAGCTGTGTGTAGCGCTTCATCATAAAGTAAAACTGGGCTTGAAAACCGGCCCCGGCCCTGCCTTTGTAAAACGCTTCCAGAAAGGGATTGTCCTCAGGGTCGCACAATCGCGCCGCCTGAAGGCGCTCCGCGAGAATATCTGCCAGTGTGGTCTTGCCGACCCGAAGTGGGCCTTCGACGGCGATGAAGCGCGGCGCATCGTAAGCACTAGGTGTGACCACAGGTTCCCCCGCAAGTGTAGCCGCGATATTACCTCGCCGCAGGGCGGCGTCAAGCGCTCTCTAGGTTGCTAGCCTTACCACCTGGCTTGTGTCACCGGCCTCCGCCAGCATCTCGTAGACGGTTCGCTTGGTGACCGGATGCCGGATGTTTCCCGCAAGCTCGCGGAGCGGGAGCAAGACGAATCGGCGCTCCGCCAGGCGCTCGTGCGGAATGTTCAATGCTGCCGAGCGCACGACCACGCTCTCGTAAAGTAGAATATCGATATCAATCGCCCGTGGCCGTTTCGCCACGCCGGTGCGGCGGCCCAGGGCGCGTTCCACCGTCTTCACCGCAGTGAGAAGCTGCATGGGCATGAGGCGCGTCTCTGCCTCCGCCACGCAGTTCACAAACCATGCTTGTGGCCGGAAGTCCATCGGCTCGGTTTTGTATAACGAAGAAACGCGCGTGATTGCGACGCCGACCGCCGCCAGTTGTTCGAGCGCCTTGCGAATGTTGGCCACCCGGTCGCCGAGGTTTGAGCCAAGAGAGAGAAACACGCGCTTGGCGGGCGAGGAAAGCTTCGGTACGGGCGTCAGACCTTGGAAATCACCCAATTACAAATCTCCGCAATTCTTGCCGAAGGCTCTCTTCCGCCTTCTGGCTTCCAGCACTACTCGAACAATGTGGGCGCATTTGGGGCTGGTGGTTTCAAATTCAGGTGCTTGTATGCCGGCTCATTGGCCTTGCGCCCCGCTTTAGTGCGGCTTATAAAACCCTGTTGCAGCAGAAATGGCTCGACCATGTCTACAAGTGTATCGACTTCTTCATTGAGCGTTGCAGAGAGAGCTTCCACCCCAACTGGCCCGCCGTTGTAATGCTGGATGATCGTTAGGAGGTAGCTGTGGTCGAGCGCATCTAAGCCTTTTTGATCGACGCCTTCGAGGTCCAGGGCTTCACCAGCCACCTTCGTTTCGATAAGTCCTTTTTGCTTTACTTGGGCGAAATCCCGCACGCGGCGCAACAACCGGTTGGCAATTCGCGGCGTACCACGAGCCCGGCGCGCGATCTCACCTGCTCCCGCTCGACTGATTTTCACCTTTAAGATACCCGCCGAACGCAAGATAATCTGCATAAGGTCGTCCGCTGGATAAAAATCCAAGTGATAAGAGAGGCCGAATCTGTTTCGGAGTGGCGCTGACACTGTTCCCGCACGCGTCGTAGCACCGACAAGTGTGAATTTCTTTAGACGGTAGGTCGTGATCTTGGCATAGGGTCCTTTGTCCATGGGGATGTCTAATCTGAAATCTTCCATGGCAGGGTATAGAAACTCCTCGATATTCACTGGCAGACGATGGATTTCGTCGATAAATAACACATCCTTCTCGTTCAGGTTGGTGAGAACGCCCATTAATTGGTGCGTACGCTCAAGCGCCGGACCGGACGTTGTAATGATTTTTGATCCCATCCAATGTGCAATGATATAGGCAAGAGTGGTTTTCCCGAGCCCTGGCGGTCCGTGAAAAAGCACGTGCTCCAGAGGTTCACCGCGCTGTCTTGCGGCCTCGAGTGCAATCTCGAGCTTTTCCACTGCACCCTTCTGCCCAACGTACTCCTGAAGTGTAGGAGGGCGGAGTGTTTGGTTGAAAGTCTCGTCTTCCTTCGAAATCGAGTCAGGAGTGACTAAGCGCTGTCGGCCGGTCACGGCTTGCTCAGTAATTCTGCCAAGGCTTATGTCTTCATTACCGCTCGGGCCAATGCCCGCGGCCACGAGTTTCTGCCGTCCCGTTCGGACGGTCTCGTGCTCTGAAGAGACGCCACCAGGAACAGGTCCCTCCGCCGAGGCGGTTCCTTCCAGGTCGCCCAACTCCAAAAGTGCTTTCGTTGGAGATGGCTTCTGCTGGCCTAACTCACGAGAGGGGTGACCTGTACGTTTCTTGCTCATGTTTCCCTCTGTTCAAACACTTTCCGCAGGAACTCTTCGACGGATTTCAGGTTTTTATTCTGACTGAAGATCTGCGCCACGATGCGCTCCGCCTGCGCATGGGGGAATTCTATCTGCTCGAGGGCATGCAAGGCTTCCACCCTTATTTGGGTGAGAGGTTCTTCCTCCACAGAGAGTGGTTCCTCCCCAGGTGCTAGGGCAAACTTGGCCATCTTGCCACGCAGTTCGGTGGTGATTCGTTCCGCTATTTTAGGGCCTACGGATGGTAGCCCCCGCAGGAAGGCCGAGTCCCCCCGTTCGATCGCGCGTGCGATTTCGTTGATTGGTCGGACTAGGCATTTCAGAGCTTTCATAAAGCCCACGCCCGGTACGGTGGTGAAAATTTCAAAAAACTCCCGGTCGAGCGGATCGAGAAAGCCTACGAGCTTTGGAGTCAGGTGGCCACCGCCCAGGCCGCCATCGATGTAGTAAATTGTGAAGAAAGTCTGGGGATTGCGCCGCTCGCCTTCCGGCGCGGTGCGAAGGCGCGACGCGATCCCCGAGGGCACGAAAATCTCATAGCAGAGTGCACCCACTCGGACCAGCAAGGAGTGGCGCTGAATGCGGTCGTAGAGAACTTCACCGGTGATTTCGGAGATCAAGCGTTTTTGCTCCTATTCACGTAGCACAGTGCCACTGCCAGCGCGTCGGCTACGTCCGGCGGGTAGGGGACGCGATGCAGCGAGAAGTAATTCTGCACCGCGCGTTGCACCTGGATCTTGGAGGCATTGCCGTTGCCCGTCACGGACTGCTTCACGCGCTTGGCTGAAAAGCTGAGCACTGGGATTCCTGCCAATCGCGCTGCCAGGCAAATCACGCCGCGGGCATGCCCCATCAGGATTGCCGTGCGAGGGTAATTGGCGTGGCTGTAAACTTCTTCCAGGCACATCGTCTGCGGGCCGAATTCCTCGATTACTCTGCGAAGTTCGACGAACAGCGATTCGAGCCGCTCAGGCAGATTCCCGCCCTCGTTTCGCGGCATTCGGATCACACCGGCTTCCAGGAGCTTCACCTCGTCCGGGCAGCAAACCACAATGCCGTAGCCGGTGATGTTCAGCCCCGGATCGATTCCAATAACACGAATTGAGGATCTTGCGACGGCTTCCATTCGAGAGGATTGTAGCACGGGCGTTAGGGCAAAGGTTAAAGGGTAAAGGATAAACGCCAAACCTGCGGCTTTAGCCTTCGGGTTTCTCCGTTTACGTTATGCGCTCTGCTTGTTGAGTTGTCCCTGTCCGGTCTCTAGTAGCCTTTAACCTTTACCCTTTACACTTTAGCCTTCTGCCCTACCTCGGTGTAGAATCCGGCAGTCCGCCATCCACGGGAATAGTCGCGCCGGTGGTCGGCGTCTGGCGCGTGGCGAAGAAAAGTACGGCGTTGGCCACGTGCTGCGCCGTGACGCGGGCTTTCAGCAGGTTGCGGTTCTGGTAGTATTCCTCCAGTCCCTTTTCATCCAATCCCCGCGCGCGCATGCGGTCCGGGCCAACCTCCGCCCACAAGCCGGAGCGGCGCGAGCCGTGCGAGAAGACCGCATCCGGCGAGACCATATTGACCCGCACGCCAATTTCGGCCATCTCCAGGCTCGCGATGCGCGCCAGTTGATGTGAGGCCGCTTTGGTGGCGCTGTAAGCCCCGAACTTGGCGCCCGGCGCGAAGACGTTCTTGGTGGAAACCGCAACGATGTCGCCGCCGGTTCCCTGCAGCTTGAAGTGGCGGGCTGCCTCCGCCAGCGTCAGGAGTGTTCCTTCGGTGTTCACTCGCTCGAGTTTCTGGAAGGCCTCGAGTTTCATCTCCGCCAGGGAGGAAACGAGCGCGACCCCTGCGTTGACAATCACCAGGTCCACTCCGCCCCAGGTCCTGATAATGGTCTCGAACCCTCGGGTGACGGAAGCTGCATCCGTCACGTCCATCGCCACGCCTGTTACGCGTTCTGCAAAGGTCCCCTTGAGGTCCGCGACCAGGTTGTCCAAGGCCTGACCGGCCAGATCCGTCACCGCCACATGGCAGCCATTCTCAAGCAGTCCCTGCGCAATTGCCGATCCGATTGCGCCCGCCGCGCCCGTGATCACGGCGACTTCCCGAGCCAGCGGCAATTCATCGCGCTTCCCAAGCTTGGCATGTTGGAGGGTGTGGTACTCCATTTCAAACAGATGGCTTTCCGAGAGACCTTCATAGGTTCCCATCGCCGCGATTTGGGCCTTAACCGCAAGCGTGTGCGCTGTGATGTCGCGTGCGATCTTCGCTTCGTGAACATTCCGGCCCGCGCAGAGCGCACCCAAGCCAGGCAGCAGCAGCACGCGGGGCAGAGGATCAAACGTACCCAGACCTTCGGGCAAGTGCGCCGAGTTCCTCTCGATGTAGGCCTTGTAGGCAGCTTTATATTCTTCCAAAGCAGTCGTAAGCTGCTGCCGCAGCCGCGCCGGCTCTTCGTAGGCCGGGTCATCAACCCAAAGGGGCACAGCCTTGGTGCGAATCAGGTGATCAGAAGTGAGAGGAGGGGAGAGGGCAATCTGCTGGCCGCGGTCCGAATCGACGAAATTCAGCGTGGCGCGATCGGTCAAAGACTGTAGGATAACGCGGCGGTAGGGCCGATCGGCATTTCCGCTCGGCTCCGCGAGCAAGCCGCGGACCAGCGGCGCGACGGCGGCCAGCCGCCGTTCAGACAGCGACGGCGGCGTCGAAACCTGCACGGCCAGTGGCCTGCTGGCACGCTGCGCCAGGTACCGCTCGGCCCGGCTTACCACTTCGATGGTGGCCTCATAGGACTGGCGCGCGGTCGCGCCCCAGGTGACAAGCCCATGCCGCATCCACACCATGGCCCTCGAGCTGGGACGGGAATCGTAGGCGGCAGCCGCAGCCTTGGCAAGCTTGAAACCGGGCTTCACATAGTCCAATATGATTACATCCTCGCCCAGAGCTTCACGAATCCGCATGGCCGCTTCGGCCTGATTCGTCAGCGCCAGCACCGCATCCGCGTGAGTGTGATCGATGAACTTGTAGGGCAGAAAAGCGTGCGCAAGGGTTTCAATCGAAGGCGTTGCGGCGCGAGGATTGAAAAGATGAGCGCGGAACTCGTCCGCCATCGCCGAGTCGGAAAGGTCCTCGAGGACGCGAAGTCTTTTGAGAAACGCGAGGTCAACTCCCGAATGCCCCTCAGGTTCGATGATGGCCAGGTCGCAGCCCGAGGCTTTGACGTAAATGGCCGGGACCTGCTCGCCCAGAACGTTCGCGGCAAACCCCTTGACGGAGGTGTTGCCTCCGCCATGCAGCACCAGGTTTTCCTCCGCGCCCAGCAGGCGGCTGGTATACGTCCGCAAGGCTAAATCCTCGCCCCATTTTGCAGCGTACAAAGCAATGAACAAACTGGCGTCTTCGTCGGACCATTGGTTCTTCATTTCTGTGCCTGAAAAGTGACCCCTCACTCGGCCCGCGCTGGCCGGCCTACTGCCTACTGCCTACTGCCTACTGCCTACTGCCTACTGCCTACTGCCTACTGCCTACTGCCTTCCCCTTCACCGACTCCAGCATGAACTTCGCGTTGGCCTCCGCTGCTTTGCCATCAAAGACAGCGCTTCCGGTCACGATCAAATCCACGCCCAGGGCGGCCACGTCGGTGATGTTATCTCGTGTTATCCCGCCATCCACACCCAGCAGTATTTCACGGCCCGAAGCGGCGATCATCCGTCTTGCCTTCTCAACTCGCCCTCGAGTGGAAGCGATGAACTTCTGCCCACCCCAGCCGGGGTTGACGGCCAGAATCAGAATTAACTCCAATTCATCGAGCAGAGGTTCGAGGACCTCGAGGGGCGTGCCTGGATTCAGGCCCACGCCGCGCACGATACCTCTTTCGGAGTCATGGGCGTTCTTCATCAGCCGCATTTGCTGAAGAACCCGGTGAACGTGAGAGCAAGCCTCGGGATGAATCGTAATGATGTCCGCCCCCGCCGCAACGTAGTCTGCCACCTTATTCAGCGGCTCCTCGATCATCAGGTGAACGTCCTTCAGCAGGGGAGTGTTGAGAGCTTTAATCAGTGGCGGGCCCACCGTCATCATGGGACAGAAGCAGCCGTCCATAACGTCCACATGAGCCACTCTAACTCCGCATCGTTCCAGCAAGGCCAATTCTGATCCGAGCGATAGCAGATCCGCAGTCAGAACGCCGACACTCACGACGGGAGATGATTGCCGCAGAATGTCGAAAGCAGTTGCAACGCCCATGATCCTCCTCGGGGGTAGAAGCTTTCACCGCACAGATCACAGAGAGCACGGAGCATCAATACGCAAAGCATGCCGTGCTCACTCACACTATGCGAAGGTCTGTTGTGTCTCGTGCCGCAATGTCTCGTAAAGATCAAACGCCTGCGCGGGCTTCATCAGCTCGTGGACCACTTTTCCGACCGCCTGGATCATGGCAGTGGGCGCCTCGGCCTGGAAAATGTTACGACCCATGTCCACGCCCGCCGCGCCCTCGCTGACCGCGCGATAGGCCATGGTCAGCGCATCAAGTTCCGGCAGCTTTTTGCCGCCCGCCATTACGATGGGCACGGGGCAGGAAGCCGTCACGGTGTCGAAGCCTTCGGCCACGTAGTAAGTCTTAACAAACTGCACGCCCAGCTCGGCGCAAATTCGGCAGGCCAAGCGAAAGTACTTGGCGTCTCGCACCATCGCCTTGCCCACCGCCGTTACCCCCAGGATGGGAATGCCGTAGCGCAAGCCGGCGTCCACCAGCCGAGTCATGTTATTGACCGTCTGGGTTTCAAAGTCGCCACCGATATACACCTGCACGGCCAGCGCCGACACATTGAGACGCGCGGCGTCTTCAATGTCCACGGCGAGCTGCTCGTTGGAGAGCTCTTTGAGGATGCTGGGGCCGCCGCTGGCCCTCAGCACGACGCCGGAAGTGAATGACGAGGGCACGATGGAGCGCAGGATGCCACGGGTCAACATCAGGGCATTGGTGTAAGGAAGCAACGGAAGAATATTGACGTCGACCCGCTCCAGCCCCGTGGTGGGGCCCTGGAAGTATCCGTGGTCGATGGCCAGCATCACGGTGCGGCCGCTCGTGGGACTGAAGATACGCGCCAGCCGGTTCTGCATTCCCCAGTCCAGCGCCCCGGAACCCTTCAGAAAGAACGCCTGGTTCTTGGCGGGGATATCCAGATAGAATTCCTTTGTCTCTTTTACATTATCAACGTCGGCCATGTGCAGCTTCTCCTTTCAGCATTGGACTCTCGACTCTTGACTTCATCATGCCAGATGAAAAATCTCTTCCAGGCGCAGAAAGCCTTCGTCCGGACGACGGCCTTCCAGATTCACGAAAAAAGGCGCCATATCTTTTTGCCAACGCAGGTTGACTTCCCGGCCGGCCATGCCGGTTAATGCGGCCTGAAGGTCCGGAGTTTCAAAATATCCCACAAGCAAACCGTCCTCTCGGAGGAAAAGCGAGTAATTATGCCAACCCGTTTCGCGCAGGGCTTGCAGCATGTCAGGCCAGACGGTTCTGTGCCGCTCCTTATATTCTGCGAGCCGCTCTGGCCGCACTTTCAACAAAAAGCATACGCGCTCCACTGTAACCTCCTGGCCTGTCATCCTAAGCGCAGCGAAGGATCTTCGCAGTCAACCTTGCTCGTGCGAGACGCAAACAATTGCAGAGATGCTTCGTTCCGCTCAGCACGACAACGTCGAATTGTTCGCGCAGATCCACTGCTACAGTTTCTTCTCCAGAACCAGTATCCAGTCTGCAAACGTTGGCGTGATCGGCGCCTGCCACGTGCCTGCGGGGTCTGGTGTAACTTCGATTGTCTCATGCCGCCTTCCCGAAACCGGATCAAAGTAAAAAGCTCGATAGGTGATGCCCGGCTCGAGGCTCTTAACTCGGGGCGGATCCCACGCCGGGGGAATGAAGATTACTCGCAATTCACCGGGGATACCCGCCGCGTAGGGCTGTTCATAATTCTCTTTGCTCCATTGCGGATCTACCCACTCCGAGTGCGGCTCGATCCGCCACCACGGATATTGCAGGAGTAATGCTTTGCCGAGCCCAAGCTGCGCTGAGCCGGGGAGCTTGGCCGCCACGTCCCAGGGCGTATTACCCCAGGAACGTCCATGGGGTGAAGCCCCGAAGGGATGCTCGGCGGTGTTGACCTGCCAGATGCCGTTGGCGCCGTAGGTGTGGCCGCCCGCTCCATTGAGTAGGGAGGTCCAGAACATGAAGCGTTCAACCTCTTGGCGGCTGGCCTCGAGGATTCCCTCGTAACAGACTTCCCCCACTAGAACCGGCATGCGCGGATCTCGCAACAACGATCCCGTGACCTGGTTCACCGTGTTGGGAATGCTCTTGCGGTCGCTGTGACCCGTTTGCAGCATATCGAAATCCAGAACGGACACGTCCTCGACTTGGTTCCGGGCGTTATCCGTGGGGTGGATCGTGATGGGGCGGCGATAGGGATCGGTGTTTCGCACGTACATTCCCACTTCCGTCCAGCCATGCCGTTGCGTGGCCGCATCTGCCGCTTTCGTCGTTGAAAGGTAGAACGGCATGGCGCCTTCTCCGGCCAAACACCAGACCACCGGATACGCTCCCCAGCGGGCAATCAGGTTTCGCCAGTGCTTCTTCATTTTGGGGATGCCCATGAGGGGCAGGAAATAGCCCCAGCATCCAACCACGCAAGGCACTAGCCCGCGCTCGACGAGATACTGGATGCGCAAATCCGCCATGTCGAAGTAGCGGGGATTAAGGCGCGCATAATTCGCTTCCCACGGGAACCCGGCCTCATTCGCCCCGCGCGTGTCGAAAGGCGGCATGTCGGGGTACAGTCCCGCGATGATCTGGATGACGGTGAATCCCTTGCTTACCCGGTCGGCCGCCAGTTGCTGGAAGTCTTCCGGCCAGCGCAGCCGATTGCACAATCCCATCCACCAGGTGTCTCCCAACCAGAAGAAGGGCGTGCCATCGGTGTGCTCGAAGTGCCGACGGTCCGCGGCGATGCGCACGGGGCCGTGCTTCCGCAGCGGATTATCCCCCGCATAGGCGGACACCTCCAGCGTACCCGACTGCCCGTGCAGGTCCCCATTGCCCGCGTCGCTGCAAATTGTGCGATAAGCGTATTGCCCCGCGGTAGCAGGAGAAAAGCGCACGCGCCAGACTTGCTCACCCGCCCAAAATGCCGGAACTCGCTGTTCGTTACCGCGAGGATCGGTGAACACTACGTCCACGTCGAGGTCATTGAAAGGATCGGCGTAAGCTTTGCCAGAGTAGTAGGCCCACTCCACGACGCACCGCTCGGTGCCGTATTGAACGGTGGCGCCGGCCTTCGGCCGTTTTGCCGCTCCGCTCGCCGGAGGTCCGCCGCCCTTCGCGGGTGACACCTGTGAAAGAGTTCCGAGCGTCACTCCTGCCTTTTCCAAGAACGACCGGCGGCTTACTGTGCTCATACCTGCCTCGAGAAGTCGGGATCCGAGCCGTGACCGGCTAGTTAAACACAGAGTCTAGGGTCTTGCCAATAGTTGATTTCCCGTCTTGCGGCCTGAGTGCGCATGGCAACTGGGTTTGTTCTTTGGCAGAAGTGAGCTAGAATGCAAAAGGGGCCTTCGTTCGACTCATCGACAAAGGAAACAGCGTGCTTGGGCCTGACGAGTTACGGACGCACTACGCTTTCAAGTCGGCGGCAGCATCCTATTTCGAAAACAGCACCGCGACGAACCGGGGCGCCACGATTCGAATTAGGACAATAGAGGACCCTCTGAGGACTTGCTTCTGTGATGCCGCAAGCTTCGCCTCCTGGCCTGAATACGATTGCGAGAGATGAAAGTCCGAACCCTTTTCTTAGCCCTACTCCTGGCGACTCTGCTTTCAGCCGCATATTACCTTCTTGTCTACGTCCCCAGACATAGCAAAGCCGGTGAACCGGTGCTGGCGTTCATGAGTTATTTTCTCACCTATTCTCCTCTCCAACCCATTCGCGAGTCTGCTTACGTGTTGCCGGATACGCTGGGAGTTTGGGACAGCCCTGCTGAGATTCGCATGCAAATCGCCACTCTCAAGTCCGGGGATCGCGTTTATGCTCTGGCGCGATTTCGCACCTGGGCTCATGTGCGCTTAATAAACGGCCAGGATGGCTGGGTGGATAAAGATGGGCTCATGACCGCCGACACTTACGCGGCGGATGAACATCTTCTCGGCGAAATGTCGAACCTGCCCGCGCAAGCGGCGGGGCACGCCGCCGACTCAGTCAACGTACATCTCGAACCCTCGCGCAAAGCTGCCGTGGTGGCGCAATTGAAGCCGCAGCAGCAGTTGGACATCTTTGGCCGGCGCATGTTACCGCGCCCCACCGAGGGAGTTACGCCCGATGTCCCATCGCTTCCCTCGACTCCTGTCGAGGCCTGGTATTTAGTCCGATGGGGTTCGCGCGCGGGCTGGATTCTCGGACGTCTCGTGGAACTCGACGTCCCCAAAAACATCTCGGCCTTTACCCAGGATGTGAATCTCGTCGCCTGGCTGGTGCTGAACACCATTGATGATAACGGGCGGCAGGTGCCCCAATACATTGTGGCGGACCGCACCGGCACTGAGACCTACGACTATACACATGTTCGAGTGCTGACCTGGTGGAAGAGAAAGCAAGCCTATGCCATTGCCTATCGGGAAGGGGACCTGCAAGGATATTTCCCGATCCTGGTGACGCACGAAGGCACTCTCCCTGGTTTCCGTTTGCGGTTGGTGGACAGCAGTGGCGCCAAGTATCAAAAGGTATACGCCTTGTTTGACACCATCACTCGCGCGCTGGGAACGGTGGCGGGCTGGCAAAGCGACGCGATGCCGGAGCGGCCTGAGCCCAAGCACACCGTTAAGCGCGGCCCCCGACACGTGAAAGCACGAAAATGAATTCCCTGCACGCCCGCGCTTGGCGAGCGCTTTACCCAGGAAGAATCCCAATCGCAGAAGAATGGCTACACAGCGCTCGGGCTCAACACAAAAGGAAACACCAGTGTGATTACCGCGGTCGATCCAGGAGGTAGGTCGGAGAAGCTCGTTTTCGGCAGCGCTAACGTTCAGACTGGATCATGAAGAGTGATCTGATGAAGCACGCTACCGTTTAGCGAAGGGAACGACACTAGCAGCAGTAGGGGCAACCCTCGTCGTTGCCCCTACCAAATACCCGTAACCTGAAACCTGACACCTGAAACCTGCTCTTCACCCCCGCATGTGCTTGGCGGTTTCTTCGCCGTTACCCGGCACGTGCACTACGGCCTTGATGTCGGGCAGCGGCCCCATGGCATACTCGGTCGGACCGAGCCGTTCGTTGGAGCTCATGAGGGCTTCCCAGGTAACCTCTTGCCCCGTATAAGCGGCGGTCCTTCCCATCACTGCTGTTAACGTAGCATGGGCGACGTGCTCCGCTTCGTTAATCGGTTGGTTTTTGCGGATGGCGGTGACGAAATCCACATGCTCTTGCTCGTACGGGTCGAACTTGGTCTTGCCCGGGTCCGCCCCCGCTTCCTGGTATTGCCACACCACCTTCCCCGTGGGATCGTAGATGGTGTTCTTGCAATTTGTGTAGCCCTCGGTCCCCACCACATACTCGGAGACGTCGTTGGTGCAACCGTCAACCTGGCGGCACATGCTGGCCAGGCGCGTGGCGTTTTCATAGGTGTACTGAATGGAGAAGAAATCGAACTGGTCGCCCGTCACGCGGCGAGCGCGCCCGCCCACGCCGATGGCCTTGGCCGGGTTCATCCCCGTGAACCAGAGGACAGCGTCGAGATTATGGACATGCTGCTCGACGATGTGGTCGCCTGAAAGCCACGCCCAGTTTGGCCAGTCGCGAATCATCGCTTCCATATCCGACCATTCTTTCTTCTTGGGCGCGTACCAAAGCTGGCCTTGATTCCAACGGGCAACGGCGCCGGTTATCTTGCCAATGGCGCCATTGGCCACGCGACTCTGCGTTTCCTGATAGGCGCGGTCATGCCGCCGCTGAGTGCCCGCCACCACGCACAGATTGTAGGCCGCCGCTTTCTGGCCGGTCGCCAGCACGGACCGCACGCCGGGTGCGTCGACGGCCACGGGTTTCTCAATGAAGCAGTGTTTCTTGGCCTCCACCGCGGCATCGAAGTGGATGGGCCGGAAATGCGGCGGCGTGGCCATCAGCACGACATCCACATCGGATTCGAGCAGCTTCTTGTAGGCATCGAAGCCGATGAAGCAATGGTCGTCCGCCACCTGTTGTTGGGCTTCCTTTGCCAGGCTGGCGCGGCAAGTGTCCAGATGGTCCTTCAGCACGTCAGCCAGCGCCACGATCTTCAGGTTTGGCCCGGCCTTGACAAACTGCGTGGCCGCCCCTGTGCCCCGCTCGCCGCAGCCGATCAGGCCTGCCTTGAGCGGAGGACCGTCCGGCGCGGCGTCCACGAAAGTCAGAGTCGGATAGGACTTGCTACAACTGGCCAGCACCGCACCCGCGCCCGCCACCGCGATAGCGCCGATAAAAGTCCGGCGGTCAAGATCTACCTTCCGTTCGTCACTCATGTCTGCTCTCCTTTGAAAGTCGATGAAAGTCTTCGAATCAACCAGAACTCGAATTCGACATGACTTCCTGAGCACCGCGAAAAATCTGTGCAGTTGTTTCTCGCCGTGGGTTTGGCCGAAAACTGCGGAGATCCTTCGCTTTGATCAGGATGACAGCCGGTTTATTTTTCCGTACCCACGAAAGCCGTCGTCGCGCCCGTATTGTATTCCCGCACCACACGAAATCCCACGTCAGCGCAATCCGAGTACCACCACACACTTTTAGGCACCTGCGGGTCTGTGAGCAGCCAATCGTCGTGCCGCGTATGGTCACGGGCGGCGCAACGCAGATCGGCGGCGTCAGAGCGATACGAGCCCCCACGGATTACGTGCTCCTGCCCGGTAGCCGGGCCGCGAGGATCGACAACTTCAGAATCTCCGAGGCGCGCGTAAGCCTGGGGGTCGTACCAATCCGAGCAGAATTCCCGCACGTTGCCTAACATGTTGACCAGGCCCCAGGGATTGGTTTTGGTCCCACCGGCCGGATAGGTTTTGCTCGCGCTGTCCTCCAGGTACCATGCGTATTCGCTGAGCGGCGCTGTCTTCACGCCCATCCACCGATTCAGCCACCGCTCGCGGGTGAACCGAGCCGGATCGCCGGGGAAGAAATACGCGGACGTTGATCCCGCGCGAGCAGCATACTCCCACTCCGCCTCGGTGGGAAGCCGGAACTTCTTGCCGGTGATTGCAGAGAGCCACTCGCAGTATTTCGTGGCGGCGTAATGGGTCATGGTGATGGCCGGACGCGAGCCTCGCCCCCAGCCTTGGTCGGGAGAGCCGTAGGGCGGCGTAGGTCCGGTCACCGCGTCGGGTTTATTGGCCCCCGGGTTGTCGCGAGTTCGGCTGCGGCTGCCGCGCTCGAGCAGGTACACTTCGTACTCCCTCCAGCTTACCTCGGTCCGTTCCATCCAAAACGGGCTGAGCTTCACCCGGTGCACAGGACCTTCGTCCGGACGCCGATAGGGTTCCGACTCGGGGCTGCCCATCAGGAACGATCCGCCGGGAATGGCCACCATGCGGATCTTCACTTCCGAGCCGGGAGGCGTCTCGGTGTAATTCCGGAACCCTTCAGGGTTGAGAGGGAAGGAGGCGTCGAGACCGCGTTCCTCGCCTTCAGCTTCCTCAGGAGGTTCCTCGGCCTGCTGGCCCCGATAATGTCCCGCATGCAGGTGGCAGTTAATGCAGCGCATCTTCTCCTTCGAGCGCTGATAATGCAGGTGCCCGTCCACTCCCTTCTTCGAAAGTCCTACGCTGAAGAGGTTGGCGTGGCAGCGGATGCAGGCGGAGTCGTAGGTGAAAGTGCGGGCCTCATCGAGGTGCTGCTTCGCCTGCCAGTCGATTTTGCTGAGATTTTTGAAGGTTTTGCCGTAAATATCCTGCGCGCCCAAGCGGGCCTTTTCGGTGTAATAGGTGAAGCCTGAGCCGGGAAGGTGACAATCAATGCAATGCGTCACTACCCCGCTCTTGGTGGTGAAATGCGTCGACTTGATCCAGGTCTGGGTGGCCTCCGGATGCGCGTGGCAGGTTTGGTCGCAGAACTTGTCCGTCGAGGTGGCATCGACGCCCGCCTTGCCTCCTAACATGATCGCCGCACCCAGCAGGGTGCCCGCTCCAATCAGCGCTAAGCTCTTTCGAACTTTCTTGAGATTGGAAATCATGCAAGAGGACCTGAAAGACAATCCAAACCGTCTCCGATGCCTTCCTTTGAAGCGTCCACGCACCGCGCCCTAACTCATGACCTTCTTCATGATGTTGCGAAAACGAGTGCGGCTGATCTGGTGATCGGCCAGAATTCGTCCCTTATAGACAATCGCAAACACCGCGTAGGGCGTCGGAGCGTCTTGGGCATCTTTGCATGACTCAAGATCGATCGTCTTGGGCTTGAGATGAAATTCTTCCTCGGCGGTCTGGGCAATTTCGGCGGCGAACTTCGCGATGTACGGACATTGAGCCGAGCGGACGATGGTCAGCCCTTTGCCGAATCGTGCGGCCTTCCGATCATAACCTCCTTTGAAGGCCGGATCGGCTGCGCTGGCCTTGAACTTGTGAACCAACAGCTCATAGTCCGGCGGCGCGGTATCCGCGAGCTTGAATCCTTTCGCCAGGAACAAAGAGCGGCCGGCCGACCAGGGACCCGCACGCGTCAGCAAGGCGACGCCGTTCATGCCTGCCGCCTTGGCATCCTTGACGCAGGCTTCGAGCATGGCGCTCCCCCACCCTTTGCGCTGATGCCGGCTCGATTGATTCCATATGCAGTGAATAAACATGTAGCCGGCGGCTCTCACTCCACGCCATGCGGATTCACCGGGAAGATATTCGATATAGCCGAACGGCTTGCCGCCCGCATCAAGCAGGATCTTGGCTCTTAGACCCAAGTTGAATTGGGCCTTCAGCCAGCACCGCTTGGCGAGGAGCCCCGGGTGTGATGGGTTCTTGATGCCGCAGCACGGAAACTCGGCCAGGTTCGATGAATCGATGTCGATCAAAACGGGTGAAGACATCGTTAAACTCTCTTCCGCTAAGCCTCCACACTCAATGAGAAGTGCGGGCGTTCAGTTCCGGCCCAGGCACGCTGCTGGAAACCCTCGCGAAGAATATCTCTTCCAGCCGTTTTCAGCCTGGCGAACCATGTAGACTGCCACTCCTGGTAGCGATTCGGCAAGTCGAATTCCATCGGCAACGGGAAGGATGGAAAGGGCCGTCCCCAGCGCGTCGGTGGTGGTTGCGTCCCGGGCGAGCACCGTAGTGCTGGCCAAGCCTTCCAGAGCCACGCCGGTGAAGGGATCAATGACATGCGAATAGCGCTTGCCGTGGATTTCGACGAATTGCGTGGAATCCCCCGAGGTGGATAGGGCGGCGTCGTGAAGCACGAGAGTGCAGGGCGCCTTCTCAGCTTCCGAATCAGCCGTATCGATGGCAACTTTCCAGCCCACTTCGCCCGGCGGCGGCGCTCCAATGGCCACTTCTCCTCCTGCAACCACCATGGCGCGGCGCAGCCCGCGCGACTGCAGCACAGCCAGCATCTGGTCCGCGGCGTAGCCTTTACCGATGGCGCCCAGATCCAGCTTCATCCCGGCGCGTTTCAGGAAGACCGTCCGCCGCGTGGGATCGAGTTCGATGTTTCTGTAATCCACCAACGCTTTCGCCTTAGCTAGACCCGAAGCATCGGGAAAGCGTCCTGTGGTGCGAGCTTCCCGCCACAACGCCACGAGGGGACCGACGGTGACGTCGAATGCCCCGTGCGACAGCTCGGAAATGCGGATCGATTTCGCCAGAACCTCGTAGAGGTCGTTGCTGGCCGGGAGGGGCGCACGCGCTCCCTCGCGCGCGAGGCGCATGAGTTCGCTGTCCTCCCGGTAATCACTCATGATCTGCTCGAGTTCCTCAGCCCGCGCGAAGGCGGCCTCCGCCGCTCTCGACGCAGTCGCATCATCGGGAGCGTACAGTTCAATGTGAAAGATCGTCCCCATGCGGGGCAGGGAGTATTCGTAACGCTTGAGCTGAGCCCCGTAGGCGGAAAGGGAACAGGGAAGAAGGAGGAGAGTGAGACCTAGGCCGGAGCCCCAGCTCCGACGCATTGCGTGGCCGGACGTGGGCTGCTCTGAATGGACAAAATGTGAGGCGCCAGCCCCGAAGGGGTAGACAGTGAATAGCCGTGGGTGCAACCCACGGGCAAGAAATCGAAAGGCACGCCTCGGCCCTGAAGGGGCCGGACGGCTCGCCGTTTCACAAGATGTACCGCTCGTCAGATTCAATTCCAGCCCCGAACCTCCGTCAACAACTCCGTGGCAACCCGGCATTTTCTCGCCCTCCGCCGCGCCTGTCAAGCAAACGAAGGTTCGTGATTCGCGACCTTTGCTAGCCTTGCTGTAGCACTTCGCATATAATCACCGCCCGCAGTTCAATTCCTTGGGACTGGAGGCTTGTCATGGACCGTCGTTCATTTCTTGGCGTTGCGGCTGGAGCTCTCTCGCTTGCCCAGATGCCCGCGCCTGCTCGGGCGAACCTGGAAGGGAAGAAGGGCCTGCGGCTGTCGATTACCTGGGGCATGCTGGGCCGCATGCCCGTGCCGGAGGCGATCGCGCTCCTCAACCGCCTGGGCTACGACGCCTACGAAATGTTTGATTGGCGGAGCCCGGAGACGCTCCAAACGTTTGTGGGGGAGAAGGGCAAGTCGCCGCTGTTCTGCGCTTGCCTGGTGGCCAACAAGGGTGTGACGGCGCCTGGTTGTGGCTTGGTGAATCCTCGCGAGCGCCAGGGTTTCCTTCGCGAACTCGAGGCGTCGATCGAGGCGGCGGAAAGAATGGATTGCAAGCAATTAGTGGTCCTGACAGGAAACGAGCTGGGAGGAATGCCGCGCGCCGAGCAGATGGCCAACGCGGTGGCGGCGCTGCGTGAGGCCGCGCCCCTGTTGGAGAAGAACGGCATCACCGCCATCATCGAAATCCTGAATACCTATGTTAACCACGCAGGATACTTTCTCTATTATGTGCGCGACGGGGCCGAGCTTGTGGATCGCGTGGGAAGTCCCAACGTGAAGCTGCTGTTCGATATTTATCACGTTCAAATCATGGAAGGTAATTTGATCGAGAATATCCGAATGAATATAGGCCGGATTGGACACTTTCATGTGGGAGACGTTCCCGGACGACACGAGCCGGGCACCGGTGAGATCAACTACCGCAATGTGTTCAAAGCGATCTACGAGCTTGGCGACCGCTTCCAAGGTTCCGTCGCCCTCGAGTACAGCCCCTTGGCGCCACTCGAAGAAGACATGGCTGCGATGCGCGGACTGTCCAATTTCCTTTAAAGGTTGCGGCAAGCCCTGTCGCGGCACAATATGTGCGGGCGTGCCGGCCGCCCCGCCCAGAGCGGCAAGTTGTATCCTTCCGCATCCCAACTGGCTAGAACCCCTTGGCGGTTCCCTTAATTTTTTTCGCCAGCTTTTCGATCTTGGCCGCCTTGTCGATGACATCGAGCGACAGAACGTTGCCGTTGGATTGGCTGAGCTCGAGTTGGAGGGCCTGTGCAAGGCCGGAAAGCTGCATGGCGTCGTGTTTAGCCTGTTCAAAGTTAGCCTGCGCGAGCGCGCGCTTCTTTTTCCCTGAAGATGCCGTTTGGGAAGTCTGGTCATCGACTCCGGGCTCGTGAGTCCCTTGAGAGTTTTCGCTTCCGGTAATGGTTTTCAGCGCTCCTTCCATGTTTGCAGTTACCCGTTCGCGGTCGCGGTTCGGGTCTTGAGGAGGCGATGCGGCAGCCGGAGCAGAGATATCAGGAAGAACCAAGATCATCAGCGCCGCCAGGCAAATCGCGAGCCCAAGGCGGAGTACACTCCGATGAAACGATAGCTTGCACACGTGGTGGGTCATGTTGATAGCGTCTCCCTTCAGGGCGGCAGAAAGTCTAATGACGAATCTCTCCGCAAAAGGTACTCTAAACTTCGGATTTAGCCCGAGGCCAATATACCGCTATCCGTACCCCAAAGCAATTGCTAAAGGAGATCAGACTTGTTGGTTAGCCCTTGTGTCTCCCCCCATCCAAACACAAAGACCGTTCCAGGCCTACCCGGATCTCAGCAGCCGGTCCAACGTCAGAATATTCAGCATCAGTTGCCGCAGGGGATGATAGTTGTCCTGGCGGCCAACGTGAAATTGAGGGGTGATCTTGCGGTCGGCAAACAGAATATAGCCGGCCGGGAATCCCCGGCCCTTCTGTGAGAACTTCTCATTGATGATGTTGAACGCCAAATTGAAATACCGCGCCGCCCATTCCGCGCGCTCTCTCTCATACACATTCAATGTTGCTACTAGCGCTTCGTTCTGCGCCCACAGCGGTTTCATGTATTCGTACTCGCCCTCAAAATGGTATTTCAGGCTGGTCCCGGGCGGCGTCTCGACGGGCCATTGATAGCATGGGTGATCAACGTTGACCCATTGCGAAAGTCCGCCGTAGACGTAGTCCCATCCGACGTCGAGGTGATGATGGATTCTCTCGGCGGCGGTTTGCCATAGAGCCTCGTCGCCGCGCCGATTCGCTTCCTCCATCACCATCCAGTAGGCTTCCACGGAGTGGCCGAAGCGAGACTTATTAGCTTCTTCCTTCGGCCGGGTGAAATCGAAGTACAACATTTCCGTGTTCAGGCCGATGTGGGGCTTGTAATGCTTGTTCACAATCGCGTCCACGGAAAGATCCGCGATAGAGGCGATTTCCGGATCGTTCCAGCGCTTAAGAATCTGCGTGGCAATGGTCAGGTTCAAGAACCACAATCCTTGCGGGCGCACCGCGCGCTCGCTCTTCCAGAGGTAGGGGAAGTCCGCTCCCCGATATCGGAAGCTCGGGCTATTGAAATCCCGGATCAGTTTCTTGAGGAGCGCGAAAGCTGCTTCCTTGGCTTGGTCATCTCCGCTGGCAGCAGCGTATTCCTGGAGGCCCTCTGCGAGATGGTACATGCCCTCAGTGTCCCCGCTGAAAGGCCTCAAGACCTTGCCCTCACGCGACAATACCTCAGCCCACCAACCGTCCTTCTGCAAGGCGAACTTGAACACAAATTCCTTGGTCTTTCGCGCCACTTCCAGATACTGAGGGTTATTCCCAAAGTGGTTATACAGGAAACTGTAAACCCAGATGGCGCGGCCCAGGAACCACAGGTTCTTCTCCGTGTTGAGGAGTGTCCCGTCATAGTCCAGGCTGCACATGATTCCGCCGTACTTGTGATCGATGCCATGCTGGTCCCAGAAAGGCAGGAGCACCTGGAAAAGCTGATTGTAGAGGGTCTGACGTAGTTCCCGAAGGCTCATCCCAGCCAGTTGCGGCTGGGAAGGTGCTGCCGCATCGGCGAGCGCCCCGCCTGGGCTTTGAGCGTGTGTAAGCCTGGCTATCCCAAGTTGTGCCGCAGCCGCTGTCGTCAATCCCAGAAAAGCGCGTCGTCGCACGTTTTGAGCCTCCTCTGAGGTGTCCCGTCGCCATCTGTCATCCTGAGCGCAGCGAAGGATCTCTGCAGTTGGTCTTAGGCTCCACGATCAACCAACAACTGCAGAGATCCTTCGCTGCGCTCAGGATGACAGGCGCTCACTTTTTCCAGGTACTGGTCCTTCTGATCTCGTGCTACGCTCGCCGCACCTACGGCGTTATATGCACCGCCGCCGCACGGTCCGGGGGAAGGTCCAGGCTGAAGACCGCCCGGTTCTGCTTGTGTTCAACCACTACCGCATGACCGGAGACCATATCCTTCCCCTGAAGCGGCGTTTGTCCTGGCCAAGGCAATTCCGCCTTGACGTCAGCCCGATGATGTCCCCAGTTCAGTACATAAACGAGCCGTTCATCCTCGCGGCCGCGCGCATGCACAACAGCTTCCACAGGCTCCGCGTTGGAAGTCGTCACCACATGGACGGGAGGTTTCACGCCCGCGGACTGCCACGCCGCGCGCAACAAAGCGGCAGCGCCGGGGTCGTGGTTTTCGAGCAAGGGAATTCCCAGCGAGAAACCCAGCAGAATGGTCTGCCCTTTGCCCGTGCGGCGGACCACGATGGCGGGTGTACCAGCCTTTTCGAAAACGGCGGCAACAGTGCCCTCGCTGCCCTTTTCGAGTTGCAGTTCTTCGCGAAACACGCGGCCCACCAAGTGGCCAGGCAGGGTGGCGCCGTTAAGCAGCGCCGCCGGTTGTGTGACGCGAATTTCAGAAGGATTGTGGCTGGCGACCAAGTCGTGACGGCGCGCGCCAAACAGCTTCTCCATACCCAGCCCCGGATTCACCCGATAACCATGGTCGAGTTCATTGATGATTCCGAAGCGGGCGTCGGCAAGCACTGTACCGCCGCCGGCGACATATGCCTCGATCGCCTCAGCCGCGTTCTTCCGCAGGCAGAGGTAGAAGGGAAAGATGACCAGCTTGTACGGCTTGAGGACATCTGCCGTCACTTGCCGGCCGTCGAGGATGTTCACACGCACCTGGTCGTTCCACAACGCATGATAGATCCCAATCATGTTTCGCACTGTGAACGAGTCCCAGTCGCCACCCTGGACCTTGGCTTTCAGGTC
>Ga0326727_10003239_pt1 | contig 52758 bp, 32 predicted proteins | sample MB2enrmetagenome_FD_207643 | JGI IMG/M metagenome (GOLD analysis project Ga0326727, IMG submission 207643) | Lab enriched peat soil microbial communities from McLean, Ithaca, NY, United States - MB29MY | ecosystem: Environmental > Terrestrial > Soil > Wetlands > Peat | place: USA: New York...
CCGAGTATCGCGAGGCCCTGCGCTTGAAGCCGCAGGACCCCGCCCTCCACGAGAACCTCGGCCTGGTGTTGCGCAAGACCGGCGACCTGCCGGACGCCGTCCGGGAGCTTCAGCGAGCCGTGGATCTAGCCAAAGACAACGCGGATTACCATCGTAACCTGGCGGAGACTTATCAATCGGCGGGCGATCTCGCGGGCTTCGTGCAGGAATACCGCGAGGAAGTTCGGCTGCGTCCCGGCGATCCCGACGCCCATCTGCATTTAGCCAACGCTTATCAGGCTGCTTCCGAATGGGACAACTCGCTGGGTGAATACCGGGTGGCGCTGGGGATGCGGCCCGAGAGTCCCGAGTTACACTACACCTACGCCATGGCACTCAAGGCGTCCGGACACACGCAGGAGGCGGAGGCGGAGCTGAACCGCGCGGTCCAGTTGCGTGCCGACTACCCAGAAGCCTTGGTGGCGCTGGGCGATATGCTGGTTGCCGACAAGAACTACGAGCTGGCCATTCCCACTTACCGGGACGGGCTAAAGTTTCGGCCTGACGATCCCACGCTCCACTCCCGCCTCGCCGGCGCCCTGCGCCAGGCAGGAGACGCGGCCGGGTCAGCCAGCGAGAGCCAGCAGGCGGCTCAGCTCGACCCGAGCTTTGCCGGTTATCAAATCGATTTGGGCAACGCTCTCTACAACAAGGGTGATTACAAGGGCGCGGTGCAGGCTTTCCGAACCAGCCTGTCGCGCCGCAACGACCCCCAGGCGCAGGAGAATCTGGGGCTGGCCCTCGAGCAACTGGCTGACTGGCAGGGCGCCTCGGAGGCCTTTCGGGAAGCGCTTAAGATGCGCCCCGATTGGTCTGACGCGCACCTGAATCTATCCATCGCGCTTAGCCACATGAACGACCCGGCAGGCTCAGCGGAGGAAGCACAGGCGGTTCTGCACATCACCCCCAACAGCCCCGAGGCCCATTTCGCCCTCGCCAGCGCCTGGCTGCGTATGGGCAAGTCGGAGGAGGGAATCAAGGAGCTTCAGGAAGCTCTGCGCGACAAGCCCGAATACGGGGAGGCGCGGCTGGCGCTGGCGGAGGCGTTTGGGCACTCCGGCCAGCTCGCCGATGCCATCGCCCATTACCGCGAGTACCTGCGCCTGAACCCCAAGGACGCCGTGGCGCACGTCGATCTTGCCAACAGCTTGCTGAAGACGCGCCAATTCAATCAGGCCATCCAGGAGTACGAGGAAGCTCTCCGCCTTCAACCGGCCGAACCTATTACTCATTACAATTTTGGCGTGGCCCTCGAGGCGGCCGGCGACAAAGCTCGCGCCCGGCAGGAATATGAGACTTACCTGCAGCTCGATCCCACCGCGCCGGACTCCATCGAGTTACGCAAACATATGCACGAGTTGGCGGCGAAGAAGTGAGCGCCCCGCCTGAATGGTGTAGAATGAACAAGTGCGCTTTGAATGGGATGCTTCCAAGGCTGCGAAGAACTTCCCCAAACATGGCATCTCATTCTCAGAAGCTGTGACTGTCTTCGACGATCCCTTGGCAGTGACGGGCTCTGATCCTGACCATTCAGAGACTGAGGAGAGGCTGATCACCTTTGGTACGTCGTCGGATGGTCAACTTCTCGTCGTGTCACACGCGGAGCGCGGTGAAACAATCCGGATCATCAGCGCGCGCGAGACAACACCTCGCGAGAGGCAAATTTATGAAGAGGGCTAAGTCGCGTCCCGATGAACTTCGGGCGGAGTACAAGCGATCCGATTTTAAGAAGCTCGAGCGAGGGAGATACTACGCTCGGGTTAAAGCAAGCTCGAACGTTGTGGTGCTTGACCCCGATGTCGCCAGCGTTTTTCCAAACTCCGAGGCTGTCAACAAAGCGCTCCATTCCCTTCTTGAAGTAGCCCGGGCGATAACGTCCGCTTCCGGCGAACGGTAAGCTCGCGCGCACTCCAAAAGCCTAGTCCCCATATTTGAACGCCTTGTTCGGATAGGGCGGCGCTTTGGGCACCGGGCGCGGATCCTTGCGGATCTCTTCTTGGAGGAGTTTAAGGGCGGCGTCAAGCTGCGCGTCACTGCCCTCGAAAGTTGCATGGGGTAGGTCATCTACCACTAGGTCCGGGTCCACCCCGTGCCCTTCGATCAGCCATTTACCTTCCGGGCCGTAGACGCCCGTCTCGGCGGCCGAGGCGATCCCGCTGTCAGCAAGCCGGTTGCTCATCGAGAGCCAGATCTCGCCTCCCCACGTGCGCACGCCGATTATCTTTCCCAGTCCAAGGCGGCGGAAGCCTTCGGAAAAGGCCTCGCCGTCGGAAGCGGTCAAACGATCGCAGAGCACCACCATGTGGCCGCGAAACGCGTACTGCATATTCCAGGTGGGATTGCCAACGCGAGGCTGCCAATAAAACCACGCCTGGCGCTGGAGTTTCGAGAGCAGCCAGGAATCGATGTTGCCCCCGCCGTTATGGCGCACGTCGATGATGAGCCCCTGGCGATCGAAGACGGGATAGAACTCACGCGCCCACTGCTCGATATCGCCGGAGCCCATGGCGCGCAGGTGAACGTAACCGATGTGTCCTTGCGAGTCCTTCTCCACTTTAAGCCGGCGCGTGTACTCCCACTCTTTATATCGCAGGTTCCGTTCCTCAGAAGCGGAGATGGGCGTCGCGATGACCTCCCGGATCTGCCCGGTCGTGGACTTGACGCGCAGCAGCACCTGGCGGCCCGCCTTGCCGCGCAGCAGCGCCCGTTCGTCTGGAACGCTGAGCGAGTTTTCACTATCGATGCTGATAATGACCTCGCCTTCGCGCACGATCGAGTCGGGCCGAGCCAGCGGTGGGGCTTCGTTGGGCAGGTCGGGATCGTGAAAGTAGATGTGCTCGACCACGAACCCGCCGGCCTGCTCATCGCGCCGCAGGCGGGCGCCGAGCGAGGCCAGCGCGACGTCATCCGCGGGCTTGCGGGAATCGCCGCCGAAGACGAAGATGTGAAGCGCCGAAAGTTCGCTCACCAATTGTGCGATCACCTCGTTCAGATCGTCACGGTCCGCTACCCGGTCAACCAAGGGAAGGTACCGATCGCGCATGGCTTTCCAGTCTACGCCCTGCATGTTGCGGTCATAGAAATAATCGCGCTCCAGCCGCCAGGCATCCGCAAAGAGTTCGCGGAATTCGGCGCGGGGATTGGTATCGAACGTCCATCGGGAGAGGTCCATCTTGGCCTTGGGAAGCGCCTTCGGATCGGAAAGCGCGGCGGCTTTGACATCGGAGTCGAGAATATAGAAGTCATCGCCCTTCGCCACCAGCAGCTTCTTGCGGTCCAGCGACATCTCGTAACCCTTCACGTCGGCGAGCACGGTCTCGGGAGGGTCGCCCTTGTTGGCGATATCCACGCAGGCGAGATTCTCCTTGGGTGGCGCGCCCTCATCCCTGTCCAGCCAGCAAAGCCGTTTCTCACCAGCCTGGAGATCGGAGTAATTGGCAGGGGGCACGGGCACCTCGTTGAGCCGCGATGTCAGCTCGTTGAAGTCAATGTTCACGGTGGGGGGCGCCGGTTTCTTCGCCTCAGCCGCCTGACCGGGCTTTGCCTCGCTCGCTGGGCTCGGCTGCGACACGGCGGGCTTGGCTTCCGCCGGTTTCTCCGTTTTCGTCTCCTCCGTCTTAGCGGGCTGATCGGGATGCAGTTCATCCGCGGGCGCGAAGGGCGAGCGCAGGCCCGGGGTGAGTGCAATCTCGTACACTTTCATGGAGCGATCGAAGTAAGGGTCCGGCTGCCGCGCCCCCCAGGGCGACCGCACCACCGTCCTCAGCATGCGGTCGGAAAGGAAGTAGAGCCACTTGCCATCCGCGCTCCAGGCGGGGCTGCCGCTGTTGTAGCGGTCGGAAGTGAGGGTGTGAATGGCGCCGGTATTCGCATTCAGAACCTTGATCTGGCTGAAAGTATTGGTGGCCGCTTCCACATAGGCAAGCCACTGGCTATCCGGCGACCAGGTGAGATCCTCGAAGTCTCCGACCATCGACTGCGCGATCAGCTTCTGTTGCTTTGTCTTGGTATCGAGCAGCCACAACTGCTGGTCCTTGTTGTGATGCGCCAGCCAGCGGCCGTCCGGCGATGGCACGCCTTCCCAGCGCAGCACCTTGGCATCGTGCGTCCACTGCTCGGGCGCGCCGATTCCGTTGGCCGGGTATTTCCAAAATTCGGTTTCGCCGCTTTCGGTGGAGAGGGCGATGATGCTCTTGCCGTCGGGCAGGTAGCGGGCCTGGCGGTAACGGACTGCGGAGTTCCCGGCCACCTTAACGATGCGCCCGCTCTTGGCGGGCAGCGTGAACACTTCTCCGCGCGCGGTGAAAACCGCCGCCTCACCGGTGGGAGAAATGTGAACTCCGGTTAGGAATTCAAGAGGCTTCTTCACCCAATGGTCGCGCAACTGATCGAAGTCGCTGACGAGTGAGATGTTGAGGATGGCGTCGTGTCCGGTCTTGAGATCGAGCAGCCAGAGGTCAGCGCCGCATTGATACGCAATGCGGCCGCTCGAGAGTGAGGCCCACTGAATATCGAAACTGTGCTGGTGAGTGTGCTGCTTCAGGCCGTGGCCGTTCCGGTCCATCGAGTAGAGGTTCATCACCCCGTCGCGGTCGGAGAGGAAGTACACTCGGCCGTCCCAGAACATGGGATCGTGGGAAGTGCCGGGCCAGTCAGTGGTCAAAGGCACGGCCTCCGAGCCGGCGTCGTAGCGCCAGATGTTTTCCGCTGTGCCGCCTTTGTACCGCTTGGTGTTGCTTCCCTGCCTGTTGTAGCGAGTGAAGAACAGCGTAAGTCCGTCGGGCGTATAGCTGCCTTCCGCCGCCTGGGCCAGAGACACGACGTCGCGCCCGCCGTGCCCATCAATGGCCACCAGTTTGGGGTCGGGCAGTGTGGAGTAACGGCCGGTGCGGACGAGCACGCGTCCGTCGGGCGTCCAGCCCGCCACGGCCGCGTCGCCGTCCCAGGTGACGCGCTGAGGCAAGCCGCCCTCCACCGGCATCGTGTACACTTCCGTCGGGCCCTCGTATTCAGCGCTGAAGGCAACGGTGCGGCCGTCCGGAGAAATGGCCGCGCCACCTTCGTGGCCGGGATTGGAGGTGAGCCGCCGCGCCGCGCCGCCCTTTACGCTGACTGTCCAGAGATCCCCTTCCGCCGTAAAGATGATCGTGTCGCCGTGGAGGGCAGGATCGCGGTAATAACCGGGATGCGCGGGAGCATCGTCAGCGGTAATAATAGTATTAATGAGTATGATGCAAGAGATAACGGCAAGCGATAGCATGACCACGGGCGCGGCGACCCTGAGGCGGCCCAGCCCTTTTCCGGTTTTCGCGTCCATTTCCGTTACCATGCCTCCTTCTGGTGTCCTGAGTCAGAAGCTTGTCAACAAAGTACTTATCATCTGGGTCCGTTCTTCGGAGCCCCGTCAGGGGGGGCATAGAGTAGCCCAGGGCGTAAGCCCTGGGTTGGATGACCCTCACCCCGCCTTCGGCACCCCTCTCCCGCTGGGCGGGAGAGGGAACGGGGGAGAGGGTGGGATCTTGTGACCCACGGCTTACGCCGTGGGCTACACGCTGCCGCCCGCTCCGCGGGCTGATTTCTCAGAGTGCCGACCTTCAGGTCGGCATCTCATTCGTGCTGACCTGAAGGCCGGCGCCACTCGGTGGTATGCCGCACTAGTTGGAAGGGCGCGCGACCTCCTTGGGCGCTCCGACTTTCTCGGTGGCGTCCACTTGGAAGAGTTTGAATTCCGAGTAGCGATGCTGGTTGCGGAGGTGTTTGCTGCTCCAGTCGACGGTGACGGTGACTTGCTGCGGAACCCAGAATGTCGCGGCCTTGTCTTTAAAGTGAACTTCGCCGTAAGCGATTTCCGTTGTTTCGCGTTGCAAATTGAGTTCCTGCACAGGCTTCAGCAGGTCGCTGCGGAGGCGGGTGATCTGGTAGGTCTGCGAGTCGATCCAGGCCAAGCCCTGGGAGAAAGTCGTCACGGAGGTATCACCGGATTTGAAGGCGCCGGTCAATTGCGCTTTCGCCGGTCGCTGGGCATAGGCCACCAAATAGGTATCCCGGCCGTTGATCTTCTGCCGGCCGAGGAAGCGGAACTCTGCTTGCGATTGGTACTGGGGATGGAAAACAAGCGCCGCTGAGGCAAATCCCGAAGTGAGCATGAACCCGTCCGCGAGACCCTCGGGTGTCGTTTGCCTTCCCAACAAATCAGTACGGTACTCATCGAAGCCCGGCCCCCAAGACCGGACGGGAGCGAAGCACAAGTAGCGAAACTTCTGATCAAGTGTGTCGGGTGTCTTTTGCTTGCGCTGGAGCTTTTCCTGGTGAATCTGCTCCAGCGAACTCGTGTTCGGGAAATTGACGAAAGACTCCGCCACGGTCTTCCCGACGGCGCCGAGGATGGGATCCAACTCTGCCTGGTCGGTTGCGGGCTGCAGACCCTCCATTTCGAGCGGAGGATGGTGGAGGTAATCGAGCGCTTGCTCGCCCTTGGACTTGCCCTTTCCGTAGTCTGCCTCGATCTTCTTGCGATTATCAATCTTCATCCATAGGGCACGCACCGCAAGGGGCATCTTCTTTAAATCACGGCCTTCGAGGTAACGAGCCATCTCCTGGTCCGCTGCCTGGAATTGATCCTCGCCCAACAGGGCCTCGATGCGCAAAAGACGTGTTTCGGGTTTGGCGCCGGCCGCCAGGGCTTTGGTGAGATAGTCATCGGCAGCGCCCCAATTCCGAAGCAGCAACTGCGAGCGGCCCAGTTCCTGAAGCGCGAGCACATCTTGAGGGGCATATTTGAGCGCCTCAATAAGATAGGCGGCCGCGTTCTTGGGATTGTGCTTCCAACTCTCCATCGTTCCCAAGGCCACCAGGGGCTCCGGGCGTCCCAAGCTGTGGTCTGCCATGATCTTGTTGAACACGTCGGCGAGATTGCGGTAGGCGCCTTCCCAATCTCCCGAGTCGAGTTCGGCAACCGCCAACATGGTGCGGCAAGGCAGGCAGGAAGCATCCTGGTGAATCACCTTGGTAAAGAACGGCACGGCCCGCTCGGAACTTCGCTTTTCCAGGAACTCCGTCACCCCGCGCGCATAGTCCTTGTCCCCGGCAGCCGAGAGCCCGTCGGCGGCCGTGAGCTTTCTTAACCTCGGCGCCAGCCCTGCGATCAGGTCGGCCTGTGGGAGCAGGTTGGGATCCTCCGGCGCTTCTCGCAGAGTAACGGGAATCACCCAGGTCTTTCCTGATTCTTCAAACGTTATGATCGCGTGAGCCCGGAGGTATCCTTTCTTGACCACCTTCAGGTCGATGGTGAATTCTTTGACCCCCTCGAGATTTAGCGAGTAGTCGGTCCGGAACTCTCCTTGGAGGTCCGTCAACAGGCTTCGCGGTGAGGCAGAGGCGTTCACGGGCACGATCGAAACCTTCGCGCCTCCGACTGGATCACCCTGGAGCGTCCTCACTCTGCCCTGAATGAACCACATGTTGTACAGATTCAAGCCCCGGGCAGGCGTCGCGGCGGGGCCAACAACCTGTGCGAGCGCGGATCCCCCCAGCAGAAACGCGGCCGCAAAGAGGACGTGAATGCGCAAAATCAGCTTCCTCATGACGAGCCCCCAGCACATCGGATTACTCGACATTACCTCCGGCGCGAGTTCTACTGTTTCTCTTGGCTAAGCTCTTTGGGTTTTCCTTGCTTCTCAGTGGCCTCCACCTGGAAGAGCTTGAACTCGGAGTAGTGGTGCTCGTTGCGGAGATGCTTGCCGTTCCAATCGACGGCGACGACGACTTGCTGCGGAACCCAGAATCCCGCGCTGGTGCCTTTAAATTGCACTTCGCCGTAGCGGATTTCGGTCGTTTGTCGTTCCAAGTTGACTTCAAGCAGGGGCTTCAGCAAATCGGAGCGGAGGCGCACGATTTGGTGAGTCTGCGAGTCAACCCAGGCCAAACCCTGGGAGAAAGTCGTCAAGCTGAGGCTGCCTGATTTAAAGGTCCCGTTCAGTCGCGCCTTGGCGGGTTGCTGGGCGAAAGCGATCACATAGGTATCCCGGTCGTTCAATTTCTGCCGCCCGAGGTAGCGAAAGTCGGCCTGCCGCTGGTACAAGGGATGGAACACGAGCGCGGCCGAAGCGAATCCCGAAGTCAGCATGAAGCCGTCCCCCAGGCCCTGCGGAAATGCCCGGCGTCCCAGCAGGTCAGAACGGTACTCCTCAAAGCCTGGCCCAAAGGCCTCGGCTGGGGTTAAGCATAGATAGCGAAACTTCTGGTCGAGCGTGGTGGCCGTCTTCTGCTTGCGGCGCGTCTTCTCCTGGTGAATCTCCTCCAGTGAACTGGTATTCGGGAACTTGTCGAAAAACTCCTCGACCGTCTTGCCGACCGCGCTGAGAATGGAATCCAACTCTTTCTGGTCGGTGGCGGGCACCAGTCCGGGGAGGTCAGACGGAGGGCGGTGAATATAGTCGAGTCCTCGATCACCCTTCGGTTTCGCCTTAGCGTAGGTTGCCTCGATCTTCTTGTGATTCTCAACCTCCGCCCACAATTTGCGGACCTGAACAGGCATCTTCTTCACATCGCGTCCGTTCAAGTATTGGGTCATCTCCGCGGCGGCTGCCTGGGATTGGTTTTCGCCCAACAAAGCTTCTACCCGAAGCAGTCGCGCCTCGGGTTTCGCCCCGGCCACGATGGCCTTGGCCAAGTATTCGTCCGCAGGCCCCCAATTCTCCATCAGCAACTGCGAGCGGCCGAGTTCCTGGAGAGCGAGCGGATCTTGCGGCGCGAATTTGAGCGCTTCAAGAAAATACCCCGCCGCGTTCCTGGGCTGGTTCCGCCAGCTCTCCATCACCCCCAATGCGAGATAGGGTTCCGGGCGTCCGAGGCTTCGGTTCGCCTGCATCTTATTGAAGACCTCGGCGAGGTTGCGGTACGCGCCGTCCCAGTCTCCCGAGTCGAGCTCAGCAAGCGCCAACGTCGTGCGGCAAAGTAAACAGGAAGCATCACGGCGGGTAACCTTCGTAAAAGGCACCAGTGCCCGCTCAGGTTTGCCCGCTTCCACGAACTCCTCCACACCTCGTGCGTAGTCCTTTTCCGAGCCGGCCGAGAGCCCGTCAGAGGCCTTGAGCTTGCTCAGCCTCGGCGCCAGCCGTGACATGAGATCGCGCTGCGAGAGCAGGTCTGAGTCCTCTGCCTCGGGTTCCCGCAGCGTAACAGGAATTAACCAGGTCTTTTCGGAACTGCCAAAATCGATGAGTGCATGCGCGGGCAGGAATCCCCTCTTGGTCACTTTCAAGTCGATCGAGAATTCCTTGGCATACTGGGCGTTCAGATAGTACTCAGTCCGGAACTCCCCTTGGAAGTTGGTCTCCAGGGTTCGGAATTCACCCGCGGCGGCGGTAGGAGTTACTCCGACCTTTGCGCCGACAACCGGATCACCGTGCAGCGTCACCACCTTGCCCGCGACCGACCAGTGTTTCTGTAGCTCATTATAAGGGTTGATATTGCCAAGGAGATTGCCGGGCAAGCTTCCCCCCATCGGATCTGTGCCACCCATCGTCTGGCCGTACGCGGAAAGTGGTAATAAACACGCCGCTGCAAATAAGACAAGAATGCGCAAACGGGCAATCATGATGACGACCTCTTAAATCGGATTACTCAATTCCAACTCTACCTCTGCCACGCATCGTACACCTACCGGAGCGCGGCGGCAAGGGTCGCAACGGCCGGTTTATCTCGCCATGGCTTGGACTTGCTTGCAGGGCAAAAACTTTTGACATGCGTAGGCGCGCTTTCCAAGGCCGGCGGCCATTAGTGTTCAGCGAAAGTGAGCTCGAGGAGAAACACTTCGGTGTTGCCTGCGGGGTGGGGCGCCAAGGCGCAGGGTGTTCCGGAAAAAGCGGGCTCGTTGACCGTCGCGGCGACGTAGAGGTTTCCGCTCCCGTCAGTTGCAAGGCCATTGACTCCCTCACTCCAGGTAGTATCCAGAGTGCCACCCGCAGGGAAGCTGCTGAATTGGAGGTGAGGAGGGGCGGGGGAGAATCGGACAATATATCCATCCCCGTACCGACGCAGGCGTTTAATCAGCGCCGTAGGCGTAACCGGAAAATCCCTTGAAGTCGTACGCCCGCCGAGCGTGACCGCGCCGTCCTGGCCTACCGCAATCGCATCCCCCGACGTACCCTGCGAGCCTCCCACCAGCGTCGCGTACAGGACGCGCAGGCGCCCCGACTGCTTGTCTCGCCGGAGCCTGGCCCAGAATGCTTCCGTGCGGCCTGCCAGGCGACGCTCGAATGCATCGGCAGTGGTGAGGAAATCTCGGGATGCCGTCGTCCCTGCAAGATAGACGTCTCCGTTTGCCCCGATAGCGATTGCCGACGCCGTTGAATATCCCGTACCCCCAATGGGCAAAACCGGCCCGGCCCGGGACCGATGGTCGAGCGAGAAGGGAAGGACGAACCCCTCAGAGTCCTCGATCTTGCCTGATCTTAAGAAATCTGCGGAATTCGACATTCCAGCCAGATAGAGAATGCCGTCTCCGCTGCCGGCGATGGATTGAATTGAGTCGCCTCCAGCTCCTCCTACGTAGGTACCGTACAAAAGGTGTTCACCCTTCGGGTCGAGCTCAGCCAGGAACCCATCCTTTGCACCCTTGAGATGTGGCGCCATTGCGTCCGGCGTGACGGGAAAGTCCGGCGAGGAGGTGAATCCGGCCACCCAAGCGTTGCCGTTAGGATCAACCCAGAGCGAGGTGGCCGTATCTGGCCCAGAGCCGCCAAGATAGGTGGCGTAGCGGTACCGCGAGCCGGCGGGATCGAGTTTGGCCACGAAGGCGTCGCATCCCTCGACCCCCTTTCCGCCTCCCGGAGCGCGCGCTTGGAAGGCGTTCGCCGTGGCAGGAAAATTGGAGGAGCATGTGGTCCCAGCCACAAAGGCGTCTCCAGACTGATCCACTGCAACCGCATTGACAACCGTCCGATAGCTTCCGCCGATGAAGGTCGAGTAGACAACTCGCCCCGCGCCCGGACTTATTTTCGCGGCGAAGCCGACCCAGTCATCATTGTTCACGGCTGAGCGCGTCCTGAGGGCTTGAGAGGTGGACGGGAAGTCCGGAGAATCCGTCTGCCCCACGACGTAAATGTACCCCTCTCGATCCAAAGCGATGGCGTTCGGCGAGTCCTTCTGACGCCCTCCCAAATACCCGGCAAAGCGAATAACCGGACGCGGCGCGAGGAAGGCCCCAAGGGTCAACGGGGTGAAGACGGCGGTGGCAAGCAAAAAGCGCATCTTCAACATCGACGATCCTTTGTTTTCATAGACATTCTCGCTTTGTTCCGTCGTTTTCGACATTAAGAAACCGTTTTCACGCCAAGGCGCAAAGAACGCCAAGGACGCAAAGTCCCACCACCCGCCCCTCCTCATCCGAGGAGGGGAGTTTGAAGTTCCCCCCCTTGGACAGGGAGGGGCCAGGGGTGGCTGATTTCTCGACCGATCCTTTGTTTTCATAGACATTCTCGCTTTGTTCCCTTGCCGGAACTTAGCATGCCTGTGAGCCGGACCGGGCGCGGGCTGCCCTGCCTCCAGCATTCTAGCCTAGCAAGTGCCGCCCGTCAAGCCCAAAAAATCGAGCGGTGAGATTACGAGGGCGGGCGGGGAGCAGGGCGAGGCGGGTGGCGCAAAACAGAGTTTGCACTCGACGTTCAGACCACAGCGGCAGCGAGTTGCCGCCACCTCACTGAGGCGCGTGGCGAAGTACGACGGGTTATGACCAGGTGGCCTACTTTGCGCAGGTGGGCACGGAAGCGGTCATCATCGACTAGCTGCGCCGCTCGCTGCTGAGTTACTAGTCATTGCGCGAGGGCACGGATATTACCACGCCCATTGAGGCCATCTCTCATTCACTCGGGCGGGCTGCAAGCCCATGGGTACTCCTCGGAATGACATGCAAAAGGAATTGTCACACAGTCTCCCTCGGGGAGAGGGTCGTCCCGTTTACCCGTGCCCACTCGCCTCTAACAGGGTAGTTTTCACGCCAATTGGCCCCCATCCACAAAGAGCAGCACGCCGTTTACATAGTCCGCGTCGCGCGATGCCAGGAAAGCGGCAGGCCCGGCGACGTCTTCCGGCGTTCCGACTCTGCCCACCGGAATAAGCGCTTCGTATTTTTTCATGAACTTCGGATCTGACAAAAAGGGTTCCGACAGCCGCGTACGAATCAGGCCCGGGCCGAGAGCGTTCGAATTGATTCCATAATGCCCCAGTTCGCGTGCCAGGGTTTTAGCCAAGAGAAAGATGCCCGCCTTGGAAGCGTTGTAGGGTGCAAGCTCCGCTTCCGCATCCCAAGCATTCGTGGACGCCATAAATACAAGCTTGCCGCGTCGCTGCCTAATCATGTGCGGTACGACGGCGCGCGAAACCAGGAAGGCTCCCTTGAGATTGGTGTCGAGCGTCCAGTCCCAGAGTTTCTCGTCGGTGTCGAGGAAGGCGACCCCTTTACTTACGCCCGCCACGTACATCAGCACGTCGATCTGCTTGTACTGATCGATCACTTTCCCCACCATCTTCTCCACTTGGCGTGGCTTGAGCACGTTGCAGAATAGCCCACGAACTTTCCAGCCTTCCACCGAGATTTCGGAGACAGTTCGGGCCATCATTTCTTTGTCGAGGTCTGCGATCACCACTGCTGCGCCCTCGCGAGCCAATCTTCGCGCGATTGCTTTGCCGATCCCTTGCGCGCCACCGACAACCAAAGCCACTTGGTCACGAAAGCGAAGCCCGCTTCGGTCGAAATGATTTGCCATAGGTTCCCCCAGACGAACGTCTACGTCATTGCTCCGGATACAGGATGAACAGGACCACAATTCGGAAGTTCATCGTGGCGTCCAGTTTGACTTCACCGCTGTCCTCATTCCCTGACTGCTCTACCAGGGAGTCTATCGTATCTCATCTGGGATTTCCATTCGACGAACGGTACATGTTGTGACGGGGACATGGTCCGGGCCCTCCAGGGCCGATAATTGGTTTTGGCTTTCATTGCGTGGGTTTCAACCACGGCTACTCACGGTTTGCCCCTTCGGGGCAGCAGGTGTTTTTTGGCTCTCTTTCCGTGGGTCTCACCCACGGCTACCCATGGTTTGCCCCTTCGGGGCACTGCATGTTCTTAGCTCTCTTTCTCCTTCTCCTGGCGGGACGTGTGCGCTATCCGTCGCAGGCTCCGGAGGGGCCTTCCGTGGGTAGCCGCAGGTTTCAACCTGCGGAGAATGTCCCCCACCGAATTTCCCCAACCCCAACGGGTTTGACCGGTATAGTATTGATCCATGTCAACGTACACGCAGATTTGCTATCACATCGTGTTCTCCACGAAGGCGCGCCAGCCCACGCTCAAAGCTGAGCGTCGTGCAGACCTGTTCCGGTACATTTGGGGTATTTTGAAGAATCGTGAGAGCCCTTTATATCGTATCAACGGCGCAGAGGATCACGTGCACATCCTCACCAGCCTTCATCCATGTGTCAGCTTGGCCAACCTCGTGAAAAACGTTAAGACAGCATCGTCGCTCTGGATAAAGGAAGAGAGTGTATTCCCGATGTTCTCGAACTGGCAGGATGGCTATGCCGCGTTCACACATTCTAGGCAGGAAATTGACGGCTTGATCGAATATATCAAAGGGCAGGAAGAACACCACCGCCGGACGACGTTCGCCGAGGAGTACCGTAAGCTGCTGGAGGAAGCAGGGATTGAATTTGACGAGCGGTACATGCTGTGAAGGAGGGAATGGTCCGGCCCCTCCAGGGCCGGTAGTTGTTTTGGCGTTTGTTCCGTGGGTTTCACCCACGGCTAATCATGGTTTGCCCCTTCGGGGCACGGCGCGTTTTTAGCTCTCGTTCCGTGGGTTTCACCCACGGCTAATCATGGTTTGCCCCTTCGGGGCACGGCGCGTTCTTAGCTCTCGTTCCGTGGGTTTCACCCACGGCTAATCATGGTTTGCCCCTTCGGGGCACGGCGCGTTTTTAGCTCTCGTTCCGTGGGTTTCACCCACGGCTAATCATGGTTTGCCCCTTCGGGGCGCGGCGCGTTCTTAGCTCTCGTTCCGTGGGTTTCACCCACGGCTAATCATGGTTTGCCCCTTCGGGGCATCAAGGGCACAGAGTGAATCCGACTAAGGCGGAAAGCAGAAAAAAGGTGGGGGTGGTCCTCTTTCAACTAGGTGGACCGGACACACTCGAGGCGGTTGAGCCTTTCCTCTATAACCTCTTTTGCGATCCCGACATCATTGACTTTCCGTTTGCCCGGCTGGCGCGCGAGCCGCTGGCCCGGCTAGTGTCGTCGCGGCGGGCCCGGCGAGTCCAGGATCACTACGCACAGATTGGCGGCAAATCCCCCATCCGGGAACTGACGGAGCTTCAGGCAAGCCGGCTGGAGAGCGAGTTGCGCAAGACTCTCGAGGCGCGCGTCTTCGTCGCCATGCGTTACTGGCACCCGCTTACTGAAGAGGCGGTACAACAAGTCCTGAGTGACCAATTCCAGACGCTCGTGCTGCTGCCTTTGTACCCTCAATACTCGGTGGTGACCACGGGCAGCAGCCTGCACGAGTGGGAGCGCAAATTCCCGCGCGGCCATGCCGTCGAGGTGAGAATCGTGCGCGATTATCACACTCATCCGATTTACCTTGAAGCGCTCGCCGAGCGGATCAACGAAGGTCTCGCGGAGTTTCGTAAAACGAACGGCTCGGCCTTGCGCCTGCCTTCCGATGTGCATTTGCTGTTCAGCGCGCACGGTGTGCCGGAGAGCGTCATCAAGGCCGGCGATCCGTACCAAACCCAGATTGAGGCCACCGTACGATTGGTCAGGGAACGGGGCGCGTGGCCGAACCCGCACAGCATCTGCTACCAGAGCCGCTCCGGTCCGGGGCGGTGGCTGGAGCCCTCACTTCACGAAGCCCTCCAGACACTTGCGTCAAGTCATAGCGAGCGAGTTCTCGTGGTGCCGATTTCCTTCGTTTCCGACCACGTTGAAACGCTGTACGAAATCAATATCGAAGCCCGCGAATTCGCCGAACGTCTCTCGATCCAGCAATTTCATGTCACGCAAGGTTTGAATGAATCGCCCACATTTATCCGGGCTCTTGCCGAGCTTGTGCTTCACGCCGTCGGCCGCGAAAATTCCCGATAGCGGAGCTTTGGAGTGCGGCAGCTTGCTGCCGCTTTTCCGCGGCCAGCTTGCTGGACGTGGGTTCCCGGGTCGTAGAGTCCGCCGAGCAAGCTCGGCGGAAGAAAGCGGCAGCAAGCTGCCGCACTCCAAAGCCTTCGGCACTTCACGCGCACCTCGCGGCAGTTTCTGATGGCGGATTCCGGATTCCAGATTTGAAACCCATGTACAATAAGCGAGCCGCAAAGGGGGGTATCCGGGGCGGAGGAGAATACGATGAAGCGTACCTGGTTGCTGGCCGCATGCTGGATCATCACCAGTCTCGGGCCGGGCGTTGGCGCCTCCGCAACCGACTTCGATATCGCTCCTTTCGCTCGCCGCTGCTGCATGACGGATCGGCACACTTCTCCGCTCGAGTTCGACTACCGAGAGGCGGAACAGGCGGGAGGTGAAGCGGAGGAGTCGGCAGATGGCCGCTACGTCTACGGCCTGCAATGGGCTGAGGAGCGCGATATTAAGGAACTGCGCGTTCAGTTTCGCGCCGGCCAGGAAGTCCAGCCTGCCACGGTGGAGTACTGGTTCCGCAACTGGCCGTATCCCCATCCGGAGATGCCCACCATCGAAGACCCTGTCGACGATCCCTGGCAAGGGCAGTGGCTGAAGGCTGCAACGAAAATGGACTGCCAGGGAGCGATTTGCAGTTACACCTTTCTGCCGCTTTCCGTAGCCGAAAATCCCAGGGCCGGCAACCTGCCCGGCTTGACCTACCGGCGGACGCTCAAAATCCGCTTGGTGTTTGCCTCGAATCCTCAGTTGGAGAAGGTGGAGGTCCTCACGGGGTCCCAAGAGAAGCCTGTGGAGTTGCGGCTCCAATTAGGAATTGGCGAGACCGTGGAACGCACCTGGGACGGGAAAGTGCGGATCTACAACGGCCGGCTCGAAGCGGTGCGAGTGTGGAATGCCGCAGCCGGGGACACGGCGGCGGGAGATCAATTCCACCTTACAACACGCGGACCTGCGAAGGGCCTGTTGGTGAGCTTGGTGGCCGCGCAGCCGGATCTTCCCGGATCGGACGATACGACGATCGTGACTGTGGACGCGGCAGAGCGCACGTTTTCCTTTGCGGTGCCGGACGCGGAGAAAGGGCCGGTCTACGTTCCGGATTTTAAGGCTTATGTGGCCCTGGCCTCCGACCCGCGCGAGTTTTCCCCCTCGATCGTGACGCACGGCGAGAAGATTCGCGAAAAGCTGGCGATCGAGCCCGAGCAGACTTACGAAAGAGCGTCAAAAGAAATTCCCGCCCTCGATCCGGTCGAGCGACAGGGTGGGCGACTGTACCTGCCGATGGCCGCCGACGCGAGTTGGCAGAAATTTGCGTTCGAGTGGGGAGGCAGTATCGCCATCAGTAAGTCCGAGACGAAAGCCATGGGGAGGGAATTGACGCGCCTGGAATGGAACGGTGACCGCATCTCCTGGCGCCTCGGCACGGGTGCGACTCCTGACTTTCGCCCCGCCGCCAAGGATTCGACACTCACGGTGCTGGAGAATTATCTTCCCCTCGCCACGGCTCGCTGGACAAAAGACAAGTTGAATTATACCGAAGAGGGTTTTGCCACACTGCTTTCCGGGCCGCTGGGGCCGGACGATCCGCAACGCAACGAACAGACACCCGCGGTCCTGATGTTGAAGGTCAAAGTGGAGAATCCCGGCGGCGCAGCAACCGCTGCTCACTTGTGGCTCGCACTGGACCCTGCCGAGGAGCTTTCTTTTCGCAACGGAGAACTGGTGGCGGCGGGCGGGGACCTGGTTCGTGCGCGAGTTCGTTTGCCGGATTCGGCGAAGCCTGCTGTCGCCAGACTTAACGAGGGCGCGAAGGCACTGCCGGGGATTCATGTGGAAATCCCTCTGCGGGCAGGGGAGTCCCAAACAATCTTTTTCTCCCTCCCCTTCATTCCCCGGCTCTCACCGCAAGAGCGCGCCCGCCTGGCCAGCTTAGAGTTCGACCAAGAACGAGCCAAGGTGTTGAACTATTGGCGCGCCGCTACGGCCAACTCGGTTCCCTTCAGCGTGCCGGAAAAGCACTTCATGGATTTTGCCCGGGCCGTCATTCCGCATATTCGTATCAGCGCCACGAAGGATCCGAAGAGCGGCCTTTATATGGTGCCGGCCGCGAGTTATGGCTACCGGGTTTTTGATAACGAGGCGGCATTTCAGTGCGTCATGCTTGATGCCTTGGGGAACCACGCCCTCGCTGCAGAGTATCTCGAGACGTTTGTGCGCTTACAGGGATCGAAACCTTTTGCGGGCACCTACCGCGGAGATCAGCGCGACGTTTACCACGGTGCGCGCGTCGATCAGGACTACGACTACACGGCTGCCGAATACAACCTCGACCACGGCGTCGTGCTTTGGGCGCTGGGTGAACATTACTTCTTCACGCGCGACAAAGAGTGGCTGCGCCGCGTCGCCCCCAGCATGAAACGGGCGGCCGATTGGGTATTCGCAGAGCGGGCGTACACCGAGCTTACGGATCGCGGAGAACCCGTCCCGGAGTACGGATCGCTTCCCGCCGGACACCTGGAAGACAACGACGACTGGGGGCACTGGTTTTCCGTGAACGCCTTCGCCTCGGCAGGCGCGACACGCTTGGGGGAGGCGCTGGCTGAAATCGGCGATTCCGCTGCGTCCCATTATGTGCAAGAGGCCGCCTCCTACGCGCAGGATTTGCGCGCGGCGGTAACACGCGCTTCTCAGATTTCACCCGTGGTGCGGTTGCGCGATAACACCTACGTCCCCTATGCGCCCACGCGGCCCTATCAACGAATTCGGCTTTTTGGACCCGCGCGCGTGGCGTACTATTCGCGTTATCCGCAGAAAGTTTTGCCCACTTACCGGCTTTCGGCAACGCGCGAAGTGCTGTATGGAGCGATGATTTTGATCTCTATGGGCATTGTGCCGCCGGACGGGCCTTTTGCGAACGCAGTTCTGGATGACTGGGAGGACAACGCGACGATGTCCACTTCGCTGGGGCTGTTTGTGCACGGCTGGGTAGACGATAAGTATTGGTTCAGCCGGGGCGGCATGGTATTTCAGGCCAACCTTCAGAACCCCATTCTGGTTTATCTCCGGCGCAATGAAATCCCCGCCGCCATCCGTAACCTTTATAACGATTTCGTTGCCTGTTATTACCCGAGTGTGAATGTATTCACCGAAGAGTTTCGCCAGTGGCAATCGCCGAGCGGCCCGTTTTACAAGGTTCCTGATGAGGCGAAGTTCGTCAATCGGCTCAGGGACTTGTTGGTGCGTGAGGACTCCGACGCATTGTGGCTGGCGGCAGGCACGCCGAGGCGGTGGCTGGATCCGGGTCAGAAGATCGAGGTGCGAAACCTTGCCAGCTATTTTGGTCCGGTGAGCTACCGCATGGAGGGGAAGAAGAACGGCGTCAGCATCAATGTCCACCTGCCGACCAGGAGCCCGTACAAGACGGCTTGGCTGGTGGTGCGAACGCCGCAGGGACAAGCGCTGAAGTCCGTGGAGATCGATGGACGGTCTTGGCAGGACTTCGATGCGCGGCAGGGGCGCATCCGGCTGCCGGTGCGGGAAGAATCCACGAAAGTGGAGGTGAGTTTCTGAGGCCGTCACAACCGATTTCAAATGGCAAACGGCAAATGGCAAAATTCAAATGGTTGTCCATTTGACATTTGCCAATTGCAGTCGTTTGCTGCGGCGTATAATACTCGCCGCTGATGTGAGGTGCCGACCTGGGGGTCGAGGCTGCGTTCGGAATAGGGGGGAGCGATGCGCAAATGGACAAGGCGTGAGGTATTGAAGAGCGGCGTGGCGGTTTCAGCGGGTTTGACAAGTGCGGCTGCGGCTATCCCGGTCACCGTCGCGGCGGTCACCGGGTCCAGTCCGGCGCTCCCGCCGCCGGAAAACGCCAGCCCGCGCGAACGGCTTTTGATGGATTTTGGATGGCGCTTCCATCTCGGGCACGCTTGCGATCCGGCGCAAGACTTCGACTTCGATGGCGACGGGATATTTTCCAAGACCGGGGACCTCGTCGAGTCCCTGCAGGGCAAGTTCGACGAAAGCAAGTGGCGCGCCGTTGACCTGCCGCACGACTGGGCGGTCGAGTTGGATTTCCAGAATGACCCTGGCCTGGTTAATCACGGCTTCAAACCGCTGGATCGGAATTACCCGGCAACGAGCATCGGCTGGTACCGGCGGGTGTTTGAGATCCCTGCGAGCGATCGCGGCAAGCGGTTGCGCATCGAGTTTGACGGCGTCTTCCGAGACTGCACAGTGATTCTGAACGGCCAGTTCATAGGGCGGAACATGAGCGGATACGCTCCGTTCAGTTATGACGTGACTGACTTCCTCGATTACGGGACTAAGAACATCTTGATCGTCCGCGTCGACGCGACCCAGGGAGAAGGATGGTTCTACGAGGGGGCAGGAATTTATCGCCACGTTTGGCTCACCAAGACCGATCCGCTCCACATCGTGCAGTGGGGAGCCTTTGTGCAGCCGCGAGTTGAGGGCGCGGTGGCGAAACTCCTGATCAGTACGGAGGTTGAAAACCAGAGTGCGAATAGGAGAACGATCAATCTTGTCTCACGCATTGTGGACAAGCAGGGTGAGGTCGTGGCCAGGGCGGAAACGCAGTCCATGTGGCTCGATCCAGGGACAAGCATAATGCTCTCGGCCGAGACTACGGTCGAGCATCCACTCTTCTGGTCGCTGGAGGAGCCGAATGTGTACCAGTTATTGAGCACTCTCCAGGACGCGAATAGCGGGGCAACGGCGGACGAATCCGCTACTCCGTTCGGCATCCGCACGATTAAATTCGACCCTGACGAAGGATTTTTCCTGAATGGCAAGCCGGTGAAGATTAAAGGAACGTGCAACCATCAGGACCACGCCGGCGTAGGCTCTGCGCTGCCCGACCGCATTCAGTACTACCGCATCGAGAAGCTGAAAGAGATGGGTGTGAATGGCTATCGGACCTCGCACAATCCGCCCACGCCCGAGTTGCTGGACGCCTGCGATCGGCTTGGGATGCTGGTGATGGGCGAGACGCGGAGGATGTCCTCGGACGCGGAGGCCCTGGGCGATTTGGAGAGAATGATCCGCCGCGACCGCAACCACCCGAGCGTGATTATCTGGTCGCTCGCGAACGAGGAACCGTTGCAGGGCACTGACCGTGGAGCGCGCATTGTCAGCACCATGAAGCGGCTGGCCCGCCGGCTCGACCCGAGCCGCCCGGTCACTACCGCCATGGACGACGGATGGGGCGAAGGCGTCTCCGGGGTGGTGGACGTCCAGGGCTTCAATTACAAGCACGGCCCGGAGATCGACGCGTTCCATCAGCGATTCCCCAAGCAGCCGACGATCGGCACGGAAACCGGCAGCACCGTCTCGACGCGCGGAATCTACGTGAACGACAAGGAGCAAGGCTATGTCAGCGCCTATGATGTGAATCATCCCGAGTGGGCGGAAACGGCGGAGGTGTGGTGGAAGATTTACGCGGAGCGGCGTTTCTTGTCCGGCGGTTTTTTCTGGACCGGGTTTGATTACCGGGGCGAGCCCACGCCCTACGAGTGGCCCTGCATCAACTCTCATTTTGGGATCATGGATACGTGCGGTTTCCCGAAGGACGACTTCTATTACTATCAGGCGTGGTGGAGCGACAAGCCGGTTCTGCACTTGTTCCCGCACTGGAATTGGCCCGGCAAAGAGGGCCAGGAAATCGACGTCTGGTGCCACAGTAACCTCGAGAAAGTCGAACTGTTCTTGAACGGCAGGAGTCTTGGAACGAAGGAAGTGGCCCGCAATTCGCACGTCGAGTGGAAGGTGCCGTACAAGCCCGGCACGATTGAAGCCCGGGGCTACAAAGGCGGCCAGCAAGTATTGGTGGATAAGCGCCAGACGACGGGCGGGCCGGCGAAGATACTGCTGCGGCCGGACCGGCCGCAGATCGAGGCGGACGGCGAAGACGTTTCGCTGGTCGAGGTGCAGGTGCTGGATAGCCAGGGCCGCCTGGTTCCCGTTGCCGACAACGAGATCCTGTTTCATGTTTCGGGCAGCGGAAGAATCATCGGTGTGGGTAACGGGGACCCGAGCAGCCATGAGCCGGATAAGGCCCAGAAACGCCGAGCCTTTAACGGGCTGTGCATGGTCATCGTGCAGTCTCAAAAGGAGCCCGGCGAAATCCGGTTGGAAGCTACTTCGGCGGGGCTGGAGCCGGCGACGGCGGCCATCGCGAGCGTGAAGGCAGCGCTCCGGCCTGCTGTTGCGTAACCTGTGACGCGGACAGGTCTGTCGAGGAAAGAAACGGCTTCGCGCAAAGACGCAAAGTGCGCCAAGATCGCAAACAAAGCGGCGAGTCCCGCTTTTCGATCCTATACTGAGAAGTGGAGGAGTGATGTTGGCAAGTCGGAGGGTGCGGCAGAAGAGCGTGAAGGGCGCCGCCTCAGGTCATTCCGGATTGATCGGGTCCGTGCTTTGCCTTCTTGTGGTGCTTGCCCTTGCGCGCAGCCCAGGGCGCGCTCAGGTATCCGCGGGCGGTGAGGAGGATAACGCTCGAATCGCCGCCGAAGCCGAGGAGGCGTTGCGCAAGCACGACTACCCAAGAGCCATCGAGAGTCTTCAAAAGCTCGAGAGGGTTGCGCCGAAGATCGGCGAGATTCATGCCAACCTGGCGAGCGCTTACTATTCGGTAGGGCGCTTCGAGGATGCTGCGGAGCAGGCCCGCGAGGCGCTGAAGCTGAAACCGTCATTGCTCAATGCTCACTTCTTTCTCGGCCTGAGCCTGGCACAGAGCGACCGCTGCAAAGAGGCGATGCCCTACCTTGAAAAGGACTACGCGCGCGCCCCGGACACCCAACTGAAGCGTGTGATGGGCACTCAGGCTCTACGCTGCGCCATGTTTGCGGGCGATGCGGGAGGGGCCGTCGACTTGGTTCGTCAGTTAAACCGGGACTTTCCCGATGACCCTGACCTGCTCTACCTGAGCAGCCACGTCTACTCCGATCTTTCAACGCAAGCTTCACAGCGGCTTCTCACGGTCGCACCCGAGTCCTTCCAGGCACACCAGCTCAACGCGGAGGTTTTGGTCATCCAGGGAAAGCTCAATGAGGCTGCCGAAGAGTACCGCAAGGTGTTGGCGCTCAACCCGGCCTTGGGCGGTGTTCATTACCAGCTTGGAGAGCTGTTACTGGCAGGTGAGCGTGGCTCCAACACTCTGGACGCAGCGCTGCGGGAGTTTGAAGAAGAGCTAAAACTCCATCCCCGCAGCGCGGGAGCCGAGTACGAACTGGGCGAAATGGCGCGCCAGGCCCGGCAGTGGGATGAAGCCATCGAGCATTTCACCCGTGCATTAAGCGTCGACCCTCAGTTTGCGGATGCGCTCATAGGCCTGGGCAAGTCGCTGGTTTCTGCGGGGAGGCCTGAGGAAGCCGTGGCGCCGCTGGAGCGGGCGGTGAAATTCGAGCCCGCCAACGCCAATGCTCACTACCAGCTATCTTTCGCCTATCGCCGCCTGGGACGCGGCCAGGAAGCGGCGAAAGAGCTTGCTGCGTATCGGGAAATTCACGACGACGTGCGCCGCCGCAGCCAACGCATTCGTACCGGCATTCTCGGCAATATCGCCCAGCCCCAGACCGACGCGCCGCCAGAGTAACAGCTTCTATTGGGAACTAGATGTACATTACCCGCAGGGCATTTCTTCGATCTGCAGCCGCCTCTGGGTTGATCGGTGCCGCGGGCGCACGCCTGAGTGGCCAAGGAATGGCGTCGCGCGGCATCCGGCCTGCCCCACGCCCTAAGTTTTCGGGCAGGCCATGGCCGGTCACGTTTACGGATGTTGCTCCGCGGGCCGGCTTAACTTTTCCAACTGTTTACGGCGAAGAATACGTCAAGCGCTACATCGTGGAAGCGAACGGGCCCGGCATTGCCTTTTACGACTACGATCACGACGGATGGCTGGACGTCCTTGTCCCCAGCGGCACTCGCTTGGAAGGGTTTCCACCTGGCCACGAGCCTACCAACCGCCTCTACCACAATAACCGCGACGGCACCTTCACCGACGTTACCGAGAAAGCGGGGCTCACACGAACGGGATGGTGCTATGGAGTTTGTGTCGGCGACTACGACAACGACGGCCACGATGATCTGTTCCTCACCTACTACGGCCGGAACGTCCTCTACCACAACAACGGCGATGGCACGTTCACGGATGTCACCGGAAAGGCCGGACTGCTCGAGACGGGGACTCGCTTTGGAAGCGGCTGCACTTTCGTAGATTACGACCGCGACGGCTTCCTGGACCTGTTCGTGAGCCGTTACATCGATATGGACCTGGCGAAAACGCCGGTAGGTGGTTCCAGCCGGTACTGCAAGTATCTGGACGTACCTGTCAATTGCGGCCCGTTGGGACTCCAGCAAGAGACCTGCACGCTTTATCACAACAACGGCAACGGGACATTCACGGACGTGAGCGCCAAGGCGGGCATCCTGAAGGCTGGCCGCCGCTTCGGCCTGACGGCGGTGGCGTTCGACTACAACAACGATGGCTGGCCCGACCTGTTCGTTGCTTGCGACTCGACCCCTAATCTCCTCTACCGGAACAACCGCGACGGCACGTTTACCGAAGTGGGTATGGAGGCCGGATGCGCCGTCAGCGGCGACGGGCAGGAAGAGGCCAACATGGGAGTGGGAGTCGGCGACTACGACGGCGACGGCTTTCTGGATTTGTTCCTCCCCCACTTCAGCAGCGACGCGCCCATCCTTTACCGGAACTCCCGGGGCGAGTTTTTCGACGACGTTACCTCTGCCGCCGGCCTGGCGGTGAACACAAAATACGTCTGCTGGGGTGTGGACTTTGCGGACTTCGACAACGACGGCTGGCTAGACATCTTTCACGTCACCGGCGCCGTGTATCCCGAAGTCGAGAAAGTCAATCCGGAGTACAAATTCAAAACGCCCCGGGTGGTGTACCGAAACCTGGGCAATGGGTCTTTTGAAGAGGTGTCGGATCTGAGCGGGGCACCCGTGCTCGAGCCGCACTCGAGCCGGGGTTGCGCCTTCGGCGACTTCAACAACGACGGCAATGTTGACGTCCTGATTCTGAACATGAGTGAACCGCCTTCGCTGCTGCTCAACCAAAACCGCAGCGGCCATCACTGGCTGAGCGTCAAGCTGCTGGGCACGCGCTCGAACCGGTCCGCCATCGGCGCCCGCGTCGCAGTCACCGCTGGCGGGCGCCGCCAGGTGCGGGAGGTTCTTAGCGGTTCGAGCTATATTTCGCAGAGCGATCTGCGGCAGCACTTTGGCCTCGGGCAGGCGAAAAGTGTTGATCAGATTGAAGTGCGCTGGCCGAGCGGGCTCATCGACCGCTTGCCGGGCGTCGATGCCGACCAGTTCATCGCCGTCGAAGAGGGGCGGGGAATTCGGTGAAGTCGCACAGGCACTCCTGCCTGTCCTACGAGTGAGATGGGGATGAATTGACATCCCCCGCGGGGCGGCGGTACTCTTTTTGTAATGGGGTTGCGATCGATGGAACGAGCCGCCGGCCGGAGCGGGAGGGTACGTGTGGCGTGATCTGCTGAGGGCGATAGTGTGTCATGCGGCGCTCAAGCCTGCTGCGTGCGGCCTCATCATGCTTCTGGCATTGTCGCGGGCCTCGGGCCAGCAGGACATCGAGCTACGCGGCCGTGTCCGGACGGACCAGGGCGTGGTGCTGAAGTCAGGGGCCATGGCGCAGCTCGAAACGAAGGAGCACGAGAGGGTAGCCGAGCTGCCCGTGAATACGGCGGGTGAGTTCTACTTCCTTCACATTCCCAAACGGGAGTACCTTTTGACGGTAACCGCTGAAGGCTTCGAGACCTACCAGCAGTCGATCGATCTTGGCGAAGCGGCGGGGACGTATATCGTGGACATCATTTTGACTCCTGCACAGAAAACGGCTCGCGCAAAGTCCTCGCCTCCCGCGCTTTCCGACGCCCAGGCTCCGAAGGAGGCCCGCCGTGAGTACGACAAGGCCCAGAAGGCGCTGGCAGCGAACAAGCTCGCCGAAGCTCGCGTGCATCTGACAAACGCCGTCGAACAGTACCCGTGTTACGCCAGAGCCCAGACGGACCTCGGCATGGTTCTCAGTCAGCAGCAAGATTACACGAAGGCCGAGACAGCACTAAGGAAATCCCTGCAGTGTGACCCTGGCTATTTGGACGCCTATGTTGAGCTCGGACAATTGTTGAATGCCGAAAAGCGCTTTAGAGAAGCCCTGCCGCTCCTCGCGCAGGGCGTGCGGCTCTCACCGGATTCGTGGCAGTTTTATTACCAGTCAGGTGTGGCCCAGTACGGGTTGAAGCAGTACAGCGCGGCAGAAACGCAGTATCTCAAGGCCCAGTCCCTAAACTCTAGCCCTCCGCCTGATTTGAACGTCAAACTGGCAGATATTTATCTAAAAGAGAATGCCTTCGATAAGGCTTACGCCAAAATGCAGGACTACCTGAAAGCCGACCCGCAAGGCCGATTTGCGCCGCGCATCCGCGAGATCATGAAGCAGATGGAATCAAAGGGAGTGGTGGCCGCGGGAGAGGCTGCGAAATAGGGCAACTACACCGCCCGTGACCCTGCATTCCGGCTCACTTCGTTTGGGGCAGGCTGGCGTTGTACATTGCGTCGAGCAGGTCCTGGGTTTCGCCATCGTAGTCCGCATCCAGCGACCACATGAAACTCCCACCCAGACCCCTTCGCCACACCGAGTAGGCCACCCGGTAAAACGTGGAGAAGGCATCGTCGTAGGTAATGTACCCGGGCTTGCCATTGGTCCTCAGCATGTAAGGAACCAGCGAATAGGTGTCGTAATCGGTCCGCCAACCGTTCTGGTTGATGCGCTGCTTAATAAACGTTCCGTAGTTTTCCGAAATGACCGTGTTCGAGCAGTTGGTGCAACTTCCCCACAGAGCGCTGACGTTCTCGTACAAATAGCCATAGAAAGGCGTACCCATGTTGAGTTGGGCAGGTGGGAGACCTATTTGGTCGACGTAGATATCGATGGCTTCCTTCACGGATCCACCCGGCTCGCACTCGTAGGGTTCAGGATTGAAGGGATCGGGGAAGATCGCGGAATTGAGCTGCGCATCGTCGGTCCAGGAACCGGCGCAGTCGTACATCATGATGTTGAAGTAATCCACCAAGGGAGTGACGTTCGAGAAGTTGTAGCCGCTGCCCCCCCACGGTGCGACGTCGGCGGACAGCACAAAAGTGGGGCTGGGAAATGTCCCGCGAAGCGCGGCAAACAGGCTGAGAAACGTGGTGGCATCCTGGGCGCTGCTTGGGTATTCCCAGTCGATGTCGACGCCGTCGTAGCCGTGCGCATCCTCGAAAACTTGCAAGTTGTTCACCAGGGTTTGGATCAGAGGGGGGTTGGCTTCGAGCGCTCCGAAATCGCCCCCTAGAAGCAGCAGGACCTTGACCCCAGCCGCATGCGCTTTCTCGATCAGTGCGGGCTCCAGGAACCCTTGAGGCACCACCAGATTGGCTTTGGCATCGAAGCGCACACCAGCGTGATTAAGGTGAGTGAGCTTCGACATGGGAATTTGCGCCGAACTATAGGGAGGAGTCTGGGTCCGGCTCCAATAGCCATAATCGCCCACCAGGCGCTTGCTGAGCTGCGGTGCTTCCTGGCCTTGAGCGCGGACTAACCAAGGCCCGCCCATCAGTGCCAAGACCAACAAGCCCCATCTGCTCACTGAGGAACGTCGAGAGTGTTTCATATGAGTCTCCCCGTTCGAGGAGTTCTAAGTTGGCCGCAGTGGCAAAGCAAAGTATACACTGCGGTGAGCCACCGCGCCACGCCGTAACTTTCTCGTTAACCTCTAAGCTAACTCAGGCTCTCGAGGCTCGGTAAAGCCGCTATCCGAGATTCGAGGCTCCCTAAGCAAAAGGCCGGACAAAGGAGCATGCCCGGACGGAGAGCCCTCAGAAAATACGGTACTTAAGTGTGCTTGACAAACCTGTTGGCCGGTGATATCTAGCACCTTCAGTTGCCAAGACTGGCGACTCTTTGTCTGCCTATCTTTCTGCCTTGTGGGAGGACCCCATGAAACGCACGTTGACTCTCCTGGCGTTGACGTTCCTGGCCGTCGCCGTCAGCGTTTTGGCTCAGGACACGGCGAACCTTGTTGGTACGGTGAAGGATTCAACAGGAGCTGTGATACCGGCGGCCAAAATTACGGTTTCTAACCCCGAAAAAGGCTTTATGCGATCCCTGGTGAGTAACGCCGCTGGCGAGTATTCGGCGCCCAGGGTTCCCATCGGGGACTACGTAATTACGGCGGAGGTGCCGGGGTTCCAGAAACTGTTGCGTTCCGGCATCACCGTCGGTGTGGGTGAGACGCTGCGCGTGGACCTGACCATGGTCGTGGGCCAGGTCAGCCAGGAGGTAACGGTAGTGGCCGCCGGGGCAAAGGTTGAGACGGAAACTGCCGCTATTTCGGGAGTCGTCACGGGAACCCAGATTGCTAACCTCAACCTCAACGGCCGCAACTTCGTGACCTTGGCGCTTCTGGTTCCGGGGGCCGTGGCGGACGATGGCCTGGACACGTCCCACGTGGGCGTTCTGGGTAACAACAACATCTCCTTCAACGGCGGACGCATGCAGTACAACAACTGGGAAATCGACGGCGGCAACAACACCGATGAGGGTTCTGCCGGCACCTTCAACACTTATCCAAACCTCGATACGATCGCCGAGTTCCGGATTTCGACTTCCAATTACGGCGCCGACATGGGCAAACACTCCGGCGCCACCATCGAGGTTGCCACCAAACCCGGGACTAAGGAGTTTCATGGCGATGCCTTCGAGTACGTGCGCAACGACGTGTTCGACGCCAACCCCTGGGACATCAACCGCGCTTCCATCGGCAGCGTGGCGCCCAAAAGTCCGCTGAAGTGGAACGACTGGGGCTACACTTTGGGCGGACCTGTCTACATTCCCGGCCACTACAATACCTCGAAGTCCAAGACCTTCTTCTTCTGGTCGGAGGACTGGCGGCGTTACCGCGAGGGCCAGACGGTGGGTGCGGGCGTGCCCACGATGCTGCAAAGGGCAGGCGACTTCAGTGAGTGCGATCCCAACTCCGCCAACTACAACGCGGTCGTGGCCTCCGGTTGTGTGCTGCCGGTCGATCGGACGACGGGGAACGTCTACCCCAACGATGCGGTGACCGTAGACCCGAACGCCCAAATACTGCTGAACGCCCTCGTTCCTTACCCGAACACCGGTCAGCAGGGCCACGAAAACGGGTATATCGTCGCCTCTAACACCGCCACCAACTGGAGGCAAGAGCAGATTCGCATTGACGAGAACCTCACTTCCAAGACCCAGGCTTTCGTGCGCTGGACGCAGGATGCCTGGAACACCCTTGCGGTTCCCGCCCTCTGGACGAGCTCATCTTCCGACACCATCAAGACGCCCTTCTTGGGCCCCGGCAAGAGCGCCGTGTTTCACCTCACCCACACTTTCAAACCGAACCTTATGAATGAGTTCGTGGTGAGTTACTCGGTGGACCACATCTCGCTGTTCAACCAAGCCGGCGAATCCTCGCCTGACCATTCGATCGACAAGCCCGCGGGCTGGACGGTGCAGAACCTGTTCTCCGCCAACGCTTCCAACCCGCTGTTGCCTTCCATCTCCTTCAACGGCTTCACCGCCGATGCCGGAAACCACCCCTGGTTCAACTCCAATCCCATCGTGGACTTCAAGGACAACGTCGGTTGGCTGCGCGGCAATCACTCGGTGAAATTCGGCATCTACGCCCAGGACTACCACAAGAACGAGCAGTTTGGCGCCAACACGCAGGGCTTCCTTAACTTCGGTTGGGGACCGCTGTCCACCGGCAACGGCCTGGCCGATATGGACCTGGGCGCCATCGCTTCCTACCAGGAAGGCACTGTCAACCTGAACGGCGCCGCTATCGGCGGCTATCCGAAAGGGCACTGGAACGGGCATGAAATTGAGCCCTATGTTGAAGATGACTGGAAGGTTACGAAGAAACTAACTTTGAATATAGGAGTTCGCTATTACTACTTCCAGCCATTTCACGATGTTTCCGCCACCAATATCGACTCGGCCTTCCTTCCCAGCGATTACAATGCTGCCGCCCAGTCGCAATTGGTAAACGATCCCGTGCTGGGCCCGGTGCTGGTGCCCGGAACCGGCTCCAACTACACCGTCTACGGCAACGGCCTCTATGCCTGCGGCACCCACGGTGTTCCCAAGGGCTGTTTCTATGGCTCCAAGAAGAACTTCGCTCCTCGTTTAGGCTTTGCTTATGACCCCTTCGGCACCGGCAAAACGGTGGTTCGGGGCGGGTACGGCATTTATTACGAAATGGGCAACGGCAACGAGTCCAACGCCGAAGGCGGCGAAGGCAATCCGCCGGTCTCCCTGGGACCGACCGCCTACAACCTGCAAGGCTACAGCGCCATTCAGCCCATCAACTCGCCTTCCGCGGAGCCCATCAGTCCGGGCGGCTACACCGCGATTCCCCTGCACCAGAAGTGGCCGAGCGTCCAGCAATTCAGTTTGGGTATCCAGCACGAGTTTCCCGGTAACAACATCTTGAGCGTTAGCTACGTCGGCAGCTTGGGCCGTCACCTGGCGACTGCAATCAACATCAATCAGGTGCCCCTCGGAGGCGGGACCGCGAACATTCCATCGCTCGCCGGCACGGTGGGCTGCGACGCTAACGGCAACTGCGACATCGAGAGCACGCTGATCGGGCCAGGGGGGAATTCGACGGTCTTTTTCGTTCCCTATCGCGGCTACGGCTGGATGACCGGCAAGCAAAATACCGCCGTTTCAAATTACAACTCTCTGCAGATCTCGATGCGTCATGACGTGGGTCATGGCCTCACCTTCCAAGCCGCCTATACGTGGGCGCACGCTATTGACAACTCCACCTCCACCTATTTCGCCACCGGCATCGACGACAACACGGATTTGTCCCGGTGGAAGGCGACTTCCGACCTGAACCGCTCGCAGGTGGTGGAAATGAGCGTTATCTACGAAATGCCGTTCTTTAGGCATGCCAACAGTGCTGTGACCCGGCAGGCTCTCGGCGGTTGGACCGTCAGCGGCATCCCCAGTTTCTACACCGGCGAACCCGTGAACTTCACCTGCGGCATAACCGATCCCGTGAGTGGGCTGGGCTATGCTACGGGGGTGGGCGGCGGTTCGATGTGCAATACGCTGGGTCCGGTGAAGATCAAGAAGGGGGTTTACGACGATCCCACCTACGGTCCCACGCCGAGCTGGGTCGATCCGTCGATGATTAGCCAGATCACGTTTCCCCAATTGCGTGCTGACCATGAGCCCGGCATGTTCGGCTACATGGGCCGCAACGCGCTCACGAGCCCCGGCGTGAACAACTGGGACTTGGCGCTGCTTAAGAACTTTTCGACTCCCTGGTTTGGGGGCGAGCACTCTTCGCTCCAGTTCCGCTGGGAGACGTTCAATACCTTCAATCACACTCAGTTCGGCGGCGTCAGCGTCTGGTGCAGCGGGCTCACGCCTCCCGGAGAGCCCTGCACAGGTCCGAATAATATCGGCAACGGCGAGATCGGCTACGCACGCTCGCCGCGCATCATGCAGTTGGGATTGAAGCTCATGTTTTAACAGCAGTGCCTGGTGGCTAGTAGGGGCGGCCCTCGTGGCCGCCCCTGGCGCCTATTCCGACCCTCCGGAGCTGCGGGAGAAATCGGAGACCTTTTCTCTGGGTCTCCGTGCCTCTGTAGTGCGAGAGTTCTGGGTCGAACCCTCGGACGCTGGGCGTCTAATCCGGCCTCCCAAGGAGTACCCAGCCGTACACCATAAAAACCGCACAAATAATCTATTTAAAAAAATCGCTTGACAAGTGGCAGGCCCGGTGATATAAGCGCGCATTTGGTAGTCACTGATAGGTGGCACCTCCTGCTAGGGGCCACTAAACCGGTCCAGCACTACTTGCCAATACTTAACGTCGGGTCAGAATTCGAAGGAGTCGCAACAACCTAAGAAAGCTGATTAGCGTTGTTCGGGGGTTACCTCGGCTCTGAGGAGAGGAGCGTGCCGGCCTTCGCCGGCGCGTGGCTCTGCCGCGAGCCCTAACCAAATTATGGTCTCAAAGAGGAGGACGCAATGAAACGCAGTTTCATCTTGCTGGCGGCGGCCCTCTTGGCCGTCTGCTTGAGTGCTTTGGCGCAGGACACGGCCCGGATTAACGGCTCTGTAACCGATCAATCCGGCGCGGTGATTCCTAATGCCAAGGTCACGATCGAAAACCCCGCAAGAGGTTTTAAGCGGGTAATGATGAGTGATTCAGCCGGATTCTTTTCAGTCACGGCTGTCCCCATCGGCGATTACGTAATTACGGCGGAAGCGGCAGGCTTCCAGAAACTGGTGCGCTCCGGCATCACCCTTGAAGTAGGGCAGATCCAGCGCGTTGACCTACAGATGACCGTAGGCCAGATGACGCAGGAAGTCACGGTAAGCGGCAACGTTCCCAAGGTGCAGACGGAAACCGCCGCGGTTTCCAGCGTGGTCACCAGCACCCAGATCCAAAACCTGGATTTGAACGGACGCAACTGGGTCACGCTGGCCTTGCTGATTCCGGGCGCCTCGCCCGACAACGGCTTGGACGCAATCCACGTCGGTGTGGCTGGGAACAACAGCATCTCCTTCAACGGCAATCGCATGCAATACGCCAACTGGGAGATTGACGGCGGCAACAACACCGACGAAGGTTCGGCCTCAACTTTCAACACCTATCCGAACCTTGATACCATTGCCGAATTCCGCATTTCCACCTCGAACTATGGCGCGGAAATGGGCAAACACGCGGGCGCCAATATCGAACTCGCCACCAAGGGCGGTACCAAGGACTTCCACGGCGACGCGTTCGAGTACGTGCGCAACGACGCGTTTGATGCTGCCGATTTCTTTACCAATCGAGTTAGTCAAGCCAAGAGCCCCCTCAAGTGGAACGACTGGGGTTATACCTTGGGCGGGCCGATCTACATCCCCGGCCACTGGAACACCAGCAAGACCAAGGCCTTCTTCTACTGGTCCGAGGATTGGCGGCGCTACCGCGTCGGCCAAGTCATCGGCGGAACGAATAACGTTCCTACGGCACTCGAGCGCACAGGCGACTTCTCCGAGTGCGATCCGGCTTCGGGCAACTATAACTCGACCGTTGCCTCCAGTTGCAATGTGCCTTCACTGGGGCTGAAGGACGCCAAAGGCAACAACATCACCTACGATAACGTTAACCAAGTGCCGGGCTATGATCCGACAGCTTTCGCCAACGCTACTGACCTTCTTAATGCTTTGTGGCCGTTGCCCAACGATGGTCCGCAAGGCCATCAAAATGGCTGGATCACCTCTTCCAGCGCGCCCACCAATTGGCGGCAGGAGCAGATCCGCATTGACGCGAACATCAGCGATAAGACCCAGACATTCTTCCGCTATACCCAGGACACCTGGAACACCCTCTCGGTTCCTGCGCTTTGGCAATGGGCGAGCTACGACACCATCAAGACGCCCTTTGGCGGTCCCGGCGAGAGCGCGGTTTTCCACGTGACTCACACGTTCAAGCCTACCTTGACCAACGAATTCGTCGCTGCCTATACTACCGACCACATTCTCCTTTACAACCAAGCGGCCGATTCCGTGGCCATGTCCCTCAACCGCCCCAGCAGCTTCCAGATGGCTCACATGTTTGCGGGGAACACCGACAACCCGCTGATCCCTGATGTCGCAATTTGCGGGGGCAACCAGTTCTGCACCTGGGAAGGCGCCGGGAACCATCCCTGGTTCAATTCCAATCCCATTATTACCTGGAAAGATAACATGGCGTGGGTGCATGGCAATCACACCACCAAGTTCGGCTTCTACCTGGAGAACTATCGCAAGAACGAGATGTTTGGCACCGACGTTCAAGGAGACGTTCAGAATTGGGGCGGGACCCCCGGCACAGGCGTGACCACGGGGAACGCCTTGGCCGATCTGTTCCTTGGGCGCATCAGTACGTACACGGAGGGCTCGCAATTAGTCAATGGCGTGGCCGTGGGTGGTTACCCCAAGGGCCATTGGCAAATGACCGACCTCGAGCCCTACATCCAGGACGACTGGAAGGTCACCCGGAAACTCACCCTGAACTTGGGCGTGAGGTACTACATTTACACACGCATCCATGACGTCTCGCGTCCCACCATCGATTCCGGGTTCATCCCCAGCCAGTACTCACGGGCTGCGGAAGACCCACTCGCCAGGAATGGAACATTCGTTTTCCCGGCTACAGGCGCCACGCCAGACGATTACGGCAACGGCTTGGTGGAATGCGGCCACAACGGGGTTCCCAATGGCTGCCAGCTTCGCAACACGGCTCCGAACATTGCACCCCGCCTCGGCTTCGCCTTTGATCCCTTCGGCACGGGGAAGACCTCGATCCGTGGTGGCTACGGCATCTACTATGAATCCGGCAACGGCAACGAAGCCCAAACCGAAGGCGGCGAAGGCAACCCGCCGTCCGACGCCGGGGTGTCCATCTCCAACCTTTACAGCACCTCACCCGGCGCGGGCTACAGCGTCATTGCTCCTTCCGGCTTGTACGTTCCGGCGCCTCCAGGCTACACAGCTGTACCTTACAGTCAGAAGTGGCCGAGCGTGCAGCAGTTCAATATGACGGTCGAGCACGAATTCCCCGGAAATAACTTGCTGAGTGTAGCCTACGTTGGAGCCCTGGGCAGGCACCTGGCTCGCGGCTACCCGCTCAACGAGATCATGCCCTCGACTGTCGCCAACGGCGCCACGATGAGTGCGCCGGCTTTGGCAGGACTCACGGGAACCGTGGCCGCCAACCCGACCTACGGCATACCGGGAGATAAGGGTCAGACGCTTTGCGACACTTCGGGGAATTGCAATGTGCAGAACGTTCTGATCTACGGTGAGGGGGTTAGCGGGTCTCTCTTCTTCTCGCCTTACGAGGGATACGGCGGCATCAGCATGAAGGAGAACACGGCAGTCTCCACCTATAACGCGCTACAGGGCAGCTTCCGGCACAGCTTCACTCACGGCCTGACCCTCCAGATGGCTTACACCTGGTCGCATGCCATCGACAACTCCACCGAAACGTACAATGAGAATGGGGAATCCGTCGATGACTCCAATCTCAGCCGGTGGAAGGCTACGGGCGACCTGAACCGCACCCAGGTACTCCAACTCAATTACATCTACGCCATTCCCGCCTTCAAGAACTCACCCAACGCTTTCCTGCGGCAGTCGCTCGGCGGCTGGCAGCTCAGCGGTATCACCAGCCTCTTCACGGGTGAGCCTACCGACTTCAATTGCGGAGTAAGTGGGTTCAGCAGCGGCAATGGTGGGGCGGTCCGTTGCAACACGGTCGGCAAGGTGCAGATCAAGAAGGGCACCTATGACGATCCCACCTTCGGGCCCACAGCCACCTGGTGGGACCCCAGCGTCGTTACCCAGCCGCTGTTCAGCCAACTCCTTGCCAACGGCGAACCGGGAATGTTCGGATATATGGGGCGCAATCAACTCACTGGTCCAGGCCGGAACAACTTCGACTTGGCGCTTGAAAAGAACATCCAAACACCCTGGTTCCGGGGGGAACATGGCACCGTTCAATTCCGGCTGGAAACCTTCAACACCTTTAACCATACGCAGTGGCAGTATGCAGACACTGGCTGCAGCGGCAACAATAAGTTTGGAGTGTCCTGCAACAACAATACCACCACGCCAGGCGAAGTCAGTTCCGATTGGGGCCCGCGCAACGTTCAGTTGGGCCTGAAGTTCATTTTCTAGGCTTGTGCAGTTAACGGGTCTTGGGTAATTGCGGGCGCAACGAGAGAATCTCTGATTCTTTCGTTGCGCCCTGTTTTTTTGGAGTGCCAAAAATCGAGAGCCCTCTCCCCAGGGAGAGGGCTCTCGCTTCGGTGTGGCGGCAACAACGGCGCTCGACTATGATATTCTAGGGCGACCGTTGAGGTAGCCAGGGTCACATGTCCAGCACGCTCGTTAACTTCCGATCGCAAATGAGAGTCGTGGCGGCGGCAACGCTTCTGACTTTGTTGGCCGTGGTTCTCGCACCGGCGGTGCAAAACGCCGGCTCAGGCAGTCCCGCCCAGCGTCTAACGGAACAGGACCTCCGCGCCGCCTTCGAGCGCGCTCAACAGGCGCTCGCCGCCATGGACTATCCCGCCGCCGAGCGTGAATTCAAGGAGTTTCTCAAGCTCGACCCGAACTCGGCCGCTGCTTACACGAACCTCGGCGTGGTTTACATGCGGACGGGAAAATCGGACGAAGCGATCCGAGCTCTCGAGACAGCCAAGAAGCTCGACCCGAGGATGGTAGGTATTGACCTGAACCTCGGCCTGCTTTACTACCGGAAGCAGGATTTCAAGGACGCCGTTCCTTACTTCGAACGCCTGGTCGAAGCGCAACCGGACAGCGTGCAGGCGCACTACTTGCTCGGCATGTCGCACTTCATGCTCAGGGATTACCGCTCCGCGGTGGTCGACCTCGAGCCTATTCGTGACCAGGAGCAGGACGATCTCGATTTCCTTTACATGCTCGGCATCGCTTATGGGCAGGTGAAGCGTAACGACGAATCGAAGCAGACCTTTGCGATGCTGGTACGTGCCGGGGGCGATACGCCTCACTTGCACCTGCTGCTGGGCAAAGCCTACCTCGACCTCTACGAGAATCCCAAAGCGGAGGCGGAGCTAAAGAAAGCCATCGTGGGCGACCCCAACCTGCCTTTCGCGCATTACGACCTCGGAGTTCTTTATCGGCGTCTCGGTCAACGGGACAAGGCAGAAGAGGAATTTGAGAAAGAAATGGCGATCAGCCCCACCGAGCCTTGGGCGTTCGAAGATACTGGCACCATCCGGCTCGACCAGAACGATGTGGATCGAGCCATTCCGCTGTTTCAAAAAGCCCTGGCCCTCAACCCCAAGCTCACCCCTTCGCTGGCCGGCCTCGGAAGAGCGTATCTGCGCAAAGGCAAAACCGACTTGGCCATTTCCTATCTGGAACGCGCCGTGGCCCTTCAGTCGGACAGCGCCAACTACCACTACCAACTCGGGCAGGCCTACCTTAAGAAAGGCCTGCGCGCCGAAGCCGAAAAGCAGTTTGCCGAGCAGCACAAACTTCAGGCCGCCGAGGTGGAAAAACAAGGCGACAAAATCTTTGGCAGGCTGCCGCCGCCCGCCGAACCCAAGCAGTGATTTCAAATCTCCAATTTCAAATCGTTTGCGGCTTGCCATTTGAATTTTGAATTGTTCTTCTGGCAGGCGTGGTCGCCGTTGCCGCCCGCGGGCAAACCACAAGCGTTTTCGCTACTGGTTATCGCGGAAAGGTTGGTTGGACTCATACAGCGCGATTCGGCCCTTCAGTTCGTTGGCTAACGGCTCTGTGGCGAGGGCAAGGGCTTGGCGCGCGGTTTGCACCGCTTCGGGAAAGCGGCCTGCCTCGGCATAGGCGGCCGCCAGTGTATCGAGCGTGGCGGGATCCTTGGCGCCGGATAGCTTCACCGCCCGCGCTGCAAGCTCGACGGCTTCGCTGCCATTACGGATCGACGCCTGTGGGTTCGTGGCCAGTACCCATGCCGCTTGGCTGAGCAGCGGCAGATCTTCCGGGTCCACGTGCAGCCCCGCCCGCCACTCCGCCAGGGCCTTTGTTACTTTCCCTTGCATGTAAAAGGCTGCACCCAGGTTGTAGTAGGTCTGAGTGTTCCTTGGGTTGATCTCCTCCGCCTTCTCGAGATGCTCGATCGCCTCGCCAACTCTTCCTTTTTGCAATAGGACGATTCCCAAGTTGTTCTGGGCATCGGCATAATCCGGCTTGAGGTTGGCAGCTTTCTCAAAATAGGGGAGGGCCTCGTCCAGTTGCCCTCTTTTGAGCAGGTGCGTGCCCAGGTTGTTGTTGGCCATGGGGTCGTCGGGATTGATCTCGAGGGCCTTCTTCCATTCCGCGATGGCTGCTTCGTCTTGTCCTTTGGCCGCCAATTCCGCGGCATAATCGAAGATGCGGAAGAATTCGGCGGCGGGCAACTCGATTTTCTCCAAGCCGTCCGCAGGGATGTTCACAAACTCCGGGATGTTCACGGCGCGGTTAGCGGCGGTGGAGTTGTCAATGTAGATCGCGGGACTGTCGTTGCCCTGTTCGTCCAGGTGCGTGAGGAACATGCCGGTGTAGGGCGAGCGGCTCTTCGAGGAGAAGACCAGCCAGCGGCCGTTGGGCGAGAAGCTGTGCCAGGAATTCATCAGTGGCGTGTTGCAGCGCATGCGGCGCGCCTCGCCGCCCGCCGCCGGCACGATGAAAAGCTGGCTGTCCGGACGCATCAACAGGCCGTTGTGGCACTTCACGAACACCATCCAGCGCCCGTCGGGAGAGATTTTCGGAAAGGCGTTGCTCAGGCCGTTCTGCGAAGCTCCGGAGATCGGCTCCGGGTTGCCGCCTTTGCCTTCGTTAAACGGGATCCTGTAAAGGTCGTATTGAATGGGCGTCTCGTCCGGGTCGTTGGCGTATGCAGCGAGTTTGCGGCCTTCCGGATACGGATCTCTCGCTTCCGCCTGGGCGTACACCAGGTATTTGCCGTCCGGGCTCCAGGTTTCATTCGTGTGCACGTAACGCGGATCATCCGCTCCCGGCAGGGCTCGCATCTCGCCTGTGGCGCGGTTGTACCAAGCCAGGATGCCCCGCGTGGGGTAGAACACCTGCAGGAAACGATAGTCCTTGAAATTGGCTACGTAGAAGCCGCCCTGCGTGCCTCCCGGCGCCTTGATCATGGTCACCACGTACTGCCCGTCGGGCGAGACTTGCGACATGAATCCGATCCGCGGTTGCGCGACGGTCTGGTCCTTGAAAGTCGCCCACGAGATCACATCTTGGTTGCGGATGGACATTTGCTTTTGGATCGAGGCGAGAACGTAGAGTCCCTTGTCGTTGGCCGGGCCGTCCAGGTCCATTCCTAAAGTCTTGCCGTCGCGCGAGAAGGAGTGGCAGTTGGCGCAGGAATGAATTCCTGTAAAGAGCACGTGGCTCTCCTTTTCGCCGATGTGGCGCAGGCGCCAGGCAATCAGAGGTATGGCGTTGGGAGCCAGCGGCTTGATCACGCCTTTTTGCAGTTCGGAGGGCATCAAGGGCACGTCGCGATAGAAGATCGGCGCGCCGACGGGATCCTTTGAGGTTTGGATGACCACTTGGCCCTGGGAAATGGCTGAGGCAGCATGTTCAGCTTCACGGCCCGTGATCGTCACGGTTGCTGGGTGCTCGCGCGAGTGCAGTTTGATCGCCGCCCAGGTGGTATCATCAGGAGTCCAAGTGTGGGAAGCAGCCTGCTGGGGTGTCAACTCAGGCAACTTGTTCGTGTTGCTGACGCAGCGCGGGTCGATCTCACCTATGTGCAGGCGCTCCCCGGGCGCTTTCGCGCGTATCCCGGGAGAGCCATCGGAAAATGCCGCGTTGATGTCCCATACTTTGGATCGTGGCGAGGCATCTCGCCAGATGAACGTGGGAGGTGTGATTTCGGGCGGAAAAATCGAGCGATCTTCCGGATAGTCGATTGTGATCCGGGCCAATTGCGCGTGGACAGCCATTGTATCGCGCTGCCCCGCCAGTGCCAGACAAGCCTCCAGCAGCGCTGCGGCCAAGACGCAGGCGGTCCGGAAAGAGTATCCCCAGGCTCTCAACGCAACGCCATCCTCACTCGCAAAACCATCAGGCCGCGTAATGGTAGCACAGTCTGCCACGCCTTTCGAGCGAGTAGCGTGGGCTTCTTGTTTGGGACGGGCGCGACGTCGCTGCGAGCGCTAGTTGCGCGGGGCTCGAATTGAGTTAAAATCCTGCCCCTGAAAGCGAGGACACGAGCATGCGCACAAAACTGCCGATTACATTTCTTATTGGTTTGGGGCTGGCCATCGGGGCGGAAACAACCTACCACGTCTGGCTTTCCCAGCCGCCCGCGGACTGTCCCTTCGAGCCCTCGTCGTCTCTGGTGGGCATGGCCTTCACGGGAAGGCACATTCGTTACGCCAATGCTGATACCTGGTACCCGTCGTGGGCCTCCGACGGCAACATGTATTCACCCTGGACGGACGGCAGCGTCGGTGACGTCAAGTCAGGCTCCGGGGGTGAAAAAGCGACGACCGGGCACGCCACCATCGTCGGCGACGATCCGTTGAATCTTAAGATCATCAGCGTGGGTGTGTTTCCGGGGAACCCGGCGCCCTACGGCGGGCGCTATCCCTGCGGCAGTCTTGTGTACAAAGGGGTGTGGTACTACGGCACGTATTGCCTGCTCGAAACCCCGGGCAAAGGGCTCAACTGGGATGTGCTCGGGCCCCTCGTGGGCTTCCGCTATTCGACTGATTTCGGCAAGACCTGGCACGACACGCCGCATACGCCATCATCGCCGCTCTTTGGTGAGCCGGCGAAGCCTGGCGGCAAAGTAAAAATGGGAGCGCCACACTTCGTGGACTTCGGAAAGAACATGCAGTATTCACCGGACGGCAAGGCCTACCTGGTCGGCCACGGCGCCGTCGACCCCGACCCCAAGCCAAGAGACGGCAACCTCAGTTGGATTACCGGTGACCAGATTTACATGGCGCGCGTTTCGCCCAGCATCCAAAACATGAACGATGCCTCGAAGTTTGAATTCTTCGGCGGCCACGATGCTTCCGGCCACCCTGTTTGGACGCGGGATTTTTCCAGGACCAAACCCCTGGCGGATTGGAACAACAACATGGGCTGCGTCACCATGACCTACGACGCGCCGCTGAAGAAATATCTTCTCGTGATCACCGACGGCGGCAACACCATCTCAAAGTACAACACCTACATCCTGGAGTCCGATCACATCACCGGCCCCTGGAAACTCGTGGTCTACATGCGCCACTTCGGCGAGCAAGCCTACTTCGTCAACTTCCCCTCGAAGTTCATCGGCAAGGACGGCCGTTCTGCATGGCTCTGCTACGCCGCCAACTTCACCAACGGTTATTTGCACACGAATTACCGTGACGACCCGCCCGGCGGCGGATATGGCATGAGCCTGCAGGAAGTTCGGCTGTTGGGGCCGTCAGACAAGGCGAAGCAGGAGTAGCGGCCTAAGACTTCAAGATTTCGGGGGCTCTATTTCGAAAATAGGCGTAAGTTGCTGGTAATTCGTTGGGGCGACCGAATGAAAGGGGATGCGGAAACACGGGGCGAGGGCTAGGCGAGGTGGCCGCGCTGCGTTGAGGCACGGATGTGCAGAATGGCGGTTGGGAGGGCAGGGGATAGCGCGACATAAAGGAAGTTATGCGCGGGTAACCGTATAGCCTTGTCCGCAGCAGTGCTCGCAGTACGAATAAACTGTCGGGACATTGGAAAAGCGCCATTGGGTAGGACTTGGAGTGGATAAGTAAAACTGAACACGCTTCGTCATTTCAAAGGCATCAACCAAGCTCACGAGCTGGGTGGTAAGTGAGCTTTCAGTTTTGTGCCCAATAATAATCTCTCTAATTAATTTCGGTTCGAATTCTACAAATCTTGATTCTTCCCGGCCAAATTGCTTTACGCACCTCCACTCGCGCTCGTTCTTCCAGGCCGGAGCTTTGAAAAAAGGTAGGTCCGATTCGGCGAGCTCCGGGGTCGATGGTACGGGAATGTTTAGACGCTCGGTATAACATACCGGTGCTAGCCGTCGTCCATCCTCGCGGAAAAACTCAGCCCGCGCGTCAAAGCCAAGAACGAAGCCGGTGTGATTCCGCGCGTAGTGAACCCACATTAAGTGATTGTCCGGCGTTTCAGTTAGACAGAAAATGCCGGTGGCGGCGCGAAATTTAATCCGTTTAATACGTTCTCGCACTGGTCCGGTGACGATGTACTGTGTGTCGAACGTGTCGTTGAATTCTTCAGGGGGAGCGAACCGAACGGCGACATTCCAAAGTATATCGATCCGTTCTGGTGGACAGTATTTGTACAAGACCGGAGGGGGCAGATGAACTGGCTCATTGACGCTCATTTCGGTGGGATAATTATAACACACGTCCGGTGCTGACGGTTAGCCAGCAGCCCCGGTAAAGGGTGTTGTGGTCCACGTTCAGGAGCGCGGCCACGTCTTCGCGGCGCTGGCCCTCATCGACTAGCTCCCGGACGTGCGCCATCTACGTGCTATAATTGGCGCCAATGAGGGGGTCATGGAGCAGACATGGACATACCACCGTTGCAGCTTCGGCCCTATCAGCTAGAGGCACTCCGCATCTCGAAGAAGAAATGGGAAGAGGGAATCACTCGCCAGCTACTTGCGCTCCCGACCGGAACGGGTAAGACTTGTATTCTTGCAAGTCTGCTGGAGCATCACAAATTCCTGGGGAACATGCTTGTCCTCGTTCACCGATCAGAACTGGCAATCCAAACTTACAAGAAAATCCAGGCATGGAATCCAGACCTCCCACTTGCAAAGCTGGGGGTTGAGATGGGTCTGGCAAGATGCACTGGCTGGGAAAAGGTTGTGATAGCTGGAGTTCAAGCCGTGGGCCGGGCCGATTCACTGCGGCTCCTCAAGTTCAGACCCGGTTCATTCGATGTCATTGTCTGCGACGAAGCTCACCACAGCGTCACACCTACTTACAGGAATGTGTTCGACCATTTCGGGTTGTTTGTCCCCAAGAATAAGAAGCTTTTACTCGGTGTGACAGCGACCCCTTACCGAGCTGATGACAGAACCCTCGTGCCAGATATATACGAAGAGGTCATTTACAACATGCCCCTGCTTCAGGCTATCGAAGCCGGGTGGCTCTGTGACGTTCGTGGCTTTAGCATTAGGACGATGGAAAACCTTGACTCCGTAGTCCTGGGGGATGACGACTTTGTATTGGATCAACTAAGCGAACAAATTAACAACCCCTCGCGCAACGGCCTTATTGCTAGAGAATGGGCGAGGCTCGCCCCTAATCGCAAGACTCTCGTCTTTGCGGTCACAATAAGTCACGCGATGCAGTTGGCCGCAGCTTTCAGTGAGTATTGCCACGTCGAAGCGGCATACGTATGGGGCGGAGACCCTGACAGAAAGGCTAAAATAGAAGAACATAAGAAAGGAAGCTTGCAAGTCTTGTGCAATTGCCAAGTGCTTACTGAGGGCTATGATGACTGGGGGATTGAATGCATTGTGATGGCGCGTCCAACGTTGAGCAAGGTTCTGTTCGTGCAGATGGTCGGCCGGGGAACACGAATCGAGGACGAACTAAGCAAGCGTCACCTCAATTTGAACCAAGCACGTGAGAATGGGTTTCCAATCTCAAAAACGGACTGCATGATCATTGATGTTGTGGACAACTGCAAGAAACACGATTTGGTCACTCTCGCATCTCTCTACAACCGTGGCGTCGATTTAGGGGGCAAATCCCTCACCGAAGCTGCCAAGATGACGCAGCCTGTCGCCATAACGGGCCAGTACCTTAACCCTACAGATCTCCAAAAGATTGACAGTATTAAAACACACACCGAGGAGGTCGACCTGTTCAGAGGAGCTAGGAAGCCAAAGAAGCCAACGAAGCCAAGCGAGTTTGAGATTTTCCGAGAGAAGTGGGAAAGGGCGAAGCGGGAGGGGCACTATTGGTACGTTGTCTCCGCCCAGGGTGGTAGTAGGATAGGCAGGTGGCGACTTGAGGCGTCCTCACCTACCGAGGGGACCGCTCACAGGGAAAGCCGATTGCTTGGGGCTAAACACCCCGACCGATTCTATGAGGTGCTTTCTCGCGATAAAGTGCTGGAGGCGCTGAAAGAGCAGCTACCCGAAGACTTCGATGAAGATCAGCATCCGCCCAATGCTCGGGCGTGAACATGGGTCTGAGTAGCAACGGAAGCAAGGTTGGACTGGAATGACGCTGCTTACGCCGGCCCCCCCCGCCAAAAAATGGCTAACCAGACACAGCCGCGACGGGCTCACCAGGGCTTACCTCAGCTGTGGTCTCGAAATTCGAACTCGTCCGTGCCTGTGAACCTAGCCACGGCGGTGGGTAGGTTGACGATATTGTGCTCGTACGAGCCCGAGGACTTGGCCGTCCAGGCTACTTCAGGAAATTGGCCGAACGCTCCGGAGGGAATCGGCACGTCAGGTTTCCAGTGATGGAGGACCTTGCATTGCATGAGTCTACCAGGATCGTTACGGTCGACACTGTCGAACCAGTAGCAGGCGAGCACTGCTGAGAGTCTTGGGCAGCCCGGCCGATTACTTTCGTCGGGGAGCAGTACACCGGGAGCTGGAGCTCGGCCAATGTTCATTGCAGCAAACTCGTTTCGGAACCTCATGATCGCTTTGGGGAAGTCATCGCGGAGCCGCCCGTCCTGAAGCGATGCTCCGTACAGCGCACACTCCACGTCCAGCATCTGCATGTGGTAGTCTCCCAGAAATGCGACAAGAACCATGGGCTTTCCGGTCCGGGCATACTTCCGATATTTTTCCAGAATCCTCTCTCCTATCTTTTTCGCTCTGTCCCCAGCGTCGACGGTGTATTTCATGGGGAGATCCCGCAACTCTTTAGGGACGCTCGCCACGGTGCGAAGGATGGGTCGATTTGTGCGGGAGGGATTGCGGGTCAGAAAAACGTCGACGATGAATTCCTGCTTGGCGGCCCTTATGATCATATCGGGCGTGAGGCCCGAGTCCAGCTTTGGCCAGAATTCGGGGTCCAGGTGGAGGCGGCGCAACAACTCGTGGGCAACCACTTCATACAGCAGGGAGTCTGCGCCGTCTTCGTCGGCAGACCGGACGCTCTCGAGCAGTTTCTTTTGCTTATTGCTGGCGACGTTGGCAACACAAAGTTCGAGGAAGTCGCGTATCTCGCGGGCAGCTGGCTCTGGGGCAGCCGCGATCCATCTAGCGCAATCACCCAACTTGCCATTTTGCGTTAGCGCGCCGAGGAGCATTAGGTAATTTTAGTGTACTCACACTGGCCGGGTCAACGATCCCGGTTTCTCTTCCGTTTGGTTTAGCCGGGCGCGGCGGCGAAGAACTGCTTGACGTGCAGTTTCTTGGCACGGCGCTTCGCCTGCCACAGATCGTAGGCAAGCTGCATCTGCAACCAGTGCTCTGGTGTGCTCCCGAACGCCTTGGACAGCCGCAGCGCCATTTCCGCCGTGACGCCGGAGCGGCCGTTGAGAATCGAGGAGAGGGTCTTGCGCGTGACGCCCAAGCCCTTCGCCGCCTCGGTCACGCTCAGATCGAGCGCCTTAAGGCAGTCCTCCCGGACTATCTCGCCGGGGTGCGGGGGATCGTACATATCCATGTGTCTTTCCTCCTATCGCTAGTGGTAATCAACCAAATCAACATCGGTTGCATTTTCACCATCGAAGCGGAACACTAGCCGCCAATTGCCCGACACCGAGACCGCCCACTCGCCCTCGCGCTCGCCCACGAGCGGATGCAACTGATAACCGGCAATGTTCATGTTCAGCGGGCTCGTGGCGGTCGAAAGCGACGCCAGCAGGCGTCGCAAGCGCTTCGCGTGTTGAGCGCTCACCCCTCGCGTTTCCCCCGAGGCAAAAAGCCGTTCCAGCCCCTTATGGCGAAACCGCATTATCATTGGTGTATAGTGTAACTACTCAGGTTACAGAAGTCAAGTCCCTTGAAGGCTCCTGGTGCTCCCTGTCCTGTCCCGCCTGTGGCGTGAGCGTCAGCCCGCCCATCAGTGGCCGTGCTTTCGCATTTTCCTTATCCTCTTTTTCGCGCTTACTGACGGCAGCGGCGGAAGAGTTGTGTGAGCAGCTCCAGCGCCAAGTCTGTTTCTTCCCGCGTGATGGTGAAGGAAGGCGCCAGGGTGAAGACGTTCTTGTAGTAGCCTCCCACGTCGAGGACGAGTCCGTACCGGCGTCCGGCAACTTCGAGGTCGCCTTTCAAGCCCTCCGCAAAAATGCGGTCCACGAGGTTGCGGTCCGGGGTCACACCGTCCTCTTTGCAAACTTCGATGCGCAGGGCCAGCCCTAATCCGTCCACATTCCCAATGATGCCTTGAAAGCGGCTTTGCAGGTCCTTAAGGCCGGCGAGGAAATAGACGCCTTTTTCGTTCACCAGTTTCTCGTAGTCCTCTTCTTCGAGCATCTTGAGCGTCTCGAAAGCGACTGCCGTGCCCAAGGTATTGGAAGAGAAGGTTGAGTGGGTTGAGCCGGGCGGGAAAAGCTCCGGCGTGATGAGCTCTTCGCGCGCCCAGATGCCGGAGATGGGATTCAGGCCGTTGGTGAGCGCCTTACCAAAGACAATAATATCCGGGGTAATACCGAAATTCTCAATAGCCCAGAATTTTCCCGTTCGGTAAAAGCCCATCTGGATTTCGTCATCGACAATCAGGATCTTGCGCCGGTCGCAAGTCTCCTTCAGGCGCTGAAAGTACTCGCGAGGCGGAATAACGTAGCCGCCCGTCCCCTGCACAGCTTCGATATAAAAGGCGCCGTACTCCGCGCTCTGCGCCTTCGCGTCCCACACCCCGTGATATTCGTTGTCGAATAGGTGAGCGAACTGGTCCTCGCAGTAGAGATTGCAGCTTTCGGGTTTCAGTCCATAGATGCAGCGAAAGCAGTAGGGATAAAAGACAAACTGGGCGCGCTCGCCGAAGTGGCCATAGCGGCGGCGGTAGCGGTAACTCGAGGTGATGGCGGAGGCGCCGAGCGTCCGGCCGTGATACCCGCCCATGAAAGCGAACATCAGGCTCTTGCCGGTATAATTCCGGACAAGTTTCAACGAGTCCTCGATGGCTTGCGAGCCTCCGACATTGAACTGCACCCGGCCCTTCACTCCGAAGCGTTTTTCGCAGTACTGGGCGATGCTCGCCGCCACTTCCACCTTTTCCGCGTGCAGGTACTGGCAGGCAAGCTGGGGAAGCCGGTCCACTTGCCGCTTCAGGGCCTCGCCCAGCCTGCGATTCTTGTAGCCGAAGCTCGCTGCTGAATACCACATCTGAAGGTCGAGATAAGGAGTGCCTTGCTCGTCGTAAAGGTAGCTGCCTTCGCAATCGACAAAAATCTTCGGGGGGTCGAGGTAATGGACCGTGTCACCGAAGGAACAATACTTGCGTTCGAGTTGTAATAGTTCGTCAGTTCTTGTGCTTGCACCAGAAATCGCCAAAGGATTATTGCCTCCGTAGTGGACTTCGTAGGGGCGATCCGCCAAGCGGCGGATGGTTGCCCGGGGCGGCCACGAGGGCCGCCCCTAAAGCATGGCGGCAACGGCTTGCTCAACATCGGCAAAAGTCTCGAACGGACGGCACGCTTTGCCGTGCTCCTGGCAATAGGCGAGCAACTGCCGTTTGGCAAACACCACATCCGCCTGATCTACGGCGAATCGATCGGAGAGCCCATCGCCCACGAAGATGATGGGACGTTTTCCTTCTCCGAGGCGCCGAAGCAGCGCCGCTTTGCACGTGCCGCACCCATGCTCGCAGGGCGGGGAAGAATGAGGGAAGGAGGGTATGAGGCGGCGGCCTTCGAGCCGCAGGGCGCTTGAGAACACCTGCATGCCGTTTCGAAGCGGCCCCTCCATGCCGGCGCGCTTCAGGACGCGTGCTATCACGTAGTCGAATCCTTCGCTTAAAACATAGAGCGGAATCCCTCGCCGGTGTGTAAAGCGGTAGAAAGTGCTGAAAGCGGGGTCAATGGGAACCGCATCAATTAAGGCGTTGAGATCCTCCGCGGAGGTGTCGACGAGCGCGAGTTGCCGCTCCAGGCATTCGCGCGACCCGATCAATCCGCGCGTCCACTCCTGCTCAACATCCCGCCAAGAAGGGTGCGCCAATTGCGCCAGGATTTCATCCGTCGCGTCGCGCTGGGTGATCGTCCCATCAAAGTCTGTGAAGATGATCATTTCATGCGGTATGTGGTAGGTGGTATGTGGCAGGTGGGGCCTATTCTCCCCACCTACCACCTCCGACCTACCATCTACCCCTTCCTTTCATCGACCAACCGCCGGGGCTTCCTCCCCTGCGTCAACTCTCCGGGCGGGAAAATGCGAAACTCAAGCCGGTACATCCCGCAGAGTTGGTTGGCCCAGACGTCCGGGTAGCGCGCTTCGAGGTTCTTGCGGACGGCGTTTTCGACCGTCGAGGGGTTCGTGCCGTTCGTCAACTCGAGCCGGAACTCGAGGATGTCGTGGACGCCTTCCTGCCGGACCGCCACCTGCCAATTCTCGGAAATCCCTTCCACGTCGTGGAGCACGCGCTCGAAGATTTCCGGGTACATGTTCCCGGCCCCCATCACCACCATTTCGTCCACCCGGCCGCGGATTTTGGCCATACGGCGGATCGTGGCCCCGCAGGGGCAAGGTTCATTGATGAACCGCGTCACATCGCGCACCCGGTACCGAATGAGCGGCATCGTGCGGCGTGAAAGCGTGGTCACCACAAGTTCGCCGTAGCCTTCCGAGTCAGGGTCAACAATTTCGATAAAATAGTTGAACTCGTCCAGGTGATAGCCTTCCCGCCTGAGACACTCCATTGCCGTGCCGCCGCCCTGCTCGGTGGATCCGTAGCCGAGAACTACAGGGCAATTCCAGACGCGCTCGACGTAGTTCCGATAGACTTCCGTCATGCGGTCTCCGGCAGCGACGATCAGCTTCAGCGGGAAGACGCCTTCTTTCTCTGCAATCTCGCTCAGGCTCACCAGCCAGGTGGGATCTGCGGCGATGACGTTATATTTGTAGATCGGCATGCGGGAATAGAGTTCGCGCGGGTGGGGCTTGCCAGTCGCCGAACAGAAAACTCCCATGCGCTTGCAAGCTAGAAAGGTGACCCAACCGCTGATCCAATACCCCGCGTCGAATGTGCAGACTACCCGGTCGCCCGGCCGCACGCCGTTTTCCCACATCGCCGCCGCCTCGTAGCGGGCCGTGAACTCCAACTCCTCGTAACTGAAATAGACGCGCTTGGGGCCTCCGGAGGTGCCGGTGGTTTCAAACACCAATTGGGGTTCACGGCAAAGGAAATCTTCCGCCGGCAGGTTGCGCAAGTCCTCGGGTGTGGTGAAGATGTCTTCCAGGTCTTCCGGGCGCCGGACTCGGTTCGCCACGATGCCGCTCTCGCGCAACTTGCGCCCGAAGAAGGCTTGCCGCTCTGCCGCGTAGCGCACCAACTCGCAAAACGAGTCGCGTTGAATGCCTTCGATCAGCGCGCGAGGTACATATTTCCCCCAGCGAACAAGGCTCGGGACCGATTCGCCGATCACGGCGCGCTCAACGAGTTTGCGGATACTACTTAGCATTTGGAAGCGTTCCCAGTCCGTGGTCTTTTGTCCGTTGTCCGTGGTCAGTCGTCCGTTGCACAAAACCATGCCATGTGGGAGCAACTGACCACTGACTACGGACAACGCACGTCTTACATCAGATACGTCGACTCCCCGGAACGCGTGGGGCGAGTTGCCAGCAAGTCGATGTAGGTACTTTTCTCGAGCAGCGCCTGGCCCACCTGCGCGATGGCATGGGCGGAATCCGGCCGGGACAAATCCTTCTGGCGGCGGCTCATCTCCGCCAGGGTTTCCGGTTTGCCGAGCATCTGCGTTACGGCTTGAGGAATCTCCTCGAGAGTCTGGGCCTGCACTGCTACACCTTGCTGCACCAGGTAACGAACGTGCCGCTCTTCCGGTCCCGGAATAGGATGGGTCACAATCATCGGCAGGCCCGCCGAGAGCGCTTCGGCGATGGTCAAGCCGCCCGGCTTGGTGATCAGAAGATCGGCCGCCGCCATCAATTCCGGTATGGTCTCCGTCCAGCCAAAGACGTGCAGATCCAGTGTGACCCTGCCCCTCAACTGCTCCAGGGTCTGCTTGAGGACGCCGTCGTGCCCGGCCACCACCAAGACCTGAAGTGGAAATCGGCAGAGTTCCAGCCTTTCGACGATCACATCGAGTGGGGCCGGACCCATGCCCCCTCCCATCACCAACACGACGGGCCGGTGAGCGTCCAAACCCAGGGCTCGCCGGAGTTCACTCCGATCCTGGGGAAGCGCAAATACCGGGTCAACGGGAATGCCACACACCAGAATCCGGTTGGGCGAGGTTCCCCAATTCACCAGCTGCGAGCGCGCCTCTTCGCTGCCTACACAGTAGACATCGACTTCCGTTTGCGCCCAGGGTGGCTCTGCCTGAAAATCCGTCTGCACGGCCAAAATGGGAGCGTGGAACCACCCCTCGCGCTTGCCCAGAGCAGCGATTTCAACCGCGCCGATTTCATTGGCGACGACCAGGTGAGGAGCATACGCTTTGAGCTCCTCGAGCACTTTCTTGCACCCGAGGCGAAATGCCCAGTGCGGAGCCGTGGCGCGGTGGAGCTTCTTCTGCCGGCGCTCGAAGAGCCATCGCCAAACACCCGGAGCGCGCCGAAGCATCCACCAGTAAGGGCGGACGTACGCCATCAGGAACCAGGAGCGCGCCACCTTCAGGACGTCCAGGAGGTGGACTTCGACAGGATCAATGCAATCGTAGAGAGCCCGCTGGAGCACTTCCGCCGCACGAACATGCCCCGTGCCGACACTCAGAGTTAGTATGAAGATACGTTTAGAAGTCACTAGGAACCTGGGAAACTGGAATTTAGAAACTGGAAACTAGAAACTGGAAACTGGAAATTCGAAACTGGAAACCCGTGTGTCCGGGTAGCGGTCAGTACCGGGGCTTCAGTTAAAGATCGCTTTTCGATGGCGTGTTTCCGCGTTTACAGTTCTGTCCTCCCATTTTCCGTTTTCCAGTTTCTAATTTCCACTTTCCGTCTTTACAGGAATTTTCGCACCAGCAGCACCGCATTGAGGCCGCCGAACGCGAAGGAATTGGAGACGGCCACTGTTACAGGCATTTCTCGCGCTTGATTGGGGACGTAGTCCAGATCGCACTCGGGGTCCGGCGCGGTGTAATTCGCTGTGGGCGGGATGCAGTCGCATCCGATGGCCAGCGTTGTGGCTGCCAGTTCGATTGCCCCCGTGGCTCCCATGGTATGGCCGTGCATGGATTTTGTGGAGCTAATGGCCAGCTTGCGAGCGTGCTCGCCGAATACCTTCTTGATGACCTGCGTTTCAGTGGCGTCGTTCAGGCGAGTGCCGGTGCCATGGGCATTAATGTAATCTACTTCGTTCGGGGCAACGCCGGCTTCCTCGAGGGCCATGCGCACGGCACGAGCCGGCCCATCGAGGGAGGGCTGGGTAATATGTCCGGCATCTGAACTCAGGCCGTAGCCGGAGATTTCCGCGAGGATTTTAGCCCCACGCTTTTTCGCATGCTCAAGTTCCTCGAGCAGCAGCATGGCGGCCCCTTCGCCCATGACGAAACCCTCGCGGTCCGCCGAAAAGGGCCGGCAGGCCCGGCTGGGATCGCCGTTCCCGGTGGCCAGGACCCGGACCGATTCCCAGGAACGGATCATTCCCACGGTGATCGGCGCCTCGCACCCTCCGGTCAACATCAGATCGGCCATCCCATATTTGATCAGATGAAAGGCTTCGCCAATCGCATGACCTGAAGACGAGCAGGCCGTGGCAGTTGTAAAGGAGGGCCCTTGCGCGCCAAATTCCATGCAGATTTGAGAAGTGGCGGCGTTGTGCATCATGCGGGGAATCGTGAACGGATGCAGCCGTGTCGCCTGTTGGGCGTAGAGGCTGAAGTAGCCGTTATCCAGGGTATTGGCGCCCGCCATTCCGCTGCCGCTCACCACGCCGAAGCGGGGGCCTTCCTCCTCGCTTACCTCGATTCCACTCGAGGCCATAGCTTCTTTCGCGGCCAGCAAGCCGAACTGGCTGAAGCGATCCAGCAAATCGAGCCGCTTGGCGGGAAAGTAATCCGTCGGCGTGTAGTCCGGAACTTCGGCAGCAATCTGAACCGTCAGCGCAGAGGGATCAAATTGGCAAATACGGCGAACCGCCGACCGGGCTTCCAGCAGGTTCTTGAAAAAGCTTTGCGCATCCTTGCCTACCGAAGCAAAGACGCCCACACCGGTAATAACAACTCTTCGCACGCTGCACCCTTGTGAACTTAACTGGCTGTGGCGGCCGGGGCCTCACCCTTCGCCATCGCCACCAGATCGGAAATGTCCTTACCTTCCAAAACTCGTGTCAGGCTGTCCACCACCTGGCGGACTGAGCGCATGTTCTGCGCTACGGCGTCCGGGATATCGATCTTGAATTCCTCTTCCAGCGCGAAGAGGATATTGACTCCGTCCAGCGAGTCTATGCCCAATTCTGCGAACTTCGAATCGATGGTGATTTTGCTCGGGTCCAGATGCTGCTCTCGAGCGATAATCTCAATTACTTTCTGGGTTGTGTCCATTTATGCTCCTCGTGACCGGTTTGACCGGCGCACCTAAGTGGAAATGCCGATGGAATCCCTTTCGGCAAGTTGGGAGACAAGCTCCAGCAATTGCGAAATCCGAAAAGGCTTGTCGAGAAGGGCGTAAGCGCCCAGGTCTTGAGCCAGCTTCCTTTCCGTATGACTGAAGAAGGAAGACATGAGAACAATTTCGTGCTTGGCATTTTGCTTTCTGAGATGTCGAAGCAGATCTAAGCCCGACTCGTTGGGCATGTGCAAATCGGCGATGATAATGCGGCAATCGTTGTCCCGCGCCAAAGCTTCTCGCGCCGCTAACCCGTCGGCGACCGCTTCCACCTGCGGATATCCGTTGGCTTCCAGGACCTCAGACAGCAGGTCACGGCTTTCCAAGTCGTCGTCAACAACAAGGATCCTGCTCACTATGCGCACACTCCAGGTGCTTGGCCAGGAGTATCTCAGGCAAGGAGATGGCCAAGGACCGCACTAGTTTCATAACTAATTGTAAATAAAAGAGTTGAGTGCGCGCTGAAGCAAGTTTGAGCGGCCTTGGATTGCGGAGCGCGTGGTGCAGTGTGTCAAAATGCCACAGATTAATGACTTTTGGCCTTATGCTGATCGCCGTGCCTGCATCTGCCCTCTCGGCCGCTTTTCTTTTCCTCCTATCTTATTGATTTACATACTCGAAATCATTCCTGGCGAGCCGACAGACGAATCCTGGTGTGGCAAAAAGCGACACCTGCACGAAGTACCAAAATGTGCGCGGCACCTTGGAGTGCGGCGGCTTGACGCCGCCTTGTCACCATGCAAGCCCGCGTGTGCCTAATGCGAGCCCCGGTACGCCAAGACCGGCGCGTACGTAGCTCGCATGCTCTCGCAGTTCCAAGGCGGCGTCAGGTCCGTCAACCGGCGGACACTCCAAGGTGCCTTCGGCACAAAGACTCCCACAATGGTCTCGACCGGATCTGCTATACTGAGAATCTGGGCTTTCCCGACAAGCAAAATGCGCACTTCCGCGAGGTTTCTGACAATTCTGACCATGGCCGCGCTGCTTGCCCCCAGCGTGCGGTGGACTTCGCCCAACGTTACGGCTGATGCCTGCGGATGCCCGCCCGGAGCCTGCATGTGTGTAGGACACCACCACGATTCCGGCCGGCTTCCGGCGTGCTGCATGGGCACGGGCGGACAGTGCGGAATGCAATCTCCTGACAGTTACATCAGCGCCATTCTCAGCACTCTTACTTACGTACCCACCGAACACCCTTGGTGGAAT
>Ga0326727_10003240_pt1 | contig 52754 bp, 46 predicted proteins | sample MB2enrmetagenome_FD_207643 | JGI IMG/M metagenome (GOLD analysis project Ga0326727, IMG submission 207643) | Lab enriched peat soil microbial communities from McLean, Ithaca, NY, United States - MB29MY | ecosystem: Environmental > Terrestrial > Soil > Wetlands > Peat | place: USA: New York...
CGGAGATTCGCTCGGGCATGGAGGCTGTTGAAGGCGTCATCAATGTTCACGATCTGCACGTCTGGAGCCTGGGATCGCAATCGCGCGCGCTGGCTTGCCACGTGACCATCGCCGACATTCCGCCGTCGGAGAGCGCGTGCATTCTGCTCAACCTCAACCATGTGCTCAAGGATCACTTCCGCATCAGCCACACCACCATTCAGTTTGAGCACACCGGCTGCCCGGAAGAGCACGGGTGCGTGGTTCCGATCGAAGAGATGGCCGCGCATGAGGCTGGTCGCGGCCATCATCGCGGGCATGCGCACTAGGGCTGTCTCCAAACCTCTCGCGGCTCCGTTTGAAAAGTCAATCGATGCGATTTTCATCGCGTGGAGGCAAGCAGAAGCCCCGAGCGCCGGGCTCACTTAACGCACAATGTGTCGTCTATGGCGTAGGGCCCTCAGGAGAAAAACAATGACATCGCTTCAGTGGGGCCTACGTGCGCCTTCTGTCGGAGCTCTGCACTTTTTAGCTCTTTTCCTCACGGTTTTCGCAACCCAGACCGCGTTCGCGCAAACATCGGATCAACCACAACAGCAGAAGACATTCAATCCAGAGACGGATGTTTCGATCGGAACCTACGGCCAAATCACTTACACGCGCACGCCAACAACCAGTCTGACTTCCATCAATGGCACGCTCACTACTCAGCAGACGCAGGGCACATCCGACTCTGAAGGTGTGCTGGGGAGTTTTCACCAGCAGTTCAGACCCTGGCTCGGCTACGACGTGAACTTCGGGTATTCGAAGTTTACGGAGGACTACTCCCATGGCCAGCAGTTTGTTCCGACCGCAACTTCACCGTTTCCAGCTTCGTCCTCTTTTACGCATGGTTCGATTCGAAGCAATATGTACGATCTAACGATTGGCTATGTCGTTGAGCAGCGGCGCAAGCAGCGGGTCAGCACGTTTGAGCAACTCGGCGGGGGTGGGCTCTTCTTTCTTCCAACGCAAAAGAATTTATCCGCCAAAGATCAAACTCGGCCGGCGATGCTGTTCGGCGTTGGAATGAATTGCAAGCTCACTAACCATCTCGATTTCCGCGCAGAGTATCGTGGATTCTTCTACAAGAGCCCGGACTTCACCTTGCCTCCCTATGACGGGTCTAACTTTCCCATGGCAAGGCTTTTCACGGTTACCAATGCGCCTGCCGTGAGCCTGGTCTATCGGTTCGGCGGGACAAAGAGGCTTTCCACTGCCGCAAAATCCCAATAGAGCCGGAAAGCATTGGGCCGATTGCTCGCCCTTGCCGCGATCTTACGCGCGGCGGGGCGAGCTTGAATCTCAGAACCCGATGAGATGAAGGAGGGAATCTCAAAATATGCGATTACCCGGCAGGATCAAACTAATGCTTGACCTCTGAAGAAGTGCGGTCCGTTCAAATATCATTGTTTCGATGGTTCGCGTATCAGTCTCAGGAGGTTTCCCGCGTTGATTTATCGCCGAGTCGCACTTGCCGCTCTCTGCTCCGCACTACTGTTCAGCGCGCCGTTATTTCCCCAGACCCAAACGCAGGCCCAGACCGCCGCGCCCGCTGCACAGCTCGAAGCACTATCAGGCGAATACACCGACGCCGCGGAACCGGACACGCCGCTCAGCTTCTACGTGCAGGATGGCAAACTCGTCTACGAAAATGAGCGTCGCGTTCCCGTTGAGCTAAAGCCCGTTTCCAATCTTTACTTTGCCATTCCGGAGACGCAGGCGACCCTCCGCTTCACGCTCGATTCGACTGGACGAGGCGCCAGCGTGGTGCTCGCAGAAGGAGCCGACAGCACCGTTTATTGGCGCACCGGCCCGGCCGTTCACCACCTCTTTCACGATTATCAGCGCACGGAAGCGATGATTCCCATGCGCGACGGGGTCAAGCTGCACGCCGTTATTCTGAAGCCCGCAGACATTCCCGGACAGCTTCCGATTCTCATGCAACGCACCCCATATGGAGTGGACTGGGCCAACCGAGAAAGTTTTTTTGCCCTGCGTCCTGAGTTGGCCCGCGACGGCTACATCTTCGTAGCGGAAGACATTCGCGGGCGCTACAAGAGCGAGGGTGAGTTCATTATGATGCGTCCCCTTGCCGATCATCGCGATCCGAAGGCAGTGGACGAAAGCACGGATACTTACGACACCGTGGCCTGGTTGCTGGCCAATGTGGCGGGCAACAACGGGCGGGTCGGTGTAGCCGGCGTCAGCTATCCCGGGTTTCTGACCATGATGGCGGGAATCGATGCGCACCCGGCTGTCAAGGCCATCTCCCCGCAAGCGCCCATGATCGATGTTTGGATGGGCGATGACTTCTTCCACAATGGCGCCTTCCGCCAGAGCTACGGCTACGACTACGTGATGGGGCTTGAATCGACGAGGGAAGATACCGGTGTTAGCTACGGGAAAGGCAAGGACGGAAAGCCTGTCGACGGCTTCGACTACTTTCTCGATCGCGGCTCGTTTGCGGAGGACGTGAAGAAGTCGGGATCGAAGATGCTGCCTACGTGGAAGCTCTTTCTCGAGCATCCCGTTTATGAAAACGTCTGGACCTCGCGCGCCGTCGAGAATCATCTCAACACCGTAGCCGTTCCCACGCTCACCGTCGGCGGCTACTACGATCAGGAAGATATGTACGGGCCGCAAGAGGAGTATGCCACCCTTGAACCTAACGACACCAACCACCAGAACTTTCTTGTGCTCGGCCCTTGGCGTCACGGTTCATGGGGTTCGTCTCAGCGCCATCTCGGCAATCTCGACTACGGCGAGCCTATCGGTACGGAGTTTCGCGCGCAAATTGAAGCCAAGTTTTTCGCTCACTACTTGAAGGATGAGCCCGGCTTCGATCTTGAAGACACGGCCAGCTTCCAAACCGGCTCCAATCAATGGAAACGTTATGCGCACTTTCCGCCGAAGGAATCGCAGCCGACCAGCCTCCATCTCCGGGGCGACGGCAAATTAAGTTGGAGCGACTCGGACGAAGGGACAGCGGCGCAGGCCAAGACCAGCTACGTGAGCGACCCGGCGAATCCGGTGCCATATCGCCATCGCCCCATTCAGCCTACTTATAGCGACGGTTCGCAGTGGTTCAACTGGATGACCGAAGATCAGCGGTTTGTAACCGATCGCAAAGACGTGGCCGTCTGGAGGCTTCCGATTTTGAAAAAGGACCTGGTCATGACGGGAGAAGTCTTCGCCGATATTTTTGCGTCAACAAGCGGGACCGACAATGACCTGGTGGTCAAACTGATCGATGAATATCCAGACGACGCGAGCGTTTCCGATGCCAAGATGCGCGGCTATCAGCTGATGACCAACGAAGAGATTTTTCGCGGGCGCTATTTGGAGTCATTTGCAAAGGCCACACCGCTGCGCGCCGGCTCCATTCACGAATATAGATTCTCGCTGCACGATGTGGATCACGTCTTCAAGGCCGGGCACACGGTGATGGTTGAGATTCAGAGCACCTGGTTCCCGCTCTACGATCGCAATCCGCAAACGTTCGTGCCCAACATCATGACCGCAAAACCTGAGGACTACAAGGCGGCGACTATCACCGTTTACTCCGACTCGGATCATGACTCAACCTTGCAGGTTCCGCTGATGAATGCGTGCGATCACATTGAGTGTTTTTGAGCGGGGCCACGGTTCCGTTATGACCGGTGGCGGCCCGACTGCGGCGATCTCGATGACTGTGGACTTCCTATAGCGCCAGCCAGGCGATTGCTACCACTGCCGCGCCGATCAACTGGCTCACGCGGTCGGTGAGGGCAAAGGCAACCGGATCTTCGTCCAGCTCGCCGCGCGAAGCCAGCAGCCACACGCGGTTGAGCCAGAGAATCATCAAGGGCACGATAAGCCAGAGCAGGTGCGGCTGGCGATAGAGTTTCACCACATCCGCGCCGCTGATGTAGATGGCGAAGACCACCACGGCGGCATAGGCGCTGGCGGTGCCGAAACTGCGCAACTGCTCCATATCGGCCAACATGTAGCCGCGGCCGTTGCGGGGCGTGGAATTGCTGGCGCGCAGGTTTTCCAACTCGGCAAAACGCTTGACGATGGCGAGCGAGAGGAAGAGGAACATGGAAAACCCCGCCAGCCAGTGAGAGATGGGTGTCAGCGTTGCCGCGCCGCCAGCCAGCAGGCGCAAGATGTACAAGCCGGAGAGCGCCAGCACGTCCACTAGCGGAATGCGCTTGAGATAAATGGAGTAGGTGAGCGTTGAGGCCAGGTAAAGCAGCAGCCAGGCGAAGAAGCCGCCGGGAAGCAAACGCCCGCCCAGCAGCCCCAGCAGCAGAAACGCCGTTACGATCGAGAACCCCGAGAAGGCGGAAAGGTCGCCGGAAGCAAAGGGCCTGAGCCGCTTGCGGGGATGGCGCCGGTCGGCCTCGATATCGAGCAGATCGTTGACGATGTAGGCTGCCGAGGCCGTAAGCGAAAAGCAGCAGAAGGCGGCCAGCGCCGTGAGCAGCTTGGCTGTGCTCAACGCGTGAGAAAGAATCAGCGGAACGAAGATGAGCAGATTCTTGGCCCACTGGTGAAGGCGCACCGCTTGCAGCAGGGATGGCAGAAAGGGCCGGCGCTCGACGAACTCCTGCGCGGGCTTGATGCCGCGAGCCCTGAGCCTGAGGCGGAGACCGAGGCTCGGATTGGCCACCATTGCCTGGTTGGCGTGGATCAGCAGCGGCAGATCGGGGGTGTCGTTGCCGATGTAATCGAACGGGGCGGAGTCAAATTGGCGGCGCAAGCTGTCGAGCTTCTTCGATCCGGTAAGATTGGTTGCGCCGTCGGAGCCCAGGACGCCGGCAAAGATGCCCAGATGCGCGGCAACGCGGCGCGCGAGGTAAGCGTCGGCTCCGGTAGTGAGGTAGATTTGACGGCCCCGGCCTCGTTCGCGCTGAAGAAAGAGGAGCAGCTTGCGGTTGTACGGCAATCGAACGACATCGAGAGCGATGGACTCAGTGACATAGGCCTTGAATGCGGCCTTGCCGTGAAGCAGCCGGCCCGGCAATTTGAACAATTTGGCCGGATGGGTACGCAAGAGCGCCAGCAACGAATCCACGAGCGTATCCGACTTGACCAGAGTGCCATCCAGATCGACGCAGAGCGGGGCATCCGCCGCGCCGGGGAGGGGCTGATTGAGATTCGTCTGGGGCAACCGCTCACCTCGTCGAGGTTCACTCGCAAGTGAAAGAGAACCGGCAGCCAAAGGCACCGGCCTGACCATGCAGCTGAGTTTGCGCCCTTTGGCCGCTAAAGTTTCCGGAATCACTCAAGTATACAGTTGGCCGGGCGCCAATCAATATGCAGTGGAAGGAGCGGAAGCAAGCTCACCGGCGAATTTGAATGAGCTTTAAGCGGGCCGGATGATACTATCTGGCGCATGTTGCAGATTGCGGCGTTGGTGGAATTGATGCTCTGTTGGATCGCGTGGACGGTGGCGTTCATCAAGCCGCGCAAGCAGGCGGCGGGTCAGAAGAAAGCCGTTGTTGCGCCGGCATCCAAGTGGGGAATTGTTCTGGTCACGGTTGGCTTCGCCTTGGTGTGGATGTGGGTGCGGCCGCCGGGCATGCAAAAATCATGGCCGTCGCTGATTGTGTCCATGATTTTGGGACCGCTCTCGGTGGCGCTGGTGTGGGCCGCGGCACATCGGCTTGGCAAGCAATGGCGCTACGTTGCCGCAGTGAGTGAGGATCACGAACTGATTCAGACAGGGCCATATGGCTGGGTGCGGCACCCCATCTACCTATCAATGCTGGGAATGCTGATGGAAACGGGAGCTGCCTGGACGTGGTGGCCCATGTGGATTGCAGCTGTAATTGTTTTTCTCGCCGGAACTGAGATTCGAGTGCGGGCTGAAGACCGGCTGCTCGAGGAACGCTTCCAGGATGCTTTCCGTGCCTATCGTGCCCGCGTCCCGGCGTACATCCCATTTCTGCGATGAGGATGGAGATCGCCGCCGAGGCAATATTGCGCCGCAAGAAAGCAAAATCGGACTGCTGAGGTTGGAGGGAAATGGTGGAGCTGAGCGGGATCGAACCGCTGGCCTCCTCGTTGCGAACGAGGCGCTCTCCCAGCTGAGCTACAGCCCCACGACTTACTTATTGTAACAGCAGCTTCGAATTGGCAAAAGACAGAAGGAGAGCTGGAACTTCCTCTACACCGAGGCCGTATACATTTTCTATCGATGCAATCCGTCGCAAGGATGGAATCCGGTTCTTTCCATGGGAAGAGGGGAATGAGGATATGGAATCTGCGCGTCACGCAAGTTTCTTTGAGAACATCTCGCCCGCGGCCTGGGCTCGGATCACCGGCGTCTTTTATCTGCTCAATTTTGTAACGTCGTTGATCGCGTTCAGCGGAAAGGGGAGTCCCTGGTTGCTTGCAGTCTGCGGTCCAGGGGCGACAGCCACATATGTGGCCGTTACGGCCCTGCTCTGCTACCTTTTCTGGCCGGTAAACCGCTTGATCTCGCTTCTTGCGGCGTGCTTCAGTTGGGCGGGAAGCATCTGGGGATATATCGGCCCTGCCCATCGTCCTTTCCAAATGAACACGCTTGTCTTCTATGGAGTCTATTGCCTGCTCATCAGCTATCTCATCTTCCGGTCGAGCTTCATGCCCCATGCAATTGGCGCTTTGATGCTGCTGCCCGGCTTGAGCTGGATGACTTTCGCCTGGGAACCCTTGGCGCATTCTCTTTCGCCGTATCCGTACATCGCGGGAGGAATTGGTGAAGGAATGCTCACGATCTGGCTGCTGGCGATGGGTGTGAATTCCAGCCGATGGCGGCTGCAAGCCAAGGGGCAGTTTGTCTCCGCAGGCTGATGGAAGAACCTCGCGCTCGGACGCACCGTCAACAAGCTCTTTCATAGGGAAAGGCCGCCTCTGCGAAGGCGGCCTTTCCGTTGAAGCTGGAAACCAGTTACAGCTGGTTCATGTTCAGCAGGAACTCGGCGTTATTGCGCGCTTTTTCGAGACGTGTGATGAGCACCTCCATGGCCTCCACCGGCGATAGCGGATTCAGCACCCGGCGCAGAACAAAGATGCGGTTCAGATCTTCCTTGGGAATGAGGAGCTCTTCCTTGCGTGTTCCCGAACGCTGAATGTCGATGGCCGGGAAGACGCGCTTGTCGACCAGCTTGCGGTCGAGAATGATTTCCATATTGCCGGTGCCCTTGAATTCTTCGAAGATGACCTCGTCCATGCGGGAGCCGGTGTCGACCAGCGCTGTGGAGATGATGGTCAGCGAGCCGCCTTCTTCGATGTTGCGAGCCGCGCCGAAGAAGCGCTTGGGCCGCTGCAGCGCGTTCGAATCGACGCCGCCTGAGAGCACCTTGCCCGACGGCGGCACGATGGTGTTGTAAGCGCGGGCGAGGCGAGTAATTGAATCCAGCAGGATGACCACGTCGCGCTTGTGCTCGACCAGGCGCTTGGCCTTCTCGATCACCATCTCGGCAACCTGCACGTGGCGGGCAGCCGGCTCGTCAAACGTGGAACTGATCACTTCGCCCTTCACCGAGCGCTGCATATCCGTCACTTCTTCGGGGCGCTCGTCGATCAGCAGGACGATCAGGACCACCTCGGGGTGGTTGGTGGAGATGGAGTTGGCGATGGACTGCAACAGCATGGTCTTGCCGGTGCGCGGCGGAGCGACAATTAGACCGCGCTGGCCCTTGCCCACAGGGGTCAGCAGGTCCATGACGCGGCCGCTGATGCCTTCGCGCACCGTCTCCATCTTGATCCGCTCCTGCGGATAGAGCGGCGTGAGGTTGTCAAAGAGAATCTTGTTGCGCGTCTCCTCGGGCGACTCGAAGTTGATGGCCTCGATCTTGACCAGGGCAAAATACTTCTCGCCCTCGTGCGGCGGGCGCACGTTGCCGCTGATCGAGTCGCCGGTCTTCAGATCGAACTTGCGGATCTGCGATGGGGAGACGTAGATGTCGTCGGGGCCGGGCAGATAGTTGTAGTCGGGCGAGCGGAGGAAGCCGTAGCCGTCGGGCAAAATCTCGAGCACGCCCTCGGCAAAGATGTGGCCTTCCTTTTCGCTTTGCGCTTGAAGGATCTTGAAGATCAGATCCTGTTTGCGAAGGCCGCTGGCGCCTGGGATTTCAAGGGTGCGCGCGATGCGGCTTAGTTCGGTGATGTTCTTCTCTTTTAGTTCGGCGATCGTCATGTTTACCTGCAATAAGGGGGGATGTGAGTGAAGGGATTCGCTAAGAGGAGGTGCTCCGGGGGGAAACCGGAAAGGTGTTCATGGCGCGAAGGCGCGGGCCGCGGTTGAAAACATCTCCCAACTTCATTGGGAGGAGTAAAAACGCCAGGGGAGGGCAGCTTCCTTTCTCCGGAAGCTGCCTTGAAACCGTTGCCTGAATCAACTATACCGCTTCGGAGCGCGCGTCAGGCGGCGCGGCGCCGTTCGACTGGTTGGGCAGACAGGTCCGACGGCGCCTGAGAGGCCGTCATGGGACCGGGATTGGAAGTATGAAAGCGGTCCAGGACCTCGTTGGTGGTGTCCTGCAGCCGTGTATTCGGCTTGTGCAGCTTGCGGGTTGCCTTGCTAGCCAGTTGACAAAGCTGGTAGCGATTGGACACATGAGAAAGTGCCCCAAAAACTAAATCGGAACGCATTACAGTCTCTCCTTCATCGTTTGCTTGCCCGGCCGATTCTACTTGGCGCCGCCGGTGCAGCTGGGAAGCAACGCGAAAAATCGGCTGTTCCCCAAAAACTCGTGTCAAAGATTAGACGCTCGAACGGTGCGTCAAGTTCAGAATTTTGGCACACAATCGCACGGCATCGAACAGCTTTTTGCCGTCTCTGGAAGACACATTGCCAGGTTGGGAATCCATGCGCCCCGTATTCCCTTTTCCGGCAAGATTCAAAACGCACCGGGGCATCAACGGATGAGCCTCAGCTCAATATGATGCGGGAAATGACAGATGGGGCGCGAGAAATCGCACAGTTCAATCTGCCTCTTGTGGATGGCAATCATGAATGTATACCGAGACGGGTTCCGGGTCAACCTTTTTTTGAAAGCATTTTCACACGCGCGAGGTTTCCTTTGCGGCGCTCCTCTTTGTGCAACCAAGCGCTTGTGAATCAATGAGTTAGCCACAGAATGCCGCAGGCAATCCCGCGCTCTTTTGGGAGCCGATCAGGTAGCGCAGACCTTCGTCATTGCGGGGCTGGGAACCCATTTGGTTACTTGTTCAGAAACTGCTTGGTCAACGTGTGGAAATCCGCAACGAGCAGGTTGAGTCAGCTGCTTTGCTTGTTGGGGCGCCGCGGCGCAACCGGCCGGCCGTCGGGATCGTGCAGGATGGACGCTCCGGTCTCGTTCATGGCCCTCGTCGACGCAGGCCTGGCCAATGCCGGCCGGGGTCTCGCAAGGGTCTCGTCCAGCCGGAAGACGCTGAGGAACAAGATGAAAACAAAAGGGATCGCAACCAAAAGCGAATCTCTGCCGGAAATCAGAATGGTTTCGTGCATTTGGCATCGGCTTCTTGATCAGCATTCATGAGGTGATTCTCATGCAGTCAAGCCCTTTATCGGCCAATGCTTAAGGAATCCTCAGAATCCAAAGTCACATGGTGCGCCAGCCAATAGCTGCAAGGCCGCTGGGAAGCACGCCGTCTTGCGCCATGAGAAGTGGGATTCGCACATGGTTATTGTGAGGTGTGTATGATTGACGTGAGTTTTTTACGACGTTCGGAATGACACATGTACGTCTTTGTCGTCGAATGGCGCCTTCGCGGTTGAATTGTTGCATTTGTCTCCGATCTGCCGGGGAGTGCTGCCGCTGATAAGAGCCGGCGCAATGCCATTTCGAGGCGCATCGTGGCGCGATGATTCTGACCAGCATGTGTAGAAGAGAGAATCTTCGCCATGGTCCAATCATTCATCTCGGCTTGCTCAATTCCTCCTCTCCATTTCAGCTTCTTGAATCGCTTGAAAGGCGCGTTTACGGCTCTGTTGCTTTTGTTGCCGTGGCTGGCCATGCAGGCATCCGCGCAAACCACGACGATCAGCGGCACAGTCTACGACCCGAGAACCCATGCCAATGGCGGGCTGCCTTTGCCGGGTGTGCTGGTTTATGCGACGACTGGGACTGTCGCCCCGCTTATGCCTGGGGTACAGTGCCTGACCACGACATCCTCGGCGCCGGCCGGCCCCGGCATCGTGAGCTATACCAATACCGCGGTGGACGGTACGTTCACGCTGACCAACGTGCCGGTGAACGCGGCCTATACCGTGGTCATTCAAGCGGGCAAATGGCGGCGGCAGTTCGCCGAGACCCTTGCGGCCGCTCCCCTCACCGGGATTGAACTGGACATGCCATCGACCCATTTGCAGGGCGACATTCCGCTGATCGCCATCGCTACCGGCGCTGTGGACGGGGTGGAGTGCGTGCTGCACACCATGGGCATAGCCGACACGGAGTTTACCGACGACAACGGCGCGGTCAATCCGGGAGGCCGCATTCATCTTTACAAGGGGGGCGGCGGCATTGGGCCTGGAGCGGAGATATCACCGTCGACGCCGTCCCAAGCTACATTGATGACCAGCGCGGCGACCATGAATGGCTACGACGTGCTGATGTTTCCATGCCAGGGATCCCCGGACGGCCAAGCGACTCCAGCCGGCGCGGCCAACCTGCTGAGCTATGCCAACGCCGGTGGCCGTGTTTTTGCGACGCACTATAGTTATGCGTGGCTGGACCCCGCGCCGCCATACGATTCGCAATTCCTGTCGGTCAACGGAATTGGAGTCGCGAATTGGGATACTGGACAGAATACCGTCTTTTGGAATGATCCTGAGACCGCTCAAATCAACCAGGGCTTCACCGACGGAGCGACGCTGGCTCAATGGCTTTTGAATTCCGGAGCTTCGACTACGCTCGGACTGGTGACTGTGAGCACACTGCGCCACGACCTGGACAGCGTCATCCCGCCGACACAGTCGTGGGCAACCCTGCAGTCAAGTGTTTCAACGGAAAACAACGCGATCATGCAGATGACCTTCAACACGCCGGTAGGAGCGCCGGCGGCAAACCAGTGCGGACGGGTGTTGTTCAACGAGTATCATGTGGTGGATCTTGAGAATGACCCCAGCATCAACAAGATCTATCCGGCGGAGTGCCCAACCTCGCCTAAGATGACAGCGCAGGAAGAGATGCTGGAATATGCGCTTTTCGATCTATCGTCATTTGTGACGCCGGTGGTGGTGCCCACACTCTCCATCGCATTCAATCCCAGCCCGCTGGTTGTGAATCAAAACCAGGCCGGCATCCAATTGACGATCGACGTGACCAATACAAGCACGACGGCGCCCATAGACAGTACCGCCGTTCTGACTCTGGCGCTGCCTGCGGGCCTCACGGCCACCGCGCTCGCGGATGCAACCGGCGGCTGGAACTGCACTGTTGGAACGTTGACCTGCACGCGGGCGAATGGGATTCCGGCTAGCGGGAGCGATGCGGTTACCTTGACGGTGAGCGTTCCGGCGTATCCGGCGGGAGGAATCGCAACGCCGGCGACGCTGACCGCGACCGTGTCGAGCCCGAATTTCTCGAACAACGTGACGGCTTCGGATGCGGTGATCTTCCAGCAAGCGCCGACGATTACGTGGGCGACGCCGGCGCCGATCATCTATGGGACCGCGCTGAGCGGAACGCAACTCGATGCCAGTTCGGCTTTGACTGGCAGCTTCGTCTACTCTCCTGCCGCGGGAACGGTGCTGGCGGTGGGGCAGCATACGCTGTCAGTGACTTTCACGCCGACGGACATGACCGATTACACGCCCGGCACGGCGACGGTGACACTGACCGTGATTCCGGTGACTCCCAGCCTCGGGTTGACGGCCTCGCCCAACCCGGCTTTTGCCATGAACCCGGTCACTTTGACGGCGACCATTGCTGCGTTTGCGACGCCGCCAACCGGCACGATCACCTTTTACGACGGGACCACGCAGATTGGAACGGGCACAGTTGCAGCGGGATCGGCGACCTACACTGTAACGACGCTGGCTGGCGGAACGCACTCGATTGCAGCAGCTTATTCCGGCGACTCGAGTTATGGACCTGCGGCCAGCGGTGCAGTGTTAGAGACGATTCTCGACTTCAAGCTTGCCGAATCGAACAGCGTAACAGCAGGCACGGAGACGACCTACTACCTTACGCTCACGCCTATAGGCGGCGCGACTTTTCCGGAAGCGTTGACGATGAGTGTGTCGGGGCTTCCGCTAGGGGTCGCGGGCGTCTTTACTCCGGCCACGGTGCCGGCAAATTCCGGAACGAGTTCTGTTGTCCTTCAGGTGACGTCGCCGAATTTTGGGGCGATGCAGCCTTTGCGCAAACCGTTTGAAGGCGGCGCACTGCCCGCGGCGCTGGGGCTGATCCTGCTGCCCTTTGCGGGAATGCTGCGCAAAGCTGCTCATGGCTGGAACCGGCCGCTGCTGCTGGGCGTGTTCGGTGCGGCCATTGCGGTGGGATTATCGGGATGCGGCGGTGTTACTCTCCATCCGCAGAGCTTTTCAATCACCATCACGGCGGCGTCAGGTCCTTTGTCGCACTCGGTCACGGCAAACCTAACTGTGCAGTAGAGCCGGCGGCGATGTTTTGGGTGAAGGCAGAGAGTTAGCCTCTGCCGACGCGGAGATAGCGAGTTATCAAGTTAGTCCAGGCGTGAGTTATCAAGTTAGTCCAGCCGTGAGTTAGGCATTGCGCACCAATAACAGCTCCAGGCGATCGTGTCAGGGCACGACTTTAGTCGTGCCGAACACGCCGCAAAACTCGACGCTGGGCTTTAGCCCCCGAGGTCGGCTTCTCGGGATTCCGCGGTAAGCACAGCCTTTTCCCGCAGGGGCTAAAGCCCGCATTCGATCTGAACTCTAACGGCACGACTGAAGTCGTGCCCTGACACAGCGCCATGCCGTTGCGGCACTCACCAATGCGCGGCGCCTTAGAGCAGTTCTCGCTCAGATGTATCCTGAAGAACCTGGCTGTTTTCGGCGTAGTGTCAACGCACCAGCATCGCAACGTTCGACGCGGTCTACACCCAAGAGAGAACTGCTCTAGCGAGTTATTCAAGATGCGAGTTAGTCAAGATGCGAGTTAGTCAAGATGCAAGTTAGTCCAGGCGTGAGTTAGCGAGTTAGTTGAATCGCGAATCAGCTCTGGCGCGTGCGGACGGCGGCGGCCAACTCGGCCAGCAGGGTGCGTGTCTCAGCCCAGTCGATGCAGGCGTCGGTGATGCTCTGGCCGTAGACCAGGGGCTGGCGGGGCACGAGTTTCTGCGCACCGGCAACCAGATTGCTTTCAATCATCGCGCCGACGATGTCTTTGTTGCCTTGAGCGATCTGGCGGGCAACGTCGTGGCAGACAATGGCCTGGCGGCGATAGTCCTTGCGGCTGTTGGCGTGGCTGAAGTCGATCATGATGCGGGGCTGAATGGCGGCCTTTTTCATTTGTTCGGCAGTCTTGGCCACGCAGTCCGCCGTATAGTTGACCATCTGCGTTCCACCACGAAGGATGATGTGGCAATCCGGATTTCCAGCCGTAACGAAGATGGCCGATTGGCCGTGCTTGGTGTGGCCGAGGAAGGTATGGGAGTTTGCGGCGGACTGAATGGCATCGATGGCCACCTGGACGTCGCCGGAGGTGGCGTTCTTGAATCCGACGGGGCACGAGACTCCGGATACCAATTGGCGATGGACCTGACTCTCTGTGGTCCGAGCTCCGATGGCTCCCCAACTGACCAAGCCGGCTATGTACTGGGGCGAGATCATGTCAAGGAATTCGGTTCCAGTGGGCACGCCCATCTCGGCCAGATCGAGAAGCAGGCGGCGGGCCGCGCGCAGGCCGTCGTTGATCTTGTAGGACTGGTCGAGATGTGGATCGTTGATGAGGCCCTTCCAGCCGATGGTGGTGCGGGGCTTCTCAAAGTAGACGCGCATCACGATGCGCAGTTCGGCGGAGAATTCGGCGATGGCATCCTTGAGCAGCGCCGCATATTCGCGCGCGGCTTTGGTGTCGTGAATGGAGCATGGTCCGACCAGGACAAGCAATCGTGGATCGCGGTGATTGAGGATATCGACGATCTCGGTGCGCGCGTTGAAGATGGTGTTTGATGCGGCCTCGGTAACCGGGTACTCCTCTTCGAGAAACACGGGTGGGAGGACGACCTTCGTCCACAGGATGCGGATGTCTTCAATGGTCTGGAACATGGTTACTTTTCCTTGCCGGTTGCGCCCCCGTTAGGGCAGGCGATGGAAGCCGCGAACTGTGAATCTCAATGAGGGGCGTAGAGGCGCTCGCCGGCCTCGATTGCAACCGGCAACTGGTTCTGATCGGGAGGCAGCGGACAACTGGCGAATGTTGTGTAAGCGCAGGGCGAATTCTCCAGCTTGTTGAAGTCCAGCGTCAATTGGCCGGGATGGGTGAACCCATGGTCCGGCGGGCCGGTATGAAGATAGCGGGCAGTTTTGAAGGTGGTGATCTGGCTGGTCGCGTCGTTGAGGATAAAGAAAAGCGTGTCTTCATGACCGGGCTCGGTTACCGGCTCAAGATTGATGGGCTGGCCGTCGAGAACGAACTCGGCAAATCCCGGCGACGGAAAATCGAGGGTATTGCCGAGCACGGTGGGGATCTTGACCATTCGCGGTGGATCGTAGGGAGTCCAGGTAGCTGTGACGCGGAAATTCGGGTCGGGCGGGTACCAGTTGAGCCCGTGAAAGTTGGTGCGCCGCGGCGAGTCGGCGTCCTTGATGCTGAGCAGATAACGGCCGCCGCGGCTGAGCGCAACGATGGTCAGGCCATGCCAGGTTATCACCGGGGGTGAGTCGCTATCGACCGCCAGCGGGCCTTCCTTTGCTGGCTTATTGTCAACCATCAGATCGCTCGGAAAGCCGCCCTTGGGCGCTTGCAGCGTGACTGTCGCGGCGCCGGCGGCTTTGCCACCCACCGTCAGCACGCCGATGTGGTCGGGGACGTTGTCGTGCACTCGAATCTGGTTGTCCTCGGCCGCGCCAAAGGAGTTTGCGCCGGGCTTGAGCCATTCCATTGCGACCAGGGAGAGCCAGCCATCCGGGGCGTCCACCAGGCGTTCGCGAGCCGCGCGCCAGGCGGCCAATTCCTTCAGCCATGCCGGGTTGGCTGGGGAAACCGCTGCAGGACGCAAACCAGCCGAGGAGCCGGTTGGCGCGGCCGAGGCTGGGGTCTGGGCGGCAGCTTCCCGTGCCTGCGTCAGGCAAAAGATTGCAAGCAGAAGCGCCAGTACACCTTTGGATTGCCCTGCCGATGTCCTGGTCATGGTTCGAAGCTCCTCTTGCCAATCTCCAATGCTTGTTTTGCAAATGCTACTAACCGGCCGCGGTCAGGTCAGGTCACATAAACACATGGCCATACTCGAGGACCGTGGCATCTGCCTTTCAAGGCAGTTCTTATTATGACTTGTCAGGACATGATGAGGATATGGCGTAGACTGCTTGCGAGGATTTTGCTTGCAGGCTCTGGAAGGTGAGAATCATGAGCAAGTTCGGATTTGTCATTTTGACTCTTTGTTGTTTACTGCAGTTAGCCTTGGCGCAGGAGGCGCCTTCTGCGCGCACGGCCGCCACACAACCCCCGGCAACGGCCGCGCCGCAGACGCCCGCGGTCGTCCCACAGGTCGAACAACTCACGCCGGGGCACGAGGGGGGACGGATCACCCTCGATGTGGTGGTGACCGATAAGTCAGGCACGCCTGTGTCCGGCCTGGAACTCAAGGACTTTACCTTGCTTGACAACAAGTTGCCGGCAAAGATTCTCTCCTTTCAGGCCATCGACGGCACGGTTCTGAAACCCGGCCCGCGAGTCGAAGTCGCAATCGTAATCGATGCCGTCAACTTGCCCTTCGGGCAGGTTGCGATTGAGCGTCAGCAGATCGTCGGCTTTTTGCAGCAGAATGGCGGACATCTGGCCGAGCCCACAACGGTATATGTGATGACGGACAGCGGCGTAACTTCCAGCGGCCGGCCCACACTCGACGGAAACGCGTTGGCCGAGGCAACCAATAAGTTAGACATCGGCCTGCGCACCACCGGCCAGTCGGCAGGCGCGTGGGGTGCAATCCAGCGCATGGGATTTTCCCTGCATGGTTTTACGACCATCGCGAGCAGTGAAGCGAAAAAGCCGGGCAGGAAGCTGCTGATCTGGGCAGGGCCGGGCTGGCCGATGCTGAATGGCCTGCACTATCAGACCGACGCCAAAGGCCAACAACAAGTGTTCAACACCATCGTTGAGCTTTCTGACAAGCTGCGCCAGGCTCGCATCTCGGTCTATAGCGTTGCTCGAGGGATGCCTGGGATCAACACTTTTCTTTACCAGGATTATCTGAAGGGGGTGAAGGCAGCCGAGAAGGCGGAATCGGCAAACCTGGCTCTGAAGGTGCTTAGCGTCCAGAGCGGCGGACGGGTGATGGTTCCGGACAACGACATGACCGGCCAGATCGACAGGTGCATCCGCGATGCGACTGCCTTCTACACGATCTCGTTCGATCCTCCTCGGGCGGATCGCGCCAATGAGTATCACGACCTGAAGATCGAGGTCGATAAGCCGGGGCTCACGCCCTTGACCAAATCCGGATACTACGGCCAGCCTTAGGGTGCACGATGCGACACGCCGGCAGCCTGGATGCCAATGTGTGCGAGGCTGGGCAGTAGTGGTGCTAGAATCCGACGGTGAATGAATACCGATGATTGCGGTTTTTCGATTCGTGGACGCAGGCTGAAAAGAACGGCGATGCGAGGGCAAGGTCAAGGTTTTCTCTTATCGATGTGGTTGGTTTTAGTCGCGGCCTCACTGTGCGCGCAAGCCGCCGGCCAGGCTGGGCAGGCAGGCGAGACGGGAGCGGGGGATGCGCCGTTGGGAGGCGATCCGCTCAAGCAATTCCCCGATGCGGTCAACCAGCTTACCACCGGCACGTTCGACGCATCGACGGGCATTCTCAGGCTCGATCTCTTAGTGACGGACAAGTCGGGAAAGCCTGTGACCGGGCTCGAAGGCAAAGAGTTTACCCTGCTGGACAACGGGCAGCCGCTGAAGATCGTCACCTTTCAGGCCTTCGATGGAGTTGCGGTAAAGCCGGACCCGCCGGTGGAAGTGATTCTGGTGATCGATGAAATCAACCAATCGAGCCAGCAGGTTTTGCACGTGGAGCAGGAACTGGAGAAATTTCTCCGCCAGAACGGCGGCCATCTTGCCCAGCCGGTATCGATTTACCGGTTTTCCGCGGGGAACGTATTTGCTACGCAGAAACCTTCGACCGACGGGAATGCGCTTGCCGCTGAGATGACTAACAAGAATGAGCTGCGCGCAGTTTTTCCCCAGGACAAAGATCGATATCTGGATCCGACTCTGCTCTCTGAAGCCGTGACCAACGCCTCCAGAAATCAGCGATCCTTATCTGCTCTGGGGGCGATCGTTCTGGATGAGAGGCGCAAGCCGGGCAGAAAGTTGATGGTCTGGTTGGGCGGTGGCTGGCCGGTTGTGGGAGGGAGCTACATTGACTCCTTCGATTGGATCACCGAGTTTTCGACCCGGCTGCGAGAGGCTCGGATCGCCTTATCCAGCGTCACATCCTGGCCATACCCGGTCCGCGAGATTCCCTACAAGAATTTTCTGCAAGGGGTAAGATCGGCGCGCCGAGTGAGTACCGATTACCTGATCCAAAGCATGGCACTGGAGGTGCTCGCGACGCAGAGCGGCGGCCGCGTCTTTAAACCCGTCGATGACCTGGCGGGCCAGATCGGGCATTTGGTTGACGAGGCAAACGCCTTCTACACGATCTCATTCGATCCCCCCCGAGCAGATGAGGTGGATGAGTATCACGAATTGACAGTCCAAGTGACCAGGCCGGGGTTAGAGGTCCGGACCAACAGCGGGTACTACGATCAGCCGTCCTATTACGATCAGCCTCCGCGGGCCGCCGAACGGGTGAGTGCGGAGCAGATGGAGCAAATTCTGGGCGAAGCCCAAAGAAGCTCGGATTCGCAGATGGCGGCGAGACTTTCCGGTCTCGAACTAACCGAACGGATGAGCGGCGCCAAACTAGCGGGATGGAAGGATCGAATGCCGGGCGCAAAATCGAGGGCCGAACTGGTGGCTGTGGCCGACGCGTCGGCTTTCCTCAATCCACCGGCGGCAAAGGTTCCGGACGCTGCCGCGCCGGACCTGGCTACGCAGCGGCTGATGATTTCGAAGACGATCGATTACCTGATGAAGACCATACCGAGGTTGCCGAACTTTTTTGCCACGCGGAGCACGGTTCGCTACCGGGAAACCGGGCAAAAGGATGATGCAATGTGGAAGGCTCCGACGGGCGACGAGTCGCTGCACAGCGATGCGGTCGCTAACGCAACCGTACTCTACCGCAACGGCTTCGACATGGTTGACGCTGAGGCGGTGAAGGGAAGGAAGCCGAAGAAAGACGAACGGAAGATGGATACCAAGGGGACCTTTGGGCCTATTCTCAGCACTGTGATTGGAGATGCGGCACACGGCAACCTGAGATGGAGCCGCTGGGAGAAGGGCGCGGGCGGTGTTCGGGCGGTGTTCGAGTATTCGGTTCCGCAAGCGCAATCTCATTTTGGGCTCGATTATTGCTGTTTGACGGACGGCGACGGAACCAGGGTCTTCAAGTTCAAGCCGGGTTATCACGGAGAGTTGACCATCGATGCGGAGAGCGGAGCCATTTTGCGCTTGACGGTGGTAGCTGACCTGGAGCCGAGGTCGCCGCTTGAGGTTTCCGACATCATGGTGCAATACGGCCCGGAAGTCATCGGCGGCAACACTTATATCTGCCCGGTGCGCAGCGTCTCCCTGTGGCGCGGGCGAAGGAATGTGCGGGTTAATGAATGGGGCAACAGCTTCAAGGTCTACGGCCCGTTTGAGACCATGCTGGACGATGTATCGTTCGAGGACTACCACTTGTTCAGGGGCGAAGCGCGTATTCTGACAGGCTACGATGAGGCGCCGGATGGGAAGCAAGGGGAATCCGGCGCTGCACCTGGCGCGTCGCCCAAGCAATAGCGTGCGCCGCTGGTTACCCTCCGGATGGCTGCCTTGACAGGCCTATCGCGCAACCCTAGAATCAAATAGGAGAGCCTCATCCATTTTAGGGCATAAGTGCTTGATAGATGAGAGGTTATTCGGCCGTGAGCGCATTTGATTCGGCTGCGGCTAATGGGGCTTACATTGCTGCAGCCGGAACGGGGAGCAGGGAAGATGCCTGAAGCGCGCGTCAGTCCGCGGGAGCGGCTGGTGCTTACGGCCATCATCGAGCTGTACATCGCGACTGGGGAGCCGGTGGCCTCGCAGGCGGTTGCGCACAGCTTTGCCGACCGGGAGGGGCTGAGTTCGGCCACGATTCGGAATGTGATGGCTGCGCTGGGCGAGGCGGGATTGCTGGAGCAGCCGCACACATCGGCGGGGCGGGTTCCCACCGCAGCGGCGTTCCGGTATTACGTGGAGCAGATAACCCGGCCGGAGGCGCAGTTGGGCCGCATGGCAGGGACGGGCCAGCCGGGCGGGTCGATTCCGCAAAACGCGGGTGGAATGGGAGCTTCAAGTTTGAGCGAGGCCCGGCGCGGGCAGATCGAAGAGAGCTTCACCGGCGTTACCAGTTCGCATGACTATCTTGAGCGCACATCGCACGTGCTGGCTCTGATCTCCAGCGGCCTGGGAGTGGCGCTGGCCAGCTCCACAGCCGGGCAGGTGCTGGAACACATCCATTTTTCGAGGCTGTCGACGGGGCGGGTGCTGGCCGTGCTGGTGACTCAGGCGGGTGCGGTGCAGGACCGCGTGCTGATGCTCGACCGGGAGCTGACGCATCTGGAGCTTGAGACCGCGGCGCGCTACCTGAACGAAAACTTTCGCGGCTGGCCGATCGAGCGTATTCGCGCAGAGGTGGCGCGCCGGGTGGAATTGGAGCGCGAGGCTTACCAGCAGATGCTGGCGTCGATCGAGGAGCTTTGCCGCAAGGGCGCGCTGGCCGGCGGTGAAGCGGGGCCGGCCATTTTTGTGGATGGAATGGCCAACCTGATCAGCGCCGAGGTGGATCGCGAGCGGCTGCGCCAAATGCTGATGGCTCTGGAGGCCAAGCAGAGGCTGGTGGAGCTGCTGACCGCGTATGTGGATGGGCGGCAGCAGGAGGTGCGCGTGGTAGTAGGGCTGGATGAGACTTCGCCGGCCATGCAGGACCTGGTGCTCATCGGCGCACAGGCGCGGCTGGGCGGTGCCAATTTGGGTACTGTCGCGGTGATCGCGCCCACACGCATCCAATATCACGAGATGATTCAAGCAGTGCGCTACATTGCCAAGCTTTCCGAGCGCATTCTGGAAGTGCCGGCAGAGCCGGAGTTCCACTAGGTGGTGTCTCAGAAGTTCATGGGAAAAGTGCGCGACGGGAATGCAGGTCCTTCGACTCCGCTGTAGAACGCTTCGCTCAGGATGACCGCCTCCCTTGGGCTTTCAGGATGAGGGGAAAGAGCGGCGGGCGCCGCGCAAATTATCATGGAATCAGGCAGGATGAATGTTTCGGAGAATTCGTAGAGCTATGCCAAAACATGAAGGGGAGTTGACGTTGGTGGAACCGGCCGAGGGCCAGGCGGGCGGGATTGCCGAAGAACAAGGCAATGCCACTGGAGCGGGCACGGAGCCCGCTGGAGCGAAGGTCGACGGCGAGGTTCCGGAGAGCGCCGCAGAGCCTGTCAGCCGTGTTGAATTCGATAAGTTGAAGACGGAGCGGGATCAGTTGCTTGACCGCCTAGCCCGGTTGCAGGCAGAGTTTGAAAATGCCCGCAAACGGGCCGAGCGGGAGCGCGCGGAGTTTCGTGACTACGCCGTAGGAACTGTGGTGGAGCAGTTTCTGCCCGTGGTGGATAACTTTGAGCTGGCGCTGAAATCGACCGGCTCGGCTGCGCAGTTGCGCCACGGCGTTGAGCTGATTGTGAAGCAGATGGAGGAGATCCTGGGCAAGATGCAGGTGAGCCCGATTGCCACCATGGGTGAGGCCTTCGATCCGCGTCAGCACGAGGCGCTGGGCGCGGTGGATCGCGACGACCTGCCCGACCAGCATGTGGCCGAGGAGATTCGCCGCGGCTACAAGTTGCGCGAGCGGCTTTTGCGGCCGGCGCTGGTGCGTGTGGCCCACAACCCAAAACAGAAAAGCGAATGAGATCCGACACGACAGTGAGTAAATCCGATTATTACGAAGTTTTGGGTGTCTCCCGCGATTGCAACGATCAGGAGCTGAAGAGCGCCTATCGCAAGCAGGCGCTGAAGTATCATCCTGACCGCAATCCCGGCGATCATGCGGCGGAGGAGAAGTTCAAGACCGCCAGCGAGGCTTACCAGGTGCTCAGCGACGCGGACAAGCGGGCCGTCTACGATCGCTACGGACACGCCGGATTGGGTACGCAGGGCTCCGGCTTTGCGGGCGGCCCATTCGCGGGCGGCGTAGACATCGGCGACATCTTCGGCGACCTATTCGGTGAGATGTTCAGCGTGGGCGGGAACGCGCAGCGCGGCTCGCGGCAGAAGCGCGGCGACGACCTGCGCTTCGACCTGACCATCGAGTTTGAAGACGCGTTCTTTGGCATTGAAACCGAGGTCAAGATTCGGCGGCTCGAGACCTGCGCCACGTGCCACGGGCGCGGCAGCGCGTCCGGCCGCGGACCAAGCGCTTGCAGCCAATGCCAGGGACGCGGGCAGATCCGCTATCAGCAGGGGTTCTTCTCAGTGGCTCGAACCTGCGGCGCATGCGGCGGCAGCGGGCAAGTCATTGGCGATCCCTGCCCCAGTTGCCGGGGCGAAACCCGCAGCGCATCCGAGCTCAAGCTCACGGTCAAAGTGCCGCCGGGCGTGGAGGAAGGAACGCGCATTCGCTACGCCGGAGAAGGCGACGCGGGGCGCGCCGGCGGTCCCAGAGGCGACCTTTATGTGGTGCTCTCCATTCGTCCGCACGACTTCTTCGAGCGCAACGGTTACGATCTGCACTGCGTGATTCCCATCAGCTTTCCCCAGGCGGCACTCGGAGCTGAGTTCGAGATGCCCGGCATCGACGGCCCGGTGAACCTGAAGATTCCCGAAGGCACGCAGAGCGGCAGGGAGTTGCGGGTTCGCGGACGGGGCGTTCCTTATCTGAACGAAAAAGGCCGCGGCGATTTGATCGTCAAGGTGCTGGTGCAGATTCCCAGAAAGCTCAGCCGCCCGCAGCGCGAGCTGGTCACCAAGCTGGCAGAATCGCTTACGGTCGACAACAAGCCGACCTCGCCTGGATTGCTGGAGAAGATGAAAGATTTGTTCAACTAGTGTCCTGTCTCTAAAGTTCGCATCACAAATGGACTGTCATCCTGAGCGGAGTTGGGCGCGTTTTTTGCGCCCAGCGAAGTCGAAGGACCTGCGGTTATTTTTTCTCATTATTCAACAAACTTCAGAGACACAACAACTAGGGCGTTTTCCCTAATGGTGTAGAGTTCGGGTGCCCAACCTGGGCGCCGGGGAGCCCTCTGGGCGGGGCGCCGCGTCGTTGCTTTTGCGGCTAGAGCTTTCGCCACGGGCCTTTACCGCAGGCGTTCGCGGACCTCGGGGCGGACCAGGTAGAGAAAGAACACCAGGTTGAGCAGGCCTTGGACGAGCGCGGCTCCCTGATGGAGGCTGGCGAAGATCCAGAGGTTGTAAACCGCCAGCAATAGAACCGCGGCCAGCGCCAGCGCCCACGCCCAACGAAACAGCATCAATAATCCGCCGCTTGCGGCGATGAAAGCCGCCGAAAAGATCAAGAACAGAGGCGGATAATGAGCGCCGGCGACAACGCCAAAGACAATGACCGCGGCCAGAAACAGCAGGTAGAGGCTGATGGCTACCAAACCTGGCAGACGCAGCAAGGCTTTCCGCGCAATGTGGGCCGGCGTTGGCGCGGGATTCTTCTCCACCGCTGCCGATTCGGTTGCGGAGTTACGAGTTTCGCCGGTCATAGCGTGTGCAGATAGGCCAGCAGATCGCTGAGCTGGTCGTCGGTGAGTTGAGTCGAGGGCATCATTCCACGGCCGTGCAGAATCACATTGGTCAGGCGCTCGTCGGTGGGCGGCGCGCCCGAGGGCATGGCCTTGATTTTGGTGAGAGCTTGCAGGCCCGGCCCATTGAGGGGATGGGTGGTGGTGGGGTAATGGCAGCGGGCGCACTTAAGCTGATAGACGCGCGCGCCGCGAGCTTCATCGACGGTAAACTGAGCCTCGGGCTTTGACGGCGGCAACGAGCGGCAGCCGGCTAGCGCGGAGGCAACGCCGACGGCAAGAGCGATCAAGAGGTTATCGACAAATACGTAGCGCCGGCCTCCAGGCCGGCTGTAGTGCGGGTCTCCTGACCCGCGCAACGCTGCTGCCGGCGTGGACGCTCCCAGCACAGCCGGTCTGGAGACCGGCGCTACCTCAGCAGTCAATTTACGGATAAGTTCTATCCCTAAAGAACCGGCAATAGAATGAGTGCTCATTTGCCTTCGATGATACAGGGTTACTGCGCAGCGGCGATGGCTTCTGTAATGCGCTCGACGGCCTGCTCCTCGGCTTGGCTACCGGGCCGGCGGCCGTTGACCAGGATCGAAAACGCCAGCGTCTTGCCGCTTGCCGCGGTCAAATATCCCGACAGCGCGTTAACTTCATTCAGCGTTCCGGTCTTGGCCCACAACTTGCCCTTGAGCGGCGAATTGCGGAAGTGCGAGGCGAGCGTGCCGTCCACTCCCGCAACGGGCAGCGTCTCTCGCCAACCGGGGCCCCACGTTTGGCGCGAGGCATAGGCCAGCAACTGCGCGATGGCCCGCGGCGCAATACGGTCTTGAGGACTCATGCCTGAACCGTCATATAAAAAGAAGTCGCCGTCGGATACGCCCGCGCCCACTAGAAACTGGCGAACCACGCGACTCCCCTGGGCAAAGCTTCCGTCGGTTCCATAGACCTTTCCCAGCAGGCGCAGCAGCAACTCGGCGTGCAGATTCTCGCTGACCTTGTTGATTACCTTCACATCCTCGCCAACGGGGACCGAGACGTGCGTGGCCAACACTCTGCGGCCCTCGAGCGGCGCGGCGACGGCAGCCGGTTCCGACCGCGTTAATACGAGAGGCTCCGCGCGCTCGGCGGCAAAATCGCCGGTTCCAAGCGGGATTTTATGACGCGAAGTCGTCGACCCGGCGATGGTGACGCCGCGCCTCATCAACGCATCCTTGAATGCCGCGGCGATAAACTCCGCGGGATCCTCGACGGCGATCGACACATGGAGCCCCGCGGCGGGCGCTGTGCCCCAGGTTCGTACCATCATCGAGCCTGGCCGGCGCTCGACGCCTGGTTGTGCGGCCTGACCGGGAACGGCGATGGTCATTGAGTTGTCGAGCGTGTAGTAGTCCACTGCCGGCGTCCACTCGGCCTCGGTTGCCGCTCCCAAAGGCGCAGACGATGCGTCCGGGCTGGCCGCGCTTGCGGGCGGTGCGGCCTGAGCCGGCGCGTTCGGCGAAGCAGTAATCTTCAACTCCGCCATGTTCTCATTGAAGGTGAGCGCGGAGACGGGCGCGCCGTAGCCCCATTGCAGATCGTTCCAAGCCCAGCCCTCGCCGTATGGCTCGTTGAGATAAAAGCTGTCGTCGCCCACCAGGTTGCCGTCCACGCTGCGCACGCCGGCCTGCTCCACCTCTTCGGCCATGAGATCGAGAATGTCCATCGCCTTCAAAGTCGGAGCCGGCTCGTCCGGATCGCTCGCGGAAGCAGGATTTGCGGCTGGCGGACTCGCTCCCGGCGCCCGGTACGGGTAAGCGCGCGCGCTAATGGTGGGGTCGCCCGAGCCGAGCAGAATCAGGTCGCCATGCAACACGCCGCCGGCATCGACGTCGCCGCCGGCGACAACATAGGTGGTCCAGCGCAGCGACTCGACCGGCAGCAGCGCATAGGCCGCCGCCGTTGTGAGCAGCTTGGCGTCTGAAGCGGGAATGAAAAGCCGTCCCTCATTGAGCCCGTAGAGCGCCTGCCCATCGAGCGCAGTTACGCTGATGCCAAACTCGGCGTGACTCAGCGCCGGCTCGGCAAGGATCGCATTGATGCGGTCGGCGAGCGGGCCTTTCGCGGGGGCCGTGCGAGGTGCGGTTTTAGCGGGAGCATGCGCAGAAGCGTGCGCGGCGGGCTGGGCGCTGCTTTGCGCACTTGCATGTTCAATGAGCCCGGCGGAAAGAGCGAGGGCCGCAGCCGATGCGAACGCCAGAGTTCGACTGAAAAACTTCATGCCCGGAGTTTAGCAGCCCAGGGATCGCGGGCGCAGGGGAATGACCGATGGGCCTTCGAAGATGCCGACGATTCAAAAGGCCGTGCTATTCCGCCGGGCGCAGGGGTAGCGTCAGGTTCTTCGCCGCGTCAGGCCGGCTGCGCGGAGCCTTCTTGAACGTCGCATCGCGGCGGTGCAGCGGATACTTGGGCTGCTTGCCGTCCAGAATCTGCTGGATGGTGAGGATTTGAACCCTTGGGTAAGTGGTGCCGTCGGAGGACTTGTAGAGACCGGCTTCGGCGGCTTCACGAATCATCGGTTTGGTGGGCTCCTCGAAACAAAGAAAGATGCCTATCTGCGCCTTCTCGCGGTTGAGCACTCCGGCTAGGTCGCGGATCTGAGAGACGGTGACGCCTCCCGCTTTAACGGAGAAGATAATCTGCTTCGATTGGCCGGAGTCGTCGTCGTGGAAGTAGAGGCGGCCATCGATGCCGCGGTCGGCTCCCTTCTTTTGATCGGCGGGCCGCGCGCCAACCTGGCCGAGCGCCCACCATTGGAACTGATACTTGTCTTCCGCTGCGAGCGCGGCGGCGCCGGCGTAGTCGGTGGGTTCGCCAATCACGTCATAGGTCGATTTGATCTCCGGGCCGAAGGCGTCGGAGAGACGTTTTTTGATAAGGCCGATGGCGAGGTGGGTGATGTCGATGCCGATCCAACGGCGGTTGAGGCGTTGGGCGACCTGGACGGTGGTGCCGCAGCCGCAGAAGGGATCGAGGACAAGATCGCCTTCGTTGGAGCTGGCCTTGATGATGCGTTCGAGCAAGGCTTCGGGCTTTTGGGTGGGGTAGCCTAGGCGCTCCTGGGCCTGGGAGTTGATGGGTGATATGTCATCCCAGACGTTGCCGACGGGCGGGCCGAGCATTTCCTCAAGGTATCTTTTCACCATGATGCGACCGTCCTTTTTAGCTGGGAAGTAGAGGCGGCCTTCTGCGTCAAGCCTCTCCATAACGGCGCGTGACACTGACCAGCCGTTCGGGTGGGGCTTGTAGCCCTTGTAGTCATAGGTCAAATTCGGCCGTGGATGAGGGCTTCTTAAGTTGTCAGTTCTATATCGTCGTCCGTCAGGCTCTAGCTGGGTGTAGTGCGACTTGAGATACCTTTCGGAGTAGGCCCCGTGTGTTCGGTGGAATGTGGAGGATTCTGACTTTGAGAAGAAGAGGATGATGTCGCTTTGGTCTCCGAACTTTCGACGGGCATCATTGTGCGGACTGGTTCGCTTCCAGACGATCTCATTGCGAAAGAATTGCGGCCCGAACACCGCGTCCATCAGAATCTTCAAGTAGTGGCTGGCGGTGGGATCGCAGTGCAAGTAGATCGATCCGGTCTCCTTCAACACGCGGCGGAGCTCGATGAGCCGCGGGGCCATCATGGCCAGGTAGGCCATCATGTCGGTGTTAAAGAGAAACGTCTTGAACGCGACCAGGGTGTCGGCAACGCGACCGCCTTGCTCGACGATCAGCTCGTACGCGCGCATGGAGTCGTTGTTCCACTCCCAGGTGTCTTCAAAGGCGTGGATTTGGGAGTTGGACTGGGAGCCGTCCTTCTCGGCGAAAAGGACGTTATAGTCCTGGCGGGAGTTGAAGGGCGGGTCGAGATAGACAAGATCGACGGACTCGTCCTTGATATAGCGCGCGAGGACTTCGAGATTGTCGCCGTAATAGAGTTTGTTCTTGTGAGTGGCCACAGGTTTGGCCTGAGATTAACATAGGCAGGTTGAGGTGGTAAAAATCTCTATACCTGCTTCCTGCCGCGGAACCTGCCGTATTACTTGCCTGGAGCCAGAACCGCCCAGCAGAACGGTGGCAACTCAGTGACGAACGCTTCCGATTCCCGATTTACCTCTTGGAACCGGGAATACGATCGGATCGACGCGAAACAGGTGAAGTTTGACAAGGAGCGATATGCGGATCCAACCGATTCGGACTGAGAAAGAGCATGACGCTGCGGTGGCACGCATTGCGCAGTTGATGGGCGCCGAGCCAGGAACAGCGGCCGCCGACGAACTCGAAGTTCTCGTCACTCTCGTCGATGCATACGAGACAAAGCACTTTCCCATGGCTGCGCCCGATCCCGTGACCATCATCAAGTTCCAAATGGAGCAGCAGGGGTTGACGCGCAAGGACCTTGAGCCCATGATCGGCAGCCGCGCCCGCGTCTCCGAGGTACTCACCGGAAAGCGTTCATTGACCTTGCCCATGATTCGCCGCCTTCACGCCGGCCTATACATTCCGCTTGATTTGCTCGTCGGTTCCAGTACCGCGGTCTCTCGAGTTGCACGCAGCCGCAGCAGAAAGCCGCCCATCGCGGCTCTACGTGAGAGCCGCCGCTCTGGCGCACAGATGAGCAGCCGGTGACAGAGTGAAGCGAACAAGTGCATCCTGGCGGCTGCGCACGCGCACGCTTGAATTGGGCCGGCGCACGCTAGTGATGGGCGTGGTCAACATTACGCCCGATTCATTCAGCGACGGCGGTCTGTTTCTCGATCCCGAGGCGGCGGTTGCGCACGGGCTGCGCCTGCTCGACGAAGGCGCGGCGATTCTCGACCTGGGCGCGGAGAGCACGCGGCCCGGTTCGCGAGCAGGTTCACGAGCAGGCTCATTGGATGCGCCGGCGGTGAGCGCGGCGGAAGAGCAGGCGCGGCTGCTGCCGGTACTCGAAGGCATTCTGGCAGCGCGGCCGGGCGCGATCGTTTCTGCCGATACGTATAAAGCGGCGACGGCGCGGGCGGCGCTTCGAGCGGGCGCGGAGATCGTCAACGATGTGAGCGGCTTCAACTGGGATGCGGAGATGGCGGCGGTGTGCGCCGAATCTAAATGCGGTGTGGTGCTTATGCACACGCGCGGGCGTCCGGACGAGTGGCGCACTTTACCCGCTCTGAAGCCCGATGAAGTGCTGGGGACAGTGCGGGCCAGTCTGGCGGCGAGTCTGGCCGCGGCGCGACGGGCAGGGATTGCCGAGGAGTCCGTTGTGCTCGACCCCGGATACGGATTCGGCAAGCGGTTCAACGAGAACTATGCGCTGCTGGCGCGGCAGGATGAATTGCTGGCGCTCGGTCGGCCGCTGCTCGCGGGGGTGAGCCGGAAATCATTTCTTGGGCAAACGCTTGCGGCCTTGCGCGGAGGCCAAGCTGCACCTGCTGCTGACCGGGAGACGGCGAGCCTTGCGGCGATGACCGCGGCTATTCTCCACGGAGCGTCGATTGTGCGCGTTCACGATGTGCGGGCGGCGGTGGAGGCGGCGTTGATTGCGGATGCGGTGTTGGGTTCTCGATAACCCAGCCCGCGAGGGTCTCATCCATTGCCGACATTCTGCCCTCCTTCCAGCCGCCATCCTCCGGCCCATTTATTCCCCAACGCCTATTCCTTGTCTTCTCCCAACCAACGCTTGGTGTTGAGTAGCTGGCGGTTGTCGAGGGCCCATACTTTGCCGGTCAGTTCGTCGGCGCTTTTGCCTTCGCGGATCGACTTGTCGAATTCTCCTGTGACGGCTTGCATCTTGGCGTCGAGGTCGTCGAGGAAATTCAGCGCCAGGGCTTCGGGGATCATGGGCAGCTTCGGGGAGCCGAACTCGAGTTTGCCATGATGACTAAGGATCAGGTGCAGTACCAGGACTTTTAGCTTCGCCGGGAAGTTGGGCAGGCTGTCCATGGTGCGCTCGGCGAGGGCCGCGCCGATCTGGATGTGACCCAATAAACTGCCTTCAATCGTGTAGTCGAAGCCGATGTCCCAACTGAGCTCGCGAATTTTGCCGATGTCGTGCAAGATCACGCCGGTCATAAGCAGGTCGCGGTCGAGGATGGGGTAATGGGGCGCGACACGGTCGGCCAGGGTGCAAAGGCTGACCACGTGCTCCAGCAAGCCGCCCAGCCAGGCGTGATGAAGCTGCCTGGCGGCGGGGGCTTCACGATAGGCTTGCGCGAGGGCAGGGTCGGCCAGCATGGTAGCCAACAGCAGCTTCAGGTCGGGGTTGGCGACGCGGTCGACAAAGCCGAGAAGCTGACGCCAGAGGTCGACAATGTCGTATGTGGTCGAGGGCATCAGGTCGGTCTTGTCCACCTCGGAAGGCTGGGCAAGACGGAGCTGATCGATCTTCATCTGCAGCCGGTCGTCGAAACGCGAAGCACTGCCGCGGGCCTTGACGACGTCGCCTTTTTCGAAGTCCCTGGCGATGCGCGGGTCGTCGGGCGCCCAAACGCGGCCCTCAAGCTGGCCGGTCTTGTCGCCGAAAATCAGATTCAGATAGGGCTTGTTGGTTTTGGTGGTGCGCTGCTGCTTGGCGAGGACCAGGAAGTAGCCGTCGAAGGGACGGCCCTCGTCGAAGTTGGCCAGATCGGCAATGTAAATGTCTTTCATGCTGCCGAGAAGCTTAACGCAAACGGCTGAAGTTGCCAAAAAGCAGTGTTGGGTCAGTATGAGTGAACCTTCCCTCGGCGGCTAAAGCCGTAGCCCCGTTTGGTCGCCTTGCGGCACGGCTAAAGCCGTGCCCTTTCAAAGCAAGGCCTTTTTTCCGCAGCCTGTGACATCCTTCGGCGGCTACTGCTGCGGAGCGGGCGCAGAAGCCGGAGACGGAGCGGGCGCAGGAGCAGGCGCCGGAATTTGCGGGGCAGGTGCTCCTGGTACAGGAGGCGCCGGCGTCATCTCGGGGGCAGGCTTTGGCTCAGACTGCTTGGCTTTTTCGGCCAGGCGGGTCTTTTCGGTTTCAGTGGTCTTCTTTTTCTTTTTCTTGGAAGCGGTATCGCCGGCCAAGCCCAGCGGCGCGGCCTGCGTCTGGCGGTCGGCGACTTCAGCAGCGTCGGGCGGAGCAGGAGCTAGCTTATCCGGCTTGGGCCCTTGCACCTTTGGCTGCCTGGCCTGCTTTGCGCGTTGACTGAATCGAGTCTTCTCGGTCGGCTTGGCCTTGGTCTCTAGCGGATTGACCGGTGTGTCCGCGGCCGCCTGCTGAACTGCACCGGCATCTTCAGGCCTGGCCGGGGCTGCAGCCGCGGGCAAAGTCTTGACCGGCGCTTGGCCGTATCGGATCTTCTCTTTCTTGCCCGGTTTCTCTGAGGTCAGGCTGGCGTTCTTCTTGGTGGCTGTGGGCGGCGCGGCGGATGCAGCCAAGGCAGGCGGCGCCGATCCCGATTTCTGCCGGAAGGTGCGCGTGGACTCGCGAAAACGAGTGCGCTCGATCTTTTTCTTCTTCTTGGGCACGGGCGGAGTGTAGGCGCTGTAGATGGGCTTGGTCTCTTTGGCGCTGGCGCCTGAATCAACGTATCCCGGCTTGATGTCGATATACGCCTGCTCGCGCATGGTGGTCTGCAATTCGCGAATCGCGGGCTCCATGCGGGCGGCGTAAAAGGCGTCTTCCACCTGCTGATCGACGTCCTTCAACGGCGGAACGCCGCCGGGATTGTGATCCACGACCTTGAAGATCACGTATCCCTGCCGGGTACGAATCGGTTCAGTGATGTCGCCGGTTTTGAGAGCGAAGGTCGCATCTTCGAGAACTTTAGCCATCTTGCCGCGCTGGAACTGGCCCAGGTCGCCGCCCTCGGCAGCGGTTGTGCCGTCGCTGAAGCTGCGCGCCAACTGGGCAAAGTCGCCGCCGGCGTGGAGCTTGGCCTCAATGTCGTCGGCCTTGGCCTTGGCCGCGGCCAGTGCCGCCGGATCGTCGGCGGGTGCAACGCCGGGCAAAGTGGGGGTGAGCGGGGATGGGGCCACGGCAACCAGAATCTCGCTCAGCGTTACGCTTTCCGGCTTGGCATATTCCTGCGCGTGCGCCTCATAGTAGCGTTGCAGCTCTCCCTGCGTGAACTGGACCTTGCGCCCAATCTGGTCGCGCAACACCTGTTGACCAATAATGTTGTTGCGGATGTTGGCCTTGAAGTCCTCAAACGATACGCCCTGCTCCTTGGCGGCCTTTTCCAGGTCTTCGAGCGACTCGAGGTTGTATTGCTTGCGAATCTCATTGAGCCGGTTGATCAGCTCGGTTTCGCCGGTGATGCCCAGTTCCTTGCCCTTGGAGAGCAGCAACTGCTGGTCAATGAGGTTGCGCAGCAAATCGTTGTGGGCCTCTGAGATCTGCTGCATGGTGGCGCCATGGTCACGCATCTCCCCGTCCAACTCCTTCATGGCGCGGTCATAGTCGGAGGTGGTGATGATCTGGTCGTTCACGCGGGCGACTATATCCTCGACCGTGACGCCGCCGTAGGGGCTCTCGGGCGCGGCGGGACGCGTTTGCGCCAAGGTAGAACTTGCGAGCAGCAGCGGGACGAACGCGAAAGCCGCGAGATTGCGAAGAAGTCTCTGAGTCATAAGGTTGTCGACGGCAGGGGTTCAGTTTCTCAATCCCTGGAGTATAGACGCCATTGTAAATGCCTGGGCAGCAAGAGCGCGATTCCTGAACGCAAACCTGGGCGAATCGGAAGGGATTTGCAGTGAACTGAAGTGAATTCACAGCGCTTCATGGAATTGGCAGTCGATAGGCCGAAGTGAGGCCTGTTCTGGGCAGGAGTCAAAAACGAAATCCAGAGCGGCAAGCGTAAAATGAAGAGACGGCTGCATATGTTCCCGTCCGGATTTCAAGCAGATCGCAAGAGAGGTGTTTCCCCGCGATGAATCCTGCTCTCACAATCGACCTTCTCTTGGGGGAAGCTGCGGCGTTCTCGGTGGCGGAGAGCGCCCATGAGGAGCCTGCTCTATTCGGGGTCACGGACGGCAAGGCAGTCGGCACGTATTTGGAGCACAGATTCACTTCCCGTTTGATGGAGAAATTTTCTTTTGCGGGCGGCAACTCTGCATCCGGCATCGACCTCCCAAGCGTCAATGTGGACATCAAGGTTACAAGTGTCAAACAACCCCAGTCCTCTTGTCCCTACAAATCGGCGCGGCAGAGAATATACGGCCTTGGTTACGGCCTCATTATCTTCGTTTATGAGAAATTTGACGACGGAGCGCGCCAAACCGGACGCCTCGACATGAAGCACACGATTTTCATCGAACCGTCGCGCACGGCAGACTACCAAATGACGCGGGGGCTGCGTGAGATTCTTGAACGGGACGGAAATGCAGAAGACCTGATTGCATTCATGCAGGATCGCAATCTACCCATGGATGATATCGAAGCCCAAAGCATCGCAGAGTTGCTTCTCCGCCAAAAGCCCGAACAGGGATACTTGACTATCTCAAATGCGCTTCAGTGGCGGCTTCAATACGGTCGCGCAATTCAACAAGCAGGCGCGGTCGACGGCATTCTACGGGTTATGTGATGCAAACAGTCAAGCAACGGAAAAGCAAGGCGATCACCGAGTTCGGCGACTTTCAGACGCCTCCGGAACTCGCGCTCGCGGCGACTCAGGTTCTCCGCGACCTCGGCATCAGGCCGCGATCGATCTTGGAACCGACCTGTGGCCGAGGAGCATTCCTGGAGGCTGCGGCCAAATGCTTTCCCGACGCTGAAACGATCATAGGTGTCGATATAAATCAAGGCCACCTGAGGTTTGCCGACCTTATCGCAAATCGATTCAGCAACAGAATCGATCTGCGGCAGGGAGACTTCTTCAAGTTGGAATGGGAAACCATCGTCGCCGAGGATGATGGGCCGTGGTTGATCGTTGGCAACCCTCCGTGGGTCACTAGCTCCGATCTAGGCGCCATCGAAAGCGATAACCTCCCTGAGAAGTCGAATTTCCACGGGCGCATGGGAATCGAGGCAATTACCGGAAAAAGCAATTTCGATATATCCGAATGGATGCTTTTGCGCTATTTAGATTGGCTTGGCTCATGCGATGGAACCATCGCCGTACTTTGCAAGACTGCCGTTGCTCGCAAGATATTGCTCCAGATTTGGAAGAAAGGGAACGTTTGCCTTCGTGCTGCCCGAATATACAAAATCGATGCGCCCGCATATTTTGGGGCAGCAGTAGATGCTTGCCTGTTTGTTCTTGAGGTCACCCCGCAAGGTAAGGAATTCGAATGTGGAGTATTCAGCTCGCTGCATGCCAGAGAGCCTTCGCATGCGATAGGTTTCCTCGAGGGCCATATTATTCCGCATATGGCGGCGTTCAAAGAGTACCGAAATCTCTTGGGACCCGAGAAACGATATGTCTGGCGTTCCGGGATCAAACACGACTGCTCAAAGGTCATGGAATTAACGAAGACCTCAGGAGGCTATCTCAATGGGCTAGGCGAGACCGTGGCTATCGAGGACAGCTCGCTATTTCCCCTGCTTAAAAGCTCAGACATAGGTAATGGGCGCATCGAAAGCCGCGGTGTAATGGTTGTTACCCAAAGCTTCGTGGGGGAAAACACAGATAAGATCAAGGCTAAATCTCCAAACACATGGCTTTACCTTGAGCGCCATGCCGAATTGCTCAATAAGCGCGGAAGTGTAATTTACAAAAACAAGCCTCAGTATTCTATCTTCGGGATAGGGCCTTACACTTTTTCCCCGTGGAAGGTTGCCATTTCTGGGTTCTACAAGAAGCTACGTTTTGTGAAGATTGGGCCAGTTGACGACAAACCGGTAGTCTTCGACGACACGATTTACTTCCTGCCGTGCTGGTCTGAAGCGGAGGCCGATTTCGTCGAGAGTATGCTCCGTTCTCCGGCAGCGCAGGCATTCTTCCAATCCATGATCCATTGGGATGAAAAGCGTCCGATCACCGTCGAAATCCTGAAGCGTCTCAGTATGCAAAAACTTTCCGCAACTCTCGGACGCGAGGGAGATTACGCCCGCTTCACGGAATCTCAAGAGCTTCCACTTTTCGCCGCTATGTGAGGATTTCTCTTGCGCGTTGGACATCAAACCAAATTCCAGGTTTCCTGATCTGGGCTGCGCCGCGGCTACCTGAAGGCACCAACTAACGTCAAACAGCGTAGTGGTATACTCTAGCCCTATGACTGCCGGTCCAGACCCTTTCAAGGTTTTTAGGGATCAGCCGTTCGGAGGTTCGTTCCGCCTATGACTCCACGCGCCCGCCGCGCACTCTTCACCGTCGTTTTGTTCTTCGCCGTCTGCGCCGTTGTGGGCACTGTCCTGCAGCGCAGGGTGGGCGCCCAGTCTTCGACAGACGAAAGCCAGCTTCGCGACAGCCTCAGGTCGTTCACCAACGTGTACGCCATCGTGGAGCAGAATTACGCCGAGCCGATCAGCGGCGACAAGGCCGACCTGGCCATCTACGACGGTGCCATTCCAGGCATGTTGCGGGTGCTTGACCCGCACTCGAACTTCTACGATCCCAAGGCTTACGCGCGCATGCGCGAGGAGCAGCACGGGCGCTACTACGGCGTGGGCATGACCATCCAGCAGCCGGTAGCCGGCGGCAAGGTCTATGTCGTGTTTCCCATGGAGGGCGCGCCGGCGTTCAAGGCGGGCATTCATCCCGGTGACGTGATTGCCGCGGTGGACGGAAAGAGCACCGACGGCATGAGCTCAGACCAGGTGGCCAAGGCCCTCAAGGGGCCCAAGGGCACGCACGTGCAGGTGGCCATGTCGCGCGTGGGCGAGGCAAAGCCGCTGACCTTCGATCTGGTGCGCGACGAGATCCCCAATCCATCAGTGGATCTGGCTTATGAGATTAGGCCCGGCATCGGCTACATTCACCTGAAGCAGTTTCAGGAGACCACGGCGCAGGAGGTCAACGAGGCCATTGACAACTTCGCCAACCTCAAAGGGCTGGTGTTCGACCTGCGCGGCAATCCCGGCGGTCTGCTGAGCCAGGCTGTCGATGTGTGCGATCATCTGCTGACCAAGGGTCAGAACATCGTTTCGCAGCGCGGGCGCGCGTATCCCGACGTGAACTACACGGCGCAGCATGGCAACGACGGACGGACATTCCCGATCGTGGTGCTGGTAAATCGCAACACGGCTTCGGCGGCGGAGATTGTGAGCGGCGCTTTGCAGGACCACGACCGCGCGCTGATTGTGGGCGAGACCACTTTCGGCAAAGGGCTGGTGCAGACGGTCTACAACCTGAGCGAGAACACCGGGCTGGCGCTGACCACCTATCACTACTACACTCCGTCGGGGCGGCTCATCCAGCGCAACTACGAAGGTGTATCGCTGTACGACTACTACTACAACCATGCCGGGGCGCTGCCCTCGAACTCGACCAACCAGGAAGTGAAGCTGACCGACTCCGGGCGCACCGTCTATGGCGGCGGCGGCATTACTCCGGACGAAAAGATCGAAGCCCCCAAGAGCAGCCACTTCGAGGATGAGCTGGCGTATAAGGATGTGTTCTTCCAGTTTGCTCCGATCTATGTTTCGAAGCATACGGTGGACAAGAACTTTCAGGTAGACGACGCAGTGCTCAGCGAGTTCAAGCAGTATCTGACCAGCCAGAGCATTCCCTGGACCGAGGCCGACCTGACCGCATCGATGGACTGGTTGAAGATGGGCATCAAGGACAAGATCGTCACCATTGCATCCGGGCAGTTGCAAGGTCTGCGCATACGGGCCGATTGGGACCCCGAGATTCAGAAGGCAATCACGTTTCTTCCCGAGGCGCAGGCGCTTGAAGACAACGCGCACAAGGTGCTGACGGAGAAGGCTGAGGCGCGGAAGACCGGAACCGACCTTGACCCGACCCGGCCTTAACGAATTGCCGTCTAGGTTTTCCAGCGCATCGCAGCAGGCCATCCCCACGGGGGTGGCCTCTTTGCGAATGCGGACAGAACTTGAGCCTAGCTGCGCGCGAGTCCTGCCGCAAGATGGGTCGAATGCCCTAGACTGATTGCCATGCAATTCTCAGACCTTGCACTCTCCAAACGCCTGGAGCGAGCGGAAGGCTTCGCATGCGTACAGTACGCCGAGGCGCGCCGACGCCTGTTCCCCGAAAGCGGAGCCGAATGGATGGAGTGCGCCGGGGCGTTTGTTGTCTTCGACGGCGTGGACTCTCCGATTACGCAAACGTTCGGACTCGGCATATTCGAAAAGCTGAGCCCGGCGGCGTTGGACAAGATCGAGCGCTTCTTTCTCGATCGCGAGGCGCCGGTGTTTCATGAGGTGAGTCCTTTTGCCGGGATCGCAGTACAGGACATGCTGTGCAGCCGCGGCTACAAGCCAATGGAATTGAGCAGCGTGTTGTACCGGCTTGTCGAGCGTCCTCAACCAGCGATCCAGGGCAGCGTGACAGTGCGAACGACAGGTCCCGAAGAAGCGGAACTCTGGAGCCGGATCAGCGCGGAGGGCTGGGCACACGATCACCCTGAGTTTATTGAGTTCATGTTGCAGCTTGGCGCCATTACCGCGGCGCGCGAAAACACTGCGTGCTTTCTGGCTGAGTTTGACGGCCAGCCCGGCGCTGCCGGCGTGTTGTGCATGCATGAAGGCGTGGCGCTGTTTGGCGGCGCGGCGACAATTCCGGCAATGCGCCGGCGCGGGCTGCAGACGGCGTTGCTGCAAGAACGGATGCGCTACTCTTTCGAACATTCATGCGACCTGGCGATGATGGCAGCGCAGCCGGGAAGCGAGTCGCAGCGCAACGCCGAGCGCAACGGATTCCGGATCGCCTACACGCGAACCAAGTGGCAATTGAGCACAGAAGTGCGGTCGAGTTAGGCTACCCTCTCACGGCTCGTCGTTATAGATCCCGATCTCCAGCTTGCCGCCCTCGGCTAACTTGGCTCGAAACATGCCGGGAGTATTGAAGCTCCACGCTAACTGTCCGTCGGGAGTTATGGCGATAAGTCCGCCGTCGCCGTGGAGGGACTCCAATTCTTTGTGGATGACCTGGTCGGCGGCTTGCTGCAACGCGAGCCCCTTGTATTGAACCAGCGCGCATACCTCGCGGGCGACAGTTAGGCGGATGAAGTACTCGCCGGTGCCGGTGGCGGAGACGGCGCAGGACTGATTTGACGCGTATGTGCCAGCGCCGATGATAGGCGAATCGCCCACGCGGCCCCATCTCTTAGCCTGCGTCCCGCCGGTCGAAGTGCCCGCGGCGATGTTGCCCGCGCGGTCGAGCGCGACCACGCCTACGGTGCCGAACTTGTGCGCGTCGGCTGATTCGACATCCGCAACGGGCACTGTTGGCGCCGGCGGCGCGCCGGCGGGACGCGGAGGAATCGGCCGGCCTTCTTTCTGCAGTTGCTTGATCAGCGACTGCCAGCGGCGCTCGGTGAAAAAGAAGCTGGGGTCGACTTGTTCGAGCCCGACACTCAAGGCAAATGCGTCCGCACCGGCGCCGATCAGCATCACGTGCGGCGACTTCTCCATCACGGCGCGAGCCAGCGAGATGGGATGGCGGGTGCGCGTCACTCCGGCCACCGCGCCGGCCTTCAAATTCGAGCCGTCCATGATGGCCGCGTCCAGTTCGTTCTTGCCTTCAGCAGTGAAGACCGCGCCGCGCCCCGCGTTGAAGAGCGGATCGTCTTCGAGGATCTGAATGGCGGCTTCGACTGCATCGACCGAAGAACCGCCCGAATTGAGAATCTTCGCGGCTGCCATTGTTGCCTGAGTGAGCGAGGCGCGATAGGCAGATTCGGCTTCAGGCTTCATGCTGGCGCGCTCGATAACTCCCGCGCCGCCGTGCAGCACGATGGCCCAATGACGGGCTGGAGGTTGGGTTTGGGCAGCAGCGGTAACTGCGGTAACCATGATTGCTCCAGATAGGATGGTGTGGATGGTTCGCATAACTCAATCCTCGCGCATGGAAGACTATTAAGCGGTCTTCGAGTTACTTTTTCGGAATGGTCAGCTGCGCGCCCTCGCCGACTTTGTAAGTCTCAGAGAAGTTGCGCTGATCGATCCCCAGCGAAAGCCGTCCCCGGGAGTCGATGTAGAAAAGCTCCTTGCCCACCGGAACATCGCTGAAGGTTCTGACGAAGGGAAAAACATAGCGCTTGCCATCGAGCGCGACCGGGACCATGTCGCCGAGTTTGTAGCCGAGTTGAGCGAAGGTCTCGGCGGGAACATTGAGAACCAGATTGCCGAATGGCCCGTCCGTGCCGATAACCTGGCCGTGAAGACCCTCTGCATCAATGGTCGCGTTGTGGAGGTCGAGGCGCACGAGCTTGTTGACGTCGAGAGCGGGTCCGGCCTGCGTCCAATCGTCGCCACGCGCGGCGTGTGCGCCGGCGGGGGAAAAGATATCGCGGCCATGAAAGGTGGAAGAGATTCCGGAGCCGATCATCCATGCGGGGTTGGTGATCTCGTGCGCTTCGACGATGCTGTCTCGATCTTGAACGAGTGTGAGCAGGCCATTATCCGGCAGCACGAACAACTGCCCGACGCGGGACTTGGCGATGATGGCCTTGCGCTTTGAGCCGACAGTGGGATCGATGACCACGACGAAGACCGCGTCTTTGGGAAAGTAAGGCGCGGAGCCGGCCAGGAAGCGCGCGCCCATGGCGATATTATAGGGCTCGGACTGATGCGTGATGTCGATGATGCGCACGCCGGGAGCAACGCCGTCCATTACCGCCTTGCAGATGCCCACGGCATCGTCCTTGACGTCGAAGTCGGTCATGAAGCCGATGACCTTTGGCTGCTGTTGTGCTGACACCGCCATGCCAAACACGGCGGCCATGGCTATTGCGATAAGAATTCCCGTTCGCCTATTCACGCGATCGAACCTCCCGTTTCCTCCCATGCTACCGCTTGCAAGCGCAAATCGCTTTGCCGCCGAGCAGGACTCCGATACTATCGCAATCAATGATGACTCACCAACGGTTCTCGCTTAGCTTGCTTCTCCTCTTCGCTCTGGCGCCGATGGCCGGCGCGAGGTCCAGGCCCATTGCAGTGAAGGTCGTTGTTGTGACCATGTTCGAGGTGGGCGCGGATACCGGTGACGCACCGGGTGAGCTGCAGTATTGGGTGGAGCGGGATCGGCTCGACCGAATTTATCCGCTCAGCGCCGGGTACCATGCGGTGCGGATGAACGGGGACGGCGAGATGGCGGTGCTGACCGGGCAGGGAACGGCTCATGCGGCGACGACGATCATGGCGCTTGGGCTCGATCCGCGATTCGATCTTAGCCACGCTTACTGGCTCGTTGCCGGAATTGCCGGAGGAAGTCCCGACCGCGTTTCACTGGGGTCGGCGGTGTGGGCGCGCTGGGTTGTCGATGGAGACCTTGGCTACGAGATCGATGCACGCGAGATTCCGCCGGACTGGCCGACCGGCTATCTGCCTCTGCGCAAGGCGCGGCCATTTGAAGCGCCGGCCGCGCCGCTCGAGGGCCAGGTGTATGCGCTCAATCGCGGCCTCGCGGAGTGGGCCTTCAATTTGACTCGGTCGACGCCGCTCGCCGACTCGGAGCATTTGAAAGAGATTCGCGCCAACTTCGACGGAGCCGCGGCGCAGAGGCCGCCATTTGTAACCATGGGCGACGAGCTTTCGTCTTCGACGTATTGGCATGGGAAGCTGTTTGATGCATGGGCTGCGGAGTGGGTTCCTTACTTCACCAATGGGCAGGGGGAGTTTGCAACCACGGCGATGGAGGACACGGGGACGCTGCAGTCGTTGCAGTTTCTGGCCGACGCGGGCAAAGTGGATTGGCACAGGATTCTGGTGTTGCGGACGGTGAGCAATTTCGATCGGCAGCCGCGCGGGATGACGGCGGCGGATAGTTTGGCCATGCAGCGAATCGGAAAGTACGGCGCGTACCTGCCTTCGCTTGAGGCGGCATACACTGTGGGGCACACGGTGGTGAATGAACTGCTGACGCATTGGGCGAAGTATGAGGGGGCGGCGATCGGCGGGGACCATGTTCAGGCGGGTAAACCATAAGAGCCGGTCCTTGCGATTAGATTGACGCCGGGCGGCGGGGTAAAGGACGCCGGAGTTTTGTAAGTCTCGGGGCGTATACACGAGCATGAATTACGGCTGCTAGAATTGGCTCTTCATTTGCATCCGATGGAGGCGCCGAAAACTCAGATGGAGTTGAAATACCTTCCCCTCGAAGGCCGGTTCATTCGGCTTGAGCCGGTTGTTGCAGCGATGAAAGAGTCGATGCGCGCGGTCATCGAGTCCGATCCGGAGGTCTGGTCGACCATGACGGTCAATCCGCCGATCCAGGGCTTTGACACTTACTGGCAACCGATGCTCGAAGGGATTGCGAGCGGCCAGCGCTTTGCTTACGCGGTACGGCAAATCTCGGACGGCCGCCTTGTTGGGACGTCCAGTTTTATGGAGCTTCGATTGACGCAACGTGGCGTTGAGATTGGCGCGACCTTCCTCGAGCCCGAGTCGCGCGGAGGCTTCGCGAATCCAGAATCGAAACTTCTGATGCTCGATCACGCGTTTCACTCCGGCGCGGTGCGCGTAGAGTTTGCGGTCGATTCAGAAAACAGACGCAGCCAGTCGGCAGTTTTGAAATTGGGCGCGGTGCGGGAAGGAGTGCTGCGGAATCGGAAGATCGCGTGGAATGGCGAAGTGCGCGATGTGGCTTTGTTCTCGATCACGGAGCAGGATTGGGCGACGGCGCGCGGTGGCTTAGTGAAACGATTGGCGGCCTATGGCGGACCAAACCGATGAGCACGTTGTGGAGCCGAATGGGGCGGGCCGGCAATTCACCTGCGAAGGAGCTTGGCGAGACGGCCCCGGCAGGTGCAGAATGCTTGAGTTGACCAAATCATGTGAGGATTGCATTTTGCGTTCCAGTGCTGTGGGCGGTGCGCGAAGGAGCAATCGTTAGGAAGGCTCGATGCATTCTGTATGGTTCGGCGAATTTATGGGCACGCTGGTTTTGATTCTGTTGGGGAACGGCGTCAATGCCGGCGTGACGCTGCGCAAATCGTATGCGGCCGACGCGGGATGGATGGTGATCGCCGCGGGATGGGCGCTGGCGGTACTATGCGGCGTGCTGGTGGCGCAGGCATTCGGCAGCCCTGGGGCAAACATCAATCCGGCGATTACGCTGGCCGCCGCGGTGAACAGCGGCGACTACGCGCAGTTGCTGAGCATGTGGTCGGCACAGTTGCTGGGCGCTATGGCCGGCGCCGCGCTTGTTGCCTTGCACTATGCGCCCCATTGGAAGCTCACACCGGGACCGGTCGACAAGCTGGGCGTGTTCTGCACCAATGCAGCGGTGCGCAGCCCGGTGTTCAACATTCTTAGCGAAGCTCTCGGTACGGCTGTGCTGGTGGTGGTGGCCGCGGCTATCGGATCGCATGGCGTTTCAGCAACGGGGCCTGCGCCCGGCCTGGCGCCGTGGCTGGTGGGCAGCCTGGTGTGGGGCATCGGTCTCTCGCTCGGCGGTACGACGGGATACGCAATTAATCCCGCGCGCGATCTTGGGCCGCGCCTCGTTCACTGGCTGCTGCCGATTCCCGGCAAGGGCGGATCGAACTGGCGCTATGCGCCGATTCCAATCGTCGGCGATCTTGCGGGCGCGGCACTGGCGGGAGTGCTGGTGCATTACGCGCATTTGTAGCTCTCTGACCGCTGACGCATTCTCCAACGTACTACAGTCATTTCAGAAAGTCCGCGCCCGAAATCACTCTCGCTCGCAGTGGGTCAAAGATTCGTCGACGAGCGTGATTCCGGTTGAACTACCTCGCAGCTCGAACTCCAGGCCGCAGATATGCCATTTGCCATTTTCTTCCTGCGCCCATTCGTCGAGTTTGCCGCGTCCGAGCGGACCACGGATTTGAACCGTCAGATCGGCATTGCCTTCGCCGCGATTTGAAAGAATGCGTCCTTTGACGATTCGAGAAACGTGCATCGGTTCCCCAAGCAGATGTTTCATCCTCGCCGAACCTCGCACTGTTTGCGCCGCCAATGCCACGGGAGCCCGCGATCGGCGTTCAAACCTGAGAATCCACATCCCTGCCAAAACGAGCAGCAGAAGTCCGACCATAGAGGCAACCATAGCTGTTCGTCTCATTTCCCCCTCACTCCAAACACGAGGCGATGACCGCGAGCGCGGCAATGGCAGCGGTCTCGGCGCGTAGGATGCGCGGGCCCAGCGATGCGGCAATCCAGCCATTGGCATCGAAGAGCGCCTCTTCCTCCGGAGCCCAACCGCCTTCCGGGCCGATGGCGATCTCCAGCGTGGGCATCTCATCTTGAGCCGTCGCTATTGCTTCATCCACAGCGTGGCGCAGGGTGGTGGTGCGCTCCTGCTCGGCCAGGACAATGCGTTGAGAACCCATTGGAAGGCGCGAAACCGCGGACGCTTCGCGGACACGGGCGGCCAGCGGAGCCGGATCGTGAATCGTCGGTACATCGGAACGGCGCGACTGCTGCGCGGCTTCCTGTGCAATGCGGCGCCAGCGCTCCGCTCGCTTCTCCGCTGCGAGGGCAAGATGCTTTTCGGTGCGGCGCGCAATCACCGGCGCAATCGCGGCAACGCCAAGTTCAGTTGCTTTCTCGATGGCCCACTCCATGCGGTCAAATTTATACACTGCCATAACCAGCGTAACGGGGAGCGCTGGATCGGCCTGCATCTCGGCGATGAGATTGAAGCGGACTTCGGACGGAGCTACAGCAGCGACCTCGGCATGGAAGACGTGACCGCCCGCAACCACATCGGCTTCCATCCCCGGTTGGGCACGCAGCACGCGCGCCATGTGCTCAGCCTGCGCGCCGGCGATGGTGGCGGTGGCCTCGTCCCAATGTTCGGCAATCCAACGTCGTCTCGTCATGATGGCTCTTCGAGCGCTTCCTTTAGATACAGATTCTAGCCCTTCGGCAGAAACACTGAGGGGGACGCTTTGAGCGTCCCCCTCGAATGTTGCCTTGTGGTTGGTTGACCGCTACTTCTTCTTTGCGGCCTTCTTCGCGGGCGCCTTCTTGGCGGCTGCCTTCTTTGCAGGTGCCTTTTTCGCTGCCTTCTTGGTTGCCATTTTTTCCTATTCTCCCTTGTTGGTAATTTGGAACATTCCTGCAATCCATTTATTGCAGTTGAAGAATGTATAGATTCATCAAACATAAGTGTCAAGAAAAAAACGACATGATGGTGGAAAAAGCAGCAACAATTTTTTGAAGTGAAGTTGAGAATCGATTCGCGAGAATGAATTTGATCGACGCATGACCGGAATTTTTCGCGCGTAAGGTTCCGATCGCACAAGAAATGTTGGATGCAATCGGAGGTTGCTTCTCTCGTTTTAGCACGCGATGACGTTCAGGGCAAGGCCGGCCAGGCTCGTCTCCTTGTAGCGGGACTGCATGTCGAGGCCGGTTTGATACATGGTGCGGATGACCTGATCGAGCGAGACCTTGTGTGCTTCAGACTCGTTCATCGCCAGTCGTGACGCATGGATGGCCTTCGCCGCGCCCATCGCGTTGCGCTCGATGCAGGGAATCTGCACCAGGCCGCCGATGGGGTCGCAGGTCATGCCCAGGTTATGTTCCATGGCGATTTCGGCGGCGTGCTCCACTTGTCCATTGCTGCCGCCAAGCGCGGCGGTGAGTCCGCCAGCAGCCATCGAACACGCCACGCCCACTTCGCCCTGGCAACCGACTTCCGCGCCGCTGATCGAAGCATTCTCTTTGTAGAGGATGCCGATGGCCGCCGAGGTGAGGAAGAAACGCATCATGCCTTCATGGTCGGAATCGGGAATGAAGCGGTCGTAGTAAAGCGCCACGGCGGGAACCACGCCGGCTGCGCCATTGGTGGGCGCGGTGACCACGCGGCCGCCGGCAGCGTTCTCTTCGTTCACCGCCATGGCGTATACGGTGACCCAGTCGAGCGGCGCCAGTGGATCGCTGCGCAGGCCGTTTGCTTCCTTCACGTGCAACCGCTCGGCCAGACGATGCGCGCGCCGCCGGACATTGAGTCCGCCGGGCAAGATGCCTTCTGCCGCGATGCCGCGTTCAATGCACATCCGCATGGCGAGCCAGATGCGGTCGATGCCTTCGCGCACGGCTTCGACGCGTGCCTGCTGCAAATTACCATCAACGAGGGCGCACTCGTTCTCAAGCATGAGTTGGCTGATGGAGAGTTCATTGGCGTGCGCCGTGGCCAGCAACTCCGCCGCGCTGTGGAAGGGAAATGGGATGGGGTGCCGCTTCTGTGTTGCGGTTGGTGTTCCGGCGGAGTCCGACAGGTCTGGCGTTGCGTCTTCGCTGATGAAACCGCCGCCGATGGAAAAGAAAGTGCGCTCGTCCATGATTGCACCGGCTCCATCGTAGGCTTTCAAACGCAATCCGTTGGGATGCTGGGTGCGTGCGCCGGGAGGAAACATGAAGGTGCGCTGGAAGAGCAGATCGCGGGATTCTTCAAACGGGATGGTGTGCGTTCCGGCGATATCGATGCGTCGCGCGGAGCGGATGGCCGCTACTGTGGATTCAATCGCCGCGGGATCGATGGCGGCCGGCTCATTTCCCGCCAAGCCTAAGATCACCGCGCGGTCGGTGGCGTGGCCCAGTCCGGTGAGGGCCAGCGAGCCGTACAACTCGACCTGTACGCGCGCGACCAGATCCAGCGGGACGCGCGACCCGAGTTCGCCTGCAAAGCGACAGGCTGCGCGCATGGGGCCCATGGTATGGGAACTCGAGGGACCGACGCCGATCTTATACAGGTCGAAGAGACTCGTGGTCACGGATGAGATTGTATCGGGAAATAGGGAGCGGGGACTAGTGGTGTCCGCCACACAGATGGTCGTTTATGTTTTGAAAGGGCACGACTTCAGTCGTGCCGCAAACGGCGCAAAAAAGCCGGGCTTTAGCCCCTGAGGGAAGTCTCTTCTGCAGCTTCAGTTCATTCGCGTGCCTCGGAAATGGACTCTATTTGCGGCGGCCTGAACTAGGGACTGGGGAATAGGAAACAGGAAATAGGAAACAGAGACTCACTGAGGCATTTGTTCTTTGTGCGCTGGTTCAATGCCGCGGCGAGTGGTTCAATCCAGGAGCCTTCGGTCGCCGCCCAGAGGCTGCTTGCTATTCCCTGCCCCCTGATCCCTGTCGTTCGTACTCTACTCGCCGTTCGCTTCCTTCTGCTACACTCCTTGCTACTTTCAACCATGCTTTTCAAGGCCCTTAGCGCGGCAGTCTACGGCATCGATGCCAACCTCATCGATGTCGAGGTGGACTATAGCGGCGTGGTTGCGGAGAAGGAAGTCTTCCACACCGTGGGCCTGCCGGACGCCGCCGTGCGAGAGAGCCGCGACCGCGTGCGCGCCGCCATCAAGAACTCCGGCTACTCGATTCCGCCCACATTCATCACCATCAACCTGGCGCCGGCCGACATGAAAAAAGAAGGCGCGGGCTTCGATTTGCCCATCGCCGTTGGAATCCTCGGTGCGTATGGCGCGTTGCGTGTCGACGACCTGAGCCAATTCCTTCTGGTTGGCGAACTGGGGCTGGACGGTGCCGTGCGCGCGGTGCCGGGCATGTTGCCGGTAGCCATTCTGGCGCGCGAAAAAGGGATTCCCAACCTGATTCTGCCCACGGCCAACGCCGCCGAAGCCGCCGTCGTCGAGGGCGTGAACGTCTATCCGGTTTCGTCCCTGCTCGATGTTCTGGAGTTGCTGAACACCGCGGTGGTGGGTGTGATTCAGCGCGAACCTTTTCGTGTGTCCACCGAAAAACTGTTGGGCGAGCTGCAGCACTTCAGCGTGGACTTCAAGGATGTGCGCGGGCAGCAGACGGCGAAGCGCGCGCTGGAAGTGGCCGCGGCGGGCAGCCACAACATTCTGATGATCGGGCCGCCCGGTTCGGGCAAGACCATGCTGGCCAAGCGGCTGCCGTCGATCCTTGCTCCGCTCACGTTTGAAGAGGCGCTGGAGACGACAAAGATTCACTCGGTGGCCGGGGTGCTCGATGCGGCCGCGGGATTGGTGACGCAGCGGCCATTTCGAGCGCCGCACCACACCATCTCCGACGCGGGCCTGATCGGAGGAGGCATTGTGCCCCGGCCCGGCGAAGTTTCTCTGGCTCACAATGGGCTGCTTTTTTTGGATGAGCTGCCGGAGTTTCCCCGCAACGTTCTCGAGGTGATGCGCCAGCCGCTCGAAGATCACACGGTGACCATCGCGCGCGCTTCCATGTCGCTCAGCTTTCCCGCGCGCTTTATGCTGGCGGCGGCCATGAACCCGTGCCCTTGCGGATTCTTCAACGACAAGTCGCGCGAGTGCATGTGCACGCCGCCCATGATCCAGCGCTATGTGGCCAAAATCTCCGGACCGCTGCTCGATCGCATCGACATTCATATCGAGGTGCCGGCCGTGCAATACAAAGAGCTGCGCGGCGGTGCGGCGGCCGAGGGGTCGAGCGAGATCAGAGGCAGGGTGATGGCCGCGCGAGAGCGGCAGCAGGTGCGATTCAAAAAGTCAGGCGACAAGATTTATGCCAACGCGCAAATGACCACGCGGCAGATTCGCGTCCACTGCGAATTGGGCGCCGACGCCGAGCGCCTGCTCGAGCGGGCCATGCAGCAGCAAGGCCTGACTGCGCGCGCTCACGACCGCATTCTCAAAGTAGCACGAACGATTGCGGACCTCGAAGCTGCCGAACACCTTACTGTCGCGCATTTGGCCGAAGCCATCCAGTACCGAACCCTGGACCGCAGCTATTGGGCGTGAAAAAGCAGGGAATACGGAACAGCCCACGGTGAAGGTCGGGCTTTGAAAGGGCACGAGTTCAGTCGTGCCGCAAGGACTGCAAAAACTGATGTGGGCTTTAGCCCCTAAGGGAGTGTCGGCCCTGCCGGAGTGACTTGTTCAGATTCTCCGCAGCCGCGCGCAGGCTTCGTCTAACTCGTGGTCCTTTTTGGCGAAGCAGAAGCGTAACAAATTCTCGCCGTGGCCTGGGCGGAAGAATGCGGAGCCGGCAACCGCTGCTACGCCGGTAACTCGCAATAGGTAGCGAGCTTTTTCCGCGGCGCTCTTGCCGGGAAGCCGAGAACCATCGGCAAGAACGTAATAGGCGCCCGCCGGTGTGGTCGGAGTCATGCCCGCATCGGTGAGTGCCGATAACATGCGGTCGCGTTTGGATTGGTGGTCGACAGCGACTTGCCGGTAGAAACTTGCGGGGAGTTGCTCAAGGCCGGCGGCAGCGCCGTGCTGGAAGGCGGATGGGGCGCAGACGTAAGTCAGGTCGTGGAAGTAACTCATGGCCGCCATCCATTTGGCGTCGGCAGTTACAAAGCCGAGACGCCAGCCAGTTACCGAGAATATCTTGCTGAAGCCGGAGATGACGATGGTGCGGTCGCGCATTCCAGGCAGCGTTGCGGGCGAGATATGGCGAGCGCCGTCGTAGACGAAGTACTCGTAAATCTCATCGGTAATCAGAAAGAGATCGTGTTCCTGAACTACAGCGGCGATCGCTTCAAGCTCGGCGCGGTTGAAGACTTTGCCGCTGGGGTTGGTCGGCGTGTTGAGCAGGATGGCGCGAGTCTTCGTAGTGATAGCGGCGAGCAGGGCGGCGGCGTCTAGTGCGAAGTCTGGCTCGACAAGAGGGACGAGGACCGGCTTGACGCGCAGCGCTTGAAGCGTAGAAACATGGTAGCCATAGAACGGTTCGAAGACGAGAACTTCGTCGCCGGGGTTGAGCAATGCCATGGCGGCCACATGCAGCCCGGCAGTGGCGCCTGAAGCAACCAGGACTTCAGTCTCGGGGTCGTAGGTCAAGCTGTAGTCGCGCTGCTGCTTAGCAGCAATGGCGCCGCGAAGGCGGGCGATGCCATCGGCACGCGTGTAAATATTGAGGCCGTCGTGAATGGCCTGGATCGCGGCTTCCTGAACCGGGGCGGGAACGGGCGTGTCGCATATGCCCTGCGCCAAATTGATGCCGCCAATGCGGTCGCACTCCGTGGTCATGGCGCGGATCTCGGATTGGATAGCGGCGGGGGCCAGGTGACTCAGATAGAGGCGCGAGGCGGTGACGGTTGGAGTGGTCGGCATGGGGAAGATTCCTTTTTCTGTCATCTTATATGGTGGGGTGGCGGGATGGGCGGATCGGCGGGAGTAGATGGTATCGGCGTAGAATCGGGTTTTTATGCATGAGCTTTCAATTGTGGCCAGCATTGTGGATACGGTTACCGAGTCGGCGGCGGCTTATGAGGGCGCGCGCGTGCTGGAGGTAAGGCTGCGCGTTGGGGCGCTGGCGAGCGTGGTGGTGGAGTCGCTGGAGTTTTGCTGGGGGATTGCGACCGAGGGCACGCCGCTTGCGGGTGCGAAGCTTGTGGTGAAAACGCTGCCGGTAGTGATGCATTGCGCCACCTGCGGCGATGTGGAACTGGAAGGCGTGCAGAGCTTCCGCTGTCCGACGTGCGGAGTGCTCTGCGGCGACCTTCGCCAGGGCCGCGAGCTGGAGATTGAGTCGATTGAGATAGACGAGATGGATCAGGTTGAGGAGACGGCATGACGACTCGAATTGTTGAGCTGCGGCGGGGAATACTCAAGAAGAATGACGAGCTGGCCGCGGGGTTGCGGGACCGATACACAGGTGCTGGGGTGCTGGTCCTGAATCTGGTTTCGAGTCCCGGCACGGGGAAGACGGCATTCCTGGAGCGGACGCTCACGGAGTTGCGGAAGCGCGGCGCTCGCGTTGCCGCGCTGGTCGGCGACCTCGAGACCGACAATGACGCGCGCCGTCTTGCCTCGAGCGGTGCGCCCGTCCGCCAGATCAATACGCATGGCATTTGCCACCTGGACGCGGAGATGATTACCAAGCATCTGGATGGATGGGAGTTGGCGGACCTGGATTATCTGTTCATCGAGAATGTTGGGAACCTGGTTTGCCCTTCGAGCTACGATCTCGGCGAGAAGATCCGTGTAGCTCTGCTTTCGGTGACCGAGGGCGAGGACAAGCCGCTGAAATACCCGACTCTGTTCAACTCGGCGGATGCGGCGGTGATTACCAAGATGGATATCGCCGAGCCGTGCGGGTTTGACCGCGAACTTGCGCTCAGAAACATCAACGAAATTCGGCCGGGAATACGGATCTTCGAAACTTCAGCCAAAACAGGCGCGGGCATGGAGGAGTGGCTGGAGTATTTGGCGGAGGAGCGGGCCGAGCGGACCCGTTGAGCGACCTGCTTCTTGTTGCCTTTTCCGCGGAAACGTGTCAAATTGAAGACTGGTATCCCCCCGGCCGCTTCGGTGGCCGGGCGCGAAGCCGCTCCGTAAGGGGCGGCTTCTGCATTTGTAAAAGGTCGAATTGCACACGAACATTTACATAGACGGATTCAATCTGTACTATGGGGCGCTCAGGAATACACCCTATCGCTGGCTCAATCCGGAAAGGCTCTGCCAGCTTCTCTTGCCGAAAAATATCGTCGGGCAAATCCGATATTTCACCGCCCTGGTATCGGCACGTCCCAGCGACCTGGACCAACCCGTTCGACAGCAGCTTTATCTACGGGCGCTGGCCACGCTCCCCAAGGTCTCGGTTCATCTTGGCCACTTTCTCACCCACGAGGTGACGATGGCGCTCGTCGTGCCTCCGGGCCAACCGCAGAAATATGCCAAGGTCATCAAGACGGAAGAGAAAGGCTCGGACGTAAATCTGGCCACTCACCTGTTGCACGATGCGCATTTGGGCAGATTCGATATTGCGGTCGTGATTTCCAACGATTCCGACCTTCTGGAGCCGATTAGAATCGTGCGCCAGGAGCTACACAAGCAGGTGGGCATCCTGAATCCGCACCCGAATCCGAGCCGCGCCCTCCTGCCCCATATCGACTTTATCAAGCAGATTCGCGCTGGTGTGCTCCGCGCATCGCAGTTCCCGATGACGCTCACCGATCGGCACGGCACGTTTACCAAACCCGCGAGCTGGTAATTCTCCGGCGCGGCAAGGGTACTCCGGCTGGCCATGGCCTTCAGAACCGAGCCGGGAATACGGATCCTTGAGACATCCGTGAAGAGCGGCGTTGGCCTTGAGGAGTGGCTGGAGTATTTGGCTGAGCAGCGGGCCGAGCGAAACTGAGGGTGTGCTATAGTGTTACCAAGTTGTACCTTGGAGTACCATCTATGCCGAGTCCCGCGACCACCAGTCTGAAGCTCGATTCTGAACTCAAGCAGCGCGTGCAGCGGCTTGCCTCGGCTCGCCGGCGCTCGGCGCATTGGATCATGCGCGAAGCCGTGGAGCAGTATGTGAGTCGCGAAGAGAAGCGCGAGCAGTTTCGAGCCGATGCGCTGGCGGCGTGGACTGACTATCAGGCAACCGGCCTGCACGCGACGGCCGAAGAAGCCGACGCATGGCTGGCCCGGCTCGAAGCGGGTGAAGACGCCGAGACTCCTTCATGCCACGCCTGAAATGGTCGGCGCAAAGCCTGCGGGACGTGGCCCGGCTGCGGGACTTTCTAGTTCCCAAGAGCAGGGATGCGGCCAAACGCGCCGTCAAGGTGATTCGTCAGGGCGTAAAGCTGCTCGGCAAATTTCCAGAGATGGGTCGCCCCGTCGAAGAATTGCCCGCCGAGTTTCGCGAGTGGGTGATCGAATTCGGCAGTGGCGCGTACGTCGCGCTGTATCGCTACGATGGCAAAGAAGTTGTGATTCTGGCGGTGCGGCATGGACGCGAGGCTGGGTACTGAGGGACGTTATGAGTGGCAAGGGCTTCAGATCGGTCCGCGAAGCGAAGGATTTTCTGGCGGACAAGATTGCTGCGGAGGCGGTGCAAGAAGGGACCCCGCTGACGGAGGTGGAGCGGAAGATGCTCTATTTCTCCGAGACTGGCTGGACGCTGCCGGACATGGCGGAGGCGAGCGCGGATTTTGACCGCGATTACAACCAGGACGAATACGAACAGAAGATTGCCGGAATCGTCCGTGGAATCCAGGCTGGGGATGAGGGCCGAAGCGAGGAGGAGAAAGAGGCATGGTATCAGGCAGTGTTGAAGCTCTGCGACGGGGATCACTATCTGCTTGTTCTGATCGATGCTACTTCTCCCGCACGCGGCCGCGTTCCTTCTTCTTGGGAGCGTTGGCTTCCGACCTTTGATCGTCCTGCCAAGCGAGACCCAAACGACCTCGTGAGGCTGATTGTGTCTGCCTTTGCTGTGCTCTTCGTGGCCGGCGTGATTTGGGCCCTCGGTGCCCTGGTGTTCGGACCAGATTGGATGCATCGCCACGTGCAAAGCAGGTGATCCAGATCACATTTTGTGGTGTTTTGGGCGGCGTATAAGAGGAGTACTATGTGCCTTGCGATTCCAGGGAAAGTGGAAGAGATTAGCGAAGAGAACGGGCTCCGGGTGGGTCGTGTGAATTTTGGCGGGGTGGTGAAGAGCGTATGCCTCGACTACGTGCCGGAGGTCGAGGTGGGCGATTACACGATCGTTCATGTGGGGTTTGCGCTTTCAAAGATTGATGAGGCCACGGCCCAACAGACGCTTGCGGATTTCCGCGAGATGGGCGTGCTGGATGAGGAATTGGGGAGCGAGGAAGAGGCGTTTGCAAGGGCGGCAAAAGCGCCACAGATGGCTTGCCCTGACGGGAGTTGCTCGACGGGGCCGGTGAAGACGGTCGTGGATTAAGATTTGTGAAATTCCCGGTCTCAGAAGCGAGACCGGGGGCACCCGCTTTTTTGGGGATGGGAGTTGTTCGACCGGATGAAGTACCTCACTGAGTTTCGGAATGGGGAGATTGCGCAGCGGATGGCGCGGGAGATTGCCGCTGTCACGACGCGGCCGTGGAAGATCATGGAGGTTTGCGGGGGGCAGACGCACTCCATCATCAAGAACGGGATCGACCAGATGCTGCCCGCCGGAATCGAGATGATTCACGGCCCCGGCTGCCCGGTCTGCGTGACGCCGCTGGAGCTGATCGACAAAGCTCTGGCCATTGCCGCCCAGCCCGGCGTGATCTTCTGCTCCTTTGGCGACATGCTCAGGGTTCCGGGCACCGAGGGCGATCTCTTCCAGGTGAAGGGCGCGGGCGGCGATGTGCGCGTGGTCTACTCGCCGCTGGATGCCGTGGAGCTGGCGGTCAAGAATCCCGATAAACAGGTGGTCTTCTTCGGCGTGGGCTTCGAGACCACGGCCCCGGCCAACGCGACGAGCGTTCATCTGGCCAAGCGGCGCGGGTTGAAAAACTATTCGTTGCTCGTCTCCCATGTGCTGGTCCCGCCGGCGATTGCGGCCATCATGGGTTCGCCGGGAAACAAGGTGCAGGCGTTTCTGCTGGCCGGCCACGTATGCAGCGTGATGGGGTATTGGGAGTATCCGCCGCTGGCGGAGAAGTATGGCGTTCCGCTGGTGGTGACGGGCTTTGAGCCGCTCGATCTGCTGGATGGAATTCGGCGGGCGGTGAAGCAGTTGGAGGCTGGCCGGCACGAGGTCGAGAACGCCTACGAGCGCATCGTGACCTTTGAGGGCAACCGCGCGGCGCAGAAGCTGCTCTCCGAGGTCTTCGAAGTAACCGACCGCGCCTGGCGGGGGATCGGCGTGATTCCCTCGAGCGGCTGGCGGCTGAGCGCGGCCTATCGCGACTTCGACGCCGAGGAGCGATTCCAGATTACGGGCATTCATACCCAGGAATCGGCGCTTTGCCGGGCCGGAGACGTGCTGCGCGGGGCCATCAAGCCGGCCGAA
>Ga0326727_10003241_pt1 | contig 52745 bp, 51 predicted proteins | sample MB2enrmetagenome_FD_207643 | JGI IMG/M metagenome (GOLD analysis project Ga0326727, IMG submission 207643) | Lab enriched peat soil microbial communities from McLean, Ithaca, NY, United States - MB29MY | ecosystem: Environmental > Terrestrial > Soil > Wetlands > Peat | place: USA: New York...
TTGAGGTTGCTCATGCAATTTGCCCGTCGCGCCTTTTCACGGGCCTGATTGAGCGCCGGCAACAACATCGCCGCCAGAATCCCAATAATCGCTATGACTACCAGCAACTCGATCAGCGTAAACCCGCCGATTCTGTGTTTCAGTAAGCGTCTCATGTTTTTGGTAATGCCTCCGTGCTGTTGATTAAGACTACAAGCCTTCCCGCGTTGCTCGGGATCGCCCCGCTTCGCAGCGGGTACGCCGTTAATATTCGATCTGTTTTGAAACTACCAGCGTGGTCAAATGCTGTCAACATAAAGTGGAAGCTCCCCTTTCAGATGTCCACCCTCAGATTCATTCAACTTGAGCGCGGTTCCCGTTCCCGCACAATGAATTGCGCATGCGCTGGCGATCCATCAGACGAACTCGGTTAACCTGACTACCTCTTCATCACGATTGTAAAAATGTGGCGACAAGCGTAGACACTTCAAGCCGGCTCGCGTATGCCGCAGTGACGTGACAATATTTGCCGCGCTCAGACGGGCGTGTATCTCCGCCACCTCTCCACTTTCACACGACACCGACACAATCCCCGACAGTCCCGGCCCTTCGGTTGGACCAACAACGGCAAACCCGGCCCGCGTGGCTTGTGTAATAATTTGTCGCGCCAACGTGAGCACGCGGGCTTCCACCGCTTCCATCCCGCATTCGAGAATCAACTGCAATGCCGCTCGCAGCCCTATGATGCCCGCCAAATTCAAACTACCCGGCTCATATCGGCGCGCGTCAGGTTTGAATACTAACGACTCCTGGGCAATGAAATTCGGAGTCAATGCACTGTGCCAGCCGACCAGCGGCGGATGGAACCGGTCGTAATGTTCCTTCCGAACGTAGAGGATGGCAGTCCCCAGTGGTCCCAAGAGCCATTTGTGCGCGTCCGCTGCGGCGAAATCCACGAACCCCACCGAAGTTCGTAACGCACCAATACTCTGAATACCATCCAGGCAGAAGAGTATCCCACGCTCCCGCAAGAACTTGCCGATCCGATCCACATCCAGTCTCCAGCCCGTCTGAAAATGCACACTGGCCAGCGATACCAGCCGCGTCCTTCGGGCCACTGCGCGTTCGACGTCCTCGACCGTGACATTTCCAAACTGTGTCGGCTCTACAAACCTCACCTCTACCCCTCGCCGCGCCAGATCCATCCAAGGGTACACGTTCGCCGGGTAATCGTCCCGGTAACACACAACCTGGTCGCCGGGCTCCCACGGCAGTCCCGCAGCCACCATCGCCAGCCCCATCGACGTCGATCCCACGAAGGCGATTTCCTCCGGCTGCGCTTGGATGAGTCCCGCCGCCAATGCCCGTGTCTCGCCGAGCGCCTGATCGGACAAATCGTTTTCCTGATTGTCACGTGACGCGGAATCGACATACACTTTTATCGCTTCCGCCACGCGCCGTGGCAACGGGCTGACGCCCGCATGCGCCAGGAACACCTTGTCCTCACAAACCGGAAACTCCCGACGACGCAGGGCCTCGTCCCGCAACAATTCGGAAATGGTCAGCGGATTCATTGCAGCTTGAATTCTAGTTTGTGTGCCGCTACAAAGCAAATGTGCTGTGCCTTCCGGTTCCAGACGCCCGACCGCACCGAGGTATAACCCGGGTCGCCCCATGAAGAGATTTCGATGGTGGATGCCCGTGGTTCTTGCGGCGGTGTGCGCCGCCGCCTACGCCAACACATTTCGCGCTCCTTTCATCTTTGACGACTGTTTCACCATCCTGAACAACCCTTCCATTCGCCGTGTGTGGCCGTTGTTCGACGTGACCGCAACGACCTTTCCCGCACTCTGGGGACGTCCCCTGGTTACTCTGTCCTTGAAATTCAACTATGCCATGGGCGGCTACAACGTCGTGGGCTACCACTCATTCAATCTGCTCGTCCATTTTCTTAACGCGATGCTGGTATTTGGCATCGTGCGGCGCACGTTGGCCAATCTCTCCCCTGTGAATGCGAACCGCGAGGAAACGATTGGACTGGCGTATGCGGTGGCAACTTTGTGGATGTTGCACCCCCTGGCTACCGAAAGCGTTACCTACGTGACGCAGCGGTCCGAATTGTTGATGGGGCTGTTTCTTCTGTCGACGTTATATTGCTTCATTCGGGGAACCGAGTCCCGGCATCGAACGATCTGGTTCGGCTTGGCAGTGATCGCCTGCGCCCTTGGTATGGGTGCCAAGGAAGAAATGGTGGCCGCCCCGCTCTTGGTGTTGGTTTACGATCATGTTTTCAGCTTGTCCCCCCCGCGCACCAGGTGGCGCGACCACGCGGCAGTCTACGCAGGTTTGGCCGCCGGCTGGATCGTGCTGGCGGCTCTTCAAATCACGACCAATCTCCAGTGGAAATCCGGCATCGATGTGTCTCCCTTCAGTTGCTGGGATTATCTCGCCATGCAATGCGGCGTCCTCACCCATTACCTGCGGCTCGCCGCATGGCCCACTGGGCTCGTGTTGGACTATTCCGATTGGCCACGAACGCTTCCCTCGATCAGCCTCTGGCCCCGTGCGCTCTTTCTCTTGGCGTTATTCGTCGCCAGCACGTGGGCGATCCGCCAACGGCGGTGGTGGGGATTCTGGGGTGCATGGTTTTTTCTGTTGCTTGCGCCCAGTTCCAGTTTCCTGCCTCTGCCCACCGAACCGGCTGCGGAACGCAGAATGTACCTGCCACTCCTGGCGGTGATTGCCGTGGTGCTCGGAGCTGCATGGCGCTGCTGTCGCGGTATCGGACAGCGATTTCGCTGGTTTCAGACCGATGCGTGCGCGTGGCTGCAAACCGCCGTGGCCTTGGCGTTGGCCCTGGCGCTCGGCGTCACCACCTTTGATCGAAACGCGCACTATCGCAGCGCGGAATCCATCTGGGCCGACGTCGTCGCCAAACGCCCGGAAAATTCCCGCGCCCAGGCCAACCTCGGCATGGCGCTGCTCGAGGACGGCAACGCGGCAGGGGCGATCTCTCATTTCCTCGAAGCCCTGTATCTCAACCCCAGCGAGCCGATTTTCCGCAGCGATCTCGCGTCCGCGTTGGTGGCCAATGGCCAGGTCGAGCAGGGTATCGCTCAATTCCAGGAGACGTTACGCCGGTCCCCCAATTATGACCCGTCTCGCAAAGCTCTCGATTTGATTGCCCACAGCTACTTCCGCATGGCGCTTGAGCAGTGCGAAGCCACCGTTGCGACCCATCCCGACGATCCAACGGCCCATGCGAACCTGGCCCAATTCCTCTCGGACATGGGCCGCCGCGACGAGGCCATCGCCCAGTACGAGCAAGCGATTCGGCTCAACCCCGAAAACGCCGCTGCCCATTACAATCTCGCCAACCTGCTCGCCGACTCCGGCCGTGACGCCCAAGCCATTTCGGAATATACAACCGCCGCTCAACTCGCCCCGACCGACGCCCGCATCCAAATCAACCTCGGCAACCTGTTCCTCAAACAGTCTCATTGGGACGAAGCCATCGCCGCCTACTCCGAGGCGCTATGCGCTGACCCATCCGCCTTCCAGGCCCACAACAACATCGCCATCGCCCTGGCCAACCGCGGCGACCTCGCCGGCGCCACCGCTCATTTCCGCGAAGCCGCCCGCCTCAACCCGCAACAGCCCGAAATTCACCGCGAGCTGGCCGAAGTTCTCCAACGCCAGGGTCTCCACGACGAAGCCCAGCGCGAGTCCGCCGTGGCCCAACGCCTCTCACAGCGCAAGCCCACGAAGTAGCACAATCAAGTTGGCTTCGTTTCGGAAAACGAACCCAAACCGTTTTCAGAAACTCAAGTTCAGAATTCCCCGCACGTCAGGCACATGCAATCGCAATTTCGATTTGCGAGTTTGGGTTCGTTTGGCAAAAAAGCCCTTTTCGCCGGCTATCCCTCCCTACATATTGTGGTGTTGGATACCGACTTCTTCCGTGTCGCTCCCCTTGGAATGCGGCCGCTCGATGCCGCCTTGCCGCACCCGACCCTGAACCCCGTGTCTCGCCGAAGCCTCGGCCAAGGCGGATGGAACTCCGATCCCATATCAAAGAACAATATACACCATATATCGTGTCCCGATATAGATGTCAACCCCAAAAGTTCCCCTCAATGCCGAACGCGCTCCTGCCTGCGCGGTCATATGCCCCGCTCGCTGCGGCGGCCCGGCGCGCCCGTTGGCCTGCGCTCCCTCAAGGGAGCAATCTCCGCTCGGGCGGCGCGCCAATAACTTTGGCCCGCCATCGAACGTGCCCGCGGACGGCGACCACAAGCCCCCTTACAAGACGACCGCCAGACAATTGGCGGCCACGCCCGACGCCAAAGCCAGGAAATTACTGGCTTGACAGCCGCCAGACCGCGTGCGCAGAATGCTGCTGTTTGGTGGCCATTCGTTCCGTGCATCTGCGAGTTCGGGTCGCACGAAGGCAGAATCGGTGAGGTTGACAACAATCGGTCGGCAGCATCGTTCGCGCCACGTTCGCACGACAACGCTTCCCTTGTGCCTTCTCCCTGCCTTTGCCGTCCTTGAGATTCTCCCACGCAGTTCCCGTCTGAGTCGGCGAATGCAAAATCCGTTATCAGCACGTAAAGAAAGGTTCAGCACATGAAAACTTTCTATTGGGTTACCAGAATCGGTGTGCCGTTGGTCGTAGTGCAACTCGGGGTGTTTCTGGGTCAACCCCTCGCGTCAGCGGTCACCTTCACCGTCACGCCGTCCTCTGTTAGCAATCAATACGGCGGATTGGTGACGCTTCAGATGACTGGGCTGAACACCGGCGAGACGGTCGTGGTCGAGAAATTCCTCGACGTCAATACCAACGGCGTCATCGACGCGGCAGACTGGCTGCTGCAAAGCTTCCAGTTGACGGACGGCCAGGCCAGCGTGATTGGCGGTGTGACCAACGTCAATGTGCCCGGCGATTCGAACCCGACGAACGGATCGATCACGGCGCAGTTGAACATCCAGACCGCCGGCGTCATCCAGCAAATCGTCGGACAATATGTGTTCAGGGTTTCCAGTCCCACCAATCGCTTTGCGTCCATCACCAACCTGTTTACGGTCACCAAGTCGGTGTCCGCACAATCGATTACCGGCACGGTGCTGAGCAGTGGTCTCAAAGTTCCCAACGCACTGGTTTTGTTGGCGCCACCGCGCACGGGCAACGGAGGGGGGCCTCCGGTTGACGGGACGGTGGCGGACAATTCCGGCAACTACTCCATCAGCGCGCCGCCCGGGACGTATACATTCTTCGTCGGCAAGAGCAATTACGTGTTTGACATATCGGCGGCCCCCACGTTGACGCTGGGCGCCGGTGCCACGGTGGCCACAAACCTGAATCTCCTTCCGGCAACCTGCAGCATCTCCGGCAGGGTCGTTGATACCAACAATCCCAGCCTGGGGTTGCCGGGTCTGCTTATCACTGCCAATTCCACCAATAATCTGATTGCCATTGGTTTCACCGACGCCAACGGCAATTTCACCCTGCCGGTCACCACCAACCGGTGGAAGGTTTCCATTAGCACCGGGTCTCCCGAGACGGCTGGCTATGTTGGGTTGCAGAACGAGTTCAAGTTTGATACCACCGGAGGCACCGTCACGGGTGTAACCATCGCCTTGCCGAAAGCAACGGCGCTGTTCTACGGCACTGTCTCAGATGATCAAGGCCATCCGTTGGCGGGAGTCAGGGTTTCCACCTACGACGACAACGGTATATACGAAGGGGACGGCACCACCGACACGAACGGCTACTACGTGCTGACCGTCCCTGGTGACGATGGAGATGATGCCCCATGGGATGGTGAAGGATGGAGTGTCAGTCCTGACAATAGCAGCGGTGTGGCTACCAATTACGTTTTCTCCCAGGCATACACCAATATTCTCCAAGATCAGGCGATCGTGCTGAATTTCCAAGGGGTTCTCGCCACGAATCATATCAGCGGGTACGTGACGGATACGAATAACAATCCCGTCGCGAACGTCGGGGTGAATGCCTCCACCACCAACAGCTACAACCAGTACACCGACACGGGTGCCAACGGCTATTACAGCTTCAACGTAGCGAACGGGAACTGGGACGTCTGGCTGAACTGCAGTGGAGGAAGTGATAGTTTGAACAAGCTCGGCTATCAGTGTACCACCGACCAGTTCGTCAACATCGCCAACAACAATGGCACGGCCAATTTCACGGTCCAGCCATGCGGATCGCTGCAAATTCTGACCAGCTCGCCGCTGCCGAATGGACAAGTGGGCGTGTTTTACAGCCAAATGATCCAAGCTGCCGGGTGCAACCAACCGTTTAGCTGGTCGCTCTCGCCCGGTTCGCCCCCGCCGCCGGCCTGGCTCAGCGCGCAAGAGGTCAACAATTCCACTGCGGTGATCATTTCCGGCACCCCCACCGCCGCCGGAACAACCAATTTCTCAGCGCGCCTCACCGATTCGGTTTCGAATTCGGTGGACAAGGCGTTTTCATTGACCATCTACCCCGCCCCGGCCGGTGTGCTGTTCTACGACAACTTCGAGCAGTTCCCCAACGGCACCGTCCTCACCGTGACCAACTATGTGCCGGGGACATGGACTGCGCCGGGAGCTTACGCGCAGACCGAAACCAATGAAATGGCTGGCGGCAGCGCCGTTGTCTCCAACTTCCTCGGTAGTCAACGATTGTTCATCAACGCACCGGCAGGACAGCATTTTGAGTACGATGCCAAGCTATACGGATATAAGAACCTAAGTTCGGCAGTGACGGATCAGGTGATGAATGTCCAGTGGTTGTCGTGGATTCAAACCACCACATCGCTCACGGCGACCGGCGTTTCGGCAGTGGATATCAGTTCAACCAACTTGGACATCTACTGCGACGGCTCAAGCTGCACGACAAACCTCCAGAGCAATGTCTTCCTAGCCTTTATGGATTACGGCGCCATCTATGTCTTTACCAACAACGTGGGTAGTCTGAGTGGCCCATGGCCCATCGTGCAAATCGGCACGTGGAGCAATTACGTAGGGCAGGTCATGACCAACCAACTGACGCTGAATTATCCGGCCAACACCTTCTCCTTTTCGCTCAACAACACGGTGTTGACCAATAACATGGCCCTGCCGAGCATGTTTACCAACATCTTGAGCGAAATCGACTTTACCTGTGGCGAGAACTTTCCGACATCCGCCGGCAACCGGTTCGCGCTGGATGACGTGCAGATCAGCACCTCCACCAGCGGCGCCGTCGAGACGGTGGTTCACTACCTCGTCGCCTTCAAACAGCTGCCGTACGCCCAAACCAACGCAGGACCACCAGTCCTATCGAATTCACTCTTTGGCTTCAAATCCCAGGTCGTGCCGACCGGCTCCAACTCCGTCAGCACCGCCACCGTCCAGGTGCCCGGCGGGTCAATCTTCTCACTCCCGCAGGATAGCACCGGCGCGTTCACCCTCTGGCAGTGGTTTCCAAGCAAAGCGGCGCTTGATAGCGCCTTCCCCAACGGCGACTACACCATGTCCATCGTCACCACCCAGGGCACCTATGTCTCCACGATGACCCTAGCCGGCGACGCCTATCCCAACCCGCTCCAGGTCCTGAATTGGCCCGCCGCGCAGTCCATCAACCCCGCGACCAACTTTGTGTTCAATTGGAATTCCGCCGGCGGTACCACCAATGATACTATCGAATTGCTCGTCATGGACGCGGGGGGCAACACCGTATTCGACTCGGGGGCCGCCACCGTCTCCAATCACCTCGATGGCACTAAGACCTCCGTCACAATGACCGGCGAGACTCTGACTGCCAACTCGAGCTATACGGGTGTACTCATCTTTGCGAAACCCATCGGGTCCGATACCAACAGCGTCCCCGGCGCGCTCGGCGTGACCGGCTACGGCGCGTTCACGATCTTCAACTTCACCACCGGTTACGCCGACAGCGTCGGTGACGGCATTCCCGACTGGTGGCGAGCCCAGTATTTTGGCGGAGGCGGGACCAACACCAACAGTGTTTCCTGCGCCACGTGCGACGCCGACGGCACCGGACAGAACAACGCGTTCAAGTACATCGCCGGGCTTAACCCGACCAATCATTCCTCGGTGTTCGCCCTCAGCATCGCCAGCGTCACCAACGCGCCGAGGCAGTTCAATCTGCTTTTCAGCCCGGTGGTCGCGGGGCGAATCTACACGCCGCAGTTCTGCACGGGTCTCGTTGGCGCCACATGGGCGCCGTTGACGGGTTTCAGCGGACCGACCACCAACCTTGCTCTCAATCAGGTCACCATCACCGATCTGAACGCCACGAACTCCCAGAAGTTCTACCGCATCTACATCTCGCTGGCGACCAACCAGACGCCCGCACCGGTTACCTTTACCGTCACGCCCTCGACGGTCGATAATCAATACGCTGGATTGATCACGCTTCAAGTAGGCGGATTGACCAACGGTGAGACAGTCCTGGTCCAGAAGTACCGCGACTCTAATGCCGATGGAATTGTCGATGCAGGGGATCGGTTGATCCAGCAGTTCAATTTGACGGACGGACAGGCGGGCATGGTCGTCGGCGGCGTGACCAATGTCAACGTGCCGGGTGATACGGACACGATCCCCGGACAAATCACCGCGCAGTTGAATTTTCAGATTGTCGGCACCGTCGAGCCAATGGTCGAGCATTGTCTATTTGTGCTTTCCAGCCCGACCGGCCGCTTTGCGCCTCTGACCAACCAGTTTACGGTCACCGACGCAGTGTCCGCACAAACCTTTACCGGCGCGGTGCTCAGCAGTGGAGTCCCGATCCCCAACGCGGTCGTCTACGTTTTTTTGCCGGGGACTGCGGTGGCTGTTGCCGGGACGGTCGCGGACAATTCCGGCAACTACTCCATCGGCGCAACGCCCGGAACCTACGCTCTCTACGCCTTCAAGAGCAATTATGTATGTAACCTTCGGGCGCCGCCCGTGCTGACCTTGGGCGCCGGCGCCATGGTGATCACCAACCTCAATCTCCTTCCGGCCACCTGCACCATCTCCGGCAGTGTTGCTGATACCAATAACCCCAGCTTCGGATTGCCGGGAATGTTTATGCTTGCAGTGTCCACCAACGGCCTGGGTGTACTCGGGTTCACCGTTGATAACGGCAATTTCACCCTGCCGGTCACCCCCAGCCTGTGGAGTGTTTCAGTTCAGAGCTATTCTTTCGTCGGCCTCGGCTATCTTGGCCTGCAGAACTGGCCGACGGTTGACACCACCGGTGGCAGTGTGTCCGGTGTTACCATCGCCTTGCCGAAAGGGACGGCACTGTTTTATGGCACTGTCCAAGACGCCCAGAATCATCCGTTGGCGGGGTTCGATCTTGCCGGCGACGACTGTGGAGGGGCCTGTCTGTTTCAAGGGGACGCCGTCACCGACACGAACGGATACTACGTGATGGCCGTCAACGCGGACCTTTGGAGCGCGTACCCCGGGCTGGCTGTCCCCGGTTATGCCAATTACATTTTCTCCCAAATGAGCCAAACCAATGTCAGTGCGGGACAAGCCGTGCTGGAGAATTTCGTGGGCATTCTGGCGACGAACCAAATCACCGGGTACGTCAAAAATGTCGCGGGCAACCCGCTCACGAATGTGGCAGTGAATGCCAGCGCGACAGTTAATAGCAATGACCTCAGTAACTGGGTCCAGACGGACAGCACCGGATATTATTCGATCAATATCGGCAATGCCACTTGGACGGTTGGAATTTGCTGCTCCGATTGCGATCCGAACCTGGACTTGACCACGGTCGGCTATCAATGCGCTACCAGCCAGTTGGTGCCCATTTCCGACAACAATGCCGTAGTGAACTTCACGCTCCAGCCTGCCTCGTATCAGGCGTGGCAAACCATATACTTTGGCAGCACCAACAACCCGAAAGCGGCAGCAGGGTATGATGCCGACGGCACCGGCCAGAATAACCAGTTCAAGTACGTAGCTGGCCTCGACCCGACCAACCCCGCATCCCTGTTCATGCTGCGGATCGCCAACGTAACCGGCCAGCCGTCGCAGAAGAACCTGATCTACAATCCGGTCGTGACGGGCCGCACGTACATGGTGCAATTCACCACCAACCTGGTCGGAACCGCTTACACGAATTTGACTGGCTTTAGCGGTCCGCAAAACAGCGGTACCCAGGCGACTGTCACCGACCTCAGCGCCACGCAATCGAACAAGTTCTATCGGGTGAACATCTCGTTGCCATGACAGAATGCGAGCGCAGTGACGATCCCGCGCCGCCGAAGCCGGGACACCTGAAGATCGTTCATGGCTGCGGCGATCTGATCCGCGCCCGAGACCGGGTAATTCTGGACGGTGTTCTCGATTGGCACAGCCGTTTCAAGTCAACGCTGGGCGTCTAATCGTTCTTCCACCGGCGGCGCTGGTCCGCGTTCTGTGAGCTGAACCAATCCGGCCAGAAATGGAATTGACACTCACGCCGCGATACGACAAAGGGAAGTTGTGAACAGGTTCCTCCCCCGCACTGCTACTGGCGACCGCCGCCAATTGCCCGAATGCCGGCTGCTTTTCCGCTCCGTTCTGCTCCGCATCCTTTTCGTTTCGCTGGGAAGCACGTTGGCCGTGGCGGCTCAAAACCGGGTGGGACCAGCAGCGTCGTTGCCGATCTGTCCGACGCTGAACTCCGAGGATCGGATCATGGTCCTTGCACCGCACCCAGACGATGAGTCCATCGGCTGCGGCGGGGTCATTCAACAAGCGGTCGCCATGAAGTTGCCGGTGCGGATTGTCTGGCTCACAAACGGCGACAACAATGAATGGTCGTTCATCTTCTACCGCAAACGGCTCGTGTTGATGCCGTCAGCCTGCCGTCAGATGGGCGAGGTCCGCCACCACGAGGCCGTGGCCGCCGCCAAAGTCCTCGGAGTGGACACAAATCAACTGGCGTTTCTGGGCTATCCGGATTTCGGCACGCTGACCATCTGGTACCGGCATTGGGCCAACCGCCCGCCGTTCGAGAGCCTGCTGACCAAGGTCAGCAAAGTGCCCTATGCGGACGCGTATCGTCCCGGCACCCCGTACAAAGGCGAGGAAATCCTTCGCGATCTGGAGGAGAACCTGCGCGAGTTCAAGCCCACAAAGGTTTTCGTCTCGCATCCCTCGGATCGCAATGTTGACCATCAGGCGCTGTACCTCTTCGCCCGCGTGGCGCTATGGAACCTCGAAAGCCGGATATGTCCGGAAGTTTATCCCTACCTCGTCCATTTCGCGCACTGGCCGGTGCCGCGGGGCCCGTTGATCACCCAGCCGCTACTGCCTCCTCTGCAACTGGCTACCGCGGTCAATTGGGGCATCGTGCCGCTGTCGAAACTGCAGGTGCAGGTCAAGGAGACAGCCTTGCGCGCGCATCGCAGTCAAATGGACGTGAGCAAGAACTATCTGCTGTCGTTTGTGCGGGCCAACGAGCTGTTCGGCGATTTCCCGTCGCTCGCCGTGCCTGCCGTGCCAGTGGAAAGCCAGCTCCCCGACGGACGCCGGCAACGATCACTGGAACTGTTGGAACAATTGACCGAGGAGGAACGAGCCAGCTTCGTCGGCATCGAGCAGGTGCACACCTGGCGGGAAGCCGACGACCTGATGATAACGGTGGGCCTGTCAAAACCACTGGCGAACGCCGTTTCGGCGTCGATCTTTGCCTTCGGCTATCGCAACGATTGGCCGTTCGAGCAGATGCCCAAGCTCCGAATCAATATCGGCGAATTGAGGCATGAAGTCCTCGATCAGACGCGTAAGCTCCCGCCCGAAACGGTGAAATTCCATCGTCAGGACCGGGAACTGGTCCTGCGCATTCCCATCAAGGCGATGGGCACTCCTCAGCGCGTGCTCACCTGCGTCCACACCTACTTGGGCGAGAACCCGCTGGACTGGGCCGAGTGGCGAATCCTCGAGATGGATCCCGCCACAACAAACGCCGCCTCGCTCGGGTCAGCCCATAACCCCTGACCGTCCACGGCAACGCTCCCGTTCACACCGGTCTTCATGGGCGCAACGGCGCCGACTGCCTGTGTCCAGCAAGCTTTTTGATTACCAATATTTACGCAATCCTTCCGCCGCTGCTCTGTGCGCCGCAACGTTGTCGCCACACCGCGCCGGCGACCGGATGCGACCGGCCAGGCACGATCGTCAGGGGTTCACCCTTTCTCCTGCGCGGCAACCTTCTTCAGCCGCCGCAGATGTCGCGATGCCTGACTGAATTCCGCGCTGAGAAATGTCTCGACCAGGTCCCACGCCACAGCCGGCCCGATCGTCCGTCCCCCAAGGCAAATCAGGTTCATGTGATCGTCTTCCACCTCTTGCCTCGCCGAAAAATGATCTTCAATCAGCCCGGCTCGAACGCCCTTGATCTTGTTCGCGCACACGGATGCGCCAACGCCGCTGCCGCAAACCGCCACGCCGCGTTCCACCTCACCCGCCGCCACCGCCCGCGCCAGCGGAACCACAAAATCGGGGTAATCATCGTCCGGCCTCAGCTCGTGCGCGCCGAAATCCGCGACCTCGTGCCCCGCCTCGCGGAGCTGGGCCGCCAGTTTCTCCTTCAATTCGAACCCGCCATGGTCCGTGGCAATTCCGACACGCATACGTCTCCTTGCTTTCAATCCGCCCCGGCTCCGCACGCCGCCGCATGGTCGGCCAGTACCAACGCCGCCTCCGCGCGGATACGGCCCGCAGGGATCGACTCGTCTCCGCGCCGCAACCGCGCCAGCATCCCGGCCTTCTCCGGCCCGGTCACCAGCCACAGGATGCGGCGGGAACGATTCAGCATCGGATAGGTCAAGGTCATCCGCCGGCGTTGTTGATAAACGCCCGTCACCGCCACGTCCCGGTCGGTGACGGCCAGCACCGGATCCCCCGGCACCAGCGACGCCGTGTGGCCGTCCGGTCCCAGGCCCAAATGCGCCAGGTCCAATACCGGTGGCGAACCGGCGACCCGCTGAAGCAGTCGGGCATAGCTCGCGGCGGCGGCTTCCAAATTGTCCTCCTCCACCGGCATGGCGTGGATTTGTTCCGACGGCAACGGCGTGCGTTCGAGCAGACTGTCACGCAGATGTGTCAGGTTCCGATCCGGGTCGCCCACGGGCGCCACACGCTCGTCCACCTGTACCACGTGTACGTTCTTCCACGACACCGACTCATTCGCCAGCGCGCGCAACATCTGCCACGGCGTGCGGCCTCCGCTGATCCCCACGACAAAACGGCCACGCGCCGACACCGCCGCCCGCGCCTCGGCCGCGATGAACTTCGCCGCCGCCCGCGCCACCGCATCGGCATCGGCCAGCACCTGAGTCTTCAATGCCTTTCCTGTGGTTGGTGTATCCACGCAATTTCGCGCCCCCCGCCATACTCGCACAAAACACCGTGCTCGTCACTCCCAGCTGCACCTGGCATATCTGCTTGCGGCCCCGACTGAACATGGCATAGTAGGCCCGGACGTACTGGTACCGGTGTCAATTCGGTGCGCCTGTAGCTCAGTTGGATAGAGCATCGGATTTCTAATCCGGCGGTCGGGAGTTCGAATCTCCCCAGGCGCGCCAATTTCTGGAGCACGAGCATGAACATTCTGAGAGATCGACAGTTGGTTTCGGCGGCGGTCAAGCGCGCCATGGTGTTGAGCGTGGCAACGGCGTGCGTATCCGGTTGTTTGGGAAGCGGAGCGACGGCCCCGGCGGCTTCACCGGCGACGCGCGACATTGCGCGCCTCGAGCCGGTGCCGCTGGAAGCGGCCGGCGGCAAAGTCGCCTCGGTAAATTCCGAGCTCGGCTTTGTGGTGGTCGATTTCGCGTCGCAAACGATGCCGGCCCTGGGAACACGGCTCAATGTCTACCGCGGCGACAAACGGGTTGGCACCGTGCGGATTACCGAGCCCGTGCGCGCGCCGCTGGCAACCGCCGATATCGTGGAAGGCGAAGTGCGCGTGGGCGATGAAGCCCGTTAGTCGGAGGCGAAGTGCTCACGGTTGCTGAAGCCAGGGAAGTCATTCTCTCAGCGGTGCGGACCCGGCCAGAGTCCGCCGCGCCACTGGCGGAATCGCTCGGCTGTGTCCTGGCGCGGGATCTGCCCTCCACGGTCAACCTGCCCATGTGGGACAACAGCGCGGTGGATGGTTACGCTGTGCGCGCTGCGGATGTGTCGTATGCCAATGAAAACAATCCCATTCACCTGCGCGTGGCGGCGGAGATCCCCGCCGGGACGACGGCAAAGACAACCATCGAGCCGCAGACGTGTGCGCGGGTGTTCACCGGGGCGCCGGTCCCCGAGGGAGCGGACGCCGTCGTCATGCAGGAGGACACGCATCCGCACCACGAAGGCTACATTGCGGTGACCGAATCCGTCGAGCCGGGGGAGAACATCCGCCGTGCAGGCGACGACGTGACGAAAGACGAGGTCGTGTTGCGTGCCGGGGCGTTGTTGGGCCCGCCCCAATTGGCCATGGCGGCGGCCCTGGGGATGACGCAACTCACGGTCTATCCGCGTCCGCGCGTGGGTGTGCTGGTGACGGGCGCGGAGATTGTCGAGCCCGGCCGGCCCTTGCGCGACGGCCAGATTTACGATGCGAACAGTTATGCCCTGTGCGCGTTCGTGAAACAGGCCGGGTGCGACCCGGTGGAACTCGGCATCGCCGACGACACGCGCGAGGATTTGCTGGAGAAGATCGATTATGGGCTGAGCGAATGCGACGCGGTCATTACGGTCGGCGGCGTGTCCGTCGGCGAGTACGACCTGGTGAAGGATGTGCTGGCGGAGCTTGGCTGCGAGCAGAAGTTCTGGAAGATCGCGATGCGGCCGGGCAGACCGTTCGTGTTTGCCTCGCGCGAAGCGAAGCTCGTGTTCGGGCTGCCCGGCAACCCGGCGAGCGCGGCGGTAACGTTTTTGCTGTTGGTGCGGCCCGCGCTGCAAAAGATGCGGGGACTGGCCGAGATCGATTTGCCGACGGTGGCCGCGGAAGCGGCCGAGGATTTTGTGAACAACGGCGACCGGCGGCATTATATGCGGGCCAGTCTTCGACAGGACGGCGGGAAGTGGCTGGCACGACCGTTGCCGCGCCAAAGTTCCCACATGATTTCCTCGATGGTGAACGCCGATTGCCTCGTCGATATCCCGGAAGCCACAACGATTCCGCGCGGGCGCCCGGTACGGGCGATCCGAATCTCAGGTAACGCTTGAGCGGCGGCGCCTTGTCCGCCCTCCGAGCTTGAAAAACCGCCCCCGGCATTTACACTGAGTTCGCCATGCGCGAAACGGTCCATGTCCTGAACCATCCGCTTGCCCGGAGCTTCCTCACCGACATTCGCGACAAGGAATCCGACCGGGCCACTGTTCGCAGCCGCATCCGGGCGCTCTCGGTGCTCTTGTTTTATGAGGCCACGCGCGACCTGCCCGAGGAATCCATGACAGTGACCACGCCGCTGGCACAGACAACCGGCAAACATGTCGGGGCGAGCGTCGGGCTGGTACCGATTTTGCGGGCCGGGCTCGGGATGGTGGAAGGCATACTGGAGTTCTTGCCGGAAGCGCGTGTGTATCACCTTGGCCTGTTCCGCGACGAGAAGACGCTGGAGCCGGTCGAGTACTACAGCAAGTTTTCCGAGCACAAACCGGTGGACATCGCGTTTGTGCTGGACCCGATGCTGGCCACGGGTGGATCAGCCTGCGTCGCCGTTGCGCGGCTCAAAACGTGGGGCGTGAAGAAAATCAAGTACCTCGGTCTGTTTGCCGCTCCCGAGGGAATCGAGAAACTGTCCACCGCCCACCCCGATGTCACCATCCATCTCGGGACCGTTGATTCCCACCTCAACCCACGCGGCTACATCGTGCCCGGCATGGGCGACGCCGGCGACCGCCAATTCAGCGGGGGCTAACTGCGGCGTAAACTCGACCCGCATGAGATCATCGTCGCCCAGCGGGCTATCGAGTCCCTAGCCGCGAAACACGACGACGAATTGGTGGCCCTTGCCGGCCTTGGTGATGACCCCGCTCCAAGACGATGAGTCCGAGCTTGGACTCATTCGGAACCAGCAACTTCTGATAGAGCTTATCGGCATTCATCGAAAAATCTTTCCATTTTTGGCTTGAAACCCGCGTATGGTTAGCGTCATGTTGGCACACAAGCGCTGGTGCCGTCGAAGATGAAAGCTTCCACGATCGTGACGTTGTTGCACAATGGCGTAGTCTGAAGGTCAAGTGAAAACTTCCTTTCTCGACAAGTTGATTGGCCGGATCGACCGGGTTGACCCCCAGAGCCTGCAGAGCGTGGTGCTCAAGCTCGCGCGGGAAAAGGGCTTTCTGGAGACGCTTTTCAACACGATCCAGGAAGGCGTCATCGTCACCGATGCCGATGGCCGCATCACCTACCTAAATGTCGCGGCTGGCCAGCTTCTCGGAATTGACCCGGAGCGAGCGGTGGGTGAGCCGCTTTCGCGTTATCTCCGCGACCTCGACTGGCAGAGAATCTGGTCGGCGGACAAGGACGAGTGGCGGAAGGTGTTCACGCACGAATTGGAGGTGTTCTATCCCCAGCAGCGGTTCCTCGGCTTCTATATCGTGCCCGTGGCCGACGAAGAAAATTCGGTGGTTACCGGCATGGCCATCATTTTGCGCGACGTCACGGAAACACGCCAACGCGCAGCCAGCACCCTCGAATCCGAGAAACTGTCGGCGATCACCCTGCTTGCGGCCGGCGTCGCGCACGAAATTGGCAACCCGCTGAACTCATTGAACATCCATCTCCAGCTCATGGAACGCGAACTGAAGAAGCTGCCCACGGCGCAGGGCGAGCGGCTGCGGGAAGATTTGCGCGTGGCGCGCGATGAAATCGCCCGGCTCGACCAAATCATCAACCAGTTTCTGCACGCCATCCGCCCCACCCGGCCCGAATTGCAGCCGACCAACGTGAACGACGTGGTGACGGAGACGCTGGCATTGATGGAGCGGGAGATTGGCGACCGCGACATTTTGGTGGAGCAGGAATTGGCGGACGGCTTGCCGCGCATTTTGCTTGATCGGGCTCAGCTCAAGCAGGCGTTCTATAACATCATCAAAAACGCCCTGCAGGCGATGCGCTCGGGGGGGATCCTGCGCCTTCGCACGGAGGCGGACGACGCGTACGTCACCATTTCGTTTATCGACAGTGGACAGGGTATCGGTCCCGAGCAGATCGGACAACTGTTCGAGCCGTACTTCACCACGAAGCAGGATGGCACGGGGCTTGGGCTGATGATCGTGCAACGGATCGTTCGCGAACATGGCGGCACGATTGAAGTGGAAAGCAACAAGGACCGCGGCACGACGTTTCGCATCCGGCTCCCCATTCACGAGAAGCGAACGCGGCTGCTGGAAGCCCCGCGGAATGAGAGCGCGGCGAGGTGACTATGAAAAAGCCGGTCATTTTGATCGTTGACGACGAGCGCAACACTCGCGAGGGTTTACAGCGCGCGTTGGAGGACCGCTACGACGTCCTGCTGGCCGAAGACTCACAAAAGGCGATCCAAACCCTTGAATCGACGCCGGTCGACGTGATGTTGGCGGACCTGCGGATGCCCGGGGTCGATGGCATGGGCCTGTTGCGCCGCGCCGTGTCGCTGACCGATCCGCCGGTGTGCATCATGATGACGGCCTACGGCTCGATCGAAAACGCCGTGCAGGCCATGCAGGCCGGCGCGTATCATTACGTGACCAAGCCGGTAAACCTGGACGAGCTGGAGTTAATCATCCAGCGGGTGCTGAACAGCCGCCGCCTCGAGTCCGAGAATGTCAACCTGCGCGAACAAATCGAGCAGAAGTTCGGACTGGAGAACATCATTGGCGAATCCGCGGCGATGCGCGCGGTGTTCCAGACTGTGCAACAGGTCGCGCCGAGCCGCGCGACGGTTCTGATCTCAGGCGAGACGGGGACGGGCAAGGAGCTCATTGCCAAGGCCATTCACAATCTGAGCCCGCGGAAGAACGGGCCGTTCGTCGCCGTGCATGCCGCGGCACTGCCGACCTCCCTGCTGGAGAGCGAGTTGTTCGGCCATGAGAAAGGCGCGTTCACCGGGGCCGTGGAACGGCGGATCGGACGATTCGAACTGGCGGATGGGGGAACTCTGTTCCTCGACGAGGTGGGCGAGCTGGAAGCGCCGATGCAGGTGAAACTGTTGCGCGTGCTGGAAGAACAGACGTTCGAGCGTGTCGGCGGAGCAAAAACGCTACAGGTGGACGTGCGGTTGGTGGCGGCGACCAACAAAGAGTTAAAAAAGCTGGTCAGCGAAGGCAAGTTTCGCGATGATTTGTTTTATCGACTCAGCGTTGTGACTGTTGATCTGCCACCGCTGCGGGCGCGTCGGGATGACATCCCGCTGTTGGTCAAGGGGTTTCTCGACGAGTTCGGCCGGGAGAACAACAAGCAGGTGCGGGAGTTGACGCCGGAAGCCTTGAATGTGCTCCTGGCGTACGACTGGCCCGGCAACGTGCGGGAATTGCGCAACGCGATCGAGCAAATGGTCGTCTTGGCTCGTAGTGAACGATTGACGGTACGGGACGTGCCCGCCGCGATCCGAAGCGGGGCCGACCTGAGCAAGATTAATGTGGTTCGCACGGGGATGACCGTCGAGGAAGCCGAACGCCAATTGATCGTACAGGCATTGAAGGAGACGGATGGCAACCGCACGAAAGCGGCGCAAAAAATCGGCATCAGCCGGCGGACACTGCACCGGAAACTGAAGGAGTACGGGCTCGAAACTTTGTAGACGGAGCCGGAATCAGAGAACAGGAGCAAACAACATGGCGCGATCCATGGCACCAGAAGAGACAATTCAGACGGCGGTCTTTCAAATCGAAATCGGCCGGGGCAGGAAAATCATGTATTGGGTGTTATTGATCCTGCTGGCCGCGGCGTTGAGTCTCATTTACACGGCCGGACAATTTCGCGGGCTCAACAAGCGCGAATCGATGGACATGGCGCAATTGGCCCGCAACATCGCGCATGGCCAGGGGTTCACCACGTATGTCATCCGTCCGCTCAGCATGTGGCAACTCGAACAGAATGGCTGGGACATTCGAAACAGGGCCACCCGGGTGAAATTGATCATGAACCACCCCGATATCTGTAACCCGCCCTTGTATCCCCTGGCATTGGCAGGATTGTTCAAGATCCTTCCCGAAAAGGCGTTCACGTACGACGTAGCCGAACACGTTTACTACCCGGAGCGGTGGATCATCCTGCCGTTCGACCAGCTTTGCCTGTTCGCCTGCGTGTTGCTCATCTACGCGTGGGCGAAGCGGCTCTTTGACCGGCGCGTCGCCCTCATGGCCACCTGGTTGATGTTCTTCTCCGACACATTGTGGTCGTACGCGGTGTCCGGATTGCCGACAAACTTTCTGATGCTGCTGACCTTGCTGGCGATGTACTGTTTGTTCGTCGCCAACAACAAACTTAATCCCGCCGACCAACTCGCGAGTCCGCCAACCGAACCCGCACCGGCGCGAGCAACGGGCTGGGCCGCACTCTGGGTGCTCGCCAGTGCAGTGCTGCTGGGGATGTGTTTTCTGACGCGGTATTTGGCGGCGTTTTTCCTCCTGCCGATGGTTATTTACGTGATGCGCATGTTTCGGGGATGGGCGGCGGCGATGTGGGCGGCTGTCTACCTGGCGGTATTCGCTGCGGTCATCACACCGTGGTTGGTACGCAACTATCGGGTCTCGGGCAACGTGTTGGGGATCGCACGATACGAGTTGGTCGATCGCTCCGGGCCGTTTCGCGGAGAAACCCTGCCCCGCTCCTACAAACCCGACTTTCGTAACGCCTATTCGCTGCATACGCTCTCGACAAAATTCCTGACGGGCGGGCGCACCGTGCTACTGGACAATCTTCGCCTCGTCGGCACGGATTTTCTGGTGCTGTTCTTCGGGGCCGGGGTGTTGTACGGCTTTCGCCGTCGCGATGTGTCACGGCTGCGAGGACTGGTGCTGGGAATGATCACCATGGCCGTCCTGGCCATGTCATTTATTGGCTCGGATCCGGAACGGAGCGGGCCGGAGGTGGGCGGGGGCAACCTGCTGGTCCTGTTTCTGCCCGTCATCGCGATTTACGGGACCGCCTTCTTCTTCCTGCTCCTCGACCGGATTCCCTTCCGCATCAAACTGACCCGGGGCCTGGCGATCGGCGGCTTCATTCTCTTGAACGTCTCGCCGATGATCTTTACGCTGCTGCCGCCGCGACAGGGATTGTTTCCCTATCCGCCGTACATCTCGCCGGTGACGCGGGCTGTCTCGGCTCAATTCGAAACCGATTCACTGGCCTGCAGCGATCTGCCGTGGGCCGTGGCCTGGGACGGCGAACGACGCGCCATCTGGATTCCCCTGACCATGGAAGATTTTTATGAGATCCACGATTTCGTTGCGCCCAAAGGCGTCCAATTCATACTGCTGACGCCCTACATGATCGATTCTCGACCGCAAACGGAAGTCGACAAGGGCGAGTTCAAAGGATGGGAGACGTTCCTCCGCGGCCAGTTGCCGACGCGGTTCCCGCTGAAGGCTTACAGCCCGTTGCCGCCGGATAACGAGCAGGTTCTTCTGGCTGACCGTGCGCGCTGGGCCAATCAGAAAAACGCGGCCACCGAGCTTGAAAGCACACCGCTCACCATACCCGGCATAACCAACAAGCCAGCGCCTTCCACGCAGGCGCCGGGCGAGTTGCCGAGGACGATGCCCCCCGCGCCCACGACACCCTAGTTGCTGAGGGGAGCGGCAGTTGGCCCGAACCAACGGCGGCCGGAGCGGCGGGGATTTGGCTTTCGCGAAGGATGGCGCATAGCTATAGTGACACGGAGCGCATCGCGGAGAGATGAAACCGGCAGCGGCATTCTCGATCGGGTTGTGGACGGGGGCAGCGGTCATCGCCGCCGTGTGGGTGTTCTATGCGCAGCAATCCGAGCGGGCCCACGGTAGCGCGGCGTCCGTAACAGACTCCAAACTGGCGGTCGCCAGCGACCAGATCCAAAGCCTGGAACAGGATAACGCCCGGCTCAATGCGGAAGTGCAGCGGCTCAAGGAGACGGCGGCCGCGCTGAAGAGCAACGTGGAGCAAAAGGCCGCAATGGAGACCCGTCGTCGCATTCCATTCCGGGTTCAGTCGCCGGAGACGGAGGCGCCGCCCCCGCCACCGGCTTCGGGCGATTGGATAGAACAGGCCGTCGCCACCGCTGACGTCAATGCATTGCCGGAATTGGAGAAGGCCGCGCGCCGGAACAATCAGCGCGCATTGGAAGCGATCGCGCTGCTCGCGGATCGCGACCAATCGGCGACGCTGACCCGGGTGTGGCGCTCTGGTTCGTTGACGCTGCCCAATCAGGTCGTTGCCACGCGTTACCTCGCCGGCACGATGGAAGTCAACCCCGACGCGGAGCAGTTGTTGCGCGCGCTGGCGGCCTATCCCAACACCGATTCGCGCCTGCTCTACGCGGCGGTCGACGGACTGGCAAACCCGCTTCTTCATGTGAGTCTCGGTCGCGAAGCGCCGTCGGCGGCGCCACATTTCAAGGTGGACTACGCAGCGCGGATGCGAATGTTGGACAGCCTGCGATCATCCTCCACCGACGAGGATCTGCGCGGTTATATCGACCAGGCGAAAACCGAACTGCAGGCGCGCGGGATGGAGACAACCCCAGCCTCTCCGTAACGCGCGACCGCCCTGAATAAGCAATTGCGCGGAGAGGGTGAAATGTGTCACGATTTGGATTTGGTAACCAAAGGAGGTTTCGTGCAAGACATTGTGCGCCGTTCTTTGGCGCGTCACGAAGCTCCTGCCGCCCAGGGACAGTCGTGGGTTGGCGGGATCCCGGACCCCATGGGGCAGGAATGGTAAATCGACGCCTCCAGTATCTGGTCGGCGTGATTGCCCTGGTCGTCATTGGCATGAGCCTGGGTCTGCTCGCCGTGCTCCGGGTTCAGGAGGCGAAGGAGTTCCACCGTCCGCATCCGGTGCAGACCTATGGCGGGACGAACTATGTGGTGCAGTTAGCCGATGTCGTCGTGGGCCGGGCCGAAACCGGTTGCGTGTTGCTGGTGTACCTGCGGCTGAAAAATCCGAATCCATATGATGTGACCCTGAGCCGCAATTGGTTCGTTCTCGTGGACCGCGCCAAGGATTATTATTTGCCGTCCACCACGGGCACGCAAACGGAATTGATCAAACTGCCCGCTAACGGCGTCCTCGATCGAGAGATGCTCAGTTTCACTGTTGCGGACGACGCTTTCGCGGGGACCGTGGCACTCCTAGTGGGCCGAAACCACATGGTCTTGGTAAAGGACGAGACGCCGTTCGAGGCGCGACTGCGCAACGGAGAGTACCGCTCGTTCCAGCGGCGCCACTGGTAAACGACGAGGCTCCGGACGCTTATGTGGAAAAGGATCAAGTTCTACACGGTCAGCGCGATCATCCTCGCGCTTGGCGGCGCCTGTTTGTACCTGTACTACTTCGGCGGACGGCGCGCCGTCATACGCCGCGTGGTCGACGCGCCCGCGATTGTCCGCGAAATCCAGGAACTGAGCGAGTTGGTCACCGTGAAGTACAACATCCAGAAGGTCGTCGGCCTCGAAGAGGAAAAGGTGCCTTTCGGTACCGAGCGGATTCTGTTGTTGGTGCAAGGCGAAGTCCTCGGCGGAGTGGACCTGGCATCGTTGACCACGAACGATGTCTGGGTGTCCGCGGACAAGGTGGTCACCGCCCGTCTTCCGCAACCGAAGGTCATGCATGTGTATCTGGACGAAAAGCAAACCCGGGTGTGGGACCGCTCCAAGACGTGGTGGACGCCATGGGTGCCCTACGATCCCGAACTGGAGCAAAAGGCGCGGCTGGCAGCATTGGAAGACATCCAGGCCGCTGCGATGCAGATGGGGATACTCAGCAATGCGCAGGACAATGCCGAGAACACTGTCCGAAAACTGCTCCGCACCGCCGGCGTGGAGGCGGTGCGGTTTGCGGACTCCAAAGAGAGTGGGACTGGTGCGCCATAAAGCCACATTTTATGTGCGGACATCCCCGGCCGTTTGTTGTAACCTTGGACTTGGCATCCACGTCTTAAATTTGAATAGGCTTCGACGGTAAATCACGAAGGGCACAATCAACGATGGCGAATACGACGAAACGGCGTTCTTGGAAACGATGGGGAGTGATTGCGGGGGCTCTTCTGTTGATCGGCCTCTGTATATGGTACGTGAAGTTTCGTAGCGGCAACGCACCGCAATATGTGACCGCCCCGGTCACGCGCGGCGACCTGACGCAACTTGTCACCGCGACAGGCCAACTCAATCCGGTCACCAACGTCCAGGTTGGCTGCCAGATTTCGGGGACCATCGCGAAACTGTACGTGGACTTTAACTCGCCGGTGACGAATGGGCAGCTTGTCGCGCAGATTGATCCGTCGATATATCAGGCCAACGTTCATTCAGCTGAGGGCGATCTCGCCAATGCGGAAGCGGCTCTGGAACTGGCGAAGGTCAACGCGGACCGCTCGAAGGAATTGCTGGCCAACCGGCTGATCCCACAGTCGGACAACGACCAGGCCGTGGCGACCCTTCACCAGGCAGAGGCGACCGTGCAGATCAAACGCGCGACCGTGGAACTGGCAAGAGTGAATCTACAGTATTGCACGATTTATTCGCCGGTGGATGGCATGGTGATTTCGCGCAACGTGGACGTCGGGCAAACCGTGGCGGCGAGCTTCAATGCACCCACGCTGTTTGTCATCGCCAACGACCTGACCAAGATGCAGATCGACGCCAATGTCGGCGAGTCTGACATCGGGGGTGTGGAGGAAAAGCAGAGGGTGGATTTTACCGTGGATGCGTTTCCGAATCGCACGTTCCACGGTCTGGTCGTGCAGGTTCGGAACTCGCCGACCAACGTCCAGAATGTCGTCACCTATGACACCGTCATCGGGGTCAATAACGCGGATTTGAAACTCAAGCCCGGCATGACGGCCAACGTCTCGATTATCGTGGCCGAGCGCAGTAACGCGTTGCGGATCCCCAACGCGGCACTGCGCTTCCGCCCGCTGGAAGCGTCGACGAATGCGGTGCCGACAGCGGCGACCACTGCCGGCGGCCCGGCAACGGGCAACGCTCCGTCCGCCCAGCGTCCCAAGGGCGAACATCGTCCCAGCCGTCCTGTATACGTGTTGAAGAACGGCAAAGCGGTGCCGGTTCAAGTTAAAGTGGGCATTACCGACGGGATTTATACCGAGATCACGGACGGTTTGAGCGAAAGCAACAGCGTGATCACGTTTGCCTCATACAAGCAGAGCGGCACGTCGGCGCAGGCGGCCAATCCATTCGGCATGAGGAGATTCTGAGGAGGCAAGGCGCGTGGCAGCCGTCATCAAGCTGGAGAATGTGCATAAAACCTATCACACCGGCGAAGTGGAGGTGCTGGCCGTGCGTGGCGTGACCTTGGAGATCGCTCCGGGCGAATTTGTGGCCATTATGGGTGCCAGCGGCTCGGGGAAGTCCACGATGATGAATATCATTGGCTGTCTCGACCGGCCCACGGAGGGATCGTATTTTTTGGACGGCGTCGACGTCTCTCATTTGGATCGTGACGAACTGGCCGCCATCCGCAACAAGAAACTGGGGTTTGTCTTCCAGGGGTTCAACCTGTTGTCGCGCACGTCGGCGCTGGAAAACGTCGAGCTCCCGATGCTGTACACGCACGACCGCCTCAGCGCCGCGGTGCAGCGCGAGCACGCGATCCACGCGCTGCAGATCGTCGGCCTGGCCGACCGCGCGGATCATCATCCCAATCAATTGTCGGGAGGCCAACAACAGCGGGTCGCGATTGCCCGGGCGCTGGTCAACAAGCCGGCGGTATTGCTTGCCGATGAGCCGACGGGTAATCTGGATACACGCACGAGCGCCGAAGTGATGGGGGTGTTTCAGAAACTCAACGATACGGGCATCACCATTGTGATGGTGACGCACGAACTTGATATCGCGGCCTTCACGAAGCGCAATGTGATCATGCGCGACGGCCTGGTGGTCAACGACACGCTGGTGGAGCGCCGCTCGTTCGCCGAAGAAGCACTCCGCAACCTGCAGCAGGCGCAGCAAGCGGTGAAACTTTCGGTATGAGAATCGCCGCCACATTGCGAATGGCCCTGCGGGCGCTGCGGCGCAACAAACTGCGCTCGACGCTGACCGCGCTGGGCATCATCATCGGCGTCGGCGCGGTCATCGCCATGGTCGGTATCGGGAACGGTGCCAAGTCGCAGGTCGAGGCACAGATTGCCAGTTTGGGGCAGAACGTCATCCTCGTGTTTGCGGGAAATTGGTCCAGCAGCGGGGCGCGAAGCGGCTGGGGGAGCGCCGGCACGATGATGGTCGACGACGCGCTGGCGATTGCCCGCGAAGTTCCTGGAGTTATCACCGTCAGTCCCGAGGTTCGTGATCGGCAGCAGGTACTGGCAAACGGGTTGAACTGGAACACGCAGATTCTCGGAGAAGGCCCCGACTACCTCGATATTCGCCAGTGGGCGCTGGCAGAAGGCGCGATGTTTACCGACCAGGACGTGCGCGGGACCACCAAGGTTTGCATTATCGGCAAGACCGTTGCCGACCAGCTTTTTCCAAACGAAGCGCCGGTCGGCATGACCCTGCGCATCCGCAACATTCCCTTCAAGGTGCTTGGGGTGTTGTCACCCAAAGGGCTCTCGGTCATGGGGCAGGATCAGGATGACGTGGTGATTGTCCCGTACACCAGTGAAATGAAACGCGTCACCAAACGGACCAACCTGAGTTCCATTAGTGTGCAATCTGCGACACCCGAGTTCTCCGACAGCGTGCAGCGGGGTATTGCGGAGTTGCTCCGACAGCGTCATCGCATTGGGGCGGGACGCGACGATGACTTCACGATCCGTGGCCAACAGGAGATCGCCGACGCCGCGACGGCGACCACCCGCATCATGACCGTGCTGCTCGGGGCGATTGCCAGCGTATCGCTGATCGTGGGCGGGATTGGCATCATGAACATCATGCTGGTCAGCGTGACGGAGCGCACGCGGGAGATTGGCATCCGCATGGCGGTGGGCGCCCATGGCCGCGACATCCTGCTGCAATTTCTCATCGAGGCGATTACGCTGAGTTCGCTCGGCGGGGTGATCGGGATTGGGTTGGGGATCGGCTCGGCGAAGCTGTTGTCGGCCCTCGCGGGCTGGCCCACACTGGTCTCGGTGACGTCGGTGGCGCTGGCATTCTTGTTCAGTGCGGCGGTCGGGGTGTTCTTTGGGTTCTATCCGGCGCGGAAAGCTTCTAATCTCGACCCGATTGACGCGTTACGATATGAATAAACCCATGAGTTCGATCCGCAGGTGGGGACGCCTGAAAACTTTTATTGCGGTGGCGGCCGCAGCCTTCGCGGTGTTTTCTGCGCGGGCTGATGACGGTGTCACCAACCAAACCAAATCCCTGACTTTGCGGGAGTGCATCGAGCGCTCGTTGGAGAACAACCTGGAGATCAAGTACCAGCGCATCACTCCCACCATCCAGACGTGGGGCGTGATGGGCGCGCAAGGCGTCTATGACCCCAACCTTACCGGCAGCCTGTACGATTTCGGGACCGTCACGCCGCTGCTGGGACAGAGTTCCGCTGAGGACAGGACAAAGGAATGGCAAGTGAACGCTGGTCTTAATGGTAAACTGCCCACGGGCGCAACGTACGATTTCTCTGCGTTTTCCTCGCATCAATGGGGCAATGTTTTTTTGTCGTCGGCCTCGGTGCCTGTCACAAACATAGATCAAACCAGCGGCAACGCGGGCGTAACGTTGACGCAACCGCTGCTGAAAAATTTCGGGTTTGGAGTCAACGCCGCGACCATCCGCATTGCCCGCGAGAACAGGACGATCGCCATCCAGAATTTCGTCCAATTTGTGATGAACACCATCAGCAACGTTGCCACTGCTTACTACGAGTTGGTGTACGCGATTGAGAATCACAAGGCCGCCGTGGAGAACCGCGAACTGGCGCGGGAATTACTCGATCAGAACCGCATCCAGGAGCGGGTCGGCACCATGTCGCCGCTGGACGTGATCCAGGCCGAGGCGGGTGTGGCCGAGAGTGAACAGGGCGTCATTACCACCGCACGCGCGATCAAGGACAACGAGAACACACTGAAACGGCTCATCTGCCAGCAGGTCTCGGAATTCGGCAGCGCCACGCTGGTGCCGGTGGATTACCCGCCGGTGGAAATGGTGGCGCTGGACGTGGCGGAGAGCACGCATCGGGCGTTACAAATGCGCGCCGACTACCAGAGCGCCTATCACGCCCTGGAGTCGCAAAACATCACCGTGCAGTTCAACCGCAACCAGCTCTGGCCGGAAATCGATTTGGCGGGCACTTACGGGTTCAACGGTATCGGGCGCCAGTTTGACAGCTTCTATGACAATCTGACCAGCACCCGGAGCCCGTATTGGAACGTCGGGGTCGTCGTTTCAGTGCCGCTGGGCAATCGGCAGGCGCGCGCGAATTACCATATGGCGAAATTGGACGCCGATCAGGCGTTGCTCAACCTCAAGTCGCTCGAGCAAAACATCGTGGTGGCGGTGGACGACGCCGTCGGTCACGTGGAAACCAATCTGAAGAGTGTCGAGGCCGCGCGCGCCGCCACCCGTCTCGCCCAGGAATCGCTGGATGCGGAAAAGAAGAAGCTACTTGCGGGCACGTCCACGACCTTCCTGGTATTGCAGGCGCAAACACAACTGGAGACCACCCGCGTGGCGCAGATTCGCGCGGAGGCCGATTACCACGAGTCACTTGTGGCGTTGGACGTGGCGGAGGGCACGATTCTGGACAAGAACAATATCGCGCTCGACGAGAAGTACTAGGAAGACGGCGTGCACCCGGAGTTTATCCGTCTCGGCCCACTCGATATCCACACCTACGGCGTGCTTGTGGCCATCGGATTCATGGTCGGTCTGGCCGTGGCGGCCTGGCGCGCCCGCCGTGAGGGAATCGACCCGGAACAAATCACCGACCTGAGCGCGTGGCTGATTGTCTCGGGGATGCTGGGGGGCAAACTCTTTCACATCCTGTTTTTCTGGAACGATTTTCTGTATGGCTGGCACCAGGAAGGAATACGCTCGCTGCGGGAAGGATTTGTGTTTTACGGCGGGTTCATCGTGGCGTCCCTCACCGCGGTGGTGTACACGACGGTGAAGAAGCTGCCGTTTTTTCGAATGGCCGATATTTTTGCCCCCTCCATCGCACTCGGGCACGCCTTTGGCCGCTTGGGGTGCTTTTTCAATGGTTGTTGTTACGGCAAGTTTTGCTTGCTTCCGTGGGCGGTGAAGTTTCCTCCACCACATCCAATGGCAGGAATCCCGGTGCATCCCACGGAGATTTACGAGGTGTTGGGGGACCTCGCCATTTTTGCCGGCCTGAGTGCCGTCTACCGGCACAAACGCGCCGACGGCCAGATCTGGTGGCTGTACGTGCTGAGCTACGGTGTCCTGCGATTCATCGTGGAGTTCTTCCGCGGCGACTATGTTACCTATTACTTCGGTGTGTTCACACTGGGCCATCTCATGGGCATGCTGATGATCGTGGTGGCGGCGGTCGCCCTCGTCCAACTTCCGCGGCGCGTCGAGTTGCGCACTGCGTGAGGCGTCAATTTCGCTTTGAAAGCCGCGCTCTTCCTTGTAGGTTTCGCCCGATGCCGTCTTTCCTTGTTCCAAACGAAACTGCGGGACTGCGCCTCGATCAATTTCTGCGTCGGGAACTGCCGGAGCGTTCGCGGGCGTTTCTGCAGAAGTTGATCAAACAGGGCGACGTTCGCGTCGAGGGCCGCGCCGCCAGGGCCAGTTACAAGGTGCGGGCGGGTGATGAGATCCATATGGAAATCCCTCCGCCACGGTCTCTCGATGTGAGTCCCGAGGAAATCCCGCTGGATGTTCTTTTTGAAGACAACGACCTGATCGTGGTGAACAAGCCGGCCGGCCTCGTGGTGCATCCGGCGGCGGGAAACCGGGAGCATACGCTGGTGAATGCGCTGCTGCATCATTGTCGCGGCGGCCTGGCGGGCATTGGCGGCGTGGAGCGGCCGGGGATTGTGCATCGGCTCGACAAGGGAACCAGCGGCTGCATTGTCGTGGCGAAGACGGATTTCGCGCACCAGGCGCTGGTCGCGCAGTTCAAATCCCGTGGCGTGAAAAAGATTTATCGGGCCGTGTGCCGGGGACGCTTCGAGCGGGCGAGTGGGCGCATCGAGACGGTGATCGGCCGCAGCGAGCGCGACCGCAAGAAAATGTCCGCCCGCGTCACGCGGGGTCGGCAGGCCGTGACGGATTACCGCGTGCTGAAACAATTTCCCGACTTCGCGCTGGTGGAGCTGCACATCCACACGGGGCGGACGCACCAGATTCGCGTGCATATGGCGCACATTGGCCATCCCGTGCTGGGGGATGCGACGTATGGAGGGAAATCCGAAATCCGAAATCCGAAATCCGAAAAATCCGTTGCCCGACCGATGCTGCACGCTTATAAACTTGGTTTCACGCACCCGCGATCGCGGCAGTTCGTGGAGTTCACCGCGCCGGTGCCGGAGGACATGGTGAAATTGTGCCCGATCTGAACGAAATCATCGAGGAAACGATCCACGCGTTGGAGGAAATGAAACGCTCGGGCGTGAGGCACGTCGAGGTGTCGCGCGATACAGTGGAGCGATTGGGGAAGTCGCCGCGAATGAAGCACCGGGAAGGCGAAGTCCGAGAAGGACTCGCGACTTCTGCCGGAGCTCCCGCCGAGCCGCCATCCGCGGTGGCTCGCCCTCCCGGAGATCTCGCGGAGATCGAGGCGCGAGCGAAGGTGTGCGTGAAATGCGGCGAGTTGTCGCGGTGCCGGCATAGCGTCGTGTTCGGTGTCGGCAGTCCGCATGCGGAGATCATGTTCGTCGGCGAAGCGCCGGGACGCGACGAAGACATGCAGGGCGAACCGTTCGTGGGGCGCGCCGGAGAATTGCTGACGAAGATCATCGCGGCGATGGGGTTCAAGCGCGAAGACGTGTACATCGCCAACGTGCTGAAATGTCGTCCACCGGAGAATCGCACGCCGTTCCCCGACGAAGTGACCAATTGCCTGCCGTACCTGCTATCGCAGATCGAACTGATCAAGCCGAAGATGATCGTGGCGCTGGGCGCGACGGCGGTGCGGGCGTTGCTGGATGTGCAGATCGGCATCACCAAGATGCGTGGTCATTGGTACACCTTCCGCGACATTCCCATCATGCCGACCTTCCACCCCGCCTATCTGCTTCGCAATCCGGCGGCGAAGAAAGAGGTCTGGGACGACATGAAAGCGGTGCTGGAAAAGCTCGGACGGCAAGTGCCGAAGGCGCGGTGAGAACGGATTTCTGCGGTGGCTCGGTAGTGCTCTTGAAATCTCAGAGTAGCGCCAGACCTTCCTTGAGCGATGGATAGGCGAGTTTTGGAAGTAATTCGCGTTTCATGCGTGAGGTGTCCGCGACGCTGGAAGCCATGCCGATCTTGATGAAGTCGCGAGTCAGCGGGGATTTTGTGCCGAAGATGGCCGCGAAAGCTTCGCAGCTCGCCCCTCCCAGCGGAAACATCGAGCGTGGACAACGCCACGGCTTGGCGTACCCCCAATGTACGGCGATGGTGTCGAGAAACTCCTGTAAGGTCACCGGTTCGTCATCGGCGACATTGTAAATGCCGGAGATTTGCGGTCCTTCGATAGCGGCGGTGACGGCCTTCAAAAAGTCTGGCAGGGCGAGCAAGTGTTCCCACGTTCGCTCGCGCCACACCGCCAGCAGCCGGTGTCGCAACAGCCAGCGTGCGGCTTCGATCATGAGCACGCTCCGGCCGTAGATCATACCCGCCCGAAGGGCCACAGGGGTCATGTCAGATTTCTCGCAGGCAGCAAAGAGGTGCCGCTCCGCGGCGAGCCGCGTCTGCGCGTGGACAGAATCGGGTTGACCATCGAGACGGTCTGTGGCCCGCTTGTTGGGGAAGGTTTCACCCTCAACATGCGGAAAACTGATGAGGATGAACTTGCCAACCCCGGCCGCCGAGGCGGCGGCAACGAGATTCTGCACATAACCAAGATTGGTTCGCGGCAGAAATCTCTCAGGTCGCGGCGCAAACAGCACACCGGCGAAGTGGACAATACAGTCGATGCCCCGACACGCGTCGGTCAGCGTGGCGGGATTGCCCAAATCCGCCCGGCACACCGCCGCGTTCGGCGCGCCGTCGATGCGGAACGACAGATCGCGGCGATGGATCATTAACCGTAGCTGGTGAGGGCTCGACAATTGATCGCGGGCAAGGAATGAGCCCAGATTGCCCGCTGAGCCGGTGATCAGGATTTTCACGTGAGCAGCGCCACCCAGCGGCTAAAGACCCGCTGACCGATCTTCTGCAATTGAGGCAGATGGGTGTGGGCGTTGAGTTTGATGGCGGCGCCGTTGAGGCCGACCGATTGAAGTTCCTCAGCGAAGGTTTCGACCATCGTGTTGACATGGGACAGCGTGACTTCGAGGTGGAAAAGCAGGCCGTAGGCGTTCTTGCCGTAGCGAAAGGCTTGGGTTTGCGGTCAGCGCCGATGAGGCCAGCAGCGTTGCTCCGCGAGGAAGATCAAAGACATCGCCATGCCAGTGGAAGGCGGTGAGGGAACGCGGTTCCCCTTCGAATAACCCGTTCGCGGCGGCGGGCGTGAGCGCAACCCGGTACCAGCCGATTTCCTTTTGTCTTATGGGATAGACGCTTGCGCCGAGGGCGGCGGCAAGGAGTTGGCTGCCGAGGCAGACGCCAAGAACGGGTTTCTCGCGCCTGATCGCGTCCTCGATCAGGCGGATTTCATGACTCAGGTAAGGAAACTTCTGCTGCTCATAAACGCTTTGCGGACCGCCCATGACAATCAGGCCTGCGGCGTCGCCGATCTGCTTTGGGACAGGCTGGCCGTCGAATGCGCGGATGAAATTGGGCTCGACAGCCGCGCGTTTCAGGGCCTCGGCGATGGTTCCAAGGCCCTCGCAGGGGTGGTGCTGGATAATGCTAACACGTTTGGTTGGCTTTTCCATTGGCCACGGTCTATCTTATCATACCGTGCAACGGGTATTGATCACCGGCGGGGCAGGATTTATCGGATCGCACCTGGCAGAGGCATTGGTGACGGAGGGCAAGGAGGTCTTCGTCATCGACGACCTGAGCACGGGTTCGCTGGCCAATATTGTTCACCTGCAGGGCAATCCCAAGTTCCAGTTTACGAGGGGGTCAATCCTCAGCAGCGATATTCTGGAGCCGCTGGTGGACAAGGTAGATTTCATCTATCACTTGGCGGCGGCGGTGGGCGTGGAACTGGTGGTGCGCAGCCCCGTTTATACCGTCGAAGACAACGTTCGGGGCACAGAGACCGTGTTGGCGGCGGCGGCGAAACGCAAGGTCGGTTTGCTAATTACTTCCACATCAGAGGTCTACGGCAAAAGCGACCGTGACCGATTCCGGGAGGACGACGATTTATTGATTGGTCCGCCAACATTTGCGCGGTGGAGTTATGCGTGTTCCAAGCTGTTGGACGAATTTTGGGCGCTGGCCTACTGGCGGGAGAAGAAGTTGCCGGTGTTCGTGGTGCGGCTGTTCAATACCGTCGGGTCCAGGCAAACTGGCCGATACGGGATGGTGGTGCCGCGATTTGTGCAGGCGGCATTGCATGATGAGCCGATTGTGATCCATGGCGACGGCAAGCAGACGCGCTGTTTTTGTCACGTGACAGACGTGGTGCGGGCGTTGGCGGCCCTGCCGAATCAACCGCGGGCGGTGGGACAGGTCTACAACGTGGGGAGCACCGAGGAGGTTTCGATCCTGGAGCTGGCGCGACGTGTCAAACGGCTGACAGAAAGTCGGTCGGAATTGCGCCTGATTCCCTACGAGCAGGCATACGCAAAGGGCTTCGAAGACATGCGTCGGCGCGTGCCGAGCACTGACAAGTTGTACCAATTGATGGGGTGGCGGCCGACGAAGTCGTTGGACGAGATACTGAGATTAATGATTGAGTTTCAGCGTGAGGCGGACGCGCAAGTGTCTGGGCGCCAAGGGAACTGAGTCATTGCAATCCAGGGGCGGATATGATATACAATTGGAGAAGTAGTGCCGTGGTACAGGCTATGCTTCCGCATGAGGATTTGGCAAGAGAGTTTGGCCGTGAGTGATATACGTAACATGAGCGGCGACTCGAGAGACATCGTAATGAACTCGGCGTTGTATCGGGAGTTCCTAGCCGAGCGCGAAGAGATTTTGCGTCACAAATGGCTGGAGAGCGAGAAGGCAGGGTACGACATCGGGTTTGAGCGGGCGCTGTTGGACTGGATTGTGAAACACCGATCGAACTGGCGCAAGTCGCGCAAGCAGTCGCATTCGTAATCAGGTAGAGACGTTCGAAGCACCTTTAAGTTGGCACAGAGAGGCCAACAAGGAGCGAAAATGAAAGAGCAGGACGAATTGGTATGGCCGTTTGCCTCGATGAGGCGAACGGTTTTTTTTGTGCTGTGAGCACGGCGGTGCTCATGGACGGGGCGTCCCTGGAGCGGGCGCTGACGCGAATGGCCCACGAGATTGTCGAACACAATCCCGAGGCCGGCTCACTGGCGTTTATTGGTATTCGCACTCGCGGCGTGCCGCTGGCGCGACGGCTGGCGTCGAAGGTCGGGTCGATCCTGAAACGCGAATTCCCCGTGGGCGAACTCGACATCACCATGCACCGCGACGATCTGGCGTTGCGGGATTCGCTTCCCAAGGTTGGATCTTCCGATATCGCGTTCGATGTGACTGACAAGTCGATCGTGCTCGTGGATGACGTGCTGTTTACCGGGCGCACCATACGGGCGGCGATGGACGCGATCAGCGATTTCGGCCGGCCGCGTCGGATCCAACTGGCGAGCCTGGTGGACCGCGGCCATCGCGAGTTGCCGATTCGACCGGATTACGTGGGCAAGAACGTGCCGACCGCACCGGGCGAACGCGTGCAGCTGCATCTGGCGGAAATCGACGGCAAAGACGAAGTAGTGATCGAGCGATGACGGCGAGATTGTCTGGCGCCAGAACAGACAAGGATCAAATGGCGACGGAGCTGCACGGAGTTTTTGCCCTCGAAGACGGCACAATCCATCACGGCCCAGGATTTGGCGCTCAGACGACGGCCTGCGGCGAGGCCGTGTTCAACACGTCGATGACCGGCTACCAGTAGCTCCTCACCGACCCGTCGTACAAAGGCCAGATCGTGGCGATGACATGCCCAGAGATCGGCAACTACGGCGTCAACGCGACCGACGTCGAAAGCTGGCGGCCACACGTCGCCGGATTTCTCGTCCGCCAACTTTCGCCCGTGCCATCGAATCCGCGGTCCGAATCATCTCTCGACCAATATCTTCAGAAGCACGGCGTCCCTGGTGTATCCACTATCGATACCTGTTCCCTGACGAAACTCCTGCGCGTAAAAGGCGCGATGAAGTCGTGCATTTCCACGGAGTCGATCAGCGGGGACGAAGCGGTGCGGCGAGCGCGCGATTGGCACGGGATTGTCGGGGTCGATTACGTCAAGGAGGTTACGCACCCGAACGCGTTTGCCCGGGATCCAGAAGACAAATTGAGCAAGGGATGGCGGATCGAGCGTCGGAGTGACGGGCAGATGCGGTATACGAGCGAGCTTCCCGATGCCGATCTTCCGATCGTCGCGTTCGATTACGGCATCAAGTATAACATCATGCGAAAGCTTCGGCAGCGCGGCTTTCGCGTGCAGGTTGTGCCCGCTACCGCGAACGCCGGCGAAGTTCTCAGCTACAAGGCGACGGGGGCTTTTCTCTCCAACGGGCCAGGGGACCCCGAAGTGCAGGATTACGCGCACAATGCGGTCCGCGACCTTATGGGACGCGTTCCCATTTTCGGGATTTGTTTGCGACACCAGATCCTCGCGTATTCATTCGGAGAAAGGACGTTCAAGTTGAGGTTTGGGCATAGGGGCGCCAACCAGCCGGTTAAGGATCTCCGGACCGAGAAGGTCTCAATCACGGCACAGAACCACGGATTTGCAGTCGACCCGAAAAGGCTCGACGCAGCGGACGTAGAAATCACACAGGTGAATCTAAACGACCAAACAGTTGAGGGCATGCGGCACACGAAACTACCATTTTCGGCGTGCAGTATCATCCGGAAGCGTCTCCAGGACCGCATGATGCGGATTTGCTGTTTGATCGATTCTGTAAATTAATTATTGACAGCGACGTGTGTGTTGCAGGCGCGTTATGCGTTCCCAGCACGCTTGAGCCAGACAAGCAAGATCGCAATATCTGCCGGTGTGACTCCGGGAATGCGCGAAGCTTGTCCGATGGAGTCGGGGCGGAATCGGGTCAGCTTTTGGCGCGACTCGAAGCGCAGTGCGCCGATCTTTTCGTAGTCGATCCAGTCGGGCAGGTTCTTGCCCTCGAGTTTCTGAAAGCGGTCGATTTGTTCCAAGTCACGGGCGATGTAGCCTTCGTACTTGAGTTGGATTTCCACTTCTTGAGTAACATCGTCGCGAAGGCTGTGGTTCGCGATGGGGAGCGACTTGTAGGTTACTTCCGGGCGACGAAGTATCTCCGCGTATGTGTTGGATCCATCTCGGGTGTTGCGAAGGCGGTTAAGCTCCCTCTCTATAGCCTGGCGCTTCTTTTGGAATAGCTCCCAATGAACGTCGTCGACAAGACCGACCTGACGTCCGAGTGGTGTCATACGGAGATCGGCATTGTCCTGCCTCAACAGAAGTCTGTATTCGGCGCGGGATGTGAACATTCGGTACGGCTCATCGGTGCTTTTGGTGATCAAGTCATCGATCAGGACGCCAATGTAACTGTCTGCGCGCGTGAGTATTAGCGGTTTGTCGCCCCTTGCTTTCAGGGCGGCATTTATTCCAGCGACAAGGCCCTGTGCGGCGGCTTCTTCGTATCCGGAGGTACCGTTGATTTGCCCGGCGAAAAAGAGGTTCTCAATCCGTTTGGTTTCCATCGTCGGATGGAGCTGGTGTGGGAGACTGTAGTCGTATTCAACGGCGTATCCCGGCCGCATGATCTGGGCGGACTCAAGCCCTGTGATTGAGCGGATCACCTGAAGCTGAACATCTTCTGGCAGACTTGTGGAAGCGCCGTTCACGTAAAACTCATCGGTTGCGCGGCCCTCAGGCTCCAGGAAGATCTGATGGCGCGGTTTTTCGGCGAACTTCACGATCTTGTCCTCGATGGAGGGGCAATAGCGCGGACCTACGCCGCGGATCTGGCCGGAGTATAGGGGCGAGCGATGCAGGTTGGCTTGGATGACCTCTCGGGTCTTGTCAGTCGTGTAGGTAAGGTAACACGGCAACTGTTCCACGTGGAACGTTGGCGGTGTGCGATACGAGAAGAATGGGATTGGGTCGTCACCTGGCTGCACATCCATCTTGGAGAAATCGATCGACCGCCGGTTCAGCCGAGGTGGCGTGCCAGTCTTTAGTCGGCCAAGTTCGAACCCCAGCTTCTTCAGGCTGTCGGACAGCGAATAGGCAGCAGGCTCGCCGGCGCGTCCGGACTCCAACTTGGCCTCCCCAACATGAATCAACCCACGTAAGAACGTGCCGGTGGTTACGATCACCGCATCGGCATCGTACTGAACCTTCATCTTGGTGACGACGCCGCAAGCCTTGTCGCCCCGAACGAGGATGTCGTCGATCATCGCCTGCTTCAGTTCGAGATTCGGTTGTCGCTCGACCACCCATTTCAATCGAAACTGGTACGCCTTCTTATCGCACTGGGCACGCGGAGCCCAGACGGACGGGCCCTTCTTCGTGTTGAGCATTCGGAACTGGATGCCAGTCTGATCTGTGCTAACGCCCATCTCACCGCCAAGGGCGTCGATCTCCCGAGCGAGGTGCCCCTTCGCCAGTCCGCCAATAGCCGGGTTGCATGACATCTGGCCGATGGTGTCGAGATTCGTCGTCAGCAGGAGCGTATGACATCCCATGCGTGCGCAGGCCAAGGCGGCCTCGGTCCCAGCGTGGCCGGCACCGATGACGATGATTTCGTATTTCTTTGGGTATGTGAACGTTGCGCTCATTTCCCGATGCAGAATGTGCTGAAGATCCGTTCGAGTATGTCGTCGGTGCTGGTCTTCCCGACGATTTCACCCAGGCAATCCAAACCGCCACGCAATTGCTGCGATATGATTTCAAGCGGCTGCTCAGTGCTTAGAGCATGACGTGCGCCAGTCAAGTATTTATTGGAGGCATCGAGCAATTGTTTCTGGCGTTCGTTGATCGCGACATCCACAGCGGTAGTGCCGACCGTGCCGCGGTAGGCGAATTCAACGAGCTTGGTGCGGAGATCGTCGAGACCATCGCCGCGAGTGGCGGATACACGAACCGCGCTAGCAGTGGCTGGGAGGGTCGCGGGCGGGCGCAAGCGGTGTGGGAGGTCGGACTTGTTCAGGACGAGGATGGCTGGCTTGGCTTCGATCGAGCTAATGATCTTAGAATCGGCGGCAGTAAACGGCCTCGAAAGGTCGCAGACAATTAGCGCCAACTCGCTGCTGCGCAGTGCCTTGCGACTGCGGTTTACGCCATGTTGTTCAGCGGTTCCGCGGCCACGTCGGATGCCGGCGGTATCGGTGAAACGGAATGGGATACCGTTGATGCTGACGCCTTCTTCGATCGTATCGCGAGTGGTTCCAGGAACCGGCGTGACAATGGATCGATCTCGGCCGACGAGTGCATTCAGGAGGCTGGATTTGCCGACGTTGGGTCGCCCGACAATGGCAACGGAGATACCGTCGCGCAGGATATGACCCTCGCGCGCAGTTGCCAGCAGGGTTTGGACGAGGCGGGAGACATCTTCGGTGGCGCGGAGCCAATCCGCGCGGACTTCGGGGCCGATGTCGTCCTCGGGGAAGTCGATGTGAGCTTCCACATGGGCAAGAATTGTCAGGAGCTTATCTCGTGCAGCGTTGATTTTCGCTGATAGATGGCCTTCCATCTCGTGAAGGGCGGCGGTTTGGGCGCGGTCGGACTTGGCGCGGATGAGATCCATAACCGCTTCGGCTTGGGTCAGGTCGATACGACCATTGAGGAAAGCGCGTTTGGTGAATTCGCCCGGCTCGGCCAGGCGCGCGCCGTTTTGCAAGCAGAGCGCCAGAATCTTGCGGGCGGTGAGGACGCCGCCGTGGCAGTTGATTTCGACAGTGTCCTCCTTGGTGTAGGTGCGCGGGGCGCGCATGACGGCGAGCATGACCTGGTCGATCACGTCGCCATTGATGCCGACGGTTCCGAGATGAAGCGTGTGGGTGGGAAAGTCAGACGCGCGTCCGCGACGGGAACGAAAAACGCGGTCGGCCACGTCGAATGCGCGCGGGCCGGAGATCCGAATGATGGCGATGCCGCCCTCGCCAATCGGAGTAGAGATTGCCGCGATTGTGTCTTCCATGAACTCGCCCTCGCCCTGAACGCTTTCGGGGTAAACCTGCGAACAGGTGTTGAGTATAGCAGGGGCAGCGCGAATTTCAACGGGCGTACGAGGTTTGGTCGCGTCCGAATGGGGGATTTGGGTGGGCAGGTTCCCGTTCGAAAGAGAGGGCACCAACACTCATGCCGGCGTTATTCGCAATTGAGCGTAGCACTGTCAGCAACGGTTTGCCGGGTACGACGAGTCATTCTTTGCTGTCGGGCGGATGGAGACGAGAAGACTTGCTGGCGGCCTCGCGGGTGATCTCGTAGTAACGCGTGAAGCGCTCCACGGGATCGTCAATTGCCCGGCACGCAAGCATGGCCCGGATCCGGATGAGCAGGTCGACCGGATCGACGGGCTTGAACGTAAAGTCATCTGCGCCGGAAGTCCTGGCCTCCTCAAGCTGGGAAGGCAAGAGAACGCCCGTAACCACGATGATGGGGATGTGCTGCGTCTTTGGGTTGGCACGAAGCACCTTGCAAACGGTAACACCGTCCTGAATAGGCATGCGAAGATCGAGCAGTATCAAATTGGGACGGTAGATGAACGCTTGGTTGATACCATCCTTGCTGGACGCAGCTGTGGAGATAGCGAAACCCTCGGGAGCCAGGCGTTGCGTGAGGAAATCAAGCATTGCCGGATCGTCGTCGATGACCAGTATGGTTTCTGCCATAGCATTGTCTCCTCGGGTCCGTCAAGGACCTGCGTTGTTTGTTTCATTCTTACGCGGAAACTCGATGATCAATCGGACTGCTCCGGCTCAGTTTCTCTCGTCTGATCTTTTTCGACCATCAGCTCCTTGCATTCCAGCTGCTACCGGTTTGAGCAACATCCAGGAAAAATTCAGTTGTGGCGTAACCTGGCTGAACCGATGAAAGTCCACGGGTTTCACAATATAAGCATCAGCGCCGAGTCGGCGAGATCCGGTCATGTCCCGGTCGTGCTTGGAAACCGTCAGTATGACCACTGGAATCATGCTCGTGCGCTCGTCACCCTTGATGCGGCGCAACACTTCCATGCCATCCACTTTCGGCAAATTCAGATCCAGCAGCACCACATTCGGTCGGTTTTCCAAACGGCGGTAGGCATACGCACCGGTACCGAACACAAATGCCAATGCCTCAGCCCCGTCACGTACCCAATGCACGCGATTGCCAAGGTGCGCGCGTTTGAAAGCACTGACCACCAGTTCCGCGTCGTTGCGATCGTTCTCAACGAGCAAAATGTCCACCAGCTCATTGCCCCCGTCATAAGGCGAGTTGGCGACATGTGTCGCGCCGGGACCGCTGGACGGCGAAAACAGGGCGGCGATGGAGAGCTGAAGTGCTTTCGCGATCTTTTCAATGCTCCTCAGAGAGGGGTTACGCGCCCCACGCTCAATGTCGGCGATGTAGGTGCGGTGCAAACCCGCTCGGTCCGCGAGTTCCTCTTGTGAAATCCTCAAGTAGTTTCGCCGCTCCCTTACGACTGAGCCGAAATATCTGGTCAAATCCCCCCCTGTTCATCAAGGTTGTCAAACGCTACGTACCATGCGAGCGTGAAACCCAACAACAGACTATGAGTGACAAATCCGCGACATGGAGCATTGTTAAAATTATGTTGAAAAGCCTGGGGCGGCTCGGGATCATGTCGTGATCTTCCCGCACTGTGTGTGAGGAAGCCTCCCCCGCCCAAACGCGGAGCTTCACAAAGCCAGCGCCTCCCTGGTCAGTTCCCACGCCCGGTGCAGCCTATCGACGCGCCGTTTGTACTCGGACCGTACCACGGCGATACGCGCCTGCAGTTTGACCTTCGTGTCAGCCCGCGCTTTGGCTCCCTGGTCCTTCAGGGACTTGATCTTCGCGTCCATCTCCCGCTTCGCCGCTTCTGACGCCGCCTTGGCCCGGTCCTGCGTGGTTTGCAGTCTGGCCTTGGTCGTGCTGATCTTCGCTTGGAGCTTCGCCTTGGCCTTCCGGTCCGCCCGAGCGTACTCGGCTTTCAGGTCGGCAACCTCGGCCTTGAGTGCGGCGGCGTCCCTCGCGATCTCGGAGTCCAGAACTTCCGCGCGCGCCCGGCGGAAGACGACGCCGCCTGCGGCCTCCATGCGGGTATCCACTGGCATCACCCACTCCTCACAAACTTCAGCGACCACGGCCACCTTGCCCGGCTGCAGATGTTGCCCGACCTCGCCCAGAAAGTCCTCGCCGACTCCGACTTTCGCCAGATCGTACAGCAGCCCTACAAACGTCACATTCTCAGCCCAGAGTGGCACACTCACGGGGCCACCGAGCAGGCCGATCAAACTCCCCGTGACGAGGCCGACGCCGCTCCCGAGCGGGCCCTGGTCGGTCGCCTGTTTGACGGTCACCTTTCCACCGTCGTCCTTCGCAATTACGGCGCTCGCGTAGAGCGTGATACTGCCCTCGGCATGCAAGTCCTCGAGGGCCTTGGAGCCCTCATAGGCCTTCTTCTCGTTATCGAATATTACGACGATGATCTTGTCATCCATCGCAGCTCCCTCTTGGTTGGTGCGCGCCAAGCCCTCGGTCCAAGGCACACCGGTTTTTGTCACTGCTTCGACGATGAGCTTCCTACAAGTCAGTTCTCGTGCCGGACTTGCGGAATTTTCGGAACACACTGATTCAAGGGGTGTTGTGATGTTCCTCGGCGGTTGAAGCCCCCTACGAGATTTTGCGGATACGAAACTTCATGGGAAATAACACGAAATTTCGCGGGCACAAGACCTGGTTGAAAGGCTCATCGGTCTCGTCTATCATGGGGACGTGGCAGCGCTGGCCGAGTACAGGTACCATCCGGACTTCGCGAGAGAGTTCATCTTGGAACTCGCTCAAGAGCGGTCCCTGGCTGGTCTCCTGCAGAAACTCGTTCATCACGCCATGACGACTCCGGCCATCGCACTTCTGCCGGTTTGGCTGATCGATGCGGGAGACATCTGTGCCACTTGCTCGATGAGCCCGGTCTGTCCCGATCAAACCCGTTGCTTGCACGCCGCGGCCAGCGGCGGCAACTCGATCTTCAACCCGAAAGGTGACTGTCCGCAGTGTGATGACTGGCTGGCGCGTGTGCCATTGGGAGTTGGGATCGTGGGCCAGATTGCGGAGACGGGCAAACCGATCGTCATCCGGGAATTGAGTGGGGAGACGGAGGTATTGGCCCCCCCACGACTGGCTGAAGCGTGAGCAGGTGCGTGGATTCCACGGAGCGCCGATCATTCACCACGGCGAGGTGTTGGGAGTCATCGCGGTATTCGCCCGCGCACCGATACCCGATGAAGCGATGGGCTGGTTGCGCATCTGCGCCAACCACATCGCCGGAGCGGTCGCCAACGAGCGCGCCTTCGAGGAGATCCGGCGGCACAAGGCACAACTCGAATCAGAAAACGCCTACTTGCAGCAGGAAGTGGCTGAGGCGAAGGCGTTCGGCGAAATTATTGGCCAAAGTCCGTCGCTACGGCACATCATCAGCCAGATTGACGTGGTCGCGCCGACCGACGCCACGGTCCTCATCCTCGGCGAGACCGGCACCGGCAAGGAACTCGTCGCGCGGGAAATCCATGAACGCAGCCGACGCAAAGACAAGCCGCTGATCCGCGTCAACTGCGCGTCGGTCCCGAGAGAGTTGTATGAGAGCGAGTTTTTCGGTCACGCGAAAGGCGCGTTCACGGGCGCGATCCGCGACCGCGCCGGCCGCTTCGAGGTTGCCGATGGCGGGACATTGTTCCTCGACGAAATCGCGGAGGTGCCATTGGAACTCCAGAGCAAGTTCCTGCGCGTGTTGCAGGAGAAACGCTATGAACGCGTCGGCGAGGACAAGACACGAAGCGTCGATGTGCGCATCGTCGCCGCCACCAACCGGGATTTACAGGAAGAAGTCGAAGCCGGGCGCTTTCGAGGGGATCTTTTTTACCGGCTGAACGTCTTCCCCATCCAGGTTTCTCCGCTCCGCGAGCGCCGGGAAGACATTCCCCTGCTGGCGCAGCATTTCATCGACTTGTCGGTGAAAGAACTGCAGTGTCCACAACCGCGCCTGACCCGGTCGGGCGTCGCCAAGCTTCAGAACTACGACTGGCCCGGCAACGTGCGGGAATTGCGCAATGTGATCGAGCGCGCCGTCATCCTCGCCCGGGGGGCGCCCTGGACTTTGACCTGCCGGCGACAAATTCCTCACCAGTTCTGTCACCGGCTGCGCCGCGGAATGGCGACGGGCCCGAACCGGAATTCCTCACCGAACCAGAATTACGGAACCGCGAGCGCGAAAACTTACTTGTGATCCTCGAAAAGACCGGTTGGAAAATCCAAGGGCCCGACGGTGCCGCCGAGCTTCTCGGCGTCAAGCCGACCACGCTGATTTCACGCATCAAGAAGATGGGCCTGAAACAGCCGAAACAACGGTGAGTTGCCGGGCGAAGCGGAACATACCTCTTGTTGCCTGACGCAAGGCGTGTCCGCGTTCACGCCCCGTCAAACTTCACGCTGTGAGCCAGTCGATCGCTTCTTCGAAGGAGGTAAACGCTTGAACCTGAAGACCCCGGTTCTGAGCGCAGAGCGCTAGGAACTTGGCGTAATCGAACCGTTCCCTCGGACAGAGGACTGCGGTCTTTCGGCCGGCAAGGATCCTTAGCTTGGCAAGCTCAGCTGCGAAATACCACAGGTCTTGAACAGACAGAAGAGACCGGACGTGGCGGTTGTCGAGAATCACCTCGAAGTCCGGGGAAGAGGGACGGGTCGCCGCGAGCTGCAGGAGAACCCGCTGGCTTTCTTTCAGATCCAGAGTTCCGTGCGTAGTGACCTTGAGGAACTCCGTAGCCTGAATGATTCTGATATACGCCGGCATCGCTCCTCCAGAGAACCCTTCACCAACCGGGAGGTCCGTTACCACTAGCCGTCGTAAAACACAAGATGTTTCGCGCTGGCGTTGGGAGAGTTGTAGAAGTCATCTTGTGGACGGCGAGGCGGGTACATCGTTTGTCCGGCCCGGCTATCGGTCATCGATAATCGTGCTGGACGGGGGATGGGAGGGTTGGGGGAGTCGTTGAGATGTTCATCGATAGATGGGGTTCGAGGTTCAGAGTTCGGGTTTCGGCGGCGGGGCGGTCGGCGGTCACCCGTTCGACAAGCTCCCTTCGACTCCGCTCAGGGTAAACAGGCAGGTGGACCGCCGCTACGGGGGGAATGCAACCCGGGCATGACGAGGTCGCGTCTCGAGTGCCCGGCTTCGCTCGCGCCCGCCCGGCTCGGTGGGAGCCATCGCCCTCCCAGAGAAGGCGCCGGAACAAGGGGACGCGCGGGGCTGAGCTGTTATGCGTTGGCGAGGATGCGGCGGGATTCGTCGAGGAAGATGCCGCGGAGGTTCATGTTGAGAGCTTCGGGGTTGGTGGCCTTGCTGAGGGCCTCTTCCTCGGTAATCACCCTGGCCTTGACGAGCTTGTAAAGGGACTGATTGAAGGTCTGCATGCCTTGATCGGTGCCGGTCTCGATGGCGGCGGCGAGTTTGTCGAGCAGGTTCTCCTCGATGAATTTGCGCACGGTCGGCGTATTGATCATGATTTCGACCGCGGGGACGACGCTGCCGGCGATGGACGGGACGAGCCGCTGACAGATGATGGCGCACAGGTTGGTGGAGATCTGGCGGCGGATCTGGTCGCGTTCTTGCGCGGGAAAGAAATCCAGGATGCGACCGACGGCCGAGTAGGCGGTGGTGGTGTGCAAGGTGGCGATGACGAGGTGGCCGGTGTCGGCGGCGGCCAGGGCGGCCATGAACGAGAAGCTGTCGCGCATTTCGCCGATCATGATGACGTCCGGGTCCTGGCGCATGACGTGGACGAGGGCGCGTTCGAAGCTCAGCGTGTCGAGGCCGACTTCGCGTTGTTCGATGACCGATTGTTTGTCCTCGAAAATGTACTCGATCGGGTCTTCCAGCGTGATGACGTGACACTTCTCGTTTTCGTTGATGAACTGGAGCATGGCGGCGAGCGTGCTGGATTTGCCGCAGCCGGTGGGGCCGGTGACGAGGATGATGCCGCGCTCGGCTTTGGCGATGGTGCCCAGTTGCTCGGGGAGATTCAATTCCTTGAAGGACGGCACCTTGGTTTTCACGTACCGCATCGCGAAGCTGAGCAAGCCGCGCTGGTAAAAGACGTTGACGCGGAACCGGCCGAGGGCCGGGTCGATGTAGGAAAAGTCGGCTTCCTTCTCGCGATCGAGCCGCGACTCGAGGTGTTTGGGGAGCATGAATTTGACGATTTCGGCGACCTGCTCCTTGGTGGGCGGATCGACCTGTACGGGGAACAATTCGCCCGAGATGCGGATGGTGGCATGGTGGTCGGGTTTTACGTGGACGTCGGAGGCGCCCATGTTGACGGCAAACTTCAGGAGGCTGTGAAGATATTCCATAAAAAGCTAGCGGGAGATCGAGATGCTGAGGGGAGCGACGGCGGAGGGAGCGATACTCAGGCGGGCTTGCGCCCGCTTCGACAGGTCAAGGAACATCAGCACGACTTCGAAGCCCTTGCCCTGGTTGCGGCGCGTGCATTGCACGACCACACCGCGACAACCAATATCCACCCGCTGATCCCTTCGCGCTCCCGACGGCGGCAAGCGCATCTCCACGCCAACTTCCATCCACTCGGGCATGAACGTATCGGTCAGAAACGTGAGGCCCTTCGGGGACAGATTGAAAACCTTGTCGAGAACTGCGGCACTGCGGGAGCACTTTCTCGTCAGCTCCGCATCGAACACCCCCGAAATATCTCTTCTGGCAGCTCCCATCGTTTCTCACCAAAGGTCGTTTTACAATCTACCACCGTGCCGCCCCCCTGTCAATGAAGGGCAACCCGACTCACCACTGGATGACGCACGAGGCCCAGGTCAGGCCGCTGCCGAACACGATCAGCAGGATCAGGTCCCCGTGCTGGAACCGGCCTTCGCGGGCGGCTTCGTCGAGCGCGATGGCAACCGACGCGGCGGATATGTTGCCGTACCGATGCAGGTTCACGTACACCTTGTCCATCGGCGCGTCGAGCCGCGCGGCGATGGCCTCCAAAATGCGAATGTTTGCCTGGTGCGGAATCACACACTTGATGTCGTGAATGGTCAGGTTGCACCGCCGCAACGCCTCTTCGGCAGCCGTCTGCATGGCGATGACCGCGCTCTTGAACACCTCTTTGCCGGCCATTTTCAAGTGATGCATTCCCGCGCTAACCGATTCTTTCGAAGCCGGATAGCGCGCCCCACCCGCAGGCATCAGGAGAATGTCCGCTTGCGAACCGTCCGCCCCCATGCACGTCGTCAAGATACCGTGACCATGTTCCTCGCCGCGGCTGCGCAAAATCGCCGCCCCCGCGCCGTCGCCGAACAGGACGCAGGTGCTGCGGTCCTGCCAGTCGATGATCGTCGAGAGCTTTTCCGCGCCGATGACCAGCACGGTGTTGTAGGTGCCGGACGTAACGAATTGCTGGCCGATTTCAAGTCCGTAAAGGAATCCCGAGCAGGCAGCTTCGATGTCGAAGCCGGCGGCACGTTTCGCGCCCAGCTTCTGCTGGACCAAGCACGCCGTCGCGGGAAACGGCATATCCGGGGTGATGGTGGCGCAGATAATCAGGTCGATTTCGTCCTCGCGCACATTGGCCTGCTCCATGGCGCGACGGGCAGCCTCGACCGCCATGTCTGACGTGCACATCCAATCCGGCGCGATCCGCCGCTCTTTGATGCCCGAGCGGGTCGTGATCCATTCGTCGGTGGTATCGACGAGTTTCTCCAAGTCGGCGTTGGTGAGAACACGGTCCGGAACGAAGGATCCCGTGCCCACGATGTGCACCGGCCTAAGATGCTGCTTCGATCTGGGATTGCGCAAATGAGCTTTGCTGGACTTTGTCATGGAAGCTCTTGATTTCCTCGACCATATGGTCGTTGAACCTGGATTCGACGAACTCGGTGGCCACGCGGATGGCGTTTTTGACCGCCTTCGGCGAACTGGCCCCGTGCGCCTTGATGCAGATGCCGTTGATGCCCAGCAACACGGCTCCGCCGTATTCGTCGGGATCGGCCTTACGCTTCAGCGAACGGAAGGCGCCCGAGGCGAGCAGCCCACCCAACATTCGCAACGGATTCCTGGCAATCTCGTCCTTGAGCCATTGGGCAACCAGACGCGCCGTGCTTTCGCAGGCTTTCAGCACCGCGTTGCCGACGAACGCGTCCGTCACGATCACATCGGCATGATTGGAAAAGAGGTCGTGACCGTCAATATTGCCAACGAAATTCAAGTTGGTCTGCTTCAATAAACGGTGGGTTTCCAGGGTTAGCTCGTTGCCCTTGATTTCTTCGGTGCCGATGGAAAGGACCGCGACGCGGGGTCGCTCGTAGCCGAGAATCTGTTTCGAGAACATGCTGCCCATGATGGCGTACTGAACGAGATTTGACGGGGCCGGTTCGAGGTTGGCCCCCGCATCCACCAACACAAAGACATTGTGAGGCGCGGGCAGGAGAGCGGCCAGACCGGCCCGATCCACTCCATCGAGCGTGCGCAGTTTGACCTGGGAGGCTGTGAGAAGCGCGCCCGTATTGCCGGCCGAGACGATGGCGTCTGCGTCTCCGCGCTTTACCAGGTCGATGGCGCGGCACATTGAGCTGTCCTTCTTCCGCCGGACGGCTTGCACTGGCGGGTCATCCATTTCGATGACTTCGGCGGCGTGAACGATCTCGGTACGATTGTCGGGAACTCCGAGCCGGCCCAGCTCGGCTTCGATGCGTGTCTTATCCCCGACCAGATACAGGCGGTCAATGTGGCCGTTGCCGTGGAGTGCCTGAAGCGCCCCGGCAACGATGTTCTGGGGGGCAAAATCCCCACCCATCGCATCGATGGCCAGTTTCATGCGGCAAAACTAACCCGTGGTTACGGAGACGACCTGACGGCCCTTGTAATAACCGCAGGACGGACACACGCGGTGGGGCTGTACTCGCGCGCCGCACTGGGAGCATACCGACAGTTGGGGGGGCGATTTCGGACGATTCGCTGCCTTGCGGGTGCGCAGGCGCATCTTCGACATTCTGCGTTTGGGGACGCCCATAAAATGGTCTCCGTTACTTCAATTTCAGTTTCAAGTTGTCCAATGCATGCCACCGCAAATCCGGCTCCGACAGCTTGCATCGGCACGACCCATTGTTCAAATCCTTGCCACAATGCGGGCACAATCCCTTGCACTCCGGGGTGCACAGCGCTCGTTGTGGAAGTTCAAGGATAATATCTTCACGCATATTGGCCGTCAAGTCCACGAAGTCCTCGCCGTGGAGCTCGTGGTGAAACACAAACTGGTCCACGTGCAACGGCAATTGGAACACCTGCAGACAACGGCTGCACCGCAAAGTCGCCGGTGTTCGCAGCCGGCCCGTGACCAGCAACGCATTTCCCTGGATTTGCGCCAGTAATTCGTACCCCACGTCGTGTTCGAACCGGGTGTCGGCCTCCTCCAAGTCCATAATCGAACAAGGGTCGCTGCCGGACAACGTTTCCCCCCCCGGCGGAATGCGCTTTACGTTGATTTTCATGATACCCCTTTCGCCCCGGCGACCAAGCCCCTTTGCCTGATCACCCGGAGCCAAACTTGCGTCTCATCGCACGTTCGACACAGCGCGGCACAAAACCACTCACATTCCCGCCCAATTCCCCGATCTCCTTGACCAGGCGCGAACTGATAAACGTGTATTCATCCTTCGTCATCAGAAAGATCGTCTCGATGTGCGGATCCAGTTTTCGGTTCATCAGCGCCAGTTGGAACTCAAATTCAAAATCCGAAACCGCCCGCAGCCCGCGAACAATGGCGGTCGCCTGCTTGCGACGGGCATATTTGATAAGCAATCCCCCGAAAGTTTCCACCGACACGTTTCGCAAGCTCTTGACAGCTTCGGTGGCGAGCCGCCGTCGCGCATCCACGCTGAATAGCGGGGCCTTCTCGGTATTGATGGCCACCGCAACAATCACGCGGTCAAACATTTGGGCGGCGCGTCGGACGATGTCGAGATGGCCATTGGTGATGGGATCGAAACTGCCGGGATAGACCGCGATCTTCACAATCGAACCTCCCTCCCTTTGCCCCGCACGATAATTTCATAGCCTACCCTTTGCAATCTTTTCTTTTCCTCTCCGCAGGTTGCTGAACCTGCCGACCTGCCCGCTGCATCCGCTCGCTCCCCACCGTGTTGTGCCCACTTTTCGCAACCGCCGCGTTAGCCCATCCCTGGCAACGGGGCGCACGCAACACGTCCGATCACCTGCACGATTGGTTCGATGTGTGCATTCCCAGACGCTTTCGAAAGGGGAACTCAGTTCCCGCCATAAGGAACACCACACTTTACTACCGGCGTGGATTGTGGAGCGAGTGACACGATTCAGGCGCGTCAGGTTGGACGTCGCTGCGTTCCATCCTTGGGGAACGGGGTGGCCCGCGGACTGCTAATAAGAATCTCGCAAGGTTCATGATCTATGCAGCGTCATCTCGCTAAGTGGTTGATACAACGCTACCAACAAACCGTTTTGCGCAAGCCAGACCAGCCCAAAGCGTGGTCGAAACTCTATACGATTTGCACCCAAGAGAACGAATCCTCACAATTTCTGCAATTCTGCGAGGACATCATTCGTGTCCACCCCGGCAATCGCCACGCGTGGACCTTCCTGCAGCTCGCCGGCAAAGAGGAAGCCTCGCCTGTTGATTTGCTGAAGCTCGCCAAGGAGGTTGTCCGACTTCATGCCGAAGACGAACGCGCGTGGTCACGTCTCGATGCGGCTTATCAACGGCAGGAGGACGACTTCGACCTGATCGATTTCTGCCAGGACATCGTCAAGCAGCACCCGGGCAATCCCGGGGCGCTGGCACGCCTGTCTGCAGCCTATAAGAGACAGGGCAAGTACACCGAGTTGATTTCGACGTGTTTCGAGTTGCTGACCGCGCGGCCTGGCGACGCCCAAACCTGGTGCAATCTCGCCGATGCCTACGCCGCCCGGTGCAAGTACGACGACGCCATTGGCGCATACGAAAAGGCGATCGCCCTGAAGCCGAATTTCGTTGTTGCCTGGAATAACCTTGGCAACGTCTACCACCTCCAGGCGCAATACGACAAAGCGGTGCAGGCCTATCAGAAGGCGATCTCGATCAATTCCGGTGACGCCACCCCATGGGTCTGGCTCTGCCTCGCCTACGCCGAAATGGGCAAATCCAAAGAAGCGCACGAGGCCGTCAAGAAAGTGGAGAAACGGCTGCCGCTCGTTGCCAGCATGCTGGGCGAAGAACTGGCGGAGAAGTTTTCAACTCTCGCGGTCGGCTAATTTCGTCCTCACCCGCAGGAAGGTCACCCGCGTGTCGCCGTAGATCGACTCGCGTACCCGCTCCCACGCCTCGCCGACGGGCAACTCATCTCGCCTCCCCGATTCGAGCACGAGAAGCCCCTCATCCATCAATAAAGACGACAGTCCCGGCTCTCGCAACAATTCCGCTGCCGCCTCACCGTACGGTGGATCAGCGAATATAAGCTGGAAGACTTCCCGATCAGCCGCCATCTTCCGCAGCTCCGAAGCGACAGTCGCCCGCGTTATGGCGAGTGAGCAGCGGGTTTCCCGGTTCCGCTGGAATGCCTGAATGTTCTTCTCCAAGCATTCCAGAACGGCGCGCCCCTGCTCGACAAACGTCACCGAACTCGCTCCGCGACTCGCTGCTTCCAGCCCCAGCGCCCCGGTTCCCGCGAACAAATCCAGCACACGCGCGCCGACCACGCGCTCGCCGAGACTGGAAAAGACAGCCTCACGGATGCGATCGGCGGTCGGTCGCACACCCGTACGTGGCACGGCGAGCGTCATTCTCTTCGCAAGTCCGGCAATAATGCGCATGGCTACTTGAAGAGTTGTTGCAGACCCTTCTGCAATAATTGCTTGCCGACGTTCTGGGTGAGGCGCTTTGTCACGTCGGTCTTCGGTGAATCGTAGGGACCCCACACCTTGAAATTCAGCGAAAGCGATCCATCCGGTTGCTCTGTGAACAGGCTGCGGATTTGAGGCAACGTGTTGTCGAGCGCACCCCTAGCCAGGGTGATGGTCATGTTGTGGTTCAGGGTGTATTTGTCGAGCGCAACCGAGCCGCTTCCGGTGATTTGCACTTGTGGCGATGTGACTCGGATCACCGGTGTCTGCATCACATTATTGCTGATCGAGTACTCCACCAGGCACTGGTCGAAACTCAAATCACGGAGCACATCGATCTGCAACAGAAGACCCAACAGATCCAGAAGTGGAATCTCCATCAGTTTGCCGTGATCGAGTTGGACGCGGCCGCTGCCAACAACTGTCGGCACCCCGCCCGTGCCGGTAAGCGACGTCGCCACATTCAGCTTTCCGCTGACCACCTGTCTCGCGCCGGCATCTTGCAACAGGCGGGCCACATCGCTGTTCGTCAACGCCACGTTCACGGCGTAGAGCAGCCCGGTGGCATAGTTTACGGACACATCCCCCGAGATTGTGCCGCCCGCCAGCTCGCCGTGTAACGACGACAACATCACGTGATCTGGTACAAGTTGCACCTGCGCTCCGGCCTTCTGCACGAACAGCTTCCCTGACAGATCGATCTTGTCGATACCCGCCTTCCCAGTGCCGGCGAGCTTGTTGTCGGTGAGGCTCACAGAACTGGAGAAATCGATTCCCTCCACTTTCACGAGCGGCTTGTTGCTGTCGTCGACCATCGACAATGCTCCGCGTGTGACCGTGAGCTTCGAAAGCACGATGTCGAGAGGGACGGACTTTTCGGATTTGGTTGCGCCAAGCGGCGCCGGGCTTCCGGGTTTCGGCTTGGTTTCGGTCTCTGTGGCACCAATCCTTTCGTAGTTCCACTCGCCCTTGTCATTTTGCGAGAGGGTGACCAACGGCTTGTCAAGCGACAGCTGTTCAATCTCCACGCGGCGGCTGAGCAGCGGCAGAAGCCGGTAGCGTAATATAAAGGCGTCGGCGGTGACCAGATTGCCAGAGAACCCGGACGGATTGCCAATGGTCACGCCATGCAGTTCCACGCCACTGAACAGCGATGCCTTCAAGTCGTCGATCCGCACGTCAGCGCCCAATTCCTTGTGGGCGGCCTGTAATGCCTGCGCCTTGAACGCGGTGGATTGCAGGTAGCGATTCGTGAGGTAGAGTCCCGCGCTGACCACGATCAGGACCAATGCCATCAAGACGGCAAGGATCACCACAATGACTTTGATTGCTTTCACAACATACCTCCGTGAGTTCGCATTTGCTTGTCCGAGATTCTCGCCTAGAATAGGCGCGCCGTTCACCAATGGACAAGATATTCGTTATATTCAACCCTGCGGCCCGCGGAGAAAGATCCCGGCGAGCCCGTCGATTTCTGGAGGCGAAGAACGGTCCCAACGTCACGTTGGCCCCGACGCAGCGCGCCGGTGAAGCGAAGGCGCTCGCGGCACGTGCCGTCACGCAGGGCCACCGGACCATCGTCGCCGCGGGTGGCGACGGCACCATCAACGAAATCATCAATGGCATCGGCACATCGGACGCGGCACTGGCGGTATTGCCGTTGGGGACGGTCAATGTCTTCGCAAAGGAGCTTCGTATTCCCGCCCGGCTCGAAACGGCATGGGATGCCATCCAGGCAGCGCACATCCGCACCATTGATCTGGCGCGGGCTGATGCCAACGGCTCAACCCGCTATTTCATACAGCTCGCGGGTGTGGGGTTCGACGCCCGCGCGGTGCGCAACGCCAGTTGGGCGTTGAAGAAGAGAGTGGGCCCGCTCAGCTATGTGTGGGCGGGGATCAAAGCGCTCTCGAGATCGCACCCGCTCGTGGAGGTATCGGTCAATGGCGGCGTTCCGCTCAGCAGCGGGGCGGCCGTGCTCGTTGGCAACGGGCGTTTCTACGGCGGGCGATTCGCACTTTTCCCGAGGGCGCGGATGGATGACGGGTTGCTCGACGTGTGCGTATTTGAGACAGTTGGTTGTTGGGACGTACTGCGCTACGGCCAGGGAATCCTCCGCGGCGCACACATGAACCTTGGAGGCGTAACATATTTTCAAGCCGAGAACCTCGTGTGCCGCGCCGCCGGTCCGACCCCGTTCGAACTGGACGGGGAAGACGCCGGCGATGTGCCCGTGGCGTTCTCGGTTCTGCCGCGCGCGTTGCGAGTGATCGTGCCGAAATCGAACAGAGGAGATACTCATGCTTGACGAATTCCTGCAGTCCCCCGCGTTTATCA